>Ga0181612_151740_pt1 | contig 19614 bp, 7 predicted proteins | sample HoacroProtozoa21_FD_119630 | JGI IMG/M metagenome (GOLD analysis project Ga0181612, IMG submission 119630) | Hoatzin crop microbial communities from Cojedes, Venezuel. Combined Assembly of Gp0051906, Gp0051904, Gp0051908 | reverse complement strand
CTCCAAAAGAAAGTTTTCCTTATAGGAAAAAAAAAAGCTACAAGAAAATTTCTGATGTTATAGACTTGTGGCTCTAGAAGCTGTTGTCTTTTCTTCAGGGGCATAAGCATACTCTAATATCTAAGCTGTTGATTCCACTGGAGATTGTGAAGAGAACTTTGAGAATGAAAACTCTGGTTAAATATTTTTTGAATTAAACATGTAAGAAATCTAGACAACAGCAGATACCAGGAATAACACTTTTGTGTTCTTGATTTTACAGTACAGAATATTCAGGCTTGCTTTAGGGTTCTTTGTTTTTGTACTTCTTGCTTAGGGCTCTGGATACTTTTTGCCTTGAGGAAGAAACTAGCCTTATCTGAACAGCGTATAACAACATTATGCTGGCAGTCTGAACGTATCCGGGAAAAGAACAATACTGTCGCTGTCATTCAGTAACAACAAAAATACCCTATGGTACCGAATTTTGTGTTACAGAATTGAGCTCTGGAATATCATAAACACATACTGCTTCCAACTGATGATACATTTGAGAAAGGTTTTTCTATCAATGCATCATGAAGCAGACAGCTGTTGATAAGAAGCCCATATCATTCTCCAATTCATTTCTCAAATAATTCTCGCCATGCTGGTGTTGGTGGAATAGATATGGGACATTTAATTACTTCTTCTCCCTTCCCCTAAAATAGCCCTAGTGACAATGACAACGCTGGGCCTGGCTACAGCAGATACATCAGCAGTGAGTTGTCTTCTGATCGGTCATTTGTGCCATGCATAAATATCTAAGAATCAGATCTTGTGTCTAAACACAGTCCAGGTGTCCTAATTCACCTTCTTGTGAAAGATGATAAAAGTAGTAAATCTTATTTATATTTTCATTGACATTGAAAATTATGTAACGTTACTCAAACATGATTAGAAATTAGCATCCTAGTCTCAGGTCTACTCTGTTCACAACTTGGTTTAACTTAAGGTACCTTAGTTTACCACTAATGAGAGGCACCGATATCACTCCTGCCCTATGAAAATTTATTTGTATCTGTCAAGTGCTGAGATACTTTGTTTAAAAAGTTCCATATAAATGCCTCTAAAGAAAAAAGTGATTATCCTGCAGCTCACTTGCAAAAAAAAAAGAAAAGAATGAAAGGATCACTTGCATTTTTTTCTCAGGGAGCAGTAAAGCCAGCAGAGAGATAATCCATCTCAAGATAATTTTCCTTAGACTCCTAAGTTACCTGCACACAATAAAACCCAGATGAATGGGCTTTGTGTCAGGAGTCTACCAAGAAAACAGGAAAAGAAACAATCCAAACCCATAGGACCTATGATGTTATACCAAAAGGAAGCAGAATCCCAGCGCTGTTGAAAATTTGCAGCCAGACTGTTGAAGAACAGACATTACTGATAGTATAAAAAATAATTCCAATGTAAGACTTGGAAAACTAAGTATTCCAATAGTCACTCCAATAATAAAAATTATGATATTTTATCATATGTCCAGTTGCCTAATAGCCACACTCTCCTTCAGCTGTCAATGGTTGGAAGAAGCAAGGGAGAGAAGAAAATCTTCTGTTGTACTCTGTCTCATTATGCAAATGTCAAAAGTAATTAGTTAGGTCAGAAAGCCTCCAGAAGTATCTTTGGCAAAGAACAGCAGTCTTGGATATCTTGTCTTCAGTGCTTTTGAATTCCAACAATTGGGATCCACCTAAATTTCTCCCTCCACAAATTCTAAAGTCGCTGTTTCATTGCTGGCTGGAGCATAGGTATAGATTCCCCCTGTTCTTGTTTTGTGCTCCATGCAACAGCAGCACTTCTGTTGCATTGGGAATCATCTGAAGTACTAACAACCACTGGCAGTATTTCACCCATTAGGAGTATGTTAAGTTCTCCTTTTAAAAGAGCTCATAGGTTTTCTAATATTGTTGATCACTTAGAATGGAAATTGCACATAAGTGTTTTGCATTGTACCTATTTAACCATGTCACAAATCTGGTGGAAAAAACATCATCCAGAAAACAATCTTTCTGATAAATACTTATATTAAATCTAAACCTGAACAATGCCCAAAAGCTGTGAGGGTGAAAAAGTATTCCAGAGCTAACTGTGCTGTTTTTCACAGCATACAGTTAGCACGGATATAATGCAACCACGTCAAGCAAGATATGATTGATTTATTAAGTTGGAATCCATTAAAAGTATTCCATTGCAGTTTTAAAACCATATAGTCATTAAATATCTTTGAAAACACACATTCTCTACCATCATTATAAGATATTCCTGACAGCACATCATTTTTAATGGCATCATTATAAACAGGATTCATAATGGCTCTGTTTAGTATGTAACAGAATTGGAAGTCAAGTAATATACAGACTTGCATTCAACATAATCAGATAACAAAGAGCACTGAAGGAAAGATGAGTGTACAATTAAAATGAAACACTTTTTAAATAGTGTATCAAATAGGCATTAAGATGGAAAAATGAAAGCAGTGAAATAGATTTGACATACATGACTTGCAAGTACAACATGAACTACTGGTGCTGATATATGATCTAAATAAGAGAGGATAGATTATGCCCAAGGCTAATTGAAGTGATAATGCTGGTTTCTAATTGCAGCAAACTCTTATATGCTTAAAACAACACCCAGATCCAACGCGTGTGCCTTAAAATATGGCTTCTACTTAACCCTTGCTTTAGTTTGTGGTCCTTCCTAATAACAGGAAAAATGCCTTCTTGAGACAGAAAGGTCCCAATTTTTTTGCACTGATGCTTAAAAGAAAGAGGTAAAAGATATTGTATGCCACTGTTCTATTTCTCCTTCTCTGGACTGGAGCTGCTTCACACCTCAGCGTAACTTCAAGCAGCACCTTTACTGCCCCTAAATGGATTGTCCCTGTGGGGCTACTGCAGCTATAAGTATGTATAGATACGTATGTGTGTTTGTGTGCGAATAGATACTTGTGTATGCATATACAGATACCACTCTTTCCACTGAATCTCTAGTGCTTGGGAGGAAGCACACATAGAGTTATTAAACCAGGTCTCCAGAAGTTTCATTTCTTTCATTATATCATTTGCAGCAGTGCCACCCAAGAAAAGGAGGAGGTGCCTACCTAAGGCAATTAACCATTCAAACTGACAAAATTTATTACATACTTCTGTAGTTGTAAAGAGCTGGTTTATAGCCATACTGAGATAATCAATTTAACAGTACATTTATCTACAGATATTACTGTCTGCATATATTTGCATATTAGTATTGTTTTCTGTGATCTGTTCTCATGCAATCTAAAGTAAGGAAACATAGACTTACTTGCAGAGTATCACCTTAACTAGTACTGATATTATGTTTCTCTGCTTATCCTAAAATAGAAAAGATGCCTGAATGTTTAAATCCATTGTAACATGTTGGAGCATTTACTTTTTGTCATATGAGCATCATGTGACCATTAAGATCGAGTTTTTTGCCTTTTCTACTATTAGAAAATTACCTTTCTATGTTATTAGAAAAATATCCTATCCCCTTCTACTTCCATTATATAATGAGACAACAGGAAAAACATGTCAAACCTGAGACTAAAGATATTGGTAATAAGTATGTGAAAGTCCATTTGCATCAGTACTTTGCCCCAAACTACTCTGGCACAGCTCCGTAAGTTCTGTTTGCCATTTTGGCCTTACTCCCCAAGCTTTTTCTCCCCTCTGCCAGGTCAGCCATAAGCCTAAACTTCATCATTTACTTTGGTAGTTTAATTCTGTCAGCACCACCAGAACTTTATAGCTAACATAGCCAAGAGATACCAGCCAGTACACCCCTTACCACAGCTGAAATGGCACACGCAGATGAAGTACAACCATTTTAACATTCATGTATTAGAAACAACAGGGATTTTGAGAACTATGGAGACTAAGATGGAACGGTAGTGAGGACACAAGAGTTGAAGGGATAGGAAGGTAACTCAGTGAGAACTATGCTGGCCTGCTTCTGCCCAGCAGGCCTGTATGGTGCTACCTAAACAGCAAGGTGGTTCTAAGCCAGATTTCCCAGAGGATCTTGCTAACTGTGTGCTCCTCAGTGTCAGAGGTTCAGCTCCCAGCATGAGCTCACGCTCCGAGCCAGGTCTGTGAGAAGAATGCTCTGAAAAGTTCAGATAACACACAAGGTCAAGTACTAGGAAAAATCGGGTCATGGAGGGCTCCGATTTTACAATCCACAAAAGTATCGATCTTGCAACAACGATCTCTCAAAGTTTTAGATCCCCAGCTCTAAAATGGGAATATTACTATCCAGGGCTGTTGTGAGGAAACATTTAATCATGTGCGTAAAGGTTTCAACACTACAGTCCTAATTTCTACAGAAAAGCCAGAATTACATATTGTCAGAATTGTATCAGAATTATAATTTTTTTGGTCAGAACTACTGTTTGTTAGAACACTCTGAAATACATAAGGTATAGGAAAGATACTTCTCTGGTTGAAGACTGCATCTTAACATTTATGAACAATATAGCCTGAACTTGGATATTCTATAATTTTTGAATACTTGACTTATTAACCTTAATAGCTCTCTTCTGGTATATACCTTTGCTGCATGTGTAGAATGTAGTAGAATGACCTTCATCCATAGCATCCTTGTAGTAGAACAGAAGCATTTACTACAGATTTTATTATAAATGCCCTAATGAAATTCTAATCAATAATACTTCAGAGAATGGTAAAGAAACTGAATACATTCATAGGTAAAAGGAGATGTTATTATCTCAGTTCAGTAACTGTGAAATAGAAAGATGAAAAAGTGTGGTTTTCATATTGGAACTGAGCACAGCTGTACAGTTATATAATAAAGTATCACTTGTATGCATGGCAATAGGGAGTAATTGATGCACCACAGTTATTTTTATAAACCCAAACAAAAAATTCAACTGGAAATTTCTTTGCCAGTTTCTTGGCATCGTATGTTTTTGTCTGTACATAATGTACAAATTTATAGTCTGAATACACTCACTGATCTGACTTGTTGAATAAAACATGCTGGGGTTTGCTGCATATTAAAGAAGATGGGGATCTCATACCCAACAACCAAGTCTGTCAAAAGATTTCATGAAAAATTTTTCTTGGAATAAGATTTATAGTTAACTTAAATTGATATTGCATTGGATTTGTGATTTATACACCACAGGGATTTAATTTTTTTTTTTTTAAACAATTAAAATGTTTCAGATATCTTACAGTGGTAAGTTTAGGAACATTTTAGTGAAAGTCAGTAGATGGCTATAATATGATAAAAACCTAATGGAGGCCCAAAAGCTTAGTATATATTTGTGTCTTGGATCTTCCCTGGTATGGTTAAATCTCTTGCCCTCCTTGAGTAAGGGCACATCAACATAAGTGCTGCTTCAAAGGAAGATCCATACTTTCCAATATCTCCACTTACTCATTGAGATTACACCACAAAGGGTATTGCTAATGTTTTGTTGTTATACATCCACTAGGTAACTAAAAAAGGCATCAGGTGCCCCTCATCAGTCTACTAATAATAATCTTTTCTACAACAGAAGGGAAAGAACTAACTTGAATTTCCTTTTTTTTTATTTTCCAATGCAGATCCATCTACTCATAACAGTGTTTTGCATTTGCAGTCACCAGTGTTTACTTTACTTGCAAGAAACTAAAGAGATAGCGAGGTGTTGCTGTCAAGGCAAGTATTCATCAAATGCAAACCTGTTGTACTTTTTCGTTGACATGTTCTGTTGCAGAACAATTTTCCAGTGGCAGTCAGATGACCACAACAACAATAGCTCTTGTGGTGAACTTTTTTGATTTCACACTTTTTTTTTTTTTTTTTTCATTTGCCCAAGTCAGAATTCTAATTGTGGTTTCAAAGTCAAGACGAAACATGCTACTTGGTTTCTGGGTTTATCCTTAATTGACTTCTGATGATGATTAAATTCAGTGCATCTTCAAGACAAGGGACAGGCAGAATCTCAGGACTTTTTTTTAAATGATAAAGCATTATACATAAGCCCGCACAAATATTCCCCAAAGTATATGGAACATTTAACTATGTATTCAGTACTGTATTACCCTTCTTTACACAGCACAGCACCATCTCCTTTTCTTATTTCATTCAGTGCTTCTTTTCACTTTCCCCTTTGCCAGTATCTGCATGAATCCTTTGCCTGAATTATCAGATACATATGACCACAAGTCATTTGCTTTTTGGAGATAAAAAATGGGTAGTGTCTTAGAAATTCCAGCTGCTGTTTATCAGTGATCCTATTACTTTGGAAACTCTGCATCACCGTTTGCTTGAACAATAGCCCCCTTACAAAATTGTTCAGGAGATCAGCCTGAGAGAGTCTTTAAACATTGGGAACGGAAGAAGACAAGGATGTATGTAAAATCAAGACATCCACCAGTTTAATTTCCTTCCTCCATCCTGGAATTTACCAGTTTATCTGGTAATTCATGGTAGATAGGTCCTTAACACAGGACAGCATCAGGTACAAGCTACAGTGCACGTGTGTACAGGCACACTTTTACCCAATGAAAACTAGCTTTAGCTACAACTTCCCCTCTGTGATTTAAAAATTACAGCCATTTTTAATATAATTCATCTCATCATCTGCTAGTGACTATTCTTAATTGTGTTTATATTTAATGAAAGCATCTAAAAATAGTTGTTCTTTGTTATTTTCTCTTTTTAGACTATTCCTTCTCCGTCCCTCCACTACTATATCACAATGCCTTTTTGCCTAGGGATACTGAACAGTGGATTAAAATGCGTTAACAAAAGAAAGGTTACGGACTGTGAGTCAGCAAGAACAAAAGAATCAAATACATCATGTAAAAGCTAATAATATTTAGATAGGGAGCCTAGAATTTAGCATTTTTGTTATATTTTTCAGTTAGCATGAAAGTTTAATTTTCCACTAATCATTTCAAATGTAAAATAAACAGGAGTCTCAGCATACCACAGTCTATACTTAGGTCCCCAGGAGAGTGCAAACCACAAAAGAAACCTAACAATATGATGCTATATATTCTGAGATATTGCCATGCAATCTGATTTGCCACACGCCCATACATATTAATGTTGACTTCATCATGAAATCTCTTCTTAATTAATCATTGGTGAACAATGACTAAATTGCACACCAGCATCAGCTTGAACTGGGGCAACATTCATTCGGAAAGCATACCAGATGGGCCAAGGAAAAGTCAGTATGGTACTGCCGCAATAACAATGGACAAAGCTCATACACCAGTGGCAGAAATAGTTGAACTAAGGCTACAGTAGCTTTACAGAACATGCTGTGAGACCATTTAATATTTTTTTTAAGTCATGTTAAAGAAATCTGTTATTAAAATATTTTATAGAATTCAATGCCTTACTACTGTCAACAAAAAGACTAAAAGGCACATAAAGCTGTTGAAACTTCCAAACTAGAAATACAGGTGGATAGAGTTCGGTATGGACTTCTACATAAGAACAATTAGCACATTTAAGTGTATCTTCTACAACTGTGCAGTTTTCCACAGTATTTGCATATCTGCTTATTATCTGAACCAGTCCCAGTCTGAAAGGTTCTTGGGTCCTGTAAGACTCGGACTGTAACTTCCCTCATGCGTTCCAGCTCTTTCTTCCAGTCTGTGTTAGCTTATGGCTTTTATGGTAAAGACCTGCCTTTGCAATCTCTAACAGATGTTTCTTTTTAATTATCACCTACATAACCCTCACTGCTGTGAAACAAAAGGTGTGCTATCATTTTCCCAATTTATAAATAGACAATCTATTTCTAAACACAAACAACCAACAGATACTTCCAAAATAAAGAACCCTGCTAAGGTGCTGGAGTACAAAACTGTCCTAAAAACTTCCACAACTTCCATTTCAACATTGGAAATGCCACAGAGCATTCCTGATCCACGTAAAATTTTGACAGACCTCCCTTCGTTTCAAACTTCTCACGCTTGAGTTCGGTCACGTTCCTGTGGAAGAGCTCTTCAATTGCTCAGCATGCTCAGGGACCGCCGCCTACGCTTCCCCCTGTGCCCTGTTCAGCACGCTACACCAGGCTCGTGCAAACAGAAGGGCAACCCAGGGCAATGGAAAACCCGCACAAAGTACACAGAACCCCACACAAAGTCTCCTCAGACTCCCTTCAGCCACTCAGCAGGCCACTGGTGTGAGTGACAAGTGTTCAGAAGTCTTTAGCCCAGGCATGTCATTAGTGAATTTTTTTAAGTGAGCATCTACAATTGCTGTATTTAGCCATGCTAGAAGTACTATTACTACAATATCTCTACACTCCCTTTAAATTTACATGCCCCCACGTATCTGATAAATACTGCTCATTTATTAACACTGCTCTGTCATTTGAGCAAATTTAAAACAAAGAGAACATTTAATATTGGCACTTTATTAACCACAGTAAGAATTTGCATAACATTATAGTAGTCCACACAATTTATTACACCAAAGATATTTCAAGATGAATAAGTTCTGGTGAATTGATATTTTGAAGTTAAAGAAAATGTCATAAAATAACCTTATATTTGACATTTTAAGATGAGAGGAAAATTATCACAGGAAAAATGTAATCTGTGGCTTCTAAACACAGTCTCTTTCTTCTAACGAACAAATGTACCTAAACATTTTCTTAATACTTAAGTTTCTCTTTATTCATGACTTCAAATTTTCCTCCATATAATGTATGCATGACAAGCAGCTGGTAGACTGGAATTTTTTTTTTTGTAATGCTTAAATTTGTATACAGAGGTATACTCTGAGATGTTTTAGGAGCCTTGGTCTTGTTTCAGCAACACATGAGATATACAACCAAATTATATACATTACAGACAAAATACAACCAAATTATATCTACTTCTGATATACATACTTTTATATATATTATATACGCTTCAGATATACAAACAAATTAGCTACTGGAGCTGTACAAAACTATGTGGAGTCAATTGGAAAGATGCAATTTTCTGCTAAGCTATGAAGTCCTCGCAGTTGAATTGTGGTAATTACAGGATGGGAAAGATAAAGGTGCCTACCCAATAGCTTGTAGTTTAACCCAGTATATCTATTTTTTGTTACATATATTTACAGCGCTTAATAAAAAAAACAGTGAACATTGCTGAGATACTACTTTCTTGCTTGCTCAAGGGCTTTTACAGTAACAGCAGCACATAATATAAAACAATTGGTTTAGTTTTCAATAAGGTTAATGTCCTTTCCTAAAGAATCATAAAAGGCCTAAGTCAGATGTTGAATTCAGAAGCAATATATAAGGGTCATCCGAAAGACTGCAATAATCAAAATCTTGTAAAGAAAAGTCATAGCTATATGAACTTCATATCCAAGTGACATTCAAATTTTGCATTTAAGAATTTTCAATAATAAATAAAACCAGAAAGTGACTTTTAAGATCTATATTAGATTAAGGAAGTAATGCAGTAGGTGTGGCAAGTACTATTATATAGAATTTCAAGAAATTCTAGGTTCTAGGGCCACTGTACTTTCTCTAGTATTGATCATAAAAGAGCCATGCTGTATTTGTTTGAGATTATGATATTCTTGTAGTAGCATCGCTGGCTGAATAAATGAACTTTCACCTAGCACTCAGAAGAAGAGACTTCAATCCTCCCTACACTGTTTACAAATGGATGAACCCACATACCTCCACAGCAGACAACAGAAACATTGTCCACATCACATTGTGCTGAAACCACAAAAAGAGAGAAAACCCTTCCCTGCAAGTTCACAAACCAATGAAGATAACACTCTACAACCTTCCTGTGCTTATTCAGAGTAGATGTAGTTCTCAGAAGATCAACATATTTTTTTGAAATTCAGTTGTGGATCCCATATTGTTCATTGTAATTTCGCTTTTCACCTACGTGATGATGGGGCCTCTGCTGTAGGTTGCTGGAGGGCAAACATTAAGAAAGTTTGCCATCAAGGTTAAATGACTTTCTTATGTCTGCTCTTCAGAGGAGACTGAAATATGACATACTCCTCAGTGGAATCTAACACAAGGTCAAATTCCTGTAGCCCACACTTAGCTCCTTTGGTTTCTTTTAGCTGCCGAATCAATATTACAGAATTGTGCTCTCTGCTTTCTGCATTGCTAGCGCACTACTGAATGGATTGTCCTCAAGGGATACACCTTCATTTACTCCTCAGTAAAAAGCATTCCATTTTGGGCACTACCTCCCTTTCTACAGTCTAAATCTACTTTTTAACATGGCATCCTCATGTCAGATATAAGGACTCTGGATGAAGTAGGGCAACATCATCTCTTTCCAGCACTGCTACTGAGGACAGAGAAGCTCAGTCTCAAGTTTCCACAGTGCTAGAGGCCATAGGGAAGTATTTTGAGTTTATGGAAGATTTAATGCTTAGGGTTTAATTAGATACTTCTTGGTTAAAAAAAAAATAAAAAAAAATGCTGACCAACAAACGTTGAATGCACTTGTGGCATACATAGTATTATTTGGATGGGGGTTGCAGGAAAGGATGGGTTATGAAATAGTTTTCTCTTTTATATAAAGAGGAAGAAATGTTAACCATCTATGAAACATGATGAGATTAGTTATCAAACCAGTATTTCTGAGTTTCTGTGTTTTGTTGTTAACTCAGATTAAGAGCTTTCCTTTTCAGTATTGTCTTTAGCAAGTATTTTGTTTGGTGACCACCTGAAAACTTAAAGATTGGAGAAAAAGTGACCAGCTTGTAAGGAATTTTTCCTGCAAGTAAGTGGACATTCTACACTTCTATCTACATCTGATTAACTGTGGTAAATCATTCTGGTGTGTAGTGATTCTTTAATATCATTGGGGAGTTTTACACAATGGAAAAGTTTATAATGTTTCACGGATTTTCATGGTTTTGTGCTGGCAAAGGCTACTTACTGTGGGCATAATGGAATGTGTCACCATCTTCAGGATTTTGCTCACCTCTGGTTTTAGAACCATTCAGTTGGTAAATTTTAGACTGCAGGGAATTTATTTCTCATTACTTGAACAAGAATATGCTGGTTAAAGGCTAGATGAGGATACTATGGGAAGTTTCTTTCAAGGTCAAGTCTTGTTAATATAAATTTTTATATAGTATACATTTTATAAAGATAAAAATCATTAATTGTTTATTGATTTTTCCATGTGGGTTCCTGTATGTTACAATGAGATGTATGTGATTATTAGGGTTTCTTCCTGGATTGAAGCAATTCCTTATAGAAACTTAGTCGGCCTTTCAAAAATGTATTTTGTTTTCCTAGGACAATAGCTTTCTTGAAGTCTTAATATTAATAAGATAGGTATAAACACTCTGCTTGTGACACGTGCAGTGGTGTCTGATGACTAGGTTGCATATTAAAAATGGTTTGATGTGTTTGGATTGACTGCTGTTTTTATGAAAACTGCTTCCAGGTACTGTGGCTTGTAGGCTATTAGATTTATTTATTTTATTTTTCAAGACTTCATAGAGTGCTTAGGAGAACACTATAGTTATGGAAGCATTTTAGAGAGAATTTGATGGCAGGATGAACACTACTGAACTTGTAAAAACCCTGTGAGTCTAGGTTTTCCATTCCTGATAAGTATGTCATCTGTATAACTGCATGGGCTTTGTGATAAGGTTATTTAAAAATCTGTTCTTAGCAGTAGCCGTATAAAAGGTTGACTATGCAAGGTTGTGTGTGCTTATAGTTTGGAAGCGTAGATCTTTGGAAGTAACATTTTTCTGTGTAAAGATGAAAAGGGTGAATGCTGAAATATCTTTGGGACTACATGACAAATTTGAATGTAAGCTTATAGCAGTGAAAGGTAGGTTAAAAAAAGAGCAGCGACACAAACTATATTAGTGACTTCCTCTGGAAAAATGGGGTGGGAATAGTTTTCTACATTAGAAAAAAAAATCTCTGAATGAATGCTACTTAGTCAGCTAAAACAATTCGATTTTTTTTTTAATTACTGCCTTTTTTTAGGCTCAACTCTGAGCCCAATAAAACCTGAAGGAAGAGTATCTTCAGATCATCTGCTATGTATTTTTAGTGACTCTTTCAATATCGTACAATATTGTATTTTTCACTAATACTTCAGATCCTACAAAAGCATTTCTAAGCAGAACCAGTATGTCCAGAGACACACCAGCTAAAGAAATTTCTCTTTTTTTTTTAATCCTAATGAGATTTAGTTGAATTGTAACTTTAGCGACAGGTGTCTACTTGGGTTATCAAATGCAAATGTGTTTGGTTCATATCTACCATTAGTCAACAAGAATAGCACCATCACAAGGCAATGTCCTACCCAAACCATGTGGCTGTCTTCAGGTGGAAAGAATGACTCACATACATAAATCTTTTTCTAGATATCACAATGGAGCAGATACACACAGGTGTCACACTACCCAGCATCATTTTGTTCCTCTCACTTACAATTCCAGCCAGGGAATAGCAAACTTCACCCTTGTAGAGACTCATAAATAGTCCAGTACACTCTATCAACAGATGATAAAAGGGAAAAATAACCAATAAAACTACATAATGAACACCTACTGAACAAACAGAGCTATAGCACTCAAACACAGTCAAGTTATTGCCTAGGCTATTACAAAGATTTTACAGTAGTATCATTTGATTTTCTAGCTTCATGACAATTATATCAAAGGTTTTTTACTCTTTTCAGATGTGTATCATTGCTTTAAAATAAATTCTATTATGAAATCCAAGGTGTGAAGGAAAAACAATAAAAAAGTTGTTCAAGGTTACAGATAACCATACTCAATAGCTCATTTGTAATTTGTTTGTCATCTTTCTTTCACTCCTGGAAGTCAGCTGATGGTATATTCTGCTTCCTAAGCAAATAATGAAGTACAGTACAACACTGGGGCTCTTTTGCCACTATACATAAGGGAAGCTCAACTTCTTGATTCTGGATGCAAACTGGAATTAGCACAGTTCAGGTTAAATTGACTTTGGCTTCATCTCACAACATCTGAAATCATACTGCAGTTCTCCAGTGCTTTTAGGACATAATTAGATAAATTCATAGATTAAGCTGCTCCTGGCAGTACTTGCTCTTCTGTGAATAGTGAACCAATTCCACAGCACATTGAAATACAAACTGTAGTTGCAATACCAAGTTGGCAATGCATCTTTGCTGTCGATTATTGTGTGCCATATGGACCCACTTAAGCCTCTTCCTCTTTTGGCTCTTGAAGAGAAGGCAGCCATTGTGGACAGTCATGAGGTCAGTTTGGAAACCAAATGGCCCAGGTGCAAAAACTTCAGCAGGGACATCTGCATCCATGACTGGGTTTTTGGCTAGATTTACCCCTACCCATATTTAGACATGATATGTGCCTTCTTATGTAACATTACCCTTTTCTGCCAAATGAAACCCAGTATGTTCTAATTTGTATTGTAAGTGATCACAAAATACTACCAGTATATTTCTATTTTTTGTATCCTATTCTACTCTTACAATTCAAATATGAGGAGAGCTAACTTGCTCTTTTCAGACTATTTCTTCTATCAGATAACGTGCATAGAAGTTCAGGTGAAAGCTCTCAGAAACTCCAATGTGCATGTTAATAATCTCCTTTTCAAAAGTTTGATGCCAGCCACCGAAGAAAGCTGAGATACTCAGAGGAAATATTAGAAGTGTAATTGATATTGGTACAGCTACAGACTCTTACTTGGTACAGAATGCAAATGCTTTATCCTTTGATACACAATTCTTAAAAAGGCTAGATTGATGCATATTAATCAAGCTTATTTTGTGCTCAACAGTATCACAGCTAACAAATATCTACTGGATATTTAAATTATTTCCTTACATTTACTGCCACAATTCTCTCCGAGTCCAGATAATCATACTGATCTCTTGATTCTGAACTCAAAAAATTGCTATATTAGGAAAAAAAAAAATCAGTCACTGATCATTGCAGGGCTGTAATGCCATTTGAAGAGCAAGCAAAATGCATTCTGAAGTAATTCATGCATTTCATATATTAATACCATTGTTGTCACATTTCCTGTTTGTCACTCTTAAAACAACACATCAAGTTTAACCTTCATTTTGAAGAAAGCACAGATAGAGTACTGTGCAAAATGTCTACAGAGTCTGATCCACCACTGTATCATTCACCTTCTACATTGTTTAACAGCATGCCATGCAATGAATCAAGGTCATAATATTTAACAAAGACTTTACAAAATTACTATAAAAAAGAAATCTCCCATAAAATATGGAAAATACATACAGATCTACTAGTTATGTCACATACCAAAATTATTCTATTCTCATTACTACAGTATAAAGCATAATAATAAACTGGAAGTATGCTATATTATAGCTTTCTTAGTTTTAAGATTGATTAAACAAATCCCAGTTCTGATCTGGGGAAAAACACATCCCTTCAACGCAATTCACCTCTGCCCTGCTTTCCTCTCTTTTGTGCCAAACTGTTACACAAAACAGTTTTGTCAGTCTGGTTCTTTTTTCCTGAGGTAACACACGTCTACTGCACACAGTAGCAACAGAAAATTCTGACTTGACCCAAAAACACACAACTTAAACAAAAATTAGAGGACTAAGGAGCTTTGCATCAAGCTCTTCATGCTGGCGTAAGCTGCACTGACACGAAGTTGTGCTAGCAAATAGAAATACCGATGGGGAGCTGCATCATGGTCAAAGTAGCTTTCAATTTTTAATTTTACTTCACTAAAGCAAGTGCCACACTCCCTGCTTAGGGTTAGCTTTGAGTCTCTGCAGCAGTGGCCTTGACCCTGTCCACAGACCTCCAAGAAATTATTTTTCAGCAGGAAAAAAATTTGTACCCTGCTGCCTCCATAAAAAGCAAACCTGTAAGAATGCGTTTCCTTCCAGGAAAGAAGTAAAATGAAGGTGACAGTCTGGAATACGAGTGAACTGGCAGTTATTTGACATTGAGTCTTTGTCAAATGACTGACAACGGATTTCAGAAATGTGTGAGCAGTAGCAAACACATACAAGCCTTTGGAGAGCCCTAGAATTTATCTGTAGGTATTTTATACCAAGGATATCAAATAAATGCATCCAGAAAATTATTTAGAATGCCAGATGCACATGCAGCACTCTGGCATCTCAATAATGCCTAGGAAACACACAGGTTTCTTTGCTTGATTTTTATGTATGGATTCTGCCTCATATTAGTAATAAGCTATTCCATTCCACCCAGTGAATCTCAAGGTCGCACAGCACTGCTTCAATGATTAGTGTCGCAACTGGAGTTTCATACTTTAAAATGACATCTAAACTATGCAGCAGTTACCTGATTTAGTATCTTGTATGGACTATATATATGTTTGTGTACACTGTGTGTGTGTATGCTGCTTAGATTCTTTTGCCTTTTGTACTAATACATAGCAAATCCAAATTATTTGTAATGTCACAATTTTAAGGAATTGCTAAATACGTATGTCACAAAAAACTAAAATTTTTTTAATGTTATTATCTGTAGGTAAGAATGCTAATATAGAATCAGTGGGATCCTGATACCACAACATGTTGAAATGCAAAGAATACATTCAGCTTTGTTCAGCTAATATCAATTGGAGCAAGAAAACTCAGCACAATTTTAAAATGTGGCCTACAAATGTCAGAGACCTCTCGTATGCTGTATATATGAAAATGTCTGTGATGGCCATACCATCTCTACAGTATCAGTTCTGCCAAAAGATGCTGTCTAGAAGCCAGAGTCACAGCCTGTTCTCTAATAAAAACAGAAGAGAGATAAGAGAAGCCACAATCAACACCAAACATACTGGCTTAAACCTTTACAAATGCAATGCAGGTGCCTTAGACTTGTTCATTCTGTTTACTTTAAGGTTTTTCGCGTAAGCCTCCTTGAATCCACCAATTTCACACAGGCTTCCGACACATCTGGAACTACTATATTACATATTAAAAAAAAAGCGGAGCTCACCAAAGTACTACTGATCCCTTTACATTTCCTAGAAAACTAAATGAAGACATGAAATGCCTTACAGAATATATGACATAATGCACTTCAGTTACAGCCAGATCCTTGAAGGTAGATGAGGCTACTCTCTTTTCCTGTTGTTCTCTTGTTATCACATTCTCAGCTGGGACTTTTCACCCGCACACAATCAACCAGTTGTAACTAGGAACACTCTGCCTTCTCCTCCCAACAGACTATGAACATTTAGCCAGCTTGCCTGTATCAAGCTATTCAGAACACCACAATGCTCGTTCAAAGATACAAAGCAAAGATGAACTTATAATATAAATTATTTATGTCATGTTTAATTCTATGTTAAATTTGCATCTGTCATATCACTTCAATGCTCCTTTGAGTGTTTCAAGCTTACCTATAATTCAGGAAACATAGATAAACAAGTTCTTCTATGTCTTCATGATCTCAGCATTAATATGGTGTATTTACAAATGTTTGGGTGATTAATTCTTCCATCTGAAGAGAAAACCTGGGAGAGATGACAATGAAACAACCTGTAAATTTATCCTTAAAATACTTACAAAGACAGTACTGTATTTAATCGTATACAGCAAACCAAAAGTGATTGTCGTGTTTTTAGTAAGACCAAATATATAACAAGCTTAAAGGAAATCTTTCTAAATCAGACTCTACAAAAGACTATGTCAGCACAAATGTAAAGGATTTGGGGTTTGGAGATGAACCAGCCTTGAACAATAATCTTCCGATAAACCTCAAATTCCAGATGGAATTTGTGGGTTTCAGACAACAGCTGTATGCATTCAGCATCACGATGAGGTATCTGGCTTATTTTTAACAGTAAATGTAGATAGTGGTACTGTTTTCATATTACTAGAAATATTAATGCTGCATATTATTTTAAAGAGAACAACTTGAGATGTCCTGTGAGGACATATCACAATATTCTCACATAGCTCTGAATATTTTTATATGGGCATTTGTTGAGCAATACAACGATTTAAAAGCAATTTTGTAAGTTACTTAGTCTTTCACAAATGAACAAAACACAGTCGTCCACCTTACAACCTCTGTGATAATGATCATGGCTGAACAGTTTTTAGTCTAAAAGCAAGTCTCCAAATGTCCTCACACTAGCACTATTTTTTTTTTGACACAAGTTCTTAATTAATTGAGCTTCTTGATACTATAAGCTATAGAAGATCAACTACATAAAAATGAGATGTCAAATCTTCCCCATACATCAGGCATAATGCTCTTTTGATCGTATCTTTACAAGACGTCAGATATGTTAATATTTATGGAGTATACACGGAGGAATACTGCTAGAATTAATAAATAATAAAGCTAATATTTTTTGCAAAAATAAATCATCAGATATCTCATTATAAACTGGTTGTCTTCAGTTGTAGATAATTTAGTACAGTAATAAATAACAGGGAACACAGTGCTGATGGAATTACATCCCATTATTTAAAATATCTTGCTAGTCATATAAGAATGTATTCTTTTGTATTCGAAATCATGGAAAAAGACAGAACTGGTTTAGAATTGAGGGTACTTTCAAACAAATAAATATGAGGTTGCCTCTAACATGCCAGCTAGCCATTACTGAATAGGTGTATATAACACATACCGTTTCTCAAACGTACTTCAAAACCATCCTGGCATGTGTCTTTGGCAAGATGTAGCGCTCAGAAGTCTACCCCATTATTCCTATTGTCTCAACAATAATAGACTTCTCCATCGTGAACAAGGTGTTATCCTACAGATTCTAACGTTGCCACTTTGAGTCTTACCTGTAGAAAGGAAATTAAAAAAATAAATAAAGGATGAGGGTTTGGGGGTTTTTTGTGTAACTATTAATTAACAAAAATTATTGGGTAAGGTCTCATACAGATCTCGCATAAAAGTTTGTTGCACCTAATGCTACAAGAAAAGCATAGCAAGGACTTTGGTGTATGTTGATACCTGCATTCACTCTTGTCAATAAGTTTGTCTCATTTCTGAAGTATCTAGTCTTATGGTTCAGTTTTGTAAAATCACTACCATATTTGTGCAGTGTGGTCTTTTGATCCCATGCAGTCTTTTGTGACTACAGGCAAAGTTCAGTATTCTGGGAAGAGCCGTAGGCCTGGCCCCTCCGCTCTATAGCTGGTATTTTCAAATCGTGCAGGAGAAAGCAGGTATAGAGTTCCCACTTAAAGTCAAAGAAAATTGATGCTGAACTCCATTAGGCCTCTCCATTTGCAAAATCCCAGCCTGTTCTCCTTGACATGGGACATGCCTTCATTCTCTCTCTAATCTATGCCTGGTATGCATTGTACAAGTGCTAATTAACTGATAGTAACGTAATTAAGAAAATGTTGCTATGGATCACTGTAACTCAGTTTCAGACACTGACAGTGAAATAGAAATACAATTCTAAAACAGCAACTTGCTGCCAAGCACAAGGGAAATAGGAATATCAACATGAGGTTATGATTAAAACTCCAGAACCATCAAAAGCAACTCATGGCTCTAACAACTTCATTTTCTTACAGTTCTCCCCCTTTCTGTACAGAGTTCCTAATCTATACACAGCATATGACTATGAGATTTACATATGATTTTAGTAAATCACTAATCCCATTCTGCTATTGAATTTCACAGTATGTGACTTAGTGAACTGGTTTTATGTCAAAAGCACATTAAAAAAGAGAAGCCTAGACAGCATTTTCAGTGTACAACAGATAAGTTACCATTGTATTGTTTAGTTCTCTGAGTCTGCACCTAAATGTTGAAGTGATAATTTGTTTAAACATTAGGAGTTTTAAACACATACTGATCAAATATTATTTAAGAACAGTTTAAAGGGAAGTGGTACATAACATTTATGTTTCATTGATTACTTCAGAAGTCAAGGACTTATGAGACTAGAAGCTAATACAAGAAGTGGAAGGCATAAACTAAATTTTCCACCAGCTAATACAAGAAGTGGAAGGCATAAACTAAATTTTCCACCAGGTGGATTCCATTATATTTCTATGTCCCCAAAATTAAAATCCTGATAACAGAACAATAATGTTACAACAGACAGTAAAACACCGCCTAACCAGTAGGAAAGCAAGAGAATGCTGTTTACTTACATTGCCACTGTTCTCAACTGCGCTGTGACAATCTACACACAGTGAGGATGTGATTCTCCAAAGTCTACAAAATACCTCCCTTTACATTTTCATCATCGTTTACTAGGTTCAGGTTTGTTCTTCTTAGCCTATTGTAGTAACACTGTTGAGAAGAAAACAAACAAACAAATAACATTGAATTTTAATTATATTATAATGTATATGAGCCAAACTTCTACATCCAAGTAACAAACTTCTAAGCCAAGTTTACATTTAGCATGAAAAGAACAAATCCTCATAGGTATTCAGTTCCAAGCTCCTAGAGATGCCCAACACTACTATTAGTGTCCTATATCACCCTCTTCTCAGGAGTTCTCCTGGTACAGCAGCTGTATGGTAAGTGGGGTGAGAAAGACAGTGAGAAGATCAGGGAAGCAGAAGAGAAACAGAGTAATAATGAAAATAAGCATTTTGCTTACTCTGTTTATGCTATAAACTGCAAACAATG
>Ga0181612_183315_pt1 | contig 19615 bp, 12 predicted proteins | sample HoacroProtozoa21_FD_119630 | JGI IMG/M metagenome (GOLD analysis project Ga0181612, IMG submission 119630) | Hoatzin crop microbial communities from Cojedes, Venezuel. Combined Assembly of Gp0051906, Gp0051904, Gp0051908 | reverse complement strand
CAAGACCAGTATTTGTTCTTCCATTATCTCTTCAGTCAAAGACCCAGCTGTTGTAATTTCTGTGAGCTGGGACCACAAGTTCAGAGGCTCTTTGTCCCTCTCCCTCTCAGTGCCCAACTAATGAGCTGTGCACCTTTATGTTTGCATATAATTTTGCAGAGGTTGATTGTCTATATGCACTTAGGCTGGCAAGCAGCTTCCATTCTAATACACTATTTTATCTCTACCTATATCTTTGTCTTGTAAAATTAAACAGTGAAAGCACTGAAGCACAAACTTAAATCTGTCTCTGTGGAGGAAAGCACTCAGACATGTACTTAAATGTAAATATGTGCTTAGATCCTATCATTAATTCAAAAAGACTCAAGTGCATGCTTCTAGTTAAGCATATTCTTACATCCTTTTTGAATAGTGATGCTTTCCTGATTTGGCACCTTAACTTGGTCAGAAATTTGCCACATTTTCTACGAAAGAAAGGAAATATTTCTGCAAAGTCTAAAGGCATGTTATCAGACTTCTTGGGTTATAGGTCATTTACAAATGTGTTGATTTGATATTTGAATTTCTGTCTTAGCTTTTTTTTCCATCTGCCTAGCATAAAAATGATATGCTAGCTCTCAAGTTTTGAGACTGGTCATTTACAAGGCTACAGTTAATACCTTGAACTGTTATAATGAATGATAAGTAAATTTCTGGAAAAGATCTAAAATCTGATTTTCAGGTTTGATAACTATTGCTGACTCTTGAAGATCATGTATGAACTCAATGTGCAGGTACAGTTTATCTGATATTTGCTTGCCAAGAGTTACTCATATGCATTTAACTGGTGCTGCTCTTTGATGTAGACATAGGACCGGACTAGACAGAGCTCTTAGCGGATTAAATGTAACATATTCTCAGTTCCCAGTCAGTTATATTGCCTTCAGAATAGATTAATTATCTACATTCGGAGAAAGTAGATGGTGATGAGGTTATCATCACATTAGTACAGATATCTGGGAACAGATCCAATTCATATGGCTTTATGCTGTTAGTATTCATGTTGTTTAATCACTACTACCAACTTGTAACTGTGTTTTTTTTTCCATCTGCCTAGCATAAAAATGATATGCTAGCTCTCAAGTTTTGAGACTGGTTATTTACAAGGCTACAGTTAACTGTGTTACAAGTCACTCAGACACTCAAAAGAATGTTTTTTCTTTAGTGCTGAGTCTGATGAGGATGAAAAATGTCATGTGTGTAGGTGTGAATATGTTAGCTTCTGCTAACGGTTAATATTAGAAGTACTAGAAAGACACTTTTATAGTTAAAAGCAAAGAAAGTTTACTGTGGGATGAGCAGGCTGGAGCAAAGTGAGCATCACACATGCATAAGGACCTGTTCTGCTTCGGAGGTATCTCTGTGCAAGAAGAAGCCAAAGATACATGTAACCTTCATCGCTACATCTTCTGTAGTGACTTTTATGATTCTGGGAAAGTTGTAGATTAATGAGCCCAACTGGTATAGAAAGCTTTGATTCTGCATAAGAAAACTCTCCTAGCCTCCAAAATCAGGTAGCTACATTTAAACTACGTCTTACAAATGGTCCTTGCCTGTGTTTAACTCCCGAACTGTAACTGGGCATCATTTAGGAAAGTATTAGTTAGCGTAGGCCAGATGTGTGCCAGGCACTGCTTTAACAGTTTAGCAGCACAGAAAATCACATTTTAGTGACTGGGAATACTGCTTAGCAGGGTTTAGTTTACTAACATGTTTGTAGCTAATAGGGCCAATTTTGTTGTCGTATCAATGTGGGAGAGAATCCTTGTACTTTCCAAGATTAAACTGAGTGGACATTAGACCCTTGGAATGAAAATGCAGAGACAAAATTTCTGTGAAGTCCTGTAGACTCCGTAATGCTCAGGGCTCTTCCTCCTTAGAGCAAGGGAAATCATGGCAGGTGATAAAATCTTCCTATTCCAGAGTAAAATTTTATCTCTTTGCCAAACAGAAAAAACACAGAAGTTTTGAGCCTTAGAGGTTGGGATCTTTTGTAGGTTGTTCAAGAATGGCAAGCTTCCTGAAATCTAGCTCTTGGTTTGGTGCAACAGCTGAAAAAACAGAGCAAAAGGGAGAAAGTGATTTACTTCGTCAGGAGTCTTTTTCTCTTTTTAAGGTTACATAGTATCTTCCCTAGCTGTCTTTTCAACCCTCTAACACATGCGCAGACTACAGTGACTGACTTTCAGCCTTCTCAGCCCCAAATGAATGGGCTTTAGAGAACTTGTGCCATATTCCCCTTTCTCTGCATCCCCAGTGCTTTCCCCAGAATTGGGGCTCCAAGAGGGGAGCAGGGTAAGGTAGCTTCCCCTTACATTGAAGGTATTGATCACTGAGGAGTTAATCCCTGACACTGGAGGAGCCACAAAAGGATGGATGTTTGGATCAGATGTAGCGGAATAAGATGGTAATTCAATTGCTGAGCTGAGCTGTAGAGTTAGAAATTGCTCCTGACCTTTGTCAGTGAATCAGGAATACTGCTGCTTTGCTAATTCAGAGACTTTATATGAAATGAAGTTCATTAATGCGTGAGAGGTGTTTAGACAACACTGTGGTGAGTGGCAATGTGAAGTCAATGCCTCTATCAATAGTAGCTTGTGAACTGTTTTACAGTCTCTCCTATAGTGTTTTCTCTGTCTCAAAGTATGTCATTTTTTTCTTTTAGAGAGATACCATCAGCAGGAGGCTCAGAAATGTCAACTGTAATTAAAAATGTAATTTTCAAAGGCATTTTGCAGTTTATCCACATGGTAAATGGTTTCCTACCCTCTGAACTTTCAGCCTGCTGAGCTGAGCTGAAGAGTTAGACATTTTCTTAAAATCCTTACGTTCTCTCACAAGAGTAACAAGGCACTTGTCAGCTGAACAAGTTGGCAATGCAGATTTCGGCTAATGGCGTGGAGCTTGAAAAGATAAAAAAGGGGTTTATTTGTACACCAGAGTTTTCACCCCTGTCAGATTGCTTACTGAAACTTCCTTTCTGCTCTGTTTTAATATTTTAGCCCTTTGTTTCTTCTCTTGCTCCTTTTCTACTTCCGATGTGACTTGTTTCTCTATCCAAATGAAAATATAATCTTGTTAACCTCTAGTCCCATCTAAATCTGTCTTTCCTCTCCTCTCTGATGCCCTAGGCCTGTTGGATAGCTGATTATACTTTAAATAGTTTCCTTTGCCTGGTATCTGAGCACCTAACAATCTAAAATATTTTTTCCTTGTGACATATCTGTGAGGGCATAAAGCGCTGTTATTAAATATTTGTTAAACAAGAGAGACGCTTATTCCACAGCCCAGTGATTAGGGCAGACACCAGGTTCATGATAGCCTCAAGTCACTCATCTGCAATTACTCATTGAAAGTAATTGAGCAGCTGGAGGAACTGCCCTGCTCAAAGAGAAGAGCTTATTTTGAGCTCTCCTGTGAAATGTGGAAGGTCTCAGTTCCAGTTTTTCCAAACATTGTTGTCTGAATCCTTACTTAGGATGTCTCATTTAGGGCTAACTCCATCCTTAAATATTTTCCCTGTACTCCTAGCTACCTGCTTGCAGGTTCAGTAAGGCTCTACTCCCTGTGGCTGACTTATCCTAGCTCAGCTGCCTAGACTGACAGACAAGTTTTCAGATATCCTCCTGACCATTGTGAGAATGCCTCTGTGGAGCTTTAGACTGAGCCAGAACCCTGAGCAGCTTAAGAGTTGTTGGGTGGTGTCAGTGGTTAGGTGGATTTGGCAATTCAGACTGGCAGCAATGCAGAGGTTTATGAGATTAGGTGGGAGCTAAGCAGTGCTTTTGAGACCTGCCAGGGATTTACATGATAGAGGAAGGTACCTGTTAACTTGGAAGAGTAAGGTAAGTCTATCAGGCTAAATCTCTTACCTATCCTGGGGATTTATCTCATGGATGAATTGTACTGAGAGAGAGAGAGTTTAATGTTGGAGGAAGAGAGAGATAAATTCAGTGCATTGTAACTTGTAGTAGCTGTTAAAGACAGTGGATTTAGTGCATTAACTGTATCAACAGATTTTTAATAAAACGAGGGTGGAGGGAGGAATTCTGTAATTAACAAGAGCTACTGGCTGTTACCATTAAGATTATTTGTTTATTGTTTCTCTTTTCCTGATTGTAATTTATCTTTGTCTTTTTAGACTTTACGTTCTAGAGCAAATATTGTCTTCCTTGAGTTTAGAAAATAGGCCAGTGTAATGTAAATGAGTTTCTGTAAATCACAGATTATACACTTCCCCCCTATTCTTAGCTTTTAATGTGAAAAGTTAACTAATACTCAGATGTATAGTTGAGCATTCCCTTCTTTATAGAATTGTTACCAACATTTTATCAGGCTATTCTTACATCTAGGAGAAAGCTTGGTGCTTTTTATGTGTGAAGCTCAGACTTTTTGTGGGAAGACACCCTTAAGACTCTGACCCTGTAGTGCGCTGCAGGTATATACAGTTCTGTACCTGAAGTCATTGGGGCTGCTCACACATACTGGAATGTGCACTGAAAGACTACAGCATCACTGGAGCCTAGAAGACAAGCTTCTTCAGACACTTAGTATCCTGTGTGTTTCATATATGTGTGCTCAGTTGCCCTCTGGAAGGGTGCAGTGCTTGAGGTTCACGTCAATCACAGACCTTGCAGAGTGATTCAGATTTGCTCTGGCTATCAGTCACTGTGGAGGTACCACTGGGCAGGGGTGGTGGAGCCCATAGGTCAATGAACAGCCTCTCTTAATTAACATACTATGTTAACCCGCTAACAACAAATACCAGCTACCACCATATTTTCTACTACCTCAAAAGTCTGGAATTTACCAGGTTAGCTAATTTTACTTGCTCTTTTTCTCCGGTAGACTTCCTTCTATTCTCCAGAGTAGTTCTGCGTGAGAATGCACTCTTGAGTATCACACTTAGGAACAAACAATGCATCAACCTGATTTCATGACAGTGTGTATTCTAGGTGTTCCACTTTCACTTGCAGTAGCAATAAACTAGGTTAAAGAAAATGTTGGCAGATCATTTTGCTTTGTAAGATACATTTCCTTCAAATTAATGTATCTAATTATGTTTATTTTCCCAAATATTAGAGTAAACAATAATGAGTATCTTCATAGTACTGCAATGTTTTCTCTCATGTGCAATAATTTAATTTTTCTTTTTAAAATGACTTCTGATTTTAAACGATAATATAAAATAGGGAAAAAAAAATCCATCTCAGAATAGTCTTTGGGAGAGAATTTTGCAATGTTTCGAGCTTTTTGCATTGTCCGGATAAATCTAACTGTTGAAATCTTGAAATCCACCTCAAGTTGAATTTGAATTCTCTGTGCAGTTCTCATTAGCAATAGATAATTGCTTAAAACCACAAATGACACGGAAGGAATCACAGTATTTACTAACCGGATCTCAGACACTTCTCCTCCCCTAGCTGGCAATGGCAGAGTTCTGCTTCCCCTTCATCTGTAATTTTTCTTCCTCTGCCCAATTCCTTTAGCTGCTGCCTGTATTCATGCTTTATACAAACTGTTCTTGTAAATTGTTGAGGCTATGACAACAAAGCTGAAAAAACCCCATGCAGTACACATAAGAACTGGCTACATAAAGGGAACATAAAGGAAAATGTTGCCATACATTTAACAGTTGTCAATGCATTTTTAAAGACCACAGAGACTGATTTGGATTTTGCATTGTTGTTGCACTTTGGTGTTTTGTTTTTTATTTACATCGGTGTAAGAGAAAGAAGAATCCATTCCAGTCTTCCACCTAATCTGTCTCCGAATAATGACTAGATAAGAGGGCCTTTGAGAGCTAATCTTACTTCCTGCAGTATCTTATATTTGATGCCTCAGAGGTCATGAAAATATTAAAAATTCAGCCAAGTCTGTTGATTCAATGACACCCTCTGGCAAGCTGACTAAAGTGCTAGGGAAATATTTTATTAATTTTAAGTGAACCAGCAATTAATTTAACGTGTAGAACCCTTTTACTACCATGTGATAACCCAGAGGCTGGACCAGGTAGTTTTCCCAAAGACTTTCTAATTTGAGGTATTTTAGTTGAGCCTCTTTAACACCTCCTTCCAGGAGAAACAGTGCTCTGTCTCCCAGTAGCTTTGACTCTAGGTATCCATAGCTGTCCTCATTTGGACATATCAGCAAAGAGTTTGGAGGGTTCCTGTCCCTGATCATTCCTGATGACTAGGCTCACTAACGGGCTTGAACTGCTTGATCTCTTTCATGATATTCAGTCTCAATGCATTTACTGCTCAGTAGGAGTCCTCTAATTCCAGTGTAGATAGACCGCAATAAACTTCCTGAGTAGAAAGTAATATACTGACTTTTAAAAACAGTATTGATGTTTAAAATCTCATAACTGCAAGGCATTTAGCAGTGTTTGAACAATGAGATTGCTTAATCGACTGATCGTACTGAAACGTGTATTTCTATAGATCTCTCATTTACATTTCAGCTTTAGCAACAGTAGTCAGTTGACTTTCACTCATGCAAATCTCATTTGAGAGTCTAATCTAAAGACCACTGCATTCCACTATGAAGTTTTTTTTCCAGATCTTCTTTCTCTTTCAGTAAATAAAGGAAAAATAACAATTAAAATATCTTTGCTAGAGGAGGAAAGTCTGATTGAATTTACAAAGTGTGCACACTTAATTTATCAAATCCCGTGTAAAGAGGCATTTCCTCTGTAGATTTGAAGGGTCTGGCCCAACACACGGCGTATAAATGATAGAATCTGTCCTGTATTGTTTCACACAGGTGAGGTCTCTGAATGACTCAAAGTTTTCCTGAGAGGACAAGAAAATCAAGATAAAACTAAATTTAATTGAATAATTTCTGTTAGTTTGTCAACTCTGGGTTAGTAGCATTTTTATACCATGCTCCAAGGGAATTTTGTTTTGCAATGGGTGTCTTTCTGCACAGCTATGCTGATTTTTTTAATTTTTCCTTTTTTTAATGTGAACCTCTTGCCCAAACAGCTCTTGAGTTCTTGTTTAATTAAAAGAGAGACACCCTTAGGACATCCTACAAATTTGTCAGCAACTTATTGTCACTAAAATGCTTCAGCGTTAATCAAGCAGTCTTTGTCTTGGGTTTGTTTGAATCTAAAAATAATGAGAAGAAAGGTGAGAGTTGTGCTTTTAGTGGCCCTTCAGAGCTATAGCAAATTGCAGTCTGGCATGTTTCCCCTCGTAGGTCACATCCCTCCTTTAAAAATGTCCTCATCACTGCCATTTTGGGAAATCTTTGAAAGTCTCAGCACAGCGTGCCTGTCACTGCAGTGCTTTGCTGGAAGCATGAATTCCCTGAAGAACAGTCAATGATAAATTTGTGCATTTGATATGAAGAAGGATGAACAAGAGGGAAGGAGCTGAGGAAAGAGGGGAGGCTGTTCTGCTCTGAGAAAATGTAGAAATTATGCCTGGGTATTGGTTCATATCTTTTACATCTGGAGGATGTCATCCTACATCAACACGAAGGTTTGTTTACAGCAATTTTCACTGAAGTATGGCTGTCTTTAAACAGATTGCTGAGGCTGAAAAGTAGTTTGAAAACTGGAATAGGACCAGTGCAAGGAGAAGACTGTTTAGGGGTACTGATGGGGGTTCTTGCATCACGGTGGTGACAAAACAACCATGTTGGTGTCCCACAGTGGAGTTAACTGACCTCAGCTGGGCAGTTTACTGGAGGAGGAGCTGAACGGGCAGTCCTTGACACAAGACTGAGTGACTGTCACTGGCAAAACAGCTTCTTCTCCTCAAGATCCCATGGGATAATGTACCAAGCACCTGAGGCTCAGGCTGCCCTGGGAAGGACAGCGCAGCCCCTCCAGCACCGTTAGACTTGTACGGGTGGTGCTGAGGTAACAACCTATGCTTTGCACAAAAATGGATTAGTGAAAGACAGTGTCCAGTGGCACTGTGTAAATGTATATCTGTGAATACTCTAGCTCCTTGGTATATCTCTACAACAACAGTTAGCAGCGTCTTTTGAGATGAGCCTCACTTGAAAAAAGTAGTCCTTTTGCATGTCTTTCCAAGCTAACCAGCAGCTGAAAACTGCTTCTGCCATGACCTTCCCTTTAGTCTTTACTTCACTCAGCACCTGTTGTATATCTCACTGTTTCATTCTGAAGCAACTCAAGCTCCCAGCACAAGGTGCAGGGACCCCTGAGCTGGCTGGGAACAGAGCAAGCCCAGGGACAGAAGAGCTGATTCACTCGGGTCCTGTGTGGTCGTTTGGTCCCATACAGGCCTCACTTATCTTCCACGAGTGACTGATTTGATATAACAGCTTTCAAATGCAGTCCTTGTGGTTATCACTCCTGTCTACCTGTCACAACAGTCTCTGTTTCTGTCCAAGTGTCCTTGCAAAGCTGGAAGTGAGAATTAACTGCTGTAGCTTCTCATGATGCACTCTTCCCAGGAGAGCTGTTGAACGCACGAGGACTCTTTCATGAAAAGCCATTTCTCCTTCTTTTGCTGTAGAAATATGGAGAGTGTGAACTGTAGATTCTTGTATCTCTGATGGTAAATGCAGAGAACTGGCTGAGTATGAGGTACTGGGTCTGCTAAAGCACAACTAAAAATGTGCTTTCCCAGGAGAGGAATATCTGGAGGGTAACTGTCATTCTCTGACTAGGAGCTGAAGGGCAAGTGATCCTTGGGGAGATCAGAGGAGAACAGCAGGGACTTTTCTGAGATGGCCAGCCTGACAAGACATGTTTTACTCTAAGAAAAAAAAGTTTCTGGCCAGTTTTATATGGATAACTATTATTTTTTTAATACCATGCCGATGAATCCAGACTGTGCGTTTCCTTGCCTGCATTTTCTTTTCTGTATTGTTTTTGCGTAAGAAATATTCTTGTACTTGAAACTTCAATCTCTGACTTGAATAAACAAGAGCCACTAAATCATGTTGCCTTCACTTTAAAACACTTCTTCAAAAAATAAGAGACATCTCTCTTTACAGCTTGCTATTGTAATCCGGACATCAAAACCTGTCTGAAATTATTGTCTAAGATTTTCCAGAAAATTGCAATTTTAAAGAGAGCTTAGGATTTCTGTCACTCATCTGAAGAGCAAGCCTTGTCCCAGATGCAGTACATATCCACCTCACGATGCACAGTGAAGTGATGTGTGTTTATGGTAGACAGAGCAAGAGAAAGAAAGTGTAAAGGAGCTGTAGTTCTGCAGTTATAAAAGTTTTAAAACATATACATATTTTTTCACATATAGTATTTACTACTTAAAACTGTTCCACTGCATATCAGCACTAAGATTTACACCTGAATTTTGAACGAGGCCAGATATTCAGCCAGTAAATGACATAGCTTTTTGATTTCAAAGGAACTCTGCTGATAAATACGGATGGTTGCCTGCGTAGCATAATATAAAGCCTCTTGTCTTGATTCCTGTACAAATAATAAAATGCAATGTGTATCACTACACAGAAAGTGTGCTGAACCATTATGAGAAGTAGAGTCAGGGATGCTGAACAGCTTATACAAAGCAAAAGTACGAAATGCAATTCCAAAGTGTCCTGGAAGAAGTGTGGGAAAGAAAACCTGTGTGGGTGCCTTTCCACTTTCTCAGCTGGTCTTTCAAACAAAAATTTCTCAGTGGGTTCTTTTATGCGGGGCTGGAGCACCCAGAACCTCATCAACCCCTGGTGAGGGGAGGGGAAAACTTCTCTGAATCAGTGTCTATCTGTGTGGAGGGGGGGATATTTTTGCCTTCTGCTACTGACACTGACCTATTCATTCTGTCCCTGACTAGATGACAAAATGATGGGCATTGAAAACTGCATCCTTCTCATAGTAGCATTGTCTACTTGTCCAGCCAGCAGGATAGAATAAATTCCTCTTTTAGGATGGATTTCTTGAGGTTCATCAGTAGAAAGTGGGGTGAGGTAAGGGGTGGGAAGGCCTGTGAAGTACTAAAGCAGTCTTCCTCTGTCTGTGTAAATCTGTCTGTGCGTGCATGTGCATGTATGTAGACACTTGTCCTATCATTCTTCATTATTTTGCTCTATACAGAGAAAGGGTCTTCCAGAGTGCCTCCCTTGTTCAGCAGAGCTACCTCTGCCATGTCAGTCCAACAGCCTGGGGTCTGTGCAAATACAGGGGACTGAGAGAAAACTACATTTTAGTGATAAGATACAGTATTATCTTGTCACATCCCCTGCTAGAGGGACTATCGTCTATAATTACTCCAGTGAACAACACAGCCTTCTGGAGGTCCTGGCTCTTCACAAAGCTGAATCTCTTTCTAAAAGCATGGCTTTTGCTGTGTTGTTTGGGTCAGTTTTAGGTGTTGAACCACTGGTGTTTTCTCAGGAGCTCTCCTATAAAAGCCAGGAAATTACATGGCCCCTGAGCCAGCCCTTCTGAGCCTTAGATTATTTCACACAATAGGGGAAGGCAGGAGAAATAACAGGGTAGAAGAGAGTGATGTGGGCACTGCCTTTGGCAAAAACATCTCGAGTAGTTTTGATATGCATTTTCTTCAACAGGACTGATTTTCCTCTTGCTGAATTTATTCTATTGTTGTAGCTCTTTCAAATTAAAAGAAAAGAGAAAAAAATGAAGCCTTTGATTAATATCTGATTTGATTTGAGCTTTGTCAGTGATGAATGCTTTTAAATATTCCTGTCAGGGTAAGAAAGAGTGAGGTATTTCTATTAGGAGCACAGCATGCAGCCTTCTAAGGAAACACAAACCTTGCCTCTTGAGTTTTGGAGCTGCTGAACCGACAGTAAGACTGGACATGAAAGTTTCCATCAGCTGGGAACTGTAAAATGAAGTAAAGAGCAGAAAGAAAATGTTCAACCTCTGACAAACCGAGACCATATACATTGGGGATATTACAATAACCTTCCCCTACTTCATGTTGCTACTTTTTTTCCTTCGTGATAGAAAAAAAAGACCAAACCTAAAGCACAAGCAGAACATTACAGGAATAGACTCCTGGATATGGCTTTTTAAAACTTATGTGCTGTAAGCAGGACCCCAGATCTACAGGTAGGGAACATTGAAACAATTCCTCTGAAGGCAAAATCTATGATAAAAGCTGTAGTCGGCTGAGTTACACCAGTGAACTCAACCTGACGACCTGGCCTAAGGCTTCATAGGACATTTTTAAATCTATCTTTCCTACTAAAGTAGGTTTTCTTTTTCTTTGTTTTTCCTTACTTATAATTCTTTTTTTCAGGCTTCACAGGAGCTGCTCACCATAAATACAAATCCACTGTTTGCTCATTCCCAATTTACTCATCCACACACCAGGACAGCAAGTTAATTGCAAGAGTTCTCCATGGGGAATGGTGAACTTAAATATGCGTTGTGTATATTGTTTAAGCCGCAGAATGAAGAAAGGCAGAAGTCCTCAAGAAAGGCACAAAAGTGGAGCTGGGAATGAAAAAGGTTGTTAAAAAAATCCTCCCTGTCACGGGCCAATTGACTTTGTAAATAATTGCCTTGTCCCCCTGGGAAGCTCAGGGGTAGGAAGGAATTTAAAGACTGTTTATTGCTTTAGGGCAGGATTCACAGAGGGACTCTGGTGTTTTAGTGCATTTTGTGGAATCCACAGTCACTTAGGGGTGACTCATGAATGGTCTTTATCTCCTAAAATGCCATGCTGGGCTCCCAGATCCAAAATCTATATTCTCATAAATGATTGCAGCTGCTCTAGCCTTGGAGGTATCTAAAGAACATAGAAACCAACTTTCCTGCCAGTAAAAGTCACATTTGCTCTGCATCCAGTGCATAAGTACTTCGGTCTTGACATCACTAAGTGGCCTGGCAATTTTTTCAACCCTGTTTACTTGGTTAGCATCTTGTCATCTCTGAAGCACAGGGCTTTGATTTCATAGGCGCTCCCAAAGACAGACTGTGCATAAAACATGGCTAACAGAACAGGAGCAACGTGTCCTTTTTAGTGGACAGCATGCCAAGCAGCATAGTCTTTTTAAGTACCAAAAACAACGTTTAGCTTCTTCCATTGCCTGAGGGAATTTGAACCCAGTAGAATAATCCTGCTAATAGCAGCGTGATACTACAGAAGCAAAAGTCTCAATCTGTCCTACCAACACACTTCAGCGTGGTACATGGTGCAATAACTTTGTCTGTTGATCTAGACAGTACCAGCCCTAGTGACATGGGCACTCAGCACAAGGGGGGAGTTTTTTTCCAGTTTCTGCTCTGGTGACTTTTATATCAAGCACTTAGTGCAGTAAGGCCTAGAGAGTCACGGCTTTTCTTGGTTTCCCCCTTCCTTTCCGTTAAATACCTAGTTGTCACATGCAAGGGATGAGTCTCTCTCTCTCTCTCATGTTCTTGTACCCACCAAGTGGTTTATGTTCTAGCAGCTAGGGCACTGTGGAGGAGACAGGTGGTCAGATCTCTTCAGACGGAGGGTGGATGTCAGCTCCATTCTTCACCTGCTGGACTCCAGCTGTGGAGCAGTCAGGATGCAGTAATCATGTTTGGACCCAAAATTAAGCTTGGCATGTGAGACAGATGAATCTTCATGTATATGTGAGTAGCAGAGGCCGAGTGTTCGGGTGCCCTTGATGTGTTCAAGGTGTGTCTTGCTGCAGACACATATGGGTCTGTATCGACAATAAACCAGACAGTTTTGAACTGTAGCCAGTGAACTCTAAAGTGATGCTTGACAGTAAGTATCTCTTCATGCATCTATCCTTTACTATATACCTAAGCTCTTGAACTGTACCCAAACTGTTGGCCCGAACAGAAGATTTGTCTTCTTCATATAATGCCGAGATATGAAGTAAAGATCATTTACTGTCTTATTGGTATCAAAGCAGTGGGAGCTGGGTCTTCATTTTATTAGAAAACCATCAGTACAGGAATGGCCACCTTTGTTGGTTGTTGGTTAGAGGAGAGTTTGTTATCTGTTAGCAAAGTCCCAAAAGCACACACACAACCTATCAATAGAAAGGATACCAGAAGGTAGCAACACAACTGACTAGTCAGTTTATAAACAAATCAAGGGTTCACTTTAACAAGCTGGTGTATAAAGGTCTGTATCTTTTTACAAAAACTTTGGGATCTGTGTTTGAGTGATTACCTCCTCAACCACGGGGGTGCAACACCTAAGATGTTACGTAAGAAGGCTTCATCGTGTACCCAGCAGTCTGTAGCATCAAATATCAAGAGGATTCCAATAAAACTACTGAAGTCGATGACACGCAAGGCCAAAAGCCCTTCTCCTTCTTGTGCACTTAGTGATTTTTCTATCTACTTCCTTCTGCATTTCATCAGAATCAGAGCATCACAGCATTAATTTTCTCCCTGCCTTGGGCTACCGAGATCCTGAGTCACAGAACCAGCAGGGAAGAATTTTTACCTCCTCTATGCAGGGCAGCCTGCAATGAAGCGATGGTCCGCTGCTTTCGGCCACGTGCCGCCACCGAGCTGCTCCAGGGGCCCGTGCTCAGACTGTCCATGCTGAGAGCAGACACTCTGCCTGCCCAGCGTGCCTCCGCCAGGAACGGGAATAACAGTGGCATCGGGACTTTTATGACAAGGTGGAAATGGCGCAGGCGCTGTGAGGTGGTAGAGACATTTAGATGCAGAAATTATTAATGGATCTCCTCTCGTATATCTTTGTTTCTTGCCCATAAACCATAGAAAATGACACTTCTGTGGCTCATCAGGGCTCTGTGTAGATGGGCAGACTCTATGGCTGTGCTCAGCAAGACTGGAAATAAGACAGATGCACTGAAGATATATAGAGCATTGAGTCACTGAGTACTTTTTGGCCTCTTCTATTGATCATGATCTAATCTGGCATTTTTAACTTGTCTTCATAAGTTATGCAAGGACCACTTTTTTAAAAGGAAATTGTGTTGGCCACTTACAGATTTTCTTGGTGTTTTCCTCTGTTCGGGCTTTGAGTAGATTCTAAGATGATCAAGGAGAGTCAGTGCTGTTCTGCAAGAGCTATGACTTCCCATACACAGTACGCTTTCCCCCCCCCCCACTTCTATTCCATGTCTAAATACGGATTTATATGACAAATTGTAATGGTGCATTGCAAGCTGTTATACCCTGTTGGGTAAATGATTAACATTTCAAATATATTTATAATTTGATTTCTAAATACTTACTCAAAGGACTTTAATGGCTCTATTCTAATTTATCTTATATTCAATCCAATTTTTGTAACATTTATTAATTCCTTTTATTCCTGACTCAGAAGTATAATATGCCAATTAGAAACAGATTAAAAAGCCTATTTACTCCAAACCATTGCGTGCCATCAAGTAAATAAAACATTGTAAAAAAATCCCTGATTATGCATACTGTAATAAGCATGCTTACAATTACATATTTTTGTAGTAGACCATAATATTTAGCACATTCTCAGCTGGATTCATCACTCACTGGCTTCAACTGTGTATTTACATTCTTTTATGCAACATAAAAACTTTCTCAGGTGTTTCTACCTTTGCTTCCCACAGGCTTTCTTGCAACATAGAGCAGCTATAATTTGTGCTACCAGACTCCTGGTAAGGAAATGTGTTGAACAGCAGCTTCTGGCTGCTCTGTCAAGAAACTCGCTTGCTGTACCTCCATGCATTTTTTCACATATTTCATTCAGACCGAGAGCTCTCATCATATTAAAGGATGTAGCTTTCTTATTTTCGGTAACATCCATAAACCCTACAGCCTTTCAGATTTCCTTATCTTGGGTTGTTTGTTTTTTTTTCCTTAGAATAGAAGAGAGGGTTAAATAGTTCTTTGATTTCACCAGAGAACAATACCAGAAGATAGAGGCCTTTAAATCACTCTTGTATTCTGCCAAGCCAACAGTGGAAAAAGACAACTCTTGTTCTATTGGTTAATGAATGATCCAGTGAATTTACACATGGTTGGGAATGGTCCTATTCTTACTTGCAGACATCAATTTGCAACAATAAGTTCCAGTCATCTCTATTTCAACACCCAGGAGTGAATGCTCTGTCGGGATCTAGGGACCTTGCAGTAGTTCTGCTTATCCTGACTCCAGGATTATGACGCCATTTTGACTAAAGTCAGGAGAAGAAGCAGCTGCAGCCTTTCCTTTCCCCACAGTACAGTGGTTATTTGCAAATGCTGCCTTTTTCATGTGAGATAAGGCATAGAAACTAAAGCCTATGTACTCTGTAATAGGATTATATTGCATACCATGGCTCGTATTGAGAAAGTAAGAAAGTGCACACTTGTAAAACAGGCATGAACCTCTACAGAGAAAGGAAGGAGCATACTAAGATAAACAATTCGGACTGCTAGCTGTAATAACCAAAAAGGAGAAAAGGAAACTCTGCGTTTTTGACCAGATATATCAAAGGCTTCTTTCATGACCACACAACCATCTAGCCAGACCACGTCTTCTGCTATGACATGCCATAAGATAGCAACCAAGTGGAAACGTGCACTATTATGACAATACAAGAATATGAAATAATGTTGGCTGCTAGAAGCATTGGGCAACCCTGTGACCCAAATCAGCTCAACCAGAATCCAATAAATGATTTAATTTTTGTCCATCCAGCTATTGATTGTGCTTATAGTGCAAGAACAGCAGTGACAGCAGCAGTGCTGAGAGTCTGAACAGGATTATTAAAAAACACTGCTTGGCAAAGTGAATGGATGTCTGATAGAAAGGACTTAAAACAATAAATCTTTGACAGCATTGATTCAGTTTTTGTGAAATGACTAACTGATTGCGAGAGACTTTTAATGTCAAAACATCAGATTGTGCAGGTTCCTGAAAATAAGCATGCATTGTAATACTGGTGTCTTTTATTTTTTCCTGGCAGTGAAGAAATTCTTTCTGGTGTTACAAAAGAGGATGTGTGATATGAAAAATGGGGATAGCACAAACTACTGCTCAAAGGGGAATGCTAATGCGTTATTACGGGAATGATGATGTACTCAGTGTGCATTTGTGGTGCAGTGGGGTTCTGTGCCCAGGTAGATGGCTAATTTATCTCTCTAACACATGACCTATATCAATGGCACAACAGCCTACTAGCCACTGAGGTTTCTTCATAAAGGCACACAAATCTTTTTTCAGGAGTCTGGGGCCTGGAAGATGCATGTGTTTAGCTGTGGATGCCTTCACTTTTGTCTCGCAGACTTTCTGGAGCATGAGGGCATGAGAGAGTGAGTTTGCCCCCTCCTGGTTTGCCAGTGGCATCATAGGGTTTGCAGATACGGTTCAACTACCTGTAAGTAAAGCCTTGCTGGCAGGCAGAAGCAATGAGGAGAATAAAGCACATAGTTGTGCCTAATTTCAGTCTAGACATGTAGATAAGTAAGTTCATGTGGCTGCCTTTATGATTCAGAGCATAGGTGAAGAGCAAAGAGGAAGCGATGGAAAATTTAAACCGATCAGAGGCACTCTGTGTGGCCAGCGTAGCTCAGCTGGCATAAAGCAAAGCTGAAATCCACTGGTGAAAGAAATTTTTATTCTGTGGATAAGGAAGCGGCTAGCAGGACTGACCCACAGAGAACCAGAGCATTTTGTCACGGCCCTGAGGACACTGCCACCTTGGCTGCTGGCCCTGACCTCCCTGCATGGTGCCTCCCTCAGCCCTGCCCATGGCCCAGGAGCCCCAGTTCTGCCCAGCCCAGGGTCATCTGTCCTGCTGGCTATCCCCAGGTGCTCAGGCGTGGAGCAGGGTGGCCTGGCAGGAACGGCACTGCCTGTGCTGTGGTCACCCTCGGCTCCTCGCTTGTCCTACCCTGTGGAGCAGCGCTGCTCCAGCTGCTCCCCGGCACATTTGTTGGAGCTGCCTCATCCTCGAGCGGCAGCAGGACTTGCACATGGGCAATAAGTCAGACCTGGCTGGTGCAGACTGGGGGCAAAAGGGGCTTAGGGCTGTGTGCACTTGACATCCTAAGCATGCAGTAAACTGTGTGATGGAAGTTGCTGCAGCACTATCAGATCTCAAGCGCTCAGGTACCTGTGAGGTGTTCAAGTCCTCTAGAAATATTGCAAAGCAGGCTTGCAAAAGGAAGAAGAGAAATGAGCTGAAAACTAATTTCCAGCTTTTGTTAGGATATAAACAGGGCAATAAAAGCAATCACTGTACTGTACAATGTGCCTTTGTCCTTAATGTTCTGTACCAATGCATAAGAAACATGTACTGCAATGCCTTTGAGATGGATCCTTTGTGCTAGGTGTTAATGAATTCCAGTGCAGGCTTACATGAAGAGCAGTGCTAGAGGCAGCCTGAGAATTGGAAGGGTGAGTGGGGAAGCCCCAGAAGGCATAAGGCAAGAGAGGGAAGTAATTTGGGAAAGGGTGAGGAGGTAGCTAGTTTTCCAAACAGACTCTCCATCAAGCTGAGAAAGATGGAATAGTAAGGGTAAAGTATAGTAAACACCAGTAGTAAAACTCACAGGATTCCTTATGGACATACTTGGACTTTCCCCTGTTCCAGCTTTGGCTGCTCCTTAGTAGACTGTCTCCGTGGGACCACAAAGCTACTGCTTACGTCCTGATTTACTGGAAGCATTTGGGGGAAAATAGCCAGTTGCGTTCCTCAGAGGCAGAGGAGAGGAACAGAGCAAAGACACAAAAACAAGTTGACAGTTGACAGAGTGTTCCTCTGGACACCAGTTAGCAGCAATGCCGATGCAGTCTTGATTGGGCTTTAGTTGTCAGTCTTTAAAGGACTCCTTACTGGCTGTGGGAAAGCCACAAGACGGAACTCTCTCTCTTCCCTCACATGCTGCAGTAACAGAGGCTGAGGAAGGAGAGTGTTCTTCCTGTTTTGGATCACTTTTACTACATTTTAGAAACCATTAGCAGAAGAGATGTAGACCCTTCTTTTCTTGACACCAGCCCCATTGCACCAGCTCCTGCTACAGTAAGGATCATCTCTCCTGATCCTTGCTGCATTCAAAGACTTTAAATAAAGATTGATATTCCTTTTTTACCGAAAGCAAGTCCCATGTTGTTAGAGTAATTATTTGTGTAAAAACCATAGTCACAGCACTAATGACTCTCTGTTTGCAGCAATGTTGTTTTTGCAAGAGCTTGAAAGATATTGCACTGTTGCTGTGTAAAATGTTGCTAGAGCTATTTTTATTCTTCTCATTTGGAAGTGTGGCTTTACAGTTTTGAATGCTGAAAGAAAATAAATGCTTCACCACAAGTTGTGGTTTATTTTTTTTCTAACATCTCCTTGGCAAATTTCATAAGACTAGTTTGTGAAAAAAATAAAATCAAGTGTCATGGTCACTCCAAGGGAAATGTATAGTACTTATACATTACCTTAATAACAATTTCTTTAAGGAAATATAGAGGAGACAACTTTCTGTCACTTGAAGGAAGTTCTTTGCTCAGATATTTTGTTATCCACTCGCTCCACTGTACATAAATAAGCCTAGCTGAAGGCCACATCTGGCTCTTGTTGCATTTGCACAGTTATAGCAGTGTGTAAAGCTGGACCCAGACATCACAGATACTGCTAGATTCTGGGTACATAGTCTAAGCAGAAAAAAGCTTTTTTATTTTATGATACTTAAAAGAAAAATCTTTGTTGGAGAAGAAAACAAATATGTAAATGAGAATTAGGACTGTGTCTAAAATGCAGGATTTAATAGGTCTAGGAGTTATTACTGAAACTCCTGCTGAAATCAATAGCAAGATTTAGCCCTAAATATCTGCAGCATTCATGTTTGATCAGATGCTGAAGTGGAGCTGTGCCTATTGCAAATCGTTCTTTTTATGCTCTGAAATCCAAAAGATAAACTCTGTGACACAGAATAATATATGAATGTATGTTTTCTTCCTTTGTTGGGGGACTTCAAAGCAGCACAATACTGCACTATCTAATCTTGAAATCCTTGTTTTAATGAAAGCTGTTCTGCCCTCTCAAAGATGTGCTCTTATTAAAAGCACAGAAAAGAATCAGTGTCATGAGCTTATACATATATATATACTCACACACATATATGTGTATGTATACGGTTATCTGTACAGGGGGCATTGGCTCTGATGGCAAACATGCCTTTTTAATCCTTTTCAATTTAGTTTTCATTATATAAAAATTCCCATAGCATGATAATGAGTGCCACCTCTGTTTTTTGCAAGATAAAATCTCACCATTTTAAGGTGCTGAGTTTCTTGATGGCAATTGCTTGTGATTTAGAGGAAATGAGCACTTCTACCAAACTGACTGTTTAAAATGTTGTCGGTAGTGTGCAGTCCCTTGCCTCAGATGTGGTAAGCATGACAAATATGCTATGACACGTTATGTGGAAAGATTCATGGAGGAATGGTGAAGTCGTCTTGGTCCTTATCTGCAAAAATGGAGCCCTTACATCTCAATAGAATGATCTTCCAGGTATACTGTCAACCTATGGAGAAAAGAATGCCATGCTCTTGAAGCACGTTCATACCTGGCATTTAGGAGGATGTTAAAGCCCAAAAGCTAATAAATAGAATCATTTAATAGAGGAATTAAAACATGTTTTCTGTTAATTGTCACTTTAGCATTTAGAAACACAAGGATGGCAGTCCCAGGTTAGATGGACGGTCCATCTGGT
>Ga0181612_173718_pt1 | contig 19615 bp, 11 predicted proteins | sample HoacroProtozoa21_FD_119630 | JGI IMG/M metagenome (GOLD analysis project Ga0181612, IMG submission 119630) | Hoatzin crop microbial communities from Cojedes, Venezuel. Combined Assembly of Gp0051906, Gp0051904, Gp0051908 | reverse complement strand
TCCGCTGGACTCTCTCCAGTAGCTCTTCATCTTTCTTGAACTGGGGAGCCCAGAACTGGACACAGTACTCCAGATGAGGCCTCACCAGGGCAGTGTACAGGGGAAGGAGAACCTCCCTCTTCCTGCTGGCCACACTCCTCCTAATGCACCCCAGGATGCCATTGGCCTTCTTGGCAGCCAGGGCACACTGCTGGCTCATGGTTAAGCTGTCATCCACCAGGACACCCAGGTCCATCTCCGCAGCGCTGCTCTCCAGCAGGTCCACCCCAAGCCTGTGCTGATGCATGGGGTTGTTACTGATACATGAACTTCCTGGAAAATTAATGTGGCAAGTTTGTGAAACCCACCGTAAAAGGTCTTGTAAAGATCAATCCGTTTTATCCTGCTCTCATGTTTGAGCCTGCGTAGTCCTATCAGTGCTGCGTTCTGCTGTCGCCAGGAGCCTCCGAGGTAGAGGGAGTCACCAGGACAGGGGTACGATGGCTTTGGCACAGCGAGCTCAGCTGTAGAGGCTAGACTTCGAATATTTACAGAAGTTATGAGAAGGTGAAGAAGAAGAGTTTGAGCGGCCTATCTTCACCTAACATGCCAGTATCCACCATTGTAAAGTAAAGAACATGCTATATTGTGTATGTGTAGAAGTAAGTGTATTTTAGCATGATGTTTGTGACTTGAGAAAACCTTTAGTCAAATTCCACGGTGACTGCCTTTTTAAAATAGCTACAGAAAGTCTTCCAGGAATAAAATACAGAATTGTTAAGGACATTAAGGATTACAGCAAACTTTACTATGCGAAATATTCATTTAATACATTGTTATTCCAACACTGTGCTCAGCAGAGATACGCTGGACAGGGCATTCAGCTATCACTGTCATGGGCCTTACAATATCACACAATGTGACTATCCAACACAATTAACATGTTTGGAGGCTGTTAAGGAAGAGCTGTCTTATGGCTGCATAAAAAACCATAATGCCAGCCTATCAGAGCCTCTCAGAGTATAACAAATTACTGAAAATAATTGCTTTTCTTAAGTATCATCAGCTTAAAAAAATCCTGTAAATCCCTACGTAAAGGTCTGTCTTTTTATCAAACACCTTCTTAAGGCCTTCATTACCAGGAGAAGCTGTTCGAGGATTTTTGTAGTATTGACTCAAGGGAAAGAGCCCCAAATACATCAAAATCAGGACAATTTTGCCTGTTTCATATTCATAGTTTCTTCTTTACGTGTGACTGATTTATTCTGCTGCGTGCCCCCAGGGTGTGCATTGTCCGAAATAAAGGCTGCCAAAAAAAAATGAGAACAGGGAGCAAGTAGGGTGGGGGGAGTTCAACCACTGTTTTTAAATGCTGTGAGACTATTGCACATCTTGTGTCCTCCTGTGTGAATACACCTTCTGGTGTTTCTTAACAAAAGCATGCTCACTAAATAAATAACTCCAGCACAATGCAAGACATCATGCCTGAAAATAGAAAGCTGCTCCGAGACAGTTACTCCATGCTGTGAAATCTGCTTTCTCCTGCTTCTGTATTGTCTTAAGTTGTACTTGTGCTGCTGTAGCATGTGCTTGCATTATAAAGCACTCTGGCCATGCAGTAGAAAGCACAAACGCATGGAAAGCAAGTGTCCGTGATTATTTTAGTGTCTGGTTTTGCCTAAGAGATGGATTTGATATTCAGTGACTTTTTTGCTCTCTGGTGTGTATGGATGTTGAAAACAAAGGGATCACAAATTGCTTTGACGGTGTCAGCAAAGCTGGCTCGGCGGAGCGGGCTCTCTGTGGAGTGCACAATTCCTGAATGACAGAAACGCAGACTGCAAGGCAGAAACTTGTAAGCCACTACGTGCAGATATGTTTCAGCCAGGGAGCCGGCGACTTGACCAGAGGCACAGCTCACAAGGCTGCCTGCAAACTTTGCCCAGGTGCAGAGGAGCAGTTCCTTAAGGGCTGCGATGAGGGGGATCTTTCTGCAGTGGGAAGCTATTGTTAAGCACCCCGACAGATGAGAGCAGACCCTTCTCCTGCCACAATAGCTGCTCACACCAAGCAAGACTCATTAAATATTCAGTTCCAGCCTCAAGCAGCTCATTAAGTCAGCAATGAGCAGTGACGCTGGTGTTGGAAAACCCTGCCTCAGTTAACATCACCATGCAGAGTCTCCTCGGATCTCTTGATGTTATTCTGCTCAGTACCTTTTCTGTGATGACCAGCTTGTGCTCTCTGCTTTGCATTAAATACAGGTAAAAAAGTCAGGTGGATTTAAGTTCTCCTATTCTTTATAGGCCTTTTCAGAGATGAGTCCTGGGGCCCAAGCTAAGCGTCTGTTGCATTTTTCTGTAGCAGGGTGTATAATAGAAGTTTGCAGGAGGAGGATGGGAAGAGGATTATATGGCTTTAGTGTTAAAAAACAAACAAACAAAAAACCATAATGTTTGAAGGATAGCTTTCATAGAAGAACGTCATGACATGCAGCAGTTTCAGATGATGTATTACTGTCTGTTGGCTGTTACACAGCAGAAACTTTTACAGTAAGTGTATTTTCCCTGGAAATGCTAGCATCTTACATGGATTTTGGGTTGAGCTGTATGTTGAATATGTTTCTTGTGTGCAGAGTTTCCTTCTGAATGATGTGTTTGAAACCTGTTCTGCAACCACTAACTTTTCAGAGTTGATAATTTCATATCCAATACTACTTAGCAATAATATACAGAGGCGTTTATGGTGGGTGGATGTTAGATGTTGATGAATTAGAGCACACCAGAATCCAGAATTAGGATTGTAATTGTAGAAAATGCATGTATGTTTTCACGCATTGATGTTTAAAAACTGTAATGTCTTCTTTCATCCTTTTCCTTAATGTTAAGTATGGAGCAGAAATGGAGAAGCAGAACATGTGCGAAAGTTTTCGGCTTTTTTTTTTCACAGGGGAGGTTTTCACACCCTGAATCTATCTTTTTCTTTTTCCGTTAACAGAAAGTGTTTTCAGACTGCCCATTTCTATGTGGAGGACAGCAGTTCTCCCCGTGTGGTCCCCAATGAAAGTATTCCCATTATACCTATTCCAGGTAAGACGGGTGTAATCTTCTGTATTTGTGCTGCTTGGAGTCTGGTTTAATTACATAAAGAAGAGAAGGTTATGCTTGTGATAAATCATGGATTTTGGGGAGAAACTTGTTGTATCAGTGCTGCTTGATTTAATTCAAGGTGCTTTGCAATGGGGCTGTGAGTGCCAAAGCTGTGTTTTTCCATAGGCACCTCTCCCACATTGTTTCAATAGAAATTGCAGAATAACCTTTGTAAAATGTCAAAAACATGAGCAACACTTCTTAAAAACACTAAGGCATTGCATCCAGGGTGAAACCAGCTGCTTTGTCAGGGCAGGTTGTGGACGAGGGATCTGCAGCTCCACTGCTCTCTCGAGACTGGGGGACTTGCCCCCCACTTTCAGCATGTGCAGAGGTGGTGTCTGCTGGGGCTCGGGGTCGAAAGCAAGGCACAGGGATAAGCAATCTCAAGTAAAGTCCAAAGCCACCATCTGATAATTTGGTATTAATCAAGTTACCAAAGGTCAAATTCTCCTCTCAGCTATACTGAGAGCGAAGCTGGAAGCAGAGTTTAGCGCTGTTCTCTCTTCATGAGGCATTTCCCCTGGGAGTTATTCAGTGCAGGATCCAGCGCCTTTTAAGCCGCGATGACAGAGAGCAGCTTGATGTTACAGCGGCCTTTGCAGCCACTGCCTTGCTTGGTGTCACTCAGCTTCACAGGCAGAATTAAGATACCTAAAATGTTGTATTGACCTCAGTCTGTCAAATGCTTGTACTTGTTGCTTCAAGGTGTATTCAGTTTCCTTGCCATATTCTGTAATTTGCGTTGTTGGTCTAGGATTCAATCTGCAGCTAATTAGATTCATTTTATCAAAAAGCACTCAAAGCCATCTCTGAGACACTGAAGAAACACGTGTCCTAGAAAAGCGAAAGAATCCAGTTATGTTTTCCTTGATTTTATTCAGTAGACATGTAACTGCTTTCTAGAAAGAGTCTTTCAAGGTACCCATGGGAACTGATATGAAAGGTTAGCTATTACATTGCTGCAAAAAAACATTAGGCAGTTTGCCTTGCAGTCCGATGCTGGGCCACTGAAAATAAAAGAAAACTTGCTATCATCTCCTCTCCTTTCTGTGGCAGACTAAGATGCATGTCCTGGCCACCTCCCTGCCTTAGCAAGAAGCCACCCTTCTTCTCTTTTCGGGTAACAGGAGATGGGAGGTTTTAGTCTTAGACCACCTGCGATGAGTTTTCACAAAAGAACCTAGATGGAGAACTCCGTTCTCCTCTAAAACCAGGAGGAGCACTTCCCTGTTGGGGCTGCTTTTGGCAGTCAGTTTAATGGTCCCACCAAGCCTGCTTTTGTGTGATACCTCCTTAGAACTTGTGAGGAAGGGGAGGGTGGGCTAAGCTGGACTCTGTCCAAAGCAATGTCAAAACTTGGAGGATTATGAGCACAAGGCAGTGGGAGGAGAGAAATTCTTCCCTGAGAGAGAAGTCTTTTTGCCCAACGTATAGGATTTTTTACTCTAATTGAGATAAATCTTAAGTTCGATTAAAACTGTGCAGGTGGTAGGTACCGTAAGGCCAGCACATGGACTAATGCTTCTCCAGCAGCCATTCTAGCGTGTAACAAGTGACTGAGAACAGAAGAGCGTTGCCTTTTAGGGACATCTTCCCATGACTAGAGCAAGCCAAGCTGTTGGACTACAGCAGCTTTGGAACTGACATGATGCGGCCGTCACTGCAGTGCACACTGTGGTCTGCTCAGGCTCGGTGATGCTAAGAGCAAGCTGCTCACCCCTGATAAATGGGCACTGCAGATGAAGGCACCTGCTGAGCCAGTGCTGCAGAGCACCTCGAGAAGCATTGTAGTTAAAAATCTGCAAGGACTGCTGATGAGCTCTATGGCATGCAAAGACCTGGGCCTGAGACAGAGGTTTAGCCTAGTTGGATGCAAAAGTGAATCCAACCCTTGAATTCCCAATCTAATGACAAGATTTTTGTGGATATAATGGACATTTAGACACCTACATACAGACATCCAAATGGAGATGTCTTAATCTGAAGCTGAATCATGGCTAGAAGGTCTGAAGAGGGAATGAACTGATGAACTTGGAGATCTTAGCACAGACAGTAAAGCTATTCAGGTCACCAAAAGCCGAATCACCCTCTGGAAGTGCCTTTCTATGTGTGTATTAACTATTACTTGTGCAGGGAGTCTGTAATGAGGCTCAAAGTTAGTAGAGATAAATTCCAGCTATGTTGGCTTTTTCTGAAGGTGGGAGATACTGCCTGGAAAGATCTTGAAGCTCTCCTAAACATTTTACTTGTTTGGAGATGTAGAAGAGGCCTGTTTTCCCCCATATACTTGTTGCGAAATGACAGTCTTCTCTGATGTCAGCTGCTGCTCCCGCATAGGCAGCCCACCAAAATGCCTTAAAAACATGCAATAACAAAATTCTCCTTTGAACTGATTGCAGCTGATGAAATGATAAGCCTCTGAACTTTTCCTCTGGAAGCTGCCAGAGGGTGTGAAAAAGTCTTACTTGCTGTGTTGATCCTGGAAGCAAAACGTCAGTGGTATTTTCAGAAAAGCAAGTTTTTCAAAGTAATCTTGTTATGTTGTGAAGCCTGTCCTCACAAAAGAAATCTGAATAGATCCCCGTGGAACCATGCATCTGCCTCCTACAATCCAATGGGCCAGCTTCTCCTCTCGGTTATGTGTAAGCGACCACACTGATGGCAGTTCAGCGCAGTGTGTCTGAAGACATTTAGTGGATTTGCCAAAGCCTATCTACAGCATGCAGCGAGCTGCCGGCTGGGGGGAGCTGGGCGGCTCTGGGCTGGCTGCTCCTGGCCCAGGTGTGGGGTGGCTCTGGCAGGTGCCTGGGAGCCAGGCACAGCGGCATCCTGACACAGCTCACAAGGTTTCGGAAGCGGGCTGTGGTGTCTCTGCATGCTGCCGCTCCACTCCGCGACGTATCAGCATGCTCAGAGGTAGCTGTTGTGTTTGTTTCTGCACCGCATTCTGCTCTTGTTTAGGCAAACCCTCTGTTTTCTCAGGTCTGTGAGCTCTGAAATCAATCTGCCAGCTACCTGCAGTAGGCACACAGTACAACTTTTCAGGTCCAAAATCTAAAAAAATCTTGTAGAGGAATGATTTTACCCATTTTCTGTTTCACTTCCCCTGGTGTACGTGCTTAATTATTGTGCATGGAGCCACATCACCCATAGGCGTGTGCTTATCTGTGCAAATTTGCTCTGAGACCCAAATCATTATCATTATTCATAATTATCTGCACTGCTTGATCTAGAGAAACAGAGGACAAAGGAGATACCATTAACTGAGTCACCCACTGGATATTACAACTGAGGTATAAATCTAAACTCACATAAGCCTTGCGTCTGATGGTAATGCATCTGTAATCAATGGCAGATTTCTGAAACTCCCCTGCTATTTAGCCCAACAAAATTATTTCTCCATATCTTCTCTTTTTGCCTCCACACTCCATTAATTTTGGCCACGTCCATATCATCTTTGCCCGGATCTCTTCACTATAACATTTGGTCTTGGCAAGACCTCTTTCTCAGTGAACTAACTCCTGTTCCTATTTGTGGGGTTTTTTCCATATCTGGGTCAGTAACTGGTTAAAACTTTTCTGGACTTGATCCTTTTCGGTAGAGTTGGATAAGTAAGACGAACAGCAGCAGCATAGCTGCAGACCTGTATGTTTTCAGCACTGCAGAACAAAATGCATGGGCGTCAGTTTTCCTTTGTTCTCACCGCAAGACCTGCTCCACGACAGCAGTGGAGTGCACCTCTGTGCAACTTGGATATCATCAGATAGTGGAACTTGCACAAATCCACTTCTACTTTCCTCCTCCGAGCCTTTGTTTCAGAGCTTTCCTGCTCTTGGGTGGTACGTCGTTCTGGAGCTTGCTGTGGCTTTACTGGTTCCTTGCCCAGCCCACGGGCACAGCGGACACTGTGGCGTTGATGTCAGGAGGACTTGTGAGATGAGTACAGAGGTAGCTGAGGCTTGACCCTATGGCAAAACTCAAAGCTCTGCGTAGTCTTGAGCACAGTCCAGAGAAACATGGCTCATAAAGAACACAACAGCTGTCCAATGCAGCTGATTCATTTAGCATATTATTCCAGATGTCTTTCGCCATTGTTAGTGTAAGTAAAATGCCTCAGATGTGATGGCAGTCATTTCAGCTGTGTCTAGAGTACAAGACTAAAGAGCACGTCCCAGTTCTCGGATCAAGGTGCATGCAGTTTTAGGTTTAAATGGCAGTAAATTATTTTTTAACTAGTACTGGAGTTTATGAATAGTGTATATAAAATAACTGGTGGCAGAATCTGATGGAGAAACATTTCTCATGCTTCTTCAAGAACGACTCAGTGTGGGCGCATAAGCCCAGGAAATAGTGGAGTAGCCAAGTGCACTGCAGTGAAAAAATGTCTTGACCACCTTATGCAGTCATGTGAGGATGTGAAGGCCAATGCAGCCATGACCCACCTTCATTTCCCTCTCTCTTCTCATGGTGACAAGAAGGAGTCCCATCAAGAGTCCACCTTATTAACTCATAGCTTCTGTTAAATCTCTGCAGAATTTTGAAACCTTCTTCCTTACTCTTTCAATAACTAAGGTTGCCTTGAACCTTCCTGACAAACATTGGTGGTTAGATTTGAGGTGTTTTTCACAAGCTCAGTTCCTGCATTTCTGCTATCTTCTGGTAGCATCTCGTTACATCCACAGTAACAAGAGCTGTCTCATTTGACAAGGAAACTGCAGGTTCCCAACAGAAGTTGTTTTCTGCTAAGATGTGGCTGTCTCAAGTTGCATCCTAAGAGCTAAAGAGCAGAGCACCAGGACACGTCTGTGGCCACTGCGGTGACAGAGTACCGAGCACAGTGATCCTCTGTGCTAGAGACTGGCGAGGTGCAGGGAAAAAGTGCTAACTGCAGCTGAGGACTTGCTTCTCAAGGGCATGAAGCTCTTGACTGAGCACAGAGGTAGTGCTCTTCAGCTGTTTAAGACTTTATTTCTGCTTTCTGCTCCCTGCGGATTTATGTTCCAACACCATATTGCGAATCGTACCTATCTTCAGCTTCAATTAAATTCATGAATGCAATATTGCAAACACAGCCCTCCTCTGAAGCCAAGAAAATATCAGGGTATTTTAAGGAACATCCACCTTCCCTTTTCTTTGCTACCAGCCCTGCTCCTGCAGTACACTGAAGAATTTGTGGTATGATATCTAATCATGGTACTTGTAATGGAGGCTTCGGGAGCTGGCTAAATCACCCAAAAACAAGTTTTCACGGTGGCCATGTGAAATGCGGATAGATCCTTTTCTGAGAGCTATCACACTGGGATGCAGAGCCCTGGAGTTGAACCTCCCTGTGCTTAAACATAAAGCATGTATGTAATTGATGGCACGACTGGGACCTGAGGAATGAAATGTGTGAGATTAAAATTGTATTCCTTAGCAGGCAATACCAAATAAGATCATGTTTAATGTCTACGCTAAGGGAAAATTCGCATTATTTCATTCTCTTGGACTGAAAATGGTTTTTTGCTTAAAGGGAAGAAGTGTATTGCTATTACATTTATAATTAATGATAACCTAATCTAAGATTTGTACAAGCAGATTTAAACTGAGCTCTTATTTTGACACATATAAAATTTTATCATTAACATCTTTATATTCCTGACTGACACATGGCTAATAGCATTGTAGTAGATTAAATCTTGAAGCAAGAGAGATGAATGCAGCTACAATATTACACAGGTGATTTTTCATATTCTGCTTTTTCACATGTCTCCCCTTTATCAGAAACCTGCCCTTGTATTCATTTGACTTGATTATAACAAACAGATAGCAATTATCTTGCTACAAGGACTTCTGTATTTTTCTTTCAACGTGTCCACTTATCCAGGACTTTCAAATGTATTCATAGCGTTTTCTGTCCCTTTTCACTTTGGGAGGTGTCTTTATTAATAACAGTACTTGATAAACATATGATTAGAAAAATGTGAACATTAATGAGGAATAGTGTCCCCAATAATCAACTCTTAGTAATGTATTATTTATCTTAATTTATTTTAATTTATAAATTGTCTTAATTATTGAGGTCAGTGACTTCAGACTTAAAGGGCTTCAGCAGACAGTTTGATCTCCTAGAATGCAACCTACTGTGTTGCCTTTTTAGTATTTATGCAGATATGATCTTTACAGAAAGCAGACACCTTCTCAGTACTAAGGGGTTTTTAATTACTTTGTGTAATCATAAATTAATTGATACTCATATTACACAAATAAAACTGTTCTTATATTTCTGGCCATTTTTTATACAGCAAGTAACGTGATCGGTCAGAAAAATTAATTATTTCAAGTGAAACACAATGGCTTCAGTTGCATTCTTATTTTCAATAGTTAAGCAGGGAAAGCAAATATACAGCAAAATTAAAGGCTCTGACTATATAAATGTATATAATTTAAATGCATTAAATCTAAAATGCTTTGAAGAAATCTGGGCACCACCCATTTTTACGTGTGGAATTACTCGTGGAGTCCAGTATTCGTGTGAGTTAGGGCAGGATCTGGCAGTGAAGTTGCCTACTCAAACACTTCAAATTCGCTCAGTGCCGGAATTTGAGCTGCGTGTGAGGTTTCTGACCCCGTGAGTGTGTGCAGTTTGGAGTATACATTCAGCCTGCAGGTTCAGAGATTTTTGTCTAAGCGTCTCTGTGGAGGTGAACACATGACCTTCGTGGAGTTGATAGGAGTTTTTCTATAACCTCTAGTGGGGCAGAATTTTACCCAAGGCTATGTTATTAATCCTTGCAATATTCTTTTTATGATCAGTCACTTTTCTAGAGACAGACCAAATAGAGACATATTTGGGCTTTACATCCCCGTTTAGTACTGTGTATTGTGTGCGCTTTCATATTGCGTGGTACAGCTGCATAGATCCTATTTAAATCTGGGCTACGAGTGCCCTGTTGCTGGTTGTGGAAATGAATCTGTTGGAAATGCGCTCCGCATGGTTACTTGGTTACAGTGCTGCTTGTGAAGGCAAGCTTTTGCTATAGCTCTGCAGCCTTCACTCTGATATGTGTTGTAGCTTATGGAATGGCTTTTAGACTTAGTTTTAAGTAATATGCATCCTAAGTATTGATGCTAGGTATTCCAGCCACTTGTAGAATTTTTCCATCCCTCTTGGTAAAAAAGAAAAATCCATGAACCCCACTGAATGTGGTTAACAATAAAATAAACTAAAAAAAAAAATCCTGTGATTGCATTCATGCATGTTCTCTACAGCAGTGGAGAATAAGAGGGTGGAAGATGAATTGACATCCCAGGGTTGAGTGCTGCTGGGAACAGAAAGGTGCTTGTTTGCTGTGGATATGGGACACCATTTGTCAGATAGGTTATTTTTCAGTGAGTTAAGAGGTCAAATCTAGTCCTACTATGAGCCTGCTGGTAGATATTTCTTTCCAGTCGGGAAAACTTTTTGCAGAAGATGAGAACTGTGAGGGTACACTGTTGAGAGTGGATTCTCCAGGATTAACGTCACTAACAATGTTACTGGTTTCACGATTGTCACAAGCCAAGTTAGGTTTGTGCTGCCTTCAGAAACGGCAGTTTCCCTGTCACTTCACTATTCTTCATGCTAATGGGTACAATCAACCCGTCTACCCCACCGACAACTAATCCTTCTTCCCGTTCCCCGCAAATCAATTAATCCTTTCTTATAGTCGTCAGCCAGATCAGCAGGCTGATTCAGTTCAGTGCTCAGCCCCGCGGGCAGGGAGTGGGAGAGTCCCCTCGTCCTTTGGCTGAAGCCAGCTGTGAAGAGCACACTGAGAACTGATGGTGGTGCGTCGGAGCTGCAAGGGATGGCACCGGGCCGTGGAGCAGTGCGGCAAGCGGCTGCTGTTGGAGCAGATGGGCCAAGCCACGTGACAGCTATGGCACATGAATCCAGGTGGCTTCGCAAATGAGAGACTGGAGTGCAGTGACTAGCGAACAAATGGAATAAGCTTTCCCATTAAAAGTAAGGCGTAAGATATATGGAGTACATTGGATTTAGTAGACTGGGTAAGATAATAGCAGAAAAACAGAAAACATTTGCAAGCAGAATGAAAGACGTGGGAGAATTTTCTTACCAAGACTCCTTCGTGTGTGTCAGATGTCTGGTCTTCAGAAACACCGAAACTCCAAACTAGAGAAAGGTAATGAGAAAAATCACTTCGGTTTTGACCTTCTGGATTAATTCCTGACCCAAAACCATCTATTCCAGTCCAATGCCACTAAACTACCCAATGAGCTCTCAGGCTATACATGAATCAAAATGAATCTGAGATCTTATTGTGTGGAAATGCCACCTCTGATACGATATCCCATTTTTCTTTTGAAATTGGCCCCTAGTGCTTTAATGTTACAAAGGCAGCTTATTGAGTGGGAGATAGGGGAAAATCTTTCCTGGTAGGATTACTAATTATCCAAACTTTAAAGGTAACCCTATTGGAACTTTATTGCTTCTATACACTTCGGGGTTTTTTTGAAGGGGGCTGTCTTCTGAAGGGATGTATTATGTATTCTGCGATGTCAATTGCCATTTCTTATAAAATGAGGTGCAAGTGAAAGTTTTCCTCCACAATCATTTTCTTAAACAAATATGACTTTCTTTTTGGCATTCTCCCTTTGTGGCAGGAAATTAGCTCCGTTGTGTTCCCCTTCGGTTTTGTGGGTTTGATACTCCTCTCAGGTCCATGTGTTGGACCAGCAATTAAAGATAGGAACTCCAGCAAAGTGTTAGATATCTAGCAGAGTGATTAAACATACCCCCTCCGTCTGTCAGCTTCAGTAGTGTCTGATTATAAAGGATCTTATTATAAATTATATTAATAATAATATATATATACACAATTATTTTAAAGTTCTGGAGACTTTTGCCCCTGTCCATCTAAGATTCCTTCTTTCTCTGCATCACACAAAGGGTTAGTATGGTAGCGAGGTGCCAGATTAGGCTCATATTTTGTAGTGACGTAAATCCAGAATCGCTTTATCGACACTGATAAAACAGCTGGCTAAGCCCAAGCTAGACAGAACTGTAATTATATCCGCAGTGTTAGAGGTGAAGGTATGTTATTAAAACATTTCCCTCTTCTCTTTGAATAATGTGTAGGTCTTGCAGAATGTAAGCATCGTACTGACAATATCAAATGTCGCTCTAGCTTTTGGATGGGAAAAAGTATATGGTGCAAAAGGGAATATGCACAGAAGCACTATGAGAGCTCCTAATTAGCCATTATAGGATTCCATTAATCTCTTCAATCGACTAAAAGAATTACGGTCATTGAAGTCTGCTTGTCTTAAGGTGGAAAGAAGGCTTAACCAAAGCCTTGGACTGATGACAGTGAGAGGAAAAGCATATTCTGTGCATCTAGCTACAGCCATTGGTTTTGTTAGAGAAGGTCACAGCCATCCTCAGATAACGTCAGAGCAGACATCATTCAAGAGTGCTGAGTATATTAGTGCCTATTTTACTGGAGGAGGTCTGACAAGCTGCCAATGGCTAAGCATGCACGTACTCCAGCTAAAGTAATTTGTGTTCCTGGGTGGGAGTTTGGAGTTGGAGGTCACGAGTAGAAAAATACAGCCCCAAATGACTTTAACGCTTTTCCGTTCCACTGGTTAGTGTAACAGACTATATATTACGAGCGGATGCTTTCTTGTGGCTGTCAGCAAGGTGAGGTGGGCGGGCTGCCTGTCCCCTCGGGGCTGCGCATGTCCCTCGAGGCTGGCTGCCTCTGGGCTTCTCCATAGCAGCTGCCAGGCCTTGCACGGTCAGTAGGACCACGGTATCCCAGCGGTTTGAAAGCTGGAAATCATAAGTGGTTTTTTGAGTGTCTCATCTGTGGTTGGTTTTAATCTTCCTAGTATGAAACAATCACATTTGCTCTAACATGGTTTTCCTGTGTTTATGGGCAGCTTCAGCAGCACAAGCTCCCTCTCACCCAGTGAGCTCATATGTCAACAGTATTTCCTATTTAATTTATTTGATATTTAGTTATTGCCCATGTTATCAAATAGGGTAAACAACTGCATTGGGTTAAAGCTTCTGGAGGGAATCAGAAGTGAAAATGAAGAAGAGGAAAAAGGAAGGAGAAACAGTAAAGGATGGTGAACAACAGAGAAGTGAATTAGCAGTGGCAATAAAGGTGGAGACACACTGCCACCATGCAGTGATGATCATAGAAAGAAAACTAACCATATTTTGCCGTGGATCTCTGGTGCAGACCCATCCTTGAAATTGGTGGGAATTCAATGGGCCAGAGAACGCGTTATCTCTAATGTATTTTTTGGCTCACAGATCACAATTAAAATTAAATTCTGCCTTCTGCAAAATTAAATTGGACACACTGGTCTGCTGCGGTGAATCCTTGATCTCCGTTGGTCTCAGCTGAGCTAGACTACTCAAGAAAAAAAACCAAATGATAACTATGGAACTTTTCTTGTGAGAGTATGTGAAATTGCTATCATAGCGCAAGTTATTTTCAAGGAAATCTAGGATGTATGGGGTATTTTTCAGGAGAGGAAAGACTGTTTTACAGGCTCTTGCTATTGACTGCTGTTCCTATAGACATTCCATTCAAGTGTCTTGGCTACAAAAATATTAATACAAATGTTGTTATGAGATGATGATGTTCTCAATATTACATAGAATAAATGTTATCACTTAAATATTGTAAAGTGCCAGCATTTCTGCACGGTGCAGCTTTTTGCTAAGATGAGCATACATTTGTCAAATGTTTTGAATTCTGTATTATTTAGTAAATGAGCATGTGGTTAATTAAAGTAGCATTACTGTACTGAGAAGTGATGAGATTGCAAACATATCTTTAACAATTAGCTCTTGTGAATAAAATATAAGAGAGCTGATTGAGATCTGAAAATGTCAGTAGATGAGAAAAGCCACTTTAGAGTGTTACCTGATAAAATAAGAGTAGAGAAGTAATGACATGGTCAATATTAACTGCCATCAGCCAAAAAGAAATCAGATTGTCAGGGATCTATAAAATTCTTGCCAAAGTAGAACCTCATTTACACATACAGATCTTCATACCCTTTGCTAAGAAAAGCATATGTGACAGCTTAGAGGTTTTAGCTGCCAAAGATCTTTCACTCTGAATACAGTAAATGTCACATCTATTTATTTATCGTTAAATTTTGCTAAGTATCTGTAGAAATATTTGGATTTTTTCTATCATAATGTAGATGTTTAAAAGGAAAGGAATCCAGATTATAATGCAGCTGTAGCACCAAACCATATGGCTGCTAAATGGGAGCAAAAATACACCACTGAATTACTGGGAGTAAACATAAACTGGATGCGATCTTCAGAAGAATATTAAATGGGATATATAAATACCAGAGTATTGCCATAAAATCATGCAATCAGACAATAGTAGCCATCAGGCAATAGATTATTTCACATGCTGAAAGTAATCACAGTTGTATAGCAATTTACATTTTCTAAATGCCAGACTGAAAATATTAACTAATGAATCTTGGCAAGCACGGTGTTTTCACTAACCACAGTGGTGGTTTTAACAACATCTAGGCCTTTTTTGGGAGAGAGAAAGAGAGAGAAATAAGGCAGCCATCCTACACCCCAGCTATATTAGAATCTGTCCGGAGTCCCAGGTGCTCAAAACAGTCTTGTTTGTCTTTAATTCAATTCAAGCCTTTGACTCCTTTCTTTTAAGGAAATGTCTATGGGTTATTTATTGGTATATTGGGTGGAATTTGCACTGTGCTGAGCAAGAACAAATGGTCCAGTGGAATACATATTCAATGTTATGAATAGTGTCTGGCATGAGAGAGAACTCAAATTAGTGTGGGTGTTGTGTTGCTTGGTCTTTTCCTCAGAGACAGTTTCATGACAAGTCCATTTGGATTCTACATCATTGTGTAAAAAGGAAAAAGTTAATAAATTTCAGGAGAAAAGCCTGTGTGTCTGCTCAGTCTGGTGAAAACTTGCTCGGGGCAACTGTCAACTGTACTTTCATATTTTCGGTCTCTTCTGTTCTTTTTATACAATGTGGAAGGAGAGGAGGCCTCCTCATCCCATCCACAGCCATCTTCAAACTGCGAACACGAACTAAACGATCCTTGAACTTCAATTGGACTTTCTAAATTATCATCGTGAGAATAGACTCTCAGTATTCATAACTGCAGCACTTAGAATTAGAAATATAATATGAAGAGTTTATCTCAAAATTGGCCACATTCATCAAGATTTCTTATTATCGAATATTGAACTAGCTGTGCCCCTGGGAACTCAGATCTAAGTGATATTGAGTGAAGACTTTCTCTCCTGAAGTTTTATGTATGAGACAAATAGCAACTCTGAATGTCTCTTTCTTTCTACAGATGATATGGAAGCAATTCCAGTCAAGCAGTTCGTTAAACACATCAGTGAGCTGTATTCCAATAACCAGCATGGGTTCTCGGAAGATTTTGAGGTATGATTTAATGATCCACCAGTAGAACATTGTTTTCCTAAAGTTAATTGTGTACTAATACTTAGGGATCGTGCGACATCTGTGTGATGCTGTCATGTCAGGTAAATTCAATGCTCAAATGTATCAGAAGAAATCAGGAAATACCAATTTGGCACCAGGTATGAGTAATGTGGGACTGAAAATTTGCAGATGCTTTCTAATCACCACAGATCTGGTGCCTTTAAGGGAGGACCCTCGTAAGTTGTTATTAAATAGGAAAAGCTGTCTGCAGCCCCCCAGGAACAGCATGAAGATACAAGCGTTTGTTTTTAACTCCAGGCCTTTCTTATAATCTGCAGCCTGTTTCACTCTTGTTGGCCCAGAATTTGCTCCTCTTAGTCACACTGAATATTCACATGCCCCTTGAGTAGCCCGAAAGAAGTAAAATAGTGCTTACTATGAGTCAGAGTAATAGAATGTGGTCTTTTATGAAAACCCAAACTATGGGTCAGTTGCTGGAGTCCTTGTTAATCCTCTGTTCAGCCAGGGAAGATTGCTGTTGAGGTCATCAGTTATTTTGTTCCAGTAAAACCAAGGCAAAAGGCTTCAGGATTTAGTTGGTAGTATTTACCTAATGTGACTATTTTAAAGTTTGTATCTTGTTACCTGTTCAGGACAGATTCTGACCAATAGATCTGCTATAAATTGGAGGTAATTCCAATGAAGTGAAAGCAGTTTTCCACCTCTGGGTTACCAAACCCATATTGTGCGAGCATGGTAAATATCACACAGTATGAGGATGGGCTGCAGAGTCAGGCTCTAATCAACACAAGGTAGTATTCTCTGGCTAGTTTTTAGGTATGTCTTTCATTCAGTCTAATCACAGTCACAGCTGAGCTTTTGGAAGTACTGAGAAGCAGAAGGAGCCCCAGGAAGTTGCATGGAGCTCTTCTACTGGTGTCCCCACCAGGAAAACGACGCATGTTTGTGCGCTGCATGTGAATCGGAGAGGCAGCTCTGCTCACAAACAAGGCAGTGAAACAAAGTAGGGGCCTAATATCTACGGCTGCTTCACTTACTGCAGTAAAGACAAGACTGTATGCAGGAATTGTTTTTAATGGGATCATTTAAAACATTTATTGTTCCTGCTTGGTTACTGTCTATAAAGAGTGGCTGCTTTGTCTGATGCCCGAAAACCGTTGTGTAAGTTAGAAACGTTTTGTATTCATGAGGAAGGCAAATGTGTAAGGTGTTAAAGTGATTTAGTTCAATTGACTGCTGGCTGGATGGCTGAGCAGGAATATTGAGGCATTTAACAATGTTGATGGTATTCAGGACAAACATTTATTCTCCAGAGAGTAGAATTTGATCAGGATGATCAAATGCGACTCACTCTTCTCAATTATTTATGAATTGCGACCCCAGTGCTATTCATCACAGCTGGGTTTTACACCATTTAATTATTCAAAATAATCAGCAACACATCTGTAAACTTGGTCTGGCTTTAAGCAGGCTTTGCTTCAGCTGTCGCAAAATCACTGCTATTAACAAATGTTGGACACCTTCCGCCCATGTTTTAGCAAAGAAAAACACTGTTCTAATAGCCCTATTTTTTCCCTTCCTCCTGGAGCTCGCTGCTGCGAGTGCCACACCATGGCAGCCAGTCAGAGAGGTGGCTTTGGCCAATTAGTCCTGTTGTGGGGAGCACGGAGTCCCCTCTGAAGGGAAGTTAAACTCCGCCAACTGCACCGCACGCCGGCTTAAAATGTGTAGCATCTCTGAGGTCCGTATAGCTACTCCAGATGTATTTCTCCATAGCTGAGGTCTCGGCTTCCTAAAGAGTGAATGAAATCTCCTCCTAGAGTAAGAACAAGGAGTAGGAAGAAGACTATTACTGTCTGGGGTAAACTGTCTGACTCCCTTTCATTGCTTACGTTCTGGCCAGCTGATGCCTCGTGGGCCTGACTTTCTTCTTCATGGTTCACAGTGATGGGACAGAAGAGCGAAACCAAGTTTTTTTCACAGAGCCCATAGGTAAAACATTTCTCAAGTGCGTGACTCAGAGATCAGAATCCCAGTTTTGGAAGTGGCTGAGGGATAGAGGCACTTGAAGTTACATTTGTACAGCAACTGTTGGAAGTGGCTGATGGTGTGACTTCTCACACCTGGCCAGACCAACTGTGGTGTATGTGCTGGAATCATATCTGCCAGCTACCGTGAAGTCGTAGCTAACATTTCATGGAGAAACAGTAGGATTCCAGCTGAAACCGAGAACTCAGCGTCAAAGGGTTGCTAGCCTTGAGTGGAAAGCACCTCAGCCATATCATGCCTGCTTGTGTGGGGAACTCCTGAAAAGAGGTATTAGATTCTGCAGTCATATGGGTTTTTTACAAAAACATCTGCTTTTTACCTCTAAAAGGCAGAGAGAAGAGAATGACAAGGAGATGCTGGAAAAAAATATGATCAATACTATAGAATAAATTATCTTCCCAAAGATAGCCAACACATGGGATTTTTTGAAAGGAATAAAGGATCAAAAATCTTTTCAGAAATTTCTGTGGCAGGAGGTTTTATGGTGGAACTTGTGAAAGGAAAGACTAAGCTAGGCACGCACATACTCTGCCCGAGGTAGAAGGTAAACATTCTCCATTTGTTTGTTGCTAGTTTTCGGTGTAAGTCTCTTGTGGTTTTGGCAGCACGTTGTGGGGTTGTATTGAGTTGGTTTGTACCTAAAGAAGATTTCTTTGAAAGTAAATTGTGTGAATACTTCCTCCTCCTCTTAAAATGAGCTGTAATTACAGCTAAATATTTTCTGAATGTGCTTAGGAAGCGTTCCATGTGCAGAGGAAAAAAAGACTTTGCACTCACAAGTCTTTCCTTGGAAAGTACATCCAAAGTGAATCCTTATTCCCTTTGAGTAATCATAGTGCAAGTAGCCAGCTTTATTGTCTGGTGATAGCTGGGCTTTCTTGTATATACAGAATTGTTAAGATTTCCTTTGAGTCCTATGAATTTTCAATTTTTGATATAAATTAGAAATACAAGGCCCAGTTTAATACTGAACAACAAATAGCTTTTTAAAATAAAATCCACAATCCTGCATCACCAGTGCTGGTCTCTGATACAACTCTTTGTATTCCACCTTGGAATCTGTTCAACCTAATACTGAAAAAAGTTCAAGGAGGTTCTTTGGCTTGCTCTCAGGCAGCTCCAGCACCCTCTTGGCTCTGGCATACAGGGTGAGGTACAACATTTTCACAGGGCAGCACGGGGGCAGGGTTTGGTGGCAAGACTGAGCAGAGATTGAGAGGCTTCCCGAGCCAGAGATTATATCTACTCCTTGTCTAGCCAGAGATTTTCTTGGCACCGTTATGCTTAATAGTCTTTGATAGATCTTTCTTCAACAAATTTCTAATTGCCTCTTGAAGCCTTTTAGACTTCTGGTGTCCAAAGCATCCCATAGCAATGAATTCTACAATTTGTTCCACAGACTTCCTTTTGCTTTTTACTCATGCCTAATAACTTCTCTTGGTGCCTCCTAGTTTTTGCATTACAAAGTACATGCCTGTTCACTTAAACGCCTCATATGATTCTGTCTGCCTCACTTATATTCCCCCCTTAATCATCTGTTTTCAAATCTGAAGAAGTCTAAACTATTGAGTTTGTTTGTTTGAGGAAGCCATTCTAGAATCCTGATGACTTACTCTCTCTGTGCATTTTTTTTCTTCCTTTACCATACCCTTTTCGAGAGGGGAAGGCCAAAACTGCACAGTATTTAACGAGTGGGTTTACTGCAGAGTTCTGCAGGAGCACAGTGATGATTTCTTTTGGTTTTCTATTACTTTCCTTCTTCCTAGTATACTATTTGTTTTTTAACAACTACTGAGCATTCAGCTGACACCTCCAGAAAACTATCAGCTGTGACCCCAAGGTCTCATCACTGAATGGCAAAGCAAATTGGGAACCTGTCAGTGTGTATGTGTAGTAAGGGTTGTTTTTCCCAAGTACATCGCTTTGCATTTATCAACATTGAATTTCATT
>Ga0181612_160536_pt1 | contig 19616 bp, 7 predicted proteins | sample HoacroProtozoa21_FD_119630 | JGI IMG/M metagenome (GOLD analysis project Ga0181612, IMG submission 119630) | Hoatzin crop microbial communities from Cojedes, Venezuel. Combined Assembly of Gp0051906, Gp0051904, Gp0051908 | reverse complement strand
TTACAACCTCAGTTGTACAGTTTAAAGCAATGAGGGCATTATCTTTTTGGGGTTTTTTTTATGCTTAGAGGGTTTTAGAAACCCAAGTCTGAAAAAGGAGAACTTTTCTGCGTAAAATGTTTCAGCCTGTATGCAGAAAGTGCTGTAAATCAAAAGCCTTGAGCTTTTTTGTGAAATAAGTGCTGCTGAGCATCTCCAGAGGACAGCTGCACTTCCTTGTTTTGAGACAAATTTTGTTAGTAGAGAGAGTGGCAAGAAGGGCTGGAACAAAGCCCTTATTTACTTGTGGTACGTGCTCTCCTTTTCTCTTTGAAAAGCTGCAGCAGAAGCTTACGGGAGGACAGGAGCTGCGAGGATGAGGCTTTTGCAGAGAGCCGGTCACGGCTGCCAGCCTCTCCCAGGAGAGGCAGGGGGGATTCGGCCCCTCAGAGGGGCTTCCCCTGGGAGGGTGCTTACATCCAGGGTTCCCGGGCAGCTGGGTGAAACACTTCTGCCAGCGCCGGGCTCTGAGATGAGTTTCTAGGAAACCTGGATTATCAATCTGCTTTTATTGCGCTCTTGGAAGCATTCATTGATCTATTTATGTTTATGGCAGGAAACTTCTGTTGTGTTGTCTCTGTTGGGCTGTATTGCAGGTTTTGCTTCTAATGCCTGATGCGGCAGATTTGTGTTCAAGGGACTGATCCCTTCATATCAAGGCCTTGTTTACAGCCCATTAGTCCCACAGTTAGACTTAAAGCTTTTTAAGGACGGACTTTGTGTTTCTGAACGGGGTATACCTGACACAAAAGAGCCATGATCTGGCATCAAGTGTTTAGCTATTACTGCAATGGAAATAACAGCTCCTTTTCTTCACTTGCACAAGCAAAGATGTGCGCAACTAGGAAGTTGTGCGAGGGGGGCCTGATCTTGCCTCTTGGACATGTTTGAATACATCATCCTTGGCATGTTTAAATACTCCAGTTTACAGTGGATCCAGAGAGCACTGCTGGTTGCGAGTGGCTGAGGACTGGCCCTGGCACTTGTTTACAGCATTTAGCTGGTTTCAGCTTGGAAGCCGGAGGGACAGATCTAGTATTTTGGGAAAGCTGCAAAGCCTTTTCCGGGCCTTCATTACCCAAAGGAAAACAAGCAGCCCTGTACTGTGCCAGAGGGGGTGGTACAGCAGTGCTTTAAGGACTGAGCTGCTAAGGTGCTGTGGGAATGGAAGCTTGCGAGCGCTGCGAAGGTGGGTAGATCCTGCACAAAATTGCTTGTGTTGCACCTGCTAGAAGTACTGGACTGAGAGATCAATTTGTCATGGATGTTTCATCACCATGAGGATGCTCTGTAGGTTAGCAGGCAAAACCTGGGACTTCTTATGAGAAAATAGGCTATTGGTATATCATTTTATTTTGTTGACTCTTGCTTTTTAGTACTTGGGCTCCCTTTCTGCCATTAAGCTCATTGTGGTTTGCAGTGAGTCTCCCCTCCATACAAAGTAGGACAGCAGGGTCCTGGAGATTCTTGGGGGTAGGAAGTTTTGTTGTTCTCTGTGTAAGCAGTTTCGTCAAGCTGGTTTTCCTGATGCTTTTTGTGGTCTTCCAGGAAGCAACACAGAGGAGGAGGAAAAAAAAAAAATTATACTTTAAAAGCACAGAACCATGAACATACAAGTCAAAGCACTGACACCATTAGTACCCCAAACTGAGTATTTTCAAGCTGAGGCTGTTGGTTTTTTTAAAAAACAAAGCAGCACATTCTCATTTTAGGGGTACCATGTATTCTGAAAGAATTTCCAGGGTTTAAGCATAGCTATTAGCTGCCTCCTTTTAAGCAAGGGTGCATTTCAGGGTGATAATGTCTTCCTATCAGATCATGATTTTGAGCAATTGATGTATCTGATATTAGCTTTAACCTTTCCTGTGTAAGCTCATTATGATAGAGAAAACATACATAGGGGAAACGACTGTCCTCATCTTTCTGTGGGGAGTCCTTCCTCTTTAGGAAGAGAAACAGCTTAAACAACTTCACAGTCAATACGTTGCGGTTTCTCCTGTGAGAGAGCCACGAAGTAAATGAGATTGTGGATTCATGAAAAATCGGTGTCATGTGCCACTCGGCAGTGTCCCCAGCTGGCTCCAGTCATGTCACCTGCAGGCTTTGGTTCAGGCTGTTGATTCTTCAGCAGAGGGGACTGAGCCAGCAAAACCTGGCAGAGGAGAGCAGGTGAGGGAGAATACAGCAAGGAGGAGCCAGATGCTCGTTGGTGCTGCTGAAAGGCTGATTTTCAAGAAAAAACGCATGGGGCTGTTGTTTCCTTCGTGCTGTGATCTCTAAAGGCAGATCCAGTGCTGCTGTCTGCATTTCACCCTAATCTGTACAATGTTGATCTAGATGTTTAATGAGTGGATTGGTGTGACATCAGGCTTCAGGCTCCCAGACAGTGGCTTAGTAAATACAATAAGCAGCTGCTCTTCTAGCCTGGAGGGGTTGTTATGAATTTTTTATCACGAATTTTTATGACATGCCGTTCTGACAACATTTGGATTTGTAGAAAGAAAGAAAAAAAAACCCACCACCCCTCACTTTCCCAAGAAATCTGCATTTCAAAGGTTTACACACTGCAACAACTACTGCCTAATTGTTGGTGGGTAAGCCCCTTGCGTGATAATGCAAGCGGGAGTGACAGACACTTAAAAAAATCATCTTGATATTTACTCTGACAGGCATATAGAGAGATAGCATGAGGCCGATCAGAGGGTGTCAGGCACACTCTGCCGAGCTGCCTGGGAGCCCAGTGGCAGGGGTAACTGCTGAAGCCCGCATCAGTCTTTAACTCTTTCTGTTGGCTGATGCTTGGATTTTTAGCAGTGGTGCTTTTGCCATCCCTGTTATTTAACAATGCTCAAAATGCCTCCTGGAGTAGCAGGTGGACCAATTCTGTGCAGTTGCACCATTAATACTTGTCTTGCTCTTAGTCTTTGAGGACTAAAAACCCACCAGAAGACCATAAAATTAAAAGCAGCCCCTTAAAGATAGCTCTGCTAAATCAGGGGGTGAAGCCATTTTAGTAGGGGAGCTGAGGCAGCCCCATTCTTCAGCTTTTATGGGAAGACTCCTTGCACCACAGGGACACACAGTGCCAAGAACTGTGCAAATACAGCCTTGGAGCACTTGTGCACTTGCTGGACAAAAGGGAAAGGCAGAGCAGGGAGAAGGGGGTGCCCTAGCTCTCTGGAGCAGGATGGTGGGGGACAACGAGACCCTGTGCTTGTGCATGTGGGAAGAGGCTGAGGGGGCTGCCCTGCTAGCAGCTGGGAGTTTGCAAGCTCCCTGCTTGCAGCCCCCTCCCCTGGGGGCCCGCCCTGTCCCATGAGATATCAGTGAGGCTTAGCGGATTGCAAATGTATTCAGGTATGTGTCATGCTCCCGTGGTCCCAGGGCGCTCCTCAGGATTTGTCAAAAGTACCATTTGCATGGGCATAAACAACTGGCCAAGGGAACAAAGCAATGGGGAGGCAAGTACGTAGCTCGAACACCTGTACCCAGCTGTACAAGCAAAACCTCCTTATTCTCTGCTGCTCAGTGCTGGCAAGCAGTGGCTATAGGGCAGCCGTGGGGCTGGGGCCACTCCTGACCATTGCAGGAAAGCACTGTCTGCTGCAGCAGCACACACAAACTGGAGAGACATTGGCCCACTATTAAAAACAGGTAATGGGCCGTGACGTCCACCAAATGAGGTCTTGTGATAGTCACAACAAATGCGGTGTTGCAGGCAGATGAACATAATTCTGTCAATGGGATTAAAAGGAAATACTGGAAAATTACACAGATGGTTTTCAAGAAGTCGTAAAAAGTTAATTGAAACGGGTTTTTTTATTAGTTGTGTGCTATGCCACACAGCACTGGGTGTGTGGATTGAAAGGCTGTCTGGATTTTTAGGGAGACAAGGTGAAGTGGGAAGGACTCTATGGGACCTGCTATAAAGAACTTAGGGGAGGTTTTTCCCTGCCCTGTCCTGTAGCTTTGCAGCTGCCCAAAAGAAGGAGGATGCTGCTGTTTATACCTTTTAGTAAGGCCAGCTGAGAGGGAAAGGCGTGAAAGTACCATGTCAGTGAATGTGGGGATGGGGTGGGCATGGCTACTAGGGCACTCAGGGCAGCAAAGGAAAAAATCCATTTAGAATTGTGTTTTGGTTCTCGCACAGCCGGTACCATTTTGCTTGTGCTGAGGAGCTGGCCAAGTACACAACCTCCATTGGCAGCTTACGCAGAAGGTGGTGGTGTCCGGTTTGCCCAGCAGTCTGACTATGAAAAATTAGAGTAGTCCGAGGAAACCTCAGATGCATATGGGCTTCCTCATCCGAGGGCTTCAGCTCCAGTCCTTCCAGCTGAGCTGCAGGCCCTGGCTTCCAGCCTTCGCAGCCAATTTGGTTCCTTGAAAATTGAGTGCGTGTCACATTCCCAGCACAGTCTTTAACAGAGGAAGCGTGCGACTTCCATTGCAAGGGTTTCTTTCTGACAAGGTGTGCTTGCTGCAGGGGATCTGTGCTAGAAATTAAAACTCGCTGCTCCTCACAGAGCAGAACTCTTGAAATCTTGTGGCTGGCTTTCTCCTTCATTGCAGATCCAAGCCCTGCAAATGGCTAATGACAGTCGAGAACAACTGTGCTGTCTGTCTGTAGCATGTGCATACCTGCCAGCTTAGCAGGTCAAGGGTAGGTTTTTGGAATCTGGTAAGATGAATGCACATATGATTTACTAACCTGTTTTAAAAATAATCCACAGGTGCCCTAAATGAGATCTGAGCTCCTTGCACAGGAGGAGACAGTCAGTCTCCATCCCAGACACATTGTGGACTAGTCAGTAGGTGAACCAAAAACCAGAGGCACAGAGCCCAGGCAATTTGCTTAACATTCCAGGCAGAATTTGCCTTCAGTATTTGGGTATCTGATGCACGAATGGAGTTTTTGGATCCTGGAAACCCTGCAAATGCTGACACAGTGGTCAGTGCCTCGTAGCTGTGCTGAGGGGACAGGGCTCTTCCTGTGGACGTTGCCAGTGTCCTATGTCCTGCCCTGCCCCATCCATGCCATGTGCATGGCTCAAGGGCTTGGTGTTCCTCAGATACCTGCCAAACTTGTGTCCCTTCCCTTCCTGTGGTTAGCAGAGGCCCAAAATGGGAAGATCTCGTAGCTCCTGAGTCTTGCAGAAAGAGCAAGGAGCAAGCTTTTTCTGCTGAATATCTGGTGCTGGCACCTGTGAAATGCTGTTATTGATTTTATGAAAGCAGTTAATGAGTTGATCGTAAAGCAGGCAAGCTGGGAGAACAACAGCACATGGGAACAAGCGTACTGTGAGGTTTAGATGAAAGGGGATGCCAGAAATGAGCACTTATGCTTGCTGAGCAGCAAAACCGAGCTGTGAAACGTGCTGTCTGCATCGGCACCTCCTGGGTGGGTGAGGAGGCAACGCAGTGATGTCCTCTCCCAGTGTAGGTGAGGCAGGCTGCTGTCATGGGTTCTAGCACAGTCATCTTCGCCTCAGGCATATATCTATGGGCTGAGGTGGTTCAGACCTGCAGCATGGTCTGGATGGGGCCCGTGAACGAGCACCTGTGTCTCAGCCAGTGGCAGGGGTGCAAACAGAGACCAAACCCAAGTGCCTTAACAGGGCAAACAAATACTCAGTGTGGTTGGTAGAGGTGGGCAACCTCCCTCTAAGCTGCTCTGTAAATGTCAAAATCTGAACCAAGGCAGAAAAATTGTTTCTGCAGATGACAAATTACTGAGCAGGACAGGCTCTCTGTCTCCGTTCAAATGGGCTGTCCAGACTTCTGCTAATATGCGCTCGTGTTCATCACCACGAAGGTGGTGCCATGGGAAAGCTCAGTCTGGTCAATGAAACATCTCTCTCTGCAGAGCTGCATTGTTATTTAATGTTTTACGGTGACCACCTTGTGCGTGGTGATTTTTTCCAGTCTGTGAATTCTTGTGTGGTATTTTAGAGCTTACTTCTTGGGGAGGGATTTTCAGCTTTGAAGACCCGGGGGGGGAAATATGTTTCAAAGAATTCCAAAATGTTACAGCGTTCAGCTCCTATGGTGTCAGAGAGTTAATTTCTTCCTTTAATCCTTACCTGACGTTGCTTTGCCTTTTGTACAGCTGTGGGAAACGCTGAAGAGATTTGCATCGAATTTGTTTGGCCCTGCCATGTGGCTGGTAGGAGCAGATTTTAGCACTTTTATCAGCCTGTCAATGTGCATCATTTTCTCTCAGGGAAAATAAGTGATCTGCTTGCCTTCCCTGTTTATTTCACATTTGACTTGATGCTCCCACTGTGGCAAAGACACCCTGAACTCTTTTAATTGTGCTCCTTTGGAGATACCAATAAAAAATCTGCTCTCTGAAGACGTATCCTCAGCCTGTGGGCTAACTGGGGCCACTGATGGTTTGAAGTAAGCATCCTTGTAAAGGAGCCCCTGACCAGGTTTTGCGTTTCTGTCTCACTAGTCTGTCCTTACATTGTAGGGATTTCGATCATCAGGACCAAGTCTGAGGCACCAGATCTGTCACAGCTGTTCTTAAAGCAACTCTTTTTAACTCTCTAAAGTAAACTCTCCTAACTGTAAGCAGGTAAGGAGGATTCATGGCAGTTAGTCATTTGTGTCTTAAATAGGCTTGTGGCCCCACAGGGACGCACGCTGACTTCAGTTCCTCAGAGGAGGCAAGTAGCTGGACGAACAAGGCAGCTGGAGCTGGTGGGCTCAAGTGGGCCTTAGGCAAGAAATAAATCCTTGTCCTCTGTTCAGGTACTCATCCAGGCTTCCTGCTGGCTTGGTAGCTTCGAAATCTCCTGCTCTAGCAGTTCTGCAGTGGTTCTGCTGGAAGCTATTGAAATCTACAGCAAAACACTGGGCAGAACTGCACTATTTTGTCAGAAATTAGACCTTGAACGTTCCCTGCATCTGTGATGTACCTGGGGGGGATGAGTTTCAGATTTCCTATTGTAATTTTGTCAAATTTGCTTTATATCAACTGCTTTGAGACCAAAATGGAAGATGTGGCCTTGTCAGACAACTTGCTTTGTGATTTGGGCTTGTTCCGACCTCAGTCGGTAAGGGAAAATGTAGCACGAAAACACCCTACTTGAGTTAAGCACATGAAAATGTGAGATTGAACTGTCCCCGCTATGAAGCGGCATCGCAGTGCTGTGGCTCGCAGGGCCACTGGAAGACTTCTCAGACGGCGTCTGAGTTGTGCAACCCTTCGAAAGCAGAACGCAATGCAGGAAAAGTGTTCTCACCAAAAATCTTGGGAACTTCACTGAATAAATGCCCTAATTAAGACTGAAGAGGACTTCACAAGTGTTTTAGAGCACTGAAGTGCTTAGTTGAGTAAGAATAGACTGAAAGAAAGAAAACCTAAGGCTTTTTCCTTTTTCTTTCGCTCTTGCAGACACGGGTAAAATCAATGGTTTCATCGCTGCAGAAATTCAGGTGCCAGTGCGCGTAGTCACAATAAAAACACTTAAAATGAAAAATTGTCACATTTAATAGGGGCTTTTTAAACAGAGCAGTTGGCAGCTACCTGCTTAGTTTGAATGATTTTATTAGTATAAATTAGCTGGGTTTCTTTCAGTTTTTTCCACTATTGTGTTATGGGTTTATGCACAGTCTCCTATACATTCTGGTGTATTTAAGATATTTAAAATGGATATATAGAATCTGTCTTGATTCCTGACAACTTGAGCAATTAGTTGTAATTTGTTGGTAAAGAGAAGGCAGCTTTCCTGTTTTGTTAGTGAGAACTGAGCTTACTGATTTCTGTACTGGGTACACAGAAGGTGCACTCCTCGGACGTAATGGCTGTCTGGAGACTCCTTGTCGCTCATATGTGCACTGGTGATGCCATTTTGCTGTGCTTCAGTTGTGTGGAGTAAGAACAGCTGTAGTGGGTCAAACCAAAGAATCCTTCTAGCCTTTCTGCTCGTCTCCAGTATGCTCAGGAGGGTATATGGACGAGGGAAGCAAACATCGCATGTCTTGGAGGACAGAATGTCGTGGTTACCCAAAATGGTGATAATTCCCTGAAAAGCAAATACCCTGCTGTCAGTGTCGTACTGCTGCTACTGGGGACAGATATGAACTGATGGGTTTCTGCAATTGACTGTATAAGATGCAAGAAACCAATGCTGTTAATTTAGGAGATGATCCTGCTTCTGTTGCAGTTTTCCTTCACCTTCCAAATCGTGTTGTGTGTTGGGTGTTTGTTTTTTTTTTCATTTCTTGATACTTAGAGCAGTTAAATTTAACTTGACTGTCCTCTCTTCCAGCAATTGTAATCTTTTCTGCTTGCTACCATAGAGCCTCAGCCTCTTGCATAGCAATAGCTGAGCTGTGAGAATGCTTGCAGAGTTGCCAGGAAAGTTGAATGATGGTCAAAAGCTGCACAGAAGAAATTACTACAGATGCTGGGTATTTCATTCCACTGTTTTCAGTACTGCCTGATCCTATTGTTCTGCCATGGTTTTTGAGATGACCCTGTTCTAGCTAAGCTGGGAGACTGCAAACGGGAGCGTAAACAGCTCAGATGGACTAATGTGTATTGAAGGAAGAACAGCCAACCAATAGTAATTATCTTGAAACAGCAATTAAGTTGTCTTGGTTCATGTTGTGGGCCACTGCTTTTTCGGATGCCGAAACAGGAGCTGGGCAGCCACAACCTCAGGTTGTGTCGCTGCAATCATTTTTCCTCCCTTCGTGCTGTCAACTTCCATTTTGGACTGTGTCATGTTCAAGCAGGCAGGATGCCTTGTGGAAATCCTTTCCAACGTGCCTTGTTATCCTCCTTTATAGCTTGTGACTTTTTGATTGCATCTTCTTCATACACCCTGTTGCACAAGACATCATCTGGTCACTTGGCCATCTTTCTCCGATGCTTTCCTAGGCCATCGGCTGCCTTAAAGTGCTCTGGGCTCACCTGCATTGCTGGATGATATGTGTAGCTCTTTACACATTTCGTTCCCTATCAGGTTTGATATTTTTAGGAGGTACAACTTACCACTTCATCTTCTGCTGTAAGTGATGAAGCCCTCCACAGGGTGAGTGGAGGAGGAATGTGGCTGGCACTGATGTAGCATCCTCGAGGACACTGCGCTTGCCCTGACGAAGGTTACTCTAGGGAATGTGCTTGTGGTTGCTTCACCCCTTGTAGCTATGGTTGCTTCTCCTATTAAAACAAATGCCGGCTTTGCCTGCACTGGAGAATGTGCACCAATTACAGCTAATGGTGGGCAATTAGTTTAAATCCAGCAGAAGCTCTGCTGTCACAAATGGCAGCTTAACTTTTTTCTTCCCTTGTTTTTCTGTCGGCAGCTGTACTTGGGTCAAATGCTGCAGCACAAGTGGGACCGCTGTTCCCCGCATCCCACTCGGCAAAGCCCCCATGCCGCTGTCCAATGCACCTAAAGCAGCTGATGGCTGCCGAGCCCACGCGGGGCTGGGACTGCATGTGGCGCTGACCAGGCGTACCCAGTGTGAATTGGGCTTATGACAACCTGAGAAGCAGGACAGAGAGGATGGAGCACCTGGCCCAGTGTTTTTTATTTGCTCTTTCCGTTATGTGAGATGGCACTGACAAAGAGGAGAGAGTGCCTGCCTCATTTGCTGCTGTGCTTATATGTAATTAGAGTTCATCCTTGTTGTGAAAAGTTTATGGTTTTATACAGGTTAAGTGGGAGAGAAGTACAAATTGTTTCCATTTTTCCTGATGGGGGAACTATAAGACAGACTGCCCACATCACATTGCTGACATTTGGCACAGCTGAGTGTTTAGAGCACAGATTTCTTGAATGTCAGGCCAGTGCCCTATAAACATAGGTTGCCTTTTGTTGTTTTCTGGGCACAACTGTATGGGAGAAGCAATGAAGCGGCTCTGTAGGCAGGGCACTGAGGAATGCTTGCTCGTTTCACATATGAAAACATTTATCCTAATACTCAGAGCTTACACAGTGAGGGGTTTCCATGGGCCTGAAGGCTGGCAGAAAGAGGATCACACCACCCTCTTCAAATGAAATGCTTTAATTTTAATTAAGTCCACTACCTCCTGGGAAGTTGCAAGCTCCCAAATTTCTTAACTACCTACTGTGCAGCTGAAGCTCAATTGTAATTTAGGGCTTGGAGAGTTTTTTTTTTTTTTTCTTCTTTCTGTTTTAATCGTAAACAGCAGCAGAGGAGGAGCGTGTACTGTAGTAGATGCACTGGCAGTGATAGATGAGCCAGTGCAGAGAGAGGCAGAAATAACATGGCAGATTGGCTGTGGTTTTTAGCTTTCTAGGACCGAAGCAGAAGAGCGCTGCCTGCACACCATCTGGATGAGCCAGTGAGTGGTGGTGAGCTTCACGTGAACGCAGGAAGAGGAGGGTGCTTTTCACTTGTCAGAGATCAGAACTGACGCTTGGATGTGTTCAGGGTGCCATCTATCCTGTCTAAATATTTATTTCTTGTGCTGTGCTCAGTCTAATGCAATCAGACTACGGCGTGAAGGGCTGCCATATCCTTTTAACTCTGAACTTGTCTTGAAGTAACAGGCTCTACTGCCCCCAAACTACGCATGCATATTGCAAGCGAGGAGGAAAGCTGGAGCACCAGCTCGCGTTATAGCACCTCGTGCGTTGCCTCTTATTGCTATCAATTAGATCTGACAGAGCTTGCTGTACGGACTACCTTAGGGTTTGTTGTGCAGAGCTAGAGAGACACTAACCAAGTCACATGGAAGCTTGATTGCCTTTGTATTAGTATGAAGATAAATTAGCTAGTATTTTATTTTGAAATACAAGAATGTAAATTGACTTCTACTGATACTAATTTGTTTTAGTATTTCCACTGAAAATGGAATGATGATACATTCTACATGTTTTCAATATATTCCCGCTTGTTGAATCACAGAAGAATGGAGCACTGTGACAAAACCAGTCCAAGCAATCTCTCTGCTAAGCAGAAACGTGCTCAATTTGAGCACACTAACCCTAGGTTAAAGTATCCTTTGCACACAGACTCCTCCACCCATACACAGACAGTCCTGCAAGGGTATGCGGGCCTAGGAGAATTTTGGTTGTTTTATTTTGTTTGGGGTTTTTTCCCCCTCCTTTTTTTTTTTTTAAATAACTTGGGTCCCTTGGACCTGGGTAAGCTACAGAGTTGGATTTGTTGAGCCTAACATTGGTGCCAATTATCATCAGCCTTACAGCACCAGTCATCTTGGTCTGTGAAGCTCTCTGATAGACATGTGAAGAATTGGTTGCATAAACACGTGTTGAATAAGGAGGGTAAACAGTGTTTTACTGGGAAGAACAGTGCTTATTCTGTTCAGCTTAAGCATGATATTGATAGTTAGGTTTGGTCCTTTGTTCTTCCAGACTTTTTTTTTAAAGTAGGATGGTTAACTTGAACTCACCATCCTGTTATGTCTGTAGTCCAGACTAAAACTGTTTCAAATAAATAGCATGGAGAATAATTTTTCAAGCTTCGTAGTGTAGAAGAGCCAAATCATCGAGGAATGTTCTTGTAGTGCTGTGTCGTTACTGTGGCATGTGGAGGGGAGAAGTTGAAATACAGTTAAGGAGTGACTTGACCCCAGGAGGGAAATGCACTGTTAAAACAAGCCCTTTCCCCGCTCCCCACAGCTGATGTAGGTAGTTGCAGAGATTGGGAGCATCCCTGGTAAAATGTTATTTTTGGGTGTGGAGAGATCCTAGAAGGCTAAACCAAGCTTTTGTTGCCCACTGGACACTTTAGGGTGGTTCAGACACTTGCTGAGTGCTAGTGAATGTGACACTGGCCCCACAGGAGACCTTCAGCGACAAAGGGAGGCCAGACAAGATGTCTGAGAGGGTCTAAAATTTCCCCACATGCCAATACCTGTGCACCTGGGCATCACAGCTTTCCAAGCCACGTTGTTGCTGTGTTGTCTCAGAGCTGCCTGGTTGCACCCACATGCGCTGTGTGGATGGAGACGCTCCCAGGGGCTTCCTGCCCAAGGTCTCTGTGGAGGAGTGGTTCTACAGTGCTTTCCCCTTGGCTTTGTTTTCCTGCAAGTCAGCTGTAAATGCCATGGGACAGAAGGATTTTTCTGCATGCAGGCATGCGCTTATGGAACTGCTGTTGCTGCTGGTGCCCCATGACCAGGATCCAACCCCTCTCTGCCAACCCGAGCGCTGCTGTGCGGCAGGACTCCTGTGTCTTCCCCTCTGCCCCTGGAGCAGGACAGGGCTTTACTGTGAAAGCTCAGAAATTACACTGAAACTGGGAAAGTATTATGATGTTTTTGTTTGTTTTTAAAATAAAATTTATCTCAGTTTGGTTTTATAACCTATCCTTATGATCTGTCTCAGGCATTTGATTTAATTAATTTACATAAACAATGATGGAGAAGAGAAGCTCTCCAGTTTTATAAAAGAATTGCAAGAGTAGTCCCTGAAAAATTGTTTGCATATGTGCATATATGATTTTTCATTATCATGTTTAAGTTATATATGACTACATATGTTCACTGTGGGATTTATAGTATTTAGTTGTTAACTGTGTTAAACATTCTTTAAGTTGTGCTTACAAATTAATGTAAACAAGTAAATATGCTTACGATTTAAAGGCACTGTCAGCTGAATGAGAACTGGTGAGCTCTGAAGAGAGGAGAGAGGATGTCAGCTGTGAACTTGTTCTGTGTTTGTTAAGGTGGATGGATCCATGAATGTTGATAGATGAGGGGCACTGGGTGAAAGATTCTTCCTCTACAGCACCGTGGTCTTACAGTCAGTCATTCCCAGGAAACTTTTTTAAGATGGCATGGCTTTTTCTGGTTTTAGTATTGTAGAATAACATCTTTAAAATAGCAACAGAGGTTGATGCCCACCGTGAGGTAGGGGCAGGTTGCTGGAGGGGCTGGGACCCAGGGGCTTGTCTGCTGCAGCACAGCAGGGGAGCAGGCTTGACATGCTGAGAGGGTACCTTGCTTCCTCATCCTATGACGAAAATAAGAGACAGTGGAAGCAATAATAATACTTAATTAAAAGATATACTGTTGTCCCCGGTGTGTATTTGCCACTGTGTATAATGCAATTAGCATTACCTTAAAGATGCGTGAAAAATACCTGCTCCTTTGGGGATTTGGTAAGCAGCTAAAGGACTTTGTGTGCAGTGCCACCTCCTTTATTTTTATGAAGTAGCTAAATGGAAAATCGGTGTTGAAGCAGAGCAGGAAAGCGCATTAGGTTGTATAGCACTAGTCCATACAAAGTGGGTTGTATTTGTCTGCATTGGGATGGGGAGGGACAGTCTGTATTCTTCTCCCCACAGCAGCTGTCCTGGATGATCTTTTGGCCGCACCAGGTCCTGTGACCATGGTGGCAAGACAGATCCTAGAGTCCCGTGGGTGCCGTCCCAAGGGAGCCAGCGCAACCCTCCAGGTGCTGCCTCCTGCCTTGCCAGTGCCCCTGGGACTGCAGGGCAAGATGCCCCAGCTCTTCCAGTCTTCAGGCGATTGTATAGGAAACTTGCTGGATGCTCTGCCTTATCTCCAGCAGATAAGCTAAAACACAGGATCAAAGAGAGGGAATGGGGCTGCACGAGATGAGAGAGACACTTGCATGCTGCTGTATGGTCCGGTCCTTAGGCTCTTACTGTGGTTTCAACCTTCAAATGTATGGATGGACCAAGTATACCACTAACAGACAAGATCTTCTGCACAGTCTCTATGGCTGAAAGTTTATTTTACTTATTTTTGAGATATTTATGCAATTATGCCATTGCTTAGGTCTTACAGAAGCCCTGACCCCCTAGCAAACAAAACTGTCATGCTCTTAAAGTTTGTTACTGGAGCCTTTTGTGCAGCTCCCAAAAAAAGGTGTTCAGTTTTATTGCAGATATTTTACCATTCCAACATATTTGCATTATTTTTGCTTAATTTTGCCCTCAGAAGTTGTTTGAAATTCTTCTCTCTCTTTGCATGAGGGTTATTAAAAAAAAAAAAAGTGTTATTCCTAGCTCTGCATGAGATCGCCTTGATTATGAAATCATACCAGCTTGAGACACAATTACAACAAATAATTGCCAAGAATACTTGCTCTAAAATCTAAACTTAACTTTCTGGTTATTGTTGGCAATGCTTTTTACAAACTGAGATTGGCTATTTAACACTGAATATTATGTTCTTATACTTGGTAATCAGGCACAGAGACTGTGTGCCTACGTACAGTAAGATTTTATTATCCTTAAGTGGCATTTTATTTAATCAAAGGAATGAGAGGAGCAAGGTTCTGGTCCTGCAGGTGGTGGGGACAAAGAGTTCGTGAGTCACTTCATCCTTATCACACTTCCAGGGAGGTGCTTCAGTGAGAAAAGAAAAAAATACGGCCAGAAACCCCTGTCCTTTCTGACAAAGGAAGCTTCAGAAGATGCAGTCCTATAGAATGAAACCTTCTTAAAGTTATTTCTCAGTCACACCTGCTTTGTCCCTTTGTGGTGTCGTGGGTGAGAGGTGGGCCCTACTTTGGCAGAGTTTGTGCCGGGCTGCAGGAGTGCTGGTGTGTCAGTGTGAAGGATTAACGCTGCTTATCACAGGCCACATGGAAAAGTTGATTTCATTTCTTTTAGTTTACTTTTCTTCAAAAACTTAATTTCATGTACAAATAGACATTCTTCAGATTTTTGTCAATATGAAAAGTAAACTACTAAAAGCAAGCAAAAATTTTGGGGGGTTCTTTTGGAAGAAAGATGTAGGGGTTTTGCTGGAAAACGCTGATATACCTTTCCTCTTTCATGAAAATATAGCTCAGGGATAGGTGAGGGATAAGAAATGGAAAGTATAAGGGCTTTCCATTAAACCCTCTCAATTTAGAAACACAGAACATCACAGAATGATGTTACTAATGACACGCACCTGTTAAAATCTGATGAGATGAGAAACTAGCATTAGCTGAGAATTTGAGGGACATGTCTCTGCTCTTTGCAGAGGTCAGACGTGAACGGCTGTTTCTTCTGATACAGTAAAAATTGGAAGATAACCGCATAACACATGGTCCAGGCTCTCGGATGCTGCCATGTGTGCTCGGAAGATCAGCACACGGCTGAATAATGCTGCACTGTGCTCTTTCACGCGTTTCTGGCAGGAAATCAGTGTCTCGAAGAGTTCATGGCTTTAATCTCAATAGCATTTTGTTATTGTTTCCCCCAACGGCTGGTGTATGCTTTTATTTTTAGATAGTGGCTGCTGGTGGGGCCGTTTTTCCCACCACTCCCTTCCCTCAGGAAAACCTTTCAGCTTGTCAAAACTGCCATTAAAAACAGGGCTGACCATTTCCCACAAAAGGGGATTTGCCCTGAGCTGTTATTGGTGAGTGAAGCTGTCATTGGAAATGTAGGGTTTTAGAAAGGACACTGATTAAAGTCAAGGAGACCAGGAGAAATACTGATTGCCAGAGATGGTTGGGTTGCTTTGCTGTGTGCCGGGGAATCTGGCTCCTACAAAAGGCGGTGTTTGCTGGTCCTCCCATCGCAGCAGCAGAGCTGACAGTGTCACTTCACAGTCAGAAAAGCTCCTAACCGTTTGAAGAAAGATTTGGGTGCTGTGATGATAAAAGTTTCTGTAACTTTAAACAACCATGAAGCATAATGGCTGCTTTTTTTATCTTAAATGTATTTCCAAGATGCCACCTGTGGGCTCTTTTTTTAACTGTACAAAATTATTGTGTAGACTGCTGCTCTGTCATCCAAAAGCATCAGGTCTGATATTCAGAGGCCAAGTATCTGCAGATTCCCCTAAGTCCAGCTGGAGTTTTATTTCCTCTTAAAATCAATGTTGTGATGTTTTGCATTCCTGAAACCCAAACTCCAAGAACTTTGTGATTTATGACAATTTCATCTTTAATAAAAAGAAAATCAGAGAGAAGCCGGAAAATGTAAACATGAAATGTATAAAACAAGCCAACAAAAACTTATCTTGTATTTTTATATTTATATATATATCTGTGTGCATGTGTGTATAACATAAATGATTCTGAGGAAGTCCATTCCATGATTTTTGGATGATGATCTGGTCAAATTAAGAGCATAACAAGGTTACACTTAAAATGCAATGCAACCATTCACTGAAAAAGTTGCCTTGATGTTAGAAAATACATTCTCTTGTATGTCTACAGATATTTCATGGAGTATGACTCCAAGACAGAAGTTCTTTTCCTCTCACAAATTAAAATGTAGAGATGCAGTGGGATGTCCTTAAAAACAATTCCTTTGTGAAGAAGAACTAACTGAATTTATTGCAGGAAAAGTGTTACTTACTGTCAGAATTATGTCAGATGTCTAGATGTGTGCTGTGTGCTTTGATTACTGAGGTAATTGAGAAAATTAAAGGATGATCCTATCTGGCATGAAACGCCCACTCCTGCATTGGACTGGGTGCCTCGTGCTGCCTTTTTGGGAGTCACGAAGAAGGGAAGGTGCTGGGGGTCCTACAGGGCTGGACTCTAAGAGCACGTTTTCTTCTGTGTTGCTTTCGGAGTTCAATCACTTGACTTGTTACTGTTTGGAAATGGAGGATCAGTTAACAAGTTATTTATTAACTGAACAGTTTTCTCCACTTTTAAAAGCTAGCTTTATGCCTATGCACGTCTGGCTCCTGCCAGCTCCGAGGCATTTGTGCATCTTTAAACATGTGAGTAACTCCCAGAAATCAAGGACATTGCTCACGTGCTTGGAGTGTTCACAGGACTGAGTCCTTAAAGAAAACCTGGTCTAAGTAAGAAACAAGTATCTGAGGCTGCTGCTTCTGTGACTGATCCTGTTATGTTGAGTAGGAACTTTATATGAACACTATTGCAGCATGAGGCTCTAAAAAGGAGGGACTGATGTGCTCAAAAGTAGCATCTAATGTGGGGTGACTCCCATCTGTGGGCTTCCACCTTGGAGCTCCCCTGAGCATACCATGAACTAAACCTTCAGCCTCTTTAATGTGTATCGTCCTAAGGACTGCAAGTCAGTAACTGTTTCAGGAAACAGTGACTAGAAGAAAAAGGAGATAGGGAAGAAAAAGAAAGGAAGAAAGAGAGCAAAGGCTAGCAGAAGTGTGTAGTTTTAGACAGAGATTGGAGTAAGTGCTGGATAGTTTTTCGTATTTTTATACAAGCTCTTCATCAGTGTAATAACATGACTGGTGTGGCATGGCTTTTAGCTGGAGCGGGCTGGCAGGGAGCCACTGAATCTCACTTGGTTTTGCTTTGACAGTGTAATGTCAAAGGACATGGTGGCTCATCGCTGTAAATCTCGCTGCTATTTATCCTGCATCACCGTGCATGGGTCTTCGGACAGAAGTCATCTTTCATAAGCAGATTTTTATATACTGACCAATAATCTGTAAGGTCTGAGCATGCTGTCTTCCATCTCTAGTCAACATCAAAAGAAGATTCTAGTGTGATGAATAGGGATTTTTCCTTCTGCTGCTGTGGTTAGGGATGTAGCGATGGGAAAGCAGAGCACAGTTCAAAGATCTGCTTTGCTGAAATTGCCTTGTAATGCTTTATTCATATCTTGGATACTGCCTGACAGAAGGCAAATTTATTCGTTCTGTTGCCTTGCTGTGATAGCGTAAGTCGTGGGGTAAGTAAGAGAAGTAGTTCTCAGAGATGCTGTTAAAGCCTTTACCTGTAGTTTTTGGGCTGCAGAATGACAGAAATACCACCAGAGGGGCCATTTGGAGGTCACCCAGCTCAAGCTTCTGCTCCAGGGGAGCCCCCAGCACTGGACCAGATTACTTTTTCTGGTTCAAGGAGCATCACTGCATCCAGGGATGGGGTCGTCCTTCCTGTTGGGAAGATAGATGTGGGCAGGTGGTTTCCTCCTCTCAACCAGCATAGAGAGCCCTGTAGGCAGCTTGGTGTACCTGATAGCCCTCTGGGGACATGCTCACTGTCAGCACATGTGTCGCTGGTGATGGCCCCGATATTGACCCAATTTCCTCCTCATCCTTTGCTGCTTGGAGATGGATGCCAGAAGGATGATGGGCTGCCAGGGGACTCAGCCAGCCCTCCCCATGCCCTTCCTTCCCTAAGGGTGAGGGGCAGCATTAGCCTCTCCCCAGATGTCAGGGGCCTCCCCTGATCACCAATTTTTCACAGGTGATTTTCCAATTTTCAGTTTTACAGGTTTGGATTTAGTCTTTTTGTTGTTGTTGTTGGGTAAGTGATGTGACACATATGTAGGGGATATGTTACAGGCTGTAAGGTTTTATGGTGTATCAGGAATGGAAGACAGCAGATCTAGCTGTTGGCAGCAAGTATTAAAAATGAGGGAGGTTTAGAGAGGATTATTTCTGCCTTTTCATTTGGAGAAATAATCTCCATTTAAAAGTTAGTTACTAATATGCCCCATGACTATACATTCATCTTTACCCTAATAATGGATTTTATCGTTAATACGCATGAATTTTCACTTATAATCCAATCAGCAGCAAATCTTCCTCTTTAAATGCAAGGTATTCAGGAGAACAGGGACTCTTGGAAACTTTGCTGTTGAGTAAGACAGCTCGAACGTAGTGGAGCCAGTTTAATTTTTACAATACTCTCTGGTACAGCAGAAGTCACCTTCTGCTGTATAATTTGTGCTTTCATACAAGGTCGGGAAACTGGGAGGTCAGGGGTCTGATGAGTATGGTGAGGGTACCGATGGAGGGACAATGGGTAACAGCTTTCTGGGGAGAAAAGGCAGACCACGGTTGAGCCAGAGACTTCTGGAAAGGAGAGTGCTCTCTTGCCCTTGATTTAGCTTATCTTGTAGTTGCAAAAATGTCCTTGGATTGTCTGCATACTCACTCACCATGAGCTGCTTTTGAACCTCAGGGTCTTTTACAAGCACTGCTGGAAAACTGAGTGTTTCCTTGGGTGGCACAAAAAGCTTATGGAAGCAGTGTTCCTTCTGGCACAGCACAGCCAGCGTCGCCTGCACAGAGCTGCTGTCCTCCCACGCTGGCAGGGCCAGGCTTGAGAGAGGTTCTGGGTTGTAAAGCTCTAGGAGGGTCCTTGGCTGGATGAAGAGGTTTTAAGGTGAACAGATGTTTTGGTGGGTTTTCCTCCTAATTTGATCTCAATGAAGTTGGTTTTTTGTGGTGCATTTTTTAATTGTGTGTTGTTTCTTTTTTTCCCTAGTGTTGATGATACATCATAGATATTGGGGTTTTTTTAATTGAGTTTTGGGTTTCACGTTGACTTTTTCACAGTAGAAAATGCTACTTGGTCTGCGTTTGCCAGCCTTATGTTCACTTATGCTCAACTGACATTTTTTTTTTTTTTTCTTAATAAATGCAGCATGATACTAAAGCTCACTTTTTCAATTTGGGGTGGTAATTTTTTCCTCGATGCGACTCTCTTTCTCCCCAGTGCTATATTTTTCAGCAAGTCATTAAAATACATTCAGGATTCATTTATTGACACAACATCTTGAAACTGCTTTTCTTTTTCTGCTGTTGTCTGCTGCTTTGGCATTTCTGATGTTTGACTCTTGAAGCGCAGCTGGCAGAATAGACAAAGCTCTCATACCCACTCTGTTGGGAAGCTGAGCAAAGCTCTGGGAGCAGAGCCCATCCCAAG
>Ga0181612_143725_pt1 | contig 19617 bp, 11 predicted proteins | sample HoacroProtozoa21_FD_119630 | JGI IMG/M metagenome (GOLD analysis project Ga0181612, IMG submission 119630) | Hoatzin crop microbial communities from Cojedes, Venezuel. Combined Assembly of Gp0051906, Gp0051904, Gp0051908 | reverse complement strand
GAATAGTTTAGGTTGGAAAGAACCTCTGGACTCCATCAGATCCGACCCCGCCTGTTCAGAGCCAGGCCAGCTTCAAAGTTGGAACAAACTTTAAAAGTTGGATTTGGTTGGTAAAGGCCTTATCTGACCACGTTTTGGATATTTCCAAGGATGGAGATTCCACAGCCTTGCTAGGCAACCTCTCTCAATGTTTGGCTGCTCTCATTGTGGGCAAAAATCCCCCTGCTATCTAACTCCTTGTTGCAAGGCATTAGCCATCTGTTGTATAGATTATTTTGAATAGTATTGCTTGTTCTTAATGAGTCGTATGAGGCAAAATGTTTAAACTCTTCACTTTCCAAATTCAAATAAACCAGTGTGTTCTGCAAAACTAATTGTTAATGGCAATGGTTTTGTTTCTCTCTTTCCAGTTGAGTTCTAAGCATCCAAGCTGCAGATTTGCAGAAGGTTTTGGTTTTGCATGTCTTCTCCTTGTCTGTGAAATTACCGTCTGCATTTTATGTAGAACTGTCCTGCTGTTCCTATGCTCTTACTATTTGAATCCTGTGCTCTTACTATTTGAAGTGCAAGACTTGACCCAAAATGCAACTGCTCAGATATTTAAGAAGTGTTTACATGCCAGCTGAAACTTTTATTATTAGCAAGGAATATTTAGTCTATTGGTAATGGACTTGCTCATTAATTGCAGCAAGAGGACCAATTCATCTTGTGAAGGCCTGGTGAATTTATTTCATGGGAAATAATAAAACATTTGTAAAAGTGCTATTATGGTAGAATAGGTATCTTCATTTCCTAAACAACCCTAGAACACTTCTGGAATATAGTCCTTTTTCTTAGTCTTAATTGTAGAGTGAGTTATTAATGACTAAAAGCCTGCAGATGAGAGCTTGCTGACAGTTCGTCTGCCTCTGGAGAATAAAGCTGACAAGGTACTTTCATTTTTAAAGCTAACAACGTATCTGCATTTTTGCTAGTAGTACTAGCCGAAGTATCAAAGGTTAAACAGACTGCTTCAGTCCTGATTTGAGGGGAAACACTTTTAGCTTAAAACTGTTTGGACTGTGTGACAAAAACAGAGTTTAATTATTACTGTTATAATTTATTTATTATTTTCTTGGAAATCATCTGCCAGTTCCTATTCCTTTCTTTGGCTGCATACCCAAAATTAGAATATAAACTCACATGAAAATGCTTCTTTAGAAAACAATACTCCTCAGTCCTTTTGTGAGAAGGTGGTCGTGGTTGCTTTGTAGATGTTAGCACTATAGGCTTACTGGAAATACTTTCTCCTGGTCTCTGAGTTCATGGGAAAACTGAAGCATTAGGACCTGCAAAGGTGCTTCACTGACCCACCGCTGTAGCAGAGGTCAGTTCTCGCCACTCTAGGAAATGAAAGCTGGTGCTGACGCCGAGGGGTAGCTGATGGCCTAATATGTTGTTCACAGTTTTAACGGCTGTAGGGCTGGAATTTGTGTGAGAGGCAAGTCTGGAGAAGTCCTTTTGGTGTAACATAACTTGCCACAGCTTTTAGCTTGTCATTGAAAATGTTCATTGTGTTGGTCCCTTATATATGACTTCTTGTAGGAAGGTGTATTGGAGAAGGGGTGAAAAGTTTATGACACAGAAAACATCCTCTGCTCTTCATAGTCCAAGTGGGAATTAGCGTGAGTGGTCTGTGGTTTTGGTTATGGGGTTTTATTCTTCTGCTTGTTGTGTATTTTTTTTGTTTGGGTTTTTTCGGTATGGTTTTTGTTTGGTTTTGTTTTGCTTTTTAAATCAAGGCATGAATGTTATGGGTGAGTGAACTGTTTGACTTTTAGCTGTCCTTTACAGAAAGGCTTTTATCTCTTTGGAGTGTCATTACTTTGGAACCCCAAAAGAGTTCTTTATGCCTTACTCTGTTTCTGGCGTTACATCCTGCTATGCTAGACAACTGAGTCAAATCTGTAAGACCTGAAATTGCTGGGCAGTATGGGAGAAAAACCCAAAATCTTCTTTAAAACAAAAACCTGGATGAAGTGTTCATCTTTGGCCCTTTGATGTATAATTCATTCAACAGCCTTATTATTTTTTTTTCCTGAATATACTCGCAGTGTGTTAACAGTTTGCTGCATTTGATGGAAATTCTAGATTTGCGTGTTGTTTACCTAAATATTGTTAACAAAACCCATAAAAATTCAGAACCTCAAAGAAGTGAACTCTTGGTACATTATTCTCTTTGTTCTGAGGCTCCCTAACAACATCTCAACTGTGACCTTACTAATTTTGAAATAAGATCTTTAATTTCGTATTTCTTTGAGATTTGTGATTTGTATGGATTGCCTCTTTGGACAGGGCTGCAGAATACAGGCCTTAGTAGGTAGGAGACTCTCTAGAAATTGTCTTGTGTTTTGTATCCAACTAATTCAAATTACCTGCTCTGGGGAGGAGGGAAGACTACCAGCTTATTTTGAAAGAAGCTTTTTTCGCTTCATATTTTTGCATTGTATGAGTACAGTTACACAGATAAAATAATGGTCTTTAATGTGTAGCAATATTTCACAGTGTGTGGCAGAATATCTAGATAGTACTCTGAGAGGAAAGTTGATAGAAAATCCCAATTTTTATTCAACTCAGATGAAATACTAAATGATGTTGTTTTATATAGGCCATGCAGCTGAACAACTAAGGTTGTGTATAATCCTCTGCATGGAGGTGTAAAGAAAAATTATTGAAGAAATATGTTACTAGAGGGGAAAAAAACATGGAACAAATGGCTTCCACAAAATATCTCTCTGTAATCTTGTTAAGTGTTACAAAATGCATAAAAGGTTGTCCGGGAACATTTAGAATTATTTTACTGGTTCTGCTCTCTGAAATTTATAGAAACACAAATCAGTAATTTATGTTGTGTCTTTTCTATGTGAGGTTTAAATAATTTGGTAACAGTCAGGTGTAAATAATCATAAATTCAGGTGCATTTCCCTAACTAAGGATTGCAGCTAGTTTACTTTTAAAACATTAACCTGTTTAATAATTAAATGGTACAGTGTGCTATTGGCAAAGTCAACAAGAATGCAGGAAGGAGCTGACAACATTTCTGGCTTGAAAAGTACCTCAGAAATATGTTTCATTTCTGGAGTAGCAGCAGCAAAGCATCAATATAAACAGTTCTGCCTTTTGGAGATCGTAGGTCTGTTTTACAGAGTTTAGCAATATTAATTTCTTTTTTCTTTTTTTCTTTTTTTTTCCTTTCAGCCATAATCAGCAGACCACGTCATTTAGACATCCTGTGACAGGACAGGTTTCTCCAGAAAATATTGAATTTATTTTGCGAGAAGAGTAAGTAGTTGTATACCCATGTCAAGAGGTCTAAAGCAGTAACACATTTACCTGTTTAGTAGTTTGACAGTTCTTCTGGTATTGTGGCAAAAATGTCATAGAGATGGTTTATGCTTAAAAATTTACTTCTCATTGTAATAGTATGTTTCTGATTCTATCACTGTTCCATGTTAGGGCTTGAGAGAAAATCTGTACAAAAGCTTTAAAAAGCAAACCAACAAAGCCCTCAAATAAACAAGTAAAAAAGAAAATATAAATAGAATACTTAAACAGTGAAGCTTTAGCCTTATAGAAATATCAAATATACAGGACATAAATGTAAAATGTCTTTAGAGCAAACTGGAAGGTTTGTTCTGAAATTGAAATACACAAAATATGACTAGTTTCCATTGTAATTCCTTGGTTTTCTTATGTTTTGTATTTTCTACGTTCCCTGTCTTGTGCTGGCATTTATTAAAATTTTTTTTATTAGCCATTCTTCAATTTATTCTAGAGAAACAGAATCATATATATTAGTTTCTAGCATATTTTAATCTTGGTTGCCTGATTGAAGAAAAAAAAAAAGGCAAGAAAAGAAAAGTAAAAAAGAGGAAATGGATCTGTTCAGACTGTTGTATCGGGGTGTCTCTTTGGTGTTGGTTTGGATTGCTCCCTGTTTCCCTGTAGGGTTTAACTACTCCTGCGTGCTAGATTGCTCCTGGCATCCCTTCTGTAAGGGGATGACTGGTTATCTTCCCTAGACTGAATCTGGGAGAAATTCTACATGACTTCTAAAACCACTCCAAATGGCAAGAGGAAAGGGACAATACCAGATAGCTTTTCCTTCCCCAGCCTAGTCTTCCTGCACTGTTTGAGCAGCCTCTAGTCCTTCATGCCTCACAGAGGCTGGACATCATGAGGTAGTGGCCTGGATGTGGCTGCCCACATGATTCTGAACACTTTAGGTTCAAATTATGTGATGTTTAATTTGCTTTACATTTAATTTAAAGCAATGTAGCATTAAGAAAAAAGAGGCCCAGAGAAGGGCTGTGCGAGACTCCCAGGAGACTGAGGCTTTTCTGGCAATGTCTGCTGTTGTGAACTTGGAGAGGAAAGGAGACCGTACAGCCCTCTGCTCCGAGCTTCTGGTACAGCCCTGAGAAGCGCTTCTCAAATGGTTTAAAAACTAAGCCAACCACACAAAAACAACAAGAGCAACAAAACCCCAACGAAAAAACAACTGAACTGCTGCCCTTCCCCAAGCCCAAAGCAAATCCAAGGGCTAAATTCCTACATTAAGGCCCAGGCTGGGAACCAGCATGAAGCAGAACCTCGGACATACTGTGTGCAGCGTGTGGGAGAGGCCTGTGATCAGTTGCAAAGGCTGTGGGACAGCTGCTGAGGTGGGGATCATCCCAGGTGTTGCATGGTATGTGGGTGGCTTGCTGCTTGGGAGGGGTTTGGTTCCCTACAAGTATGCAAACAAGCTGCCCCAAGTCGTTTAGCAAGGAAGATGGGAATTTTGCAATGGAGCAAAGCTCAGAGACAGTATAGACAACAGCCACTGTGCATCTGTGTTCCAACTTCCATTCGTTAGTTGATTTTTCATTTAATCTGTTGTAAAGGTTCAATAAAATTTAATATAAAGAAAATGTGTTTGCTTGTAAGGGAATGTAGGTGTTCAGACAGAACTCCTTGGAGTGCCTCCCTGGGCTAGTCACACTTCCCTGGGCTGTTTCTGGTAGCAGATAAAATATTAAAAGCAGAGCTGAAATAACAACTTGCTGGTAGCACATGGTTTTAGTGATCTTTTGTGTATGTTAGAAACTTCTTTGGAAGAGAAATGAAGGTGTTTGTTTAGAGGGCAGTCAGATAAATGGGCATAACTTGTCATCTGTAGACTTCAGCTGATCACACTAAGATGGTGTTGAAAGCGTGGAAAAGATCTTACGATGTACTAGAATTAAGAGGAATAGGAGGTTTTTATCCTAAAAGAGGAGGGGATGGCTGGAGGGATATAGAGACGAGTATGTGTGTGTAGTGACTACTTGGAAAACAGTCTTTGTGAGAACATTTTTCTAAGCTTTAGTATTAGCCTGAAGTACATAGAAAGTGTTTTTAAAATTAGCTGGTTTTAATATATCAGTTCAAATTACTTCAAAGGTGTCATTTTGAAGTGTGTGGCATGCTCTGGTTTCCTTAGTTTTGTACTGCTTCCGTGTGACAGTGTAGATTTTATGCAGAGGCTGTTCATCATGGTCATACCTGGTCATAATGACGCTGCTGACATGTGGATGTCTCTGCTGAAATCAAGGGAGCTGTGAGCACCTCCCTGTCTTCAAGCCTAGGAATTGTAATAGGGCTATGCCGTGTTTGCAGTTCTTTTCCGTCAAGGGATTTGTATGGAATCGGTGCTGTTAATCGTGTGTTAGTTTGGAATCAGTGTTGTAGGTTGTGTCTTGTGATGAGATGACTTTCGCAGACAGGACGCGGTTGGAAAGAGAGTCTCTGAATTTGCATGGCCGGTGGAAGCTTTCCACTATGGGATCCTTCTGACCAAGAGTACATTTTTCTGTAGCTGAAGAATCCTGTCTGAAGTAGTGGCACGCTTAAGGGTTTCATACATGGCAATTTGTTCCTCAGTGCTGTTGTGACGTGATTTATTACTTGCGGCTTGATTTTAATTTAAGATCAGGGCAAAGCCAGGAGTTGTCACCAGGTGTTGAGTGGGAGCTAGTGGGGAGATGCAAGCGCAAACTGGTTCAGGCTGCTATAAACATATCTATTAAAAGGACACACTTAACATGAGAAAAGTAATTTATAGTAATCTAGAAATGATGAATGTACAGATTGCTCTGGCCATTTCTCATCCAGCAAAAAGATTTGTAAAGTTTTGGAAAATGATATCAATAAATGATGTAATCCTAACCTGATTATGGGTCAGTTATGAACCAGACGCCCTTGCCGTACTTCATCAGATGAGAACTGGATACTTTCACTAGAAGGCTGACATGATATTTCACTAGCCTTTTCCCAAGGCATTTCCTCTTTTAAACAGTATCACATCAATCTTGCTTTGTAAGCCAAAATCTGATTTCCTCAACTCCAGTGTAACTGGAGGATAAAAACAGAGAGTATTGCCTGGAACCTGCAACTTCTAAATTACATTGTCTTTTGATGCTTATGCTATTCGTTCTTCCTAAAGGTGTTCTTATTTAGATTTTTTGAGAAGTACTGATGATAATTCCTGATTTCCTAACCTGTTCTCAGCAGAGACCACTGTCAAATCGTTCTGTTTTCCAAGCTTAGAAGCTTGGGTCACTTAGTGTGTAGGACGCGTTCTGTACTTCCCCTAGCCGCGCTTGAGTGCTAGCTTTTCGGCGCAAAGCTTTTAGATTTCTCTGTTATCTGATGGAGTGATTAGTTATAGGTGAATGCAGTATTCAGTGTATGAGCCCACTGTTTTTTTATAATAATTTAATTACACTTTCTCTTTTCTATTGCTAATAATTCTTAACATACTTTGACTACTGCTAGTCATTCTGTTAAGATTAAAAAATACTCTTTTCTCAGATTGCTAGTGTTGTTTTAAGTGGTAAAAGCTGCAGAGATGTTTTTAATTTCTCCCTTCTTTGAATTAGTTTTCTGTTGTTGACACTAAATTCAGTTTGGCATCTTACCACATGGTTACTTATGTCTGAAGATTATTTTTCTGTCTGTTCTGTCAGCATTTCAGGTTTTGTCCGGATTAATTTTTGTCCTCTATTGACCTGGTCGCCTTACAGTTTTCGGGATCACATTTAAATAATTTGAATACCATGGCTGTATAGGACGTCCCTCTGGTAGCCTCCCTCCATTTAACAACTGTATTTTAATTTCTGTGCTTTACACTCATGTTGTTACTGAACCCTTAATCCACAAGGGGACCTTTCCTAAACAACCAGTGGAAAAATTAGTGTTAAGGATAAGGCTGCTGGACAAGTGTTAGATCTAGTTTAAGCATATCGTTATATGCACATTTCTTTGAAAAATATGTGATAGAATTACTTAGGATAGGTGTGCATAGTGTTTAGATTTCTTCTCTCTCACCTTTCTTTAAATAACAGTTTTTCAGATAACTGACACCCGTATATCTAATTGCATCTAAACACTAGTAGTTGTGTATTAGAAGTTTTACAATATATTTGTGGTAGTATTATGTTTGCAAATGAGAAGATAGTACTTTCAAGTTAAAAAAAGATAAGACTTTCAACATAAATGTGGAAATACAGAAAATATATGTGACTATATTGGGAGCTTAATCCAATGAGTGATACTCTCTTTTTTTGCCTGTTTTTTGTGCAACTGGTAAAGCCTGTGTGTCATCTCTGGGGAGAGAGCCATGTGATTTTGTCTATTGCATTTGGTTACTATAGCAGCAAAAAGATTGAGAGAAAGGAGGATACCGAAACAGCCCCAAAATAAACACCTGCCATGTTGACATGTATAGAACTATTGGACAGTTAATTTTTGATCTAGCTGAATAGGAGATTTACTAGTGTTAAAACTAGATTGACATGATGTTATCGTGTCATATTTGGTTGCAACAAAATAAACTTTTCAAGTTGCTGATGTGAATGTGGATGTTCTGAGTCGATGAATCTTAATGATCCTTTAGAGAGAAGGAATGTGTTGTCTTGTGAGTATTGCATTTTCAATATGGGCTACTGGTGTAATCATTTGTTTGGTGGATGTTAAGTGTTTTGGGTTTTTTTTTAATAAACCGAATATTGGCCATGTAATTTTTTTAGCTAGTAAATGTAATTTCTATAGATGTACTAGCACTGTTTGTGTAGAGCGGAGAGTTGTTTGACAGGAGATGCTATATAGGATGTTGTTTTCAAGATTTTAAAAAAGATTTACAAAGGACTGGAGCTCCGAATGTGCAGACTGCAATTCTGTGTGTGTATGCACACACCTGCAGTAAGAAACTATTCAGAACTATCTTAGTAAGAGAGCTATCCTTAACATAGACAAAAAAGTCACTATGAAGACAGAATGTGGTATCTTGGATAGCAGATATTATCAAACATCTTTGGTAATAGTGATTTTGAACTAATGTTTCTGAATGCACAGAGTTAATGCTATAGTAATTTATTTTTAAAGATTAATCTCTAAATACTATTAGAACAGTGTTAATTTTATTAACATGCTGGATGTTTCTGGTAATTCTACATATTCTGCATATTTTTATTTGCTTTTAAAAACAGACTGAGAATATTAATTAGCTATTAAGAGACTTGAATACTTGAGTCTTGTTATGTTCTGATTTCATGCACAAATTATTTTATCCTTGAAGTACTATATACAGATACTTAAATTATTGTTTTCAGTATTATTTGGTGTTTTCTGTTACATCTTGGGTACAGAAAGTTTGGAACACCAACATTTGCTGCCAAAGACCTTTTTTAAGAGAGTAAGAATGTATTTTCTCTTTCGATGGACTTACTGTCTTTTTTGCCGGCTATATGAGTTCTTCCACATGGCAATGACCTCACATTTCTTACAAAACATTTTTGTCCTTGTAAATTTGGAGTTCATCATTAATCTTGGTGCTGCTAGAAGAGGAAAGCTGGATTTGTTGGCACTGATCACTTTCAGTAGCAAGTGGAAGAGAAATCACTAAGTGGCCACATTGTAAATGCTTAAAAATTGTGCATGTGTCATTCTGCATTGCATTATGATTTTCTAATAGTAATGGTCTGATTGAACATACAAAGGTTATCTTCCTCTGTAGTTCTAAACTTCTATTTTTTTTTTAATCTACAGTATGTTTAACCTACTGTGAAACAGCGTCTTGTGGAATAGTGAAAATCTGTTCACTCAGGAGTTGAATTTGTAGATTAAGACCATTCCGCTGGAGTTATTTCTCTTTCCATATTGATGTTTTTATTGGAAAAATTAACTCAAGTTTGTTGAAACTGACATTTCATTGTCCATTTTTTTCTTTCCTGAGAAAGTTAGCTCTCTATGAAATAGCTACTTTATAAAATGAAGAAAGATAATCTAATCAAATTATATATAGTCTGGAAGGCCTACAGATTTTCTGAACATGTATGTTATGTGCTCTCTCTCCTCTTCCCTCCACCTGCTCCGTTCATCCCTTCTTGCCCAAGTGAATATCTGGACAATACTGTGCGAGTGTCCTACAATGTAAAACTCGGTAGTTTGTGGTGTGGACATTGTAGAGAATCCAAACCTTAAGGGAAGAAGAGAAATTTTGTGTCTTCTAAGGCCAAACATTTTTCTTGGGTGTGTTTTGTTTTCATACTTTTGCAACTCATTTCTAGTGGCCTTCTTAATGATGTAAAATCTAATACTTTAGATGCATTTTGAGGAAGCAGTGTAGAAGACTCTCATATCTCTGTTAGTGGTCCTCCCTCACTGAAATACCGACTCTGTTTAGATGCCTCAAGCAGGGAGATGGAGCCTTTTTGATGAAGAAATGTTAGGAAAGTGCAAGTAAGATGCAGGCACATTGTAAGTCTGCATTTTCTGTCTGTTTTGGAAGTTTGTAGAGTGGGAAGGGAACAAGTGAGAACAGAGTCAAAAGCACGTAATAGAAGTGGCTGATTAGCAGAAATAGATTAGTCAGGCAGTGTTATATATGGGAAGTGTCTTAATCTGCTCTTACCTGAAACTGGGTGTTCCTAAAGCTGATTAAATGCTGAAGCAGGATACCTAGTCCATAAGAGGAAGGCAGATTGACTCAAACTGATGTGATGAAGTTCTCATGCATTAAAGGCTGGCCAGGGATTTTAGGGACTTGCTGTAGTTCGTTCTCATACCTTGGACCTGAACTGACATATGAAAGATGGAGAGAAGGGATTTACACCATATAAGCAAGGCATAAAGGAAATGGGATCAAAGTTGTGTTACTTCCTTGCAAGTTTGATTGAAACTATGTGGTCACAGATGGAAAAATGTGCTTTCCCTGGCACCAAATCAACTATAAAAGCTTTTGGACAGGTAATTGTTCAGGTTGTAACTGAGGAAGAGCAGCGGTGGCAGACACATTGTACTCGGTTAAATCCTGTGTTGAGCTACTATAATGGCAAACTCTTCTTCTCTGTTCTTATGAGTGAGAACTGCTCAGAATTACTCTGTTCTCTGTTGTATTCAAAACTGGATTCAATTTCAGTGGTAGCAACAGTAATGTTTGGTGTGGCTTGTGTTTTCCTTTTTTTTTTTTTAAATAAATGGGGTTGACATATTGAAATGGGAAAAGGAAAATCATAGATGGTTAATGGTTGTTTTGTTTTGCTTTTTCTGATGTGACTCTATTGCTACTTGTTCCTAAAATACAATTTGCTAAACTATGTTGTCAATGATTTTTGAAAATAGCACCTGTGGGTTTAATTCACAAGTTGGTGTCGAACGTGGCTGTGGAGGCTTCTCATCACAACCTGCATGTGGGATTCCAGAAGATTTTGCACTTCTGTTTATCCTCTCAATTCTTCATCTGGGCAGCTGTACTGAATTCTTACTTGTTGAATAGGTTCTTATGGTAGGATTGATCTCAGCTATGCTTTAAATGAGTATCTGCATCTGAGCTAGTTATCAACATTTCTTGAATCTTAGTACTGTAGTATGAATTGTATTTTGAGCAGATTCAAAGAACTGACACTAAGTTAGTGAAAGATCTAACAGCAGGCTAATCTCACTTTGGTTTTTGAATAGGAAGCCTGTTATTGCAAAGTGCTGACTCCGATCCTGCCCTCCCCAGTACTGGCGCTTCGAAATGTTTGCAGTCCAGCCTCTAAATTGGACACTGTTTAGTTTCTCTGCATTAGCCTTATCTCCTCTGAGCGCTCTTTGTTATATCATGATTTTCTGTTCAGTTTGCTGACATTTTGGCAGGTTTCTTCCTCCTGATACATAGACAAATACCAATCAGCAGATGTCACTGGCAGCATCTGCTTGAGAAATACCTGAAATCAAAATAATAGGGGCGGCGCAAAGGATGTTGCAGATGCATTGGAAGTGCCTGTCCTTCGTTTGCTCTCTGTGAATCTTAAAGATAAAAAGGCAAAGCTGTTTGAAACAATGTGCTTTAGATTATCTGTTTTTGTTTGTTTTCTAGACAGAATTCATCTATGTCCAAGCAACAAATAAACCACAGACCTTCAAGCATGGTCAGTGAAACGTCCACGGCAGTAACTACATCTGCTATTGATACAAAACCTGTCTCTAAGGTAAAGAAGAATGGCTGTTGTTTCAGCTTGATGATTAGAACTTGACTCACTTTAAATCCAACACTCTTTTAATGCTGATTTTAATAGGGCCATAGATTTTAGCCTGGAAGTCTAATAACTTACCTCAAAGAAGAGGTAATATCTTCTACCCAAGTAAAAACCTTTTTACAGCATAGGAGCACCATATGCTCACACGGTAATGTTGAATAATAATTCAAAAAATAGTGAGCATTGTGACATAGAAAGTTTGAGAGGCTTCTTAAGAGCAGAGGTAAGTATAAGTAATACTAGTGTTCCAGCAAGTATTTTCATAGTCCACTGTATATGGCAAAAAGTGCTGCAGAATACCAGGAGCTGTAATTTAGTTCCTGCTCTTCCATGAAACCTTACTGCTGTTTCTCCTCTTAGTAACAACTTAGATCCTTTTCTGCCATCACTGTAGTGCACAAACAATGTAGACACCAATACACACAGAATGCTTAATAATAGAAAAATCCATTATTTGTCATTGACAAAGGGCCTGTGTTTATTATCGCACAAAGTATAATAAAGCACTGTACTTGAAGTGTCACCAATTATTTTAATGCTTCTTTGACCTTACAATAAATTACAGTACAGTGAGAATGGGAGGGGCCTGGATAAAAAGGAACAAGAAAATACTAGAAGAATTAGCAGAGATAAGATAAATTTCTTAACTTTATCTGCAGTTATTAAACATCTCAGGTTTTTTTAAATACAAAAGTGTGAAGCCGGTTAAGTAATCGAGTTGAAGAAAGGACTTTGCCAAATTGGTTGCAAAGATATTTTTGTTGAGTTGGAATCACTTAAAATCTTTTTCTAATGTTTTGATAGGCTTAGATGACTATTGGAGAAAATGAAAACAATTTCATAAAAAGCAAAAAAAAAATTTCAAAAATCTGTTTTTTTGATTCAAAGTGTGTGGGTTATTGGGCCAACACAAAGATTGTCATGTGTCAAATTTCAAGAATATTTTTATCTTTAAAGTGTTAGATGAAGTTATCCCTGAAAGTAGTAAATGTAGTAGGTTACCTGAATTACTTGATACATTTCTTTCTGACATTCTAACAGTTGAACGTACCAAAGTACTTGGGCATTTGTCATAACTGTATTTATCCTCCTTATTCTGATTTTTTTAAGCTAGCATTAGAGGGAGCAGGCTCATTTTTTCACTCTTAAAACCAGCAATCTGAATGGGGACCTGATACTCCCCTTTGAGCTAGGGATTTCTGCAGTGGCACAGTTGGCTTTGACCTGCCCAGGATCACACTTCTGCCAAGAAGCGTGCACCCTCTGTCACCTGCTCCTGCTGCTTCCCTGTGTCGCATGCTTCCATAGGCTTTGCAAAACTGAGAGATGGTCACCAAGAATGGTGACTGAATACAGCTTCCGGGGCCACCCGCATGCTGGAAGCTAGTTCACTGGAGATGTCAGAACCGCACAGGTAAAGGTGAGGGTAATGCTTTTTCCCTCACGGCTTGGAGAATATCCAGAATCACTTCCCGAAACTTCTGTTGCTCTGGTTTTGGTCTCTGCTGCTATTTTGTTTGCAACCCAGTGTAAGTGTGGCCACACGTGCTTCTGGCAGGCTCATAGGTGTGGCATTTTTTTAATACATGGCAGCATTAGACTTTGAATAGAGCTCTCATAGAGGGCTTCCTGTGCTTTTCTTCTCCACCAAGTTGATTTATATAAGATCCATCCTGCTGCGAGCCCTCAATAAATGCTTTATCGGAGTTTTGATGAAGACAGAGAACCAACGTCTGTCTTATGCAACAATGAAAAAAGCATATATGTGTTTCCAGGCTTGAAATTGCTCCTCTCGTTCTGCAGAGTCAGAAGATCTGTTGAATTTCTTCACAGCGTAACACAGTTAATTCAAGTGAATTAGCAATGAGAACTAAGGCTGTAAAGTGAATAACCTATCTTCTCCATTTTGAGGTTGGCTTTTGGCTCACTGACATGAAATTTTAAGATCCTTTCATCTATTTCTAAATGTTTTCTTCCATGAATTCCATAATAATTCTTTCAAAGTGTGAGTTCCCAGAAGCAGACTTGAGACACGTTCATGAAGCCAGAGACATGTTCTGTTTGTCATGGCAAAGGTCTAGCTACCCATTATGAAATGCTTTCATAGTTTTGTCCTGCAAATGCTATCGCAGAACTGTGTAGATATAGTGTTGGAATCCTGGCCAAATTCAGACTGATTTTTATATAGAGCTATGTTCACTGAAGTAGTACCAAATCAGAAAGTGCAGGAACAGGTACATGGCTTTCCACTTGATTCATCTGCAGAAAGTTGACAGCTAAGAATTGCTACATTTGGGGTGGAGGGGGAAGGTAAGCTGCCAACTGTACAGCAGAGTTGTCATTCTCACTTCGAGATGAAAGAGATGAAGACTTCTCGTTTGCTTGTTGCAGTGGTCAAGTCTGAACTTGGATTGAATAAAACTTCTGAAATAAAAAGTGTTTGTTTGAAAAGGGAATTTCACAGGTTCTGTCCAAGAGTGTCAGTTGCACAGTGTACAACAAAAGGAGCATGTTGGAAAGATGAAGAAGAAAAAAAACCAAAATGAGGCTAATACTTACCAAAATATTATTATGTACCACTGATATGCATATAAATATATAAGGCTTCATTTTGTAAGGTGCCTGAGATGGGCAGTTTTGCAGAAATACACACAGGTTCTTGGGGTGGGCCCCACCATTTTGGTGCTGCCCACTCTCTGAATAAGTCATCTGAAGCCTTTAGACCAATGCAGTCTACCCTTCCCTTTGAATTTGAGCGGTGTGAGGCTGAGAGAATAAAAAGCAAAACAGCATGATGATAAACCACAATCATTTTCTGTCCCAAAGATCTGCTTGTTCATAGCCAATTCAATTACATTATTAATCATATTAAAAGCCATTTATATTGATTACAAATGAAGGATATGAAGGATTAAAGACCTGTTTGAGAGTAAGGTACATTTGGAATTTAGTCTGTTAAAGCATCTGATGGTGTGAATAGAGGCTTGTAAATGTTAGTGTGCTACGTAGTACTTGGCCAAGTCAAAAGCGTAGAGGATAGTAGTGTAATGTATTTATTACTAGCTACATTTTGAGATTGTGTTTTGGATGGATTCTGCACAAGAGAAATAATTGAATTGTTGATGACACTGATAGTTGCTGGTATTTTTCCAAGATGGACTGGTGAGGATTATAACAAGTAAATAAAGAACAGGTCTAGCAGTTGAGAGGAACAGGCAGTGGTGACAGGCATGCATTGGTGGCAGCTCTGTGGGACTGTCTGGAGCTGGAGTGTAGAGCACAGGGAATAGTTCAGGGCCGCTGTAGATGAATGCTCAAGAGCAGGAATTTCTGTGAGTTTCAGTTTTTCCTATCTGAAAAATAAGGATTTTGCCTAATTTTCTTAAAAATATTGAAAGGATTCACGATTTCATTTATTAGTAGAACATTGAAATTTTTTGAGTTGAAGAGTTTATGACTTAACAGGTGGATGTTTTTCTGGCCTCCTTTGTTTTGTAGTTGCCTTTACATTGAAATTTATATGTTCTCTTATGTGTGCATACTGTTACCAAGATACAGTCTTCCTTTTTGCTATTTAGAAAACTGCTCTAAATGAAAGGCTCTTGATATTTTTTTTGACTGTCAAGTTTTAGAATAAAATATTAATTACGTTTTATAGTTAAGTTAGCAACTTTCCTCCTCAGCTAGAGGCTGCTGGAATGAAGAAGATGACACAGTGATGAAAAGGGATTGGAAAATTTTGACTCTTGGCTTTTTGTTTTTTTTGCAAAAACTTATGAGTCACTCGCAAACAAGCCAGCATAACAAATGTACTGAAGTCAAAGCGACTTCTTTGTCTTCAGTGACACGGGCAGCTGCTCTGACCTGCATTTTTCAACACACGACAATGATATCAGAATATTTTAAGTTAGGAAAAGACTGCTGCAGTACAGACAAGTAATTTTAAAAATGTGTCTTTGTACCTTTTAAACTAACTTTTTGTTCTGGCCAGTGAATGCAAGGAGTGACATTCAGTATCTCTTATGCTTTGTTTTATTCCAGAGCAGAATGAGATGATTAATACTACAGATGATGTGAAAATTTTAATTACATAAAGAACTACAATTTTTTTTTTTTCTACTATGGGTATTGTATTGATCTAGAACACACAGCCTTAGGAAAACTTTTCCCGCTCCTACATAATAGAAATTGTTTGGTCTTTTGACTAAGTCCAAGGATGACTTTTCTACATTGTAGTCTGCATTTTTTAAAATTAAATAAGGTCAGAGAATCAAAGTGCTTTATCATTGACAGGGGATCTGATGAAAAAATCAAATTTCAACCCTGCTGTAAGGCTAGATCAGCTATACTTTAACAGTTCCTCTGTTCATCCACCCTTCCTAGTATAAATATGAGAAAGAAAAGTTAGGAAACTAAATTCTGTACATTTGGTGCATTGATTTCTGTTCAGGTGCAAAGCATAAATGTTTGACTTTCAGAGCCTTCAACAGTTTGGGTCTCATTATTTCTCATCACCCTTGTAATGTAGCTGTTGCATCTAACATTTCTAACAGAAATCTGCTGCTGTTCACAGCCTGCCTGTTCACTTTGTGCTAGCCCCAGACTGCTGGGCTGCTCAGGTGACCTCCTGTGCTGCCCTGAGCTGTGAGTAAATCTTGTGCAGCCTCTCGCTGAGGCGTCTCTCCTAGGGAAGAGCCCGTACTTGGCATTCTTGCTGCCTCCAAAGTGCCAGGGCGTTTTGCAGAAATGACATGCAGCTCACCTGACTTCCCAGCAGAGCTGAAAGCAGCGTGCGGCTTCCTGGTAAACAGACCTTGGGGAAACTACCTAGTGAAATCTGCCCTTTGATATCTCCTTAGGAGTGTTCAGTCTACATTGCTGTTTTATGTGCTATAGCACCAAAGAAAAAATGGAGGGTTTTTTTTTTTCTTACTGAGCTATTATTTTAACCCTGCATTAAGATGTGTGCTTATGTCTACTTGTGAAATTTAGTGCAGGTTGGTAAAGCCTGGCCTCGGAATTAACAGAATCCATTTAATGTTACTACATGTTGCTGGAATATGTTATTATTATATATGCTGTCTTCTAGTCCAGATGTTGCATTACTGGCAGAAGCAGAACACTGAGATATTTTTAGAATACCATCCCTTGTACAGGACAAATGTGCTCATTTCCAGAAGTGCTGTTTTGTCTGCAGCTACAGCGCATCAGTACCCTGACCAGCTGAGAGCAGAGGTTCAAACAAAGGAGACGACGTAGGAAAGAGACAGAGAGTGGATTTGGACAGCTCTTTCCTTGGAGAAGTTGAGAGCAACTGTACGGGTCGTTTGTGCACCTCGGGTTCCTAAAGCCATTGCAGTAGCAAACTGCTGAGATTGGAAAAGAACAGGCAGATTATTCATCCTGAGATTCTTGCTGTCTTTTTCACACTGATAGGCTTTATTTGTTTGTTTTTTTAAATAATTTTCCCTTGTGAGTCAGAACTGAGGTTGCAGTGAAACACAAACCATTACCTAGAGCTTGTAATTTCCAGTTACTGCCGTCAAGGTCTCTTTCCTAGCAGCGTCACTCTGTATTCTCCTTTTGTTTGCAGGGTCAAAGTCGAAATATTTTATTAAGCTATCAATGTTGTTTGAATTCAAACAGGAAAGAAAACGAAGAACAATCAAAAAACCCCCAAGCAATGAACAGCAAGAGTAGGATTCATGTGCACAATCCTGTGCGTGTTAGAGGCTTGTACCGTGTTGCAGAGAGACTTGCATGCAGTTTTTACAGTGCACTCAAAAATACTTCCCCGAGCACACTAAAACTTCAGCAGTTCTCCCTTTCAGACTTCAGTCACCAGTGCTGCCGCTGTTCAACTGGGAGTTGGCAGACTGTCCAGGCACTGATATGTTGATAGTAGTGGGAGATTAACTTTGCTATGTTGTAAATATCATTGCCTGTTTACTTGCCCTTGAAAATGGTATAAATACTTTGTTACTGTGTAATGAATTATGAATTATTGCAGTGAGGTTATTTGTAGTATGAAATGAGCCTCAGTACAGCTTAAAAACCACTGCTACATTATATTTCTTTACAGGTTGTGAAGGCCGGAAACAAAGTTCATAGCTTTGGAAAGAGGGAACAAGCTATCAGGAGGAATCCCAATGTTCCTGTTATAGTAAGAGGCTGGCTACACAAACAGGTATGCATGTAATCAGCTGTTTCTGTTCATGTGCTTCAATGCAATCATCAAGTAGAAGGAAGTGCCTTCCCAGTAACTGAAAAAACAGAAGATGGAATGTTGGTTATGCAGGGCAGTGCTGGGTACTCCCACAAACTTCTGTAATGAGGAGCTTGTGCTCAGGAAGTGTGAAAAACAAGTTTTACATACAGATTTAATTCAGAAGTGGAAATGGTGATAAATGGACATCACCATTGTGGTTAAGTGTTGAAGCTATAACTTTGTTGTCTCAATCTGGTTATTTTCCCTGTTTTATCCTGCTGGCTTCCTGCCGTGCTGATCTCAGTCTCCTTCAGAATGCACTATAAACCCAAGGTTGGCTTGCTTATGCCCTTATACCCTGCTCAGTGGCTTAATTCCAACCCGTATGCCTTTTGTTCTCCACAAGCAGGAGGGAGAAAATGAGACAGGGGCCCATTCAGCACATATTGCTCTCGCCAAGACCAGTGTGCAAGCAAAGGCTGAATTATAGGATTTCAACCAGCAAACAGAATTTTACAGCTGCTGCATCTTGAACTCTTAAGCTGACAGTAGCAAAAATGCAAAGTGTCTTGAGTGCAGAAAGTAAATAAAGCTGTTTTGTTGTGTGAGAATACTTCCCTGCTTCTAATTTGGCAGTCAGTGTCCATCAGATTATCACCAGAGGTCCTGCAGCTAGGTTTAGGGGATCAGTAGGAGAAGGCTGAAATCTAAGGCTTACAATTATGATTCTACATATACGGGAAAGTGAAATTGCTGACAGCCATCCACTTCCTCTTGCATGGAGAGCTGTGTTCTGATGTCAACTCTGTTGACATACCCAAGTCCATTAGTTTTCAGGACAGAATCAGAACTGAGACACAGTATGCATTGACAGCATTCTAGCACAAAAAAGGAAAAGGAAGAGAGTCCTTGCATACTTACTATGGCTAGAGAAAGAAGAAGGGAAATAGTATATACAACATTCCTTTAGCTATTTCCTTCTGTCTCCTTTCCTCTGCTTGCAAGTGTTGACTGCTGGTATCACCAAAGCCTATCTCAGCTGAATAAGTTATACTTCCTTAGGTTACAGTCTGGCAATGTTACAAGCTTCTAAAATTAATTTCAGTGTAAATATTACTCATTTTGACAAGGTGATAAGTATTACATAGAGAGATATACATCTCCACAGGCATATTGTATTATACTTCATTAAAGTTTACACATTATGCACCCTGTTTTATTTCCTAAGGTATATTTGATTAAATCACATTTTAGGCATGGGTAACATACGGGAGAATGACTGTAGAATTATCGGGGATCTTTGTCTGAAATGTGAGGTCATACTTCACAGCTGTGTAGTGATTTTCATCTTGGTCTACAGGCAATCCTTGTTGGAGTTTGTGCCATCCGGATGCATACTTTGTTACTTTATTGAAGGATGTATCTGTCTAGATAAAATATACAGTGATTGCGTATAAGGTTAATCTGAATGCTGTTTGGGATGCAAGTTTAATTATTTAATGAAAATTAGTAGTTCGAATATTCTACCCTGATTATTTCATAGCTGGATGTTTTGCCTCATGTCTTTCTTAGTACATAATATTTTGCTAAAATATAACCCACTTATTTTTGCAATTAATACCATATTTAGGTAAACTTCTGGTAAACTACTCACTGGTACAGTGTTGTATGATAAGCTGTTAACTTCCCTTAAATGAAATGTGTATCACATTTCTTGCATTTTAGGATAGCTCTGGAATGCGCTTATGGAAAAGACGATGGTTTGTGCTTGCTGATTATTGTTTGTTTTACTACAAAGGTGAGTAGATACTATCCCTTTTGAATTAG
>Ga0181612_175967_pt1 | contig 19618 bp, 15 predicted proteins | sample HoacroProtozoa21_FD_119630 | JGI IMG/M metagenome (GOLD analysis project Ga0181612, IMG submission 119630) | Hoatzin crop microbial communities from Cojedes, Venezuel. Combined Assembly of Gp0051906, Gp0051904, Gp0051908 | reverse complement strand
CACTGGAACAGGTTGCCAAGAGAGGTAGTGGAGGCCCCATCCCTGGAAACATTCAAGACCAGGTTGGACAGGGCTCTGAGCAACCTAATCTAGTTAGCGGTGTCCCTGCTCGCTGCGCGGGGGTTGGACTAGATGACCTCTAGGGGTCCCTTCCAACCCAAAACTTTCTATGATTCCATGATTCTATCTGCTTAGTGGCACCATTAAAATTGACACTTGTGGAGAAGGTGAATCAGATGCGCTCACGTGATAATGTGATGTTTCTAGTCTGCCATTCGGGTTCCTTACAAAAGCTGGTGGGGGCGTAGTCTGAGATTAAAATAAATTGAAACAAGTAGCTGTTCAGGGTTTGGGATGATCAGGCCCCCCAAGTTCTACTGCTAAAGCATCTGATTTGATAAAGGGTGAAGAGCTTCCATTTCTAGACAGTTGTGTCATCAAGTTAAAAGAACAAAATACTTGTGTTCCTGTAAGTCTCCTAATGCCTAATACTCTTTCCTTGTTAAAAATAGAAGATTTCTTTCTCCAAGGACTGTAATTCCCACAGGATGTGGAGGAACTTAATGCAGCCAGATTACTTGTGCTATGCTCTGGCCGTGTCTGTCTAAAGGAAGTAACCTCCGTCCCTGTTCTTGTGTTTGAAAAGCTTCGGTCTCTGTCCTGTACCAAGCCTTCCTGTTCTGGCCTTTTACAGCCAGCTCCCTGGGCTAGAGCCACACATTAATTCAGATAGGTTCTCTGCTCTTCCTCTTTGACTGTTGCAGCTGCTGATATGAGGTCTTAATTTCTGGCATGATTTATTAAACTTTTTCCTTCTCTGGTGTTCGTGGAGGAGCTGCAGACAGAGTGGGTCTTCATGCAAGGGAATGAGTACTCCTGCAGAAATGTGCCAGGGAGCCAGCAGCTATTAAAAAGGCAAGATAATTAACCCTCTTTTCCAAAGCATCCAGGATCGGAATACAGATTAGGCCTGGCAGAGACAGTGTAGCAGTGCTCAGAACAAAACACTGAAATGGGCTTGTAGCATGGAGGATGATGAGGTTGGCAGTTGCTGTGGAATACAGGGTATAATTATTTGATTTCGTATAAGCCATTACATGTTTGTTTATTTTCTCTTGCCACCTTTTCTTCTTTCCATTTGTGGTGTCATCCTTCTTCAAGCTAATGAGAAAATTAAATTGTGGATGTTTGTGCCTCGCGCAAATTTAAGTGGGTGGTAGTCAAATAAGCCCCTAGAAGTTATTAGTTGGAGTACTTGTTTACTAAAACTCTGCTTTTCTAAATTGTCTGTCACTTGATACAACAGACTTCAGATATTTCAGGAAGCACAATTTGTATTAGTTGATGCTTTCTCTGTCATCCAAGTGTAAACTTCTGGCTGTTTTAGACTTGATGGCACACATTCAGGGATTTGCATGCAATATAGATTATGCTTCTATTTTCTCATCTGTTAACCGCAGCACTGGAACTGCTAAATCAGATTAAACCTGTGGGCTTTAGATAAGCATCCTGTTGAAAAGCTTCAGAAGAGTGCCAGAGAAATAGCCTGATCAGACAGTGACCTGGGTAATGTTTTTTGAAGTTGCTGCATAGCTTCTGTCTGAAGCATGGTAACCTAAAACTTCACTAGTTTAGGGTGGGAATCCCACTCATTGAGCTTTTAATTCTCACTTACCTATCTTCTTGGGGGGGGCGCTTTAAATCCAAAACAAACTCCTGAGTTCTGAGGATAGAGCTTAAACTGGAGTATTTTGGTTATACTTAAATATGTTCCTCTTGCCCAATAGTTCTGTGGAGGTTTTTCATCTTTTTGTTACTATATAGACGAAGACTTGTCTGTGCCTTTTTAAGGATCCATTTGTGCCTCTAACAGTTAATTTTTGTGTCCTTTCAACATGAAGCAACGAGAACTAACCACAGAATTTCAGGCTGGGACTGTGCTATTGACTTATTTCAAAGCGTTTCAGAGAAACATGCTCTCTAGTCTTGCTTTTTTCAGCTATAGCTTTCATCTAATAACAAAAAAAATCCCTATCCTAATAGTCAAAAGGACAAGTTTCTCTCCATGAAGAGAAGTAAGGTGATACTACTTCCCAGCATCTTTCAGCTGAGATACAGACCCCGAGTTCACAGTTAAGTGACCTTGCTCTTCTTGGTTTCTCCAGCATAGGCTATGGCATACTACTTCTATTTGAGCGTTGTTTCAACCTGCACCTGCCATTACCTCCAGCATCTGCATCTGTGATGACTCTGTCATTGCAAAAAAAGTAATAAGTAATGGAGCTCTTCCTTTTTATCTCCCAAAGCTTCTGAACAAAGCTTGTTCATCTGGCTTATATGAAAACTGTTTTAGAAGCAGTCACTTTCCATCTGAAGCTGCTCTTAAGCAATTTTGCATGCATTTATGCTGCTTCTGTCTTTTACCCCTCTTGAGGTGCTGATACTCCCCATTTCCCCAGTCATTGTGTGGCTGCCTGTACGCTGTATTGGCCTGGTTCCTGTTAAAAACCGTGGAGATCAGTGTTCCCAACAGTGTCATCCTCTTCTTGCCTGCTGTGAGTTGCGTATGAGGTTTGAGCTTAGGTCTGCCAACTGGGAGGTTAGCTCCTGAACCAAGGAGGGTGGGAGTCTGCCCTGACACAGCAAAGCCCTAAAAACAAATTGCCTGGAGAACCTAGTTTTACTAGAAGCTCAGAAACTTGTCCACACTTGTCCTTGCAGCTCGGTGAGGAGTCTATTTAACTTTGCAAAACACGCTGCCAGTAACCCTGAATCAGCTTTATGGCTAGGGCTATGCAACACAGAGACCAAGCTGATAACCATTGCATTTTGCTTTGTGTCCTTTCCAAGTACAGACCAAGTTTCACCGCTGAGATCCGAGGAGATGGTGGGTGGAGAGACCGACGCTGTGTTCACCTGGGAGATAGTGTTCTTATCTGCTCCTTTAACAGGCAACTGACCAAAGGAGCAAGAGAAACACAAGGATGCCTTTGGCTCCTGGTTGTGCCAGCAGTACAGAACAACCACAAATGTCTGTGCTGCTGGCCTGTAAAGCAGAGAAGCTTTCAGAGCAAGGCTAGTAGATTAATTGCTGCAAAATGGAACTTTTTTGTGCTATTTCGGTAGCTTTGGGCTTGGTACAGGGTAGCTCTGTGCACCTGGCTTGCACATGATGAATGCATGAGGCCCAAGATCCTTGACTTCTCTGTTGTTTTCTTGCCAGTTCTTCCTGGTTTACTAGTGGAGTGGTGAAGTGGAGCAGCTTGCCCCTGCAGCACGTCCGTGCTTGACCTTGGGAATTGCATTGGTCCTCACGGGCATAGCCAACGTGCCTGCCCTTGTCCTCATTTTATACATGTCCTTGCACTTCACAGGGGAATGTCGCTGGACTGGTGGTTGCATTGCGTGGACCTGAGGCTGTGGAATAACCTGCCCGTGCATGGGTTTTGCCTGCTGGGCTGCGTGGGGCCAGGAGATAACTTGTTTCTGCCAGGAATCTGGCAAGAGTGAGTGGGTGAGGACAGTGAGGAATAGGGCAGCCGTTGCCACAAAGGCATTTTTCAGCTACTTCTCTACAGACCTTTCACAACAGGCTTCTGCCTCTCCTCCCTCTCGTGGTTCCTTTCAGGGCCTGTGGTTCTGCCTATGAATAAATGATACAATATTTAATAGAGAGGATGCAAAAATAGCTTTAGATGGTGTGTCGTTCCGTATTTCCTTTGTGCCAGGCGCAGCCCAGCTGATGCAGTCCTGGGTTGCCCTGTTTCTCTGAAATACAAAAGGCTGCCGTGGAGGAACGGGCAGGGTCCTGAGTGAGTCTTGCTCAGGACCAAGCACCTGCAGCTCTGTTGTTGTTGGGCTTCTGCAGCATTTTAGCTGATTTGCCTGTCTGGACCAGACACCTGATCATCTGGAATGCTTCCTGGCACCCACTCCTCGACTTACTTGTTCTGTCAGTTGAAGCAGGGAACTTATTTTCTCAAAGTAGCAGGCATAGATTTATATATATTTTTTTTTTTGTTAAATTATTATTTTCTCTGTGTCTGCAACTCTCGTCTTCCCTCTCTCGCTGTGGTGGGCTGAGTTCGCAGGGAGGAGGCTCCCTTGTGGACCTGTCCTGACTAGCAGCAAAGGTGGGCCACCTCTTCTCAGGGCTGAGGGTCACTTGCTGCAGGGCAGATCACTGATGCTGTTGTATTGCTGATGTGCTCGTGTGGCACCGAAGGCCAGCTGGAGCAGGGAGAGCAGTGTGTTCAGAAGTGCTTGGCGTGGAATTGAGCTTCGGCAATGACTGGTCATGGGGTAGAATTTGCTGAAATGAAGACAGTCGGGTCTGGAGATGGTCAGGCAAATCATGGACAATGACTTCAGCCTGCAAGGAGCAGTCTTTGGTAAGCATACACCTGGGTGCGTACCTGCCCACTGCCTCTGAATTGCTTCCTGTCTCCAGCATCCTCTGAGGCCTGGCACAGGAGTGGGATGTGTTTGTCCGTTCTGGCTGCCTGTGGTGTGGTCCTCCGCCACGCCGCACCCGGCCAAGGCTGGCCGAGCTGCAGTTTACACCAGATAAAACAGGACCTTTTCTGCACAGGGGGCAGCATGAGGTTAATCTGAATTATGTAGAAGTGCTGCTATAAAGTGTATTGGTGAACTGCATCAAGCCCCTTTGTGGGCACAATTCCAGACCGAAAGAGGTAAAGTTGAATACAGGCCCCCTGAGCTCTGCAAAGGCATGTGCGCGTGGGGTACGATGCCCAGTGGCAAATCCTCTTGAAACGCCAAATTGAGTTGAACTTTCTTGAGTGTCCCTGAATATCCTGCTGCTGTTGTAACAGGCTATATTTTCTCCTAGAAAAAGCTGCAGAGCAAATATGAGCAAGTCCCATCTTACTGCCCTTGGAAACGCATCAGAAGGACAATTTTAGCCTAGTAATAAAGTTACTGTCTCTGTGTTGCTCAGACTACTCTTGTAGTGGCCATGTGGATCCTTCGGTGTTGTCTACTCCGCATCTCTTCCCAGCTGTACACGTGCTGCATCTCCAGCCTCCATTGCTCCAGGAATCGCAAATCAAATGCCTGTTTTGGCTTCTGCTACCTTTGTGCCTATCTCACGTGCGCTGGGACTTGTGTGGCCTTTCCCACTTGCCCTTGGGGCTCCAGTGGCAGCCAAGGTTGTGCCCCTGGGATGTCTGTGGGCTTGTGCTCGAGCCCCTGTTGGGCTGCGGATAGAAGATGTATGGAACAACCCATGGGTTCCTCATGGGAGCAAACTGCCCCGTCTTGTGGAAGCTGGGAGTCAACAGGCTTCCTCCTGCCAGGCAGAAAATGGGGGACAACTTGATCAGCTTTACTTTTGGAGCATGTGACCAGCAGAAGTGGGACGCAGAAGCCACTACTTTTGTTTCTCCGTTGGCGTCTCTGGGTGGGCAAACCAGGCTTCGGGTCTGTTGGGTGCTGTGCAGAGGGCAGGGGCTGGGGGCAGCGATGGGTCCTGCTGTTCCGTGCCACGGGTCCGGGCTGGGAGCTCTGTGGGGCCGTGCTGGCGGGGGTTGCTGTGGAGGGCCTGCCCTGCTGGCAGGGGACAGCAGATGGCAGCAAGAAATTGGGGTCCCTTCGCTCTGGGTTGGGCGCCAGGGACCGTGTGTGTCGGCTTCTCCCTGGCACTTCGCCGGCGGGCAGCAGTCTGCAGCCCCAGGCTGCTGCTGAATCAAGGACACCGAAATCCTACACGAAGCCTGCCTTAAGTGCGTCCTACAGCCGTTTTGGTTTGTGCTGGTAGGCTGTTGGAGGTCATGGGATGCTCTCCCACGTCATCTAGATGTGCAGAAGGACTCTTGGGTGCTTTAGCGTGGACTTTCTTACTCAGCAGGACAGCCGCTCCAGCTCGCACGGGGCGATTCGCCCAGGCGTCCATGAGTGAGGACAGAGACTGCCAAGGGCAGCAAGCATGTATGAAGCTGAACACAGCTATGCTTTGGAGAGGGCGGTGTGTAAGTCCTTGCCTTGGGAATCCTCTCTGGGTCACCCAGAAGCGTCCAAGTTGGAAAACTCGATGTCTGAATCTCTCCTGCGGTCTTGCCAGCTCTGGGATGTGAACTAACAGATCTCTGCAACCCCTGTCCTAAGAGCAGCATTGCAAAAGAGCTCCACTGGATAACCCAGAAATCTGGATTTGATTCCACTTGTGTAAGCAACTTAATCTGTCGGGCAAGGGAGAGTATTTCATCCCTCTTCCTTGAGGGAGCTGATGTGCTTCCAAACATGCACAAATGCCCTTGATATGTCAATAATAATGGATAAATGGCAGCCTGGTTTAGGAAGAACAGACCTCACAAGACAAATGTGATTGCTTCCACTGGGGACAGAATGGAGAAGGATCCAACAACCAAAGGTGCGAGCAGTGCCTACAAGGGCACGGGACCTCTGCGGAGTATTTGTTAAATAAATGCAAAGAGGTGCGGTGAGAGGCATGACAAAACTGGCTGCCACAGTAGCAGAAGTGGAGCCCAGAAGAGATCAGGATCCCCCATAGGGCGAGACATCTGTCTCAAAGGGCTCGCAGAAGGGACGCAGGGAGCCTAGAGGTTTACCTGGAGGAGGTGGGACTGTGTCCCATTCCCTTCCCTCCTGGTTTTCCTTCAGGCTCTGCGTGTCCCACTTATCGTGGCGGGCCTCCTGGGAAATAATGGCAGAGGTGAAGCTGTGTCTGCCTCCCTGGCTCCTGCGCTGGCTGTTCAGTTGTCCCGCTCCAGAGCCGTGCCCTGTGGGCTCTGTCTAGAGCTCGCCCCCACGCAGGGAGCAGCAAGCCCTGCATGCCTGCCTGAAGAGCTTTCTGTCTTGTGGCTTTTTTCAAGGAGGAGGGAGACCTCTCGTAATGGTGGGCTGCAGAAGGAAGTCATGGGTGAGGGAGAAGCATTAATGCTGGTGGAGACTGCCTTGGGCCAAAGCAGGAGCCTGGCAAAGGCTTGGTCCTGCCAGCCATGTGCTGTCAAGCTCTGGCTGTTCTCTGGTGTTCTCTAGTGTTATCTTCACTTCTGGCAAAAAATGGGGCCAGCTTCAAACTTGGAGCTGGATTGCTTATACCCAAAAGAAAAACAGTTGTTCTGATACCGAATAAACCACGTTGGTTAGTTATTTCGGGGAAATTTCCACCTTTTTGTTTTCCATCCTCATTACATGTAACAAAAACTGGCTTTAAACAGGATTTCAAAACAGGAATGGTGCATCAGTCATACAGCAGCTGTGTAATGCACTGCATAAGTGAGCTGGCTGGAAAGTTGTTCCTTTGCCCTCCCTCCTTGGCTTCAGCTGGGGCTTGCTCCTGCTCTGCTTTCCTTCTGGATTTGCTCTTTTTTGATTTTCGTTTTGTCTGTGCTCCCTTCCCTCAGGCCAGGCGTGTGTTTTCCAAGGGTCAGCCTAGAGCCAGAGGTCACAGTCTCTTCAGTGTTTAACCTTGGCCATGGATTTTGTAACTCTTAGGGGAAAACAATAACCAACCTCGGTTTGGCACTTCCAGCAGCGCTCTGCCTCCGGGCAGGGAGAGCCCCTTGCTCTCTGTCCCCTGGTGCTCTGGGATGCTGGCTGCGCTGCTGCCGCTGCCGTCTCACTGGGGACAGGAGCAAACTGAACGTGCCGGGCAGCTGCCAGCACCCCTGCTCCCCAGGCAGTTGTGCCAGGCAGCGAGCACCGTGATGTTTGTCCTGCTGTCCTGGGAGTAGAGATGGGGCCTGGGGTCTCAGCCTCTTCTGCGCCAGGACACCTCCAATGCTTGTGACTCGGTGAGCACCCCCTGCCATGCAATGTGGCAGGTTGCCCTTACGGGTTAAAGCATTGCTGGGTCAGCCTGATCAGATGGCAAAAGCAACTGTGAGCTCCTGCCCTTTGAGCAGGGTAGAAACTCCCGCTCTCAGCCAGCGAGAGAAGCAGCCTGATAAACACAGCCACAGCCACGTGAATATGTGATAAGTGAGCACTTGCACCTGGACACACTCCTTGGGCAAACCCTTCGCCCAGAGCTGTTAAATACCCTGCTGTGGGGTGAGCGTGCTGCGGACCTGAACTCCCAGCCTCCTGCACTTGCAGCGTGACCCCAAGCTGCCGCCCCTGGGGGTTTGCTGCCAGCTCTGGTTTGCTGCGGAGGCAAAGTACGAAGGCATCTTTTGCATGACGCTGGAGGGGGTGACAGCCAGGCAGGGGCTGTGCCTGCCCGTCAGAGCACTGCAGGCCCCAGCAGCGTGATTGGGTGCCGTGGCACCAGCGCACTCGCTCGTGGCGAAACCAGGCATAGCCGTGGCAGCTTCAGCCACAGCAAGTGTGTTGCTGCAGCGTTACTGCACTTGAACCGTGTCCTCGCTTAGGTTGGCTCTTTCAGAAGCTGATCAGAGCCAGAGCCCTTGCTGCCTGGCTGGAGCAGAACTCTGGCACCCCAGGAAGGCTGAGCAGCCCCCAGCCTACCCGCCAGCAGCAGCACACCAGGACACAGCCCAACCCTGCTCTGTGCTGCGAAGCACCAGGCATGCACGCGAGGCTTTTAAGATCCAAGGACCAGCTCCAAAGCAATTCCCCATTGCCTGTAAATGAAGCAGACTAGCTTTGCAGAATCAAAATATTCCTAGCAAGCCAAAGCTGCTTCCTCCAGCTGAGATCTGACCTGCCGAGGGGGAGGACTGTTTGCCTTTGAAACAGCCAAAGTGTTTTCTGCATTAAAGGCCCAGCTCACCTCTCAGTGAAAGCACTGACAGCTTGTACCACCTGTTTATAAGGCAGCTTTGGAGTCAATTGTTTATGTAACCTGTTAAAAATACATTAATTCATCCTTTTATTCTTCTCTTCCCTGCCAAAGAAATCGGTAAGACATGGTTGCAGGTGAGTTCTGATAGCAGGTTGCTGCTGCAGGGTGCAGAGGGGTCAGGCATGGTGGCAGCTCATGGGCTCTGCATCCCTCCGTGCTGCTTGCTGGGCATTGCAGGAGAATCCTTGTGCCTCACTGCTTATCATCTCCCAGCACTGGCACACGCAGACCTTGGGCCCAGTAATGCACCACCCTGCTCCTCAGGGAGCATCACAACTTTTTAGCTCCCTGGTTAATGGTTAGACTTAATTACATTGCAGCAGCTGGCTCTCTGGCCCGGCTGTGGAAAGAGTCACAGATTTTAAATATTGGATTTTCTGATCTTGACTTTTGAACCTATGCAGCTGTTGGTAAACTCTGTGCTCCTGAGCTCAGGCTGCTGCAAAATCCTCTGTGGAAAAATGTAGATACGGCACTTCAGGACATGGTTTAGCAGCTGTGGTGGTGATGGTTTGACGGTTGGACTTGACGATCTTAGAGGTCTTTTCCAACCTTAATGATTCTATGACTGCTGCATCCCTGAGCAGGTACATCTTTGCAAGTTGTACAAGAGCAGTGTTTAATGTAAGTTGGCATGTGTGGCTGAAGGCAGGAGGCTGATTTCTGCTCAGTTTGGTGTAGAATTGCCACTCAATTTGTCATGGACTCATAAAAATGGTGGTGGGAAGGGGCCTGTGGAGGTCTCTGATCCAGCCAACCCTTGGCGCAGGGCTGTTGCCAATGCTGGGTCAGAGCACATGGGACTCTGCAGAGCTAAGGCAGAAAAACTTCCAAGGATGGAAACCCATATGAGGGCTGCACCGTCCTTCCGGGGAAGGAGTTTTTCCTAATGCCCTACCTGAACCGGCCAGGCTGCAATCACTGCCTCTTGCTTCATGTTACGTTGTCTTGACGTACTGGAAAGACTTCACCTCCATCCTCCCTGTATCTGCCCTCCAAGTCACTTGTAGACTTCTGCTAAGTAGCTGCAGCCTCCCCTGCTTCCCAACTAACCAAGCCAGCTGTCTCCACCTCTCCCTGTAGGCAGTATCTGCTGACCTCAGCCAGCCTCCTGACCCTGCTGGGTCCTCTCCAGCTTCCCAGCAGATCCATGCTTACGTTCACACATCACCGAGACCTGCTGAAAGGGGATTCTTAGAGCCAAGGCAGGCTGAAGTGAAGCTCAGAAACAAGCTCCTTGTTGTATCTGATTGAATAAGGCTTCAGGAGAACCTGGTTTTGATCGATTTCTGAACAAGATGGGTTTGAACCAGCTGGCACGTACCCAGCAGCGATAAGCAAGGCCTGCCCATGTCTGTCTCCGTGCAACACTGCAGTGTCCTTCTGAACACCGAGGGCTATAGGGCACTGACCTGAACTGTCTCCTCAGCCATGTGAAAGACCTTCTTCCCGGGAGCACCACCAACTGGGGATATCACCAGCACAAGGCTGATGTGCCATGAGCCCCAGGCTGTGTGGGGCTCTGCAGAGTGGCAGGCACCTCTCCTCTGCCTCCTGGGCATTGCCCACCCCTGCTGGGGCAGGTCCAAGGGGCTCAGCTGCTCTCAGAGGCAGTGTGGGAGCTCTTGGAGCTGGCTTGCTCTGCCCAAGGCCAGCTCATCCATCTTCATGTTGCCGGCACAGCTCATCCTGACATGGAGAGGCAAGTGTAGTGCTTGATTTAGATGGATAACCAGGGAGCAGGGGGGCTTTGCAGGGTCAGCCTGGACATTTCAGCAGGGCCTGGGCTCCACATGTGAGCTCTTGGTGGGGCATTAGGCTCCCTCCTCTTCTCCCTTCTGTGGCACTGGGATGTGCTGGGCAGCCCGTTCCTGTCCAGGGCTACCTGGTCCCCACCAATCACCCTGAAGGATGGCGTCAGATGCTCAAGGCTGCTCCCTTGAGGTCTGAAAGATTAGACTGGAAGTTTTCTGGGTGGGAGATGTCCCAGGGCTGAGGTCAGGGACAGAAATGTAACGTCTGCCCCGCTCTGTTATACAATCCCCTGTTAAATAACCACTCGGGGTCACTGCGCCTGCCAGGTGGCTGCGGCTGGCGGTGGAGCTGCCTGGGAAACGGGCTGTGGTTTGCAGGACTGCTGTCCCTCAGACAAGAAGAAGGAGGAAAAGCAGTTACATGCTTTCGGGCAGTCCTACGCTTGACCCATTCCCAGCCGCTGGGACCCATGCCTGTCACTGGGACGCTGGGTCTCCACTGGGTCTGGGCAACGTGGCCGTCAGCTCCCGCTGCACATTGCCCAGACCCGGTGGAGACCCAGCATCCATCCAGCACAGCTCTCTGTCCCCAAGCCTCATGGCTGCTCTCTTCATTTTGTAAAGCTGCAGTGGAGCAAAAGCTGGGCTGAGCTGTGGAACCCTCATGCAGCAGCTACCAGCAGGTAGGGGCTGGGCCAGTGCCACAGTCTCCAGGCTCTAATTTCATGTGGTGCTGCCCATCTGGGAGCAACACCCATTTAACAGCACTGTATTAATGATTTTGAACGTGCTGCAGAGCAAAGTAGCCAAAATGGGCACGTGAAGGACATCTGGAAACCTGTGGGAATGGCTGATGATGATCCGTGCTGGCTGCAAATGAGCAGTCGCTCGAGGGAGCTGAATGATTTGTCCTAGGAAATACAGACCAAGTCCAGGAAAAGAAACCACACTGCTGGGGAAAGCTCCCAAAATCTCCCAAAGCAAGGCTGGGAAGCAACCACACTGTTCTCGGAGCCCACACCTTGCTGCCCTGAGGTTGCTGTCCTCAAGCATGCATTTACAGCTAGCTAGCCTATTTTTCCTGGATAATTTCTTCCTGATAAGGGTTTTTGGCAGGTGGCTGTGCTACCCTGAGGGTGAGGGAGAGCAGTTCAGTACGAGCAACAAACTTGTGCGGGGCAGGGTGGGTTCCTGTTGTTTTCAACATGGGAAACAGAAATGCTGGGGGACGGCTGGATGGCGCTGAGGAAGCTTGAGACATCCCTTGCCAGTGTTTTACCCCCCTGAACGGCAGAGCAGGACATCAGCATGGCCCTGTGGCAGCGGAGGAAAGATGCTCCGGGTTTCACAGTTTTGCTCTGCATTTCCCCGCACAGAGGTCAGAGCAGCGGGGCTGTGCCAAGGACCTGCCCAGCAGCCAGAGACCAGTGCTGGTGTGGGAGCACTGGGGGCCTGGGATGACGTGAAGCTTCTTGTACACCTGCCAAACGCCCCTAATCTGGAGTGACAGCCACGTGGCAGCCCTGGTGCTCCTCTCCTCCCAAAACGCTGCTCGCAAAACCAGTGGGGAGCCATGTGCCAGGTCACCTGTGGTCCCTTCTGCTCCATCTCTGAGGCTGCTCCGGGACAGCGAGGACACCGAACCACCCTTGTGCCACCTCCAGAGAGCCCTAAATGGGACTGGTGGGGCTGGGGTGGGACACCGGCTCTGCCAGATCGCTGGCATGCATGCACAGCTCACCTGCCCCGGATGGCAAGCGGCCCTGCTCTTCCCATACAGTCAGCTGCTCAGCCCCCAAACGCCGTGGAGCCAGAGCCGTGGAACCGAGCGTGCTCGCCTGTCCCCACCGGCTGGCCCTTCGGTGCCCGGCTTCCTGTGATCCAGGGAGGCATTCCAGCTTAATGCAGCTATTTTGTTATTTAATCCTCCTAGATTTTCCTTAACACCTTTCCAAATGTTTTAAGCTATCTTTTGTGGTGCTCATCCACTGTTTAATCTGAGATCAAATGATTGTATCCTAATCCCTGGATCTCAAATGAATTTGGCTTTGGTTTGGGCAGCTAACCCTCCAGCCCTCTGCTACAGCCAGGCTGCGTTTATCCAGGGCAGGCAGAATCAGGAAAGGAATGAAATGCCTTCTCTCTCTCCTTCTCTTGCTATTTCTCTCTTTCTCACAGGTTAACGTTACTTGAACTGCACAAAATAGGTGATATCCCCCTGATTAATGTTTCCAAATGATTTTGGTTTTCCTTGTGATGAGCCACTAGTGCCTTCTTTTGTCAAACCCCCTAAATGCGATCAAAGCCAGTGCAGGACTGTGCTGTCTGTGCCTGACTGGGTGCGCAGAGCAAGCTGACGTGGCCTGAGTGACCAGGACAGCACTTGAATCCGCTGTGCAGTCTTCCCGGAGGACCCAGCCGTGCTCTCGATGAGCAGTCCCCCGCAGCAACCTGGCACTGCGCTTTTCCCAAAGGACACGTGCACTTCGCTTCGATGGCACTGCAGCGGGCGCCTGTATTTCGACGCACTCACCTGGCCCACGGGAGTGTGTTTCTCAGCTCGGCAAGGGCCGCCCTGCAGTCGCTGGAACTCCCCTGCAGCCAGCGGAGCAGCACAGCCCTCTGCAGCTCCTGAGGGCACTGAGGGCAACGTGGGGACCCCATCGACACAAGCTCTGCTGCCTCTCAAGCAAGCCCAAGAGCAGGGCTGGGGCCAGCAGGTACCAGCCCCCGTGACCACGCCTTCTCCACATTCCTCTGCCTTCCCCATGCTCTCCTCTGTCACACAGAGAGGTTTTGGGGCAGGAGAACCTCTGAACCAGACCGGCACAAATCCAAAGATGACAGGACGCCAATCTCAGCCCTATCCTCTGGGTGCTGCTAAAACTTGGCTCCTTGTTTCATGGCCATTGTCCGTGGCTACGCTGTGGGCCCCCTGCTCAGACGCGTACACAGAGGCTTGGAGAAAGATTAAACACCGTTTTTCTACAGCGTGCTCTAGATTTTATTGAAAGTAGATTAAATCTAATTAAATTCACACATTAATCCAACCAGATTAAATGGCACATTCTGCTTTGTGCCCTTCTCTTGGCCCGGAGGCCAGACTGAACGTGGAAATGTAGACAGCAGAACTGGTCCGGTTCTTTATGTCTGGAGTCAGCCCCAGGTTTTGATTTGATGCCAGAGATTGGTTCCAGACAGTTTCGTCAGTGTGTTAAGGATCATGCCCCAGATCCAGGCCTGGTTCAGATCAAAGCGTAGCAGTCATCCCACCCGTGGAGGGTGCTGCTGCCTCAGGCGCCCTCTCCTAAGTCCACAGTGCTGGTGGCAGAAGCTCAGGTCCCCATCTGAGCTGGGATTTCCTGTAGGTGCTGCTGTCACTGGGTCTCACACCAGCTCCTGCTGATAGCTACCATGTCTTTGAGGTACCCGAGTCCTTGGTGAGGCAGCCCACGATAGTCCAAAACTTCTCCCGAGCTGGGCAGGGTGGGCTGCGACCACGTGGCTAAACTGCATCCAAACCCATCCTGATGGAGCGATGGGCTGATGCAGCCTCATCCAAGGGTGTGTGCAGGACCCTGTGTTAGAGGGGGTTTGCCTTCCGGGAAAGGACAATGACAGCTGCAACTCAGCGTCTTTGGTGCTGTGGGAATTCACAGCAGAATCCCTAATTAAGCGCAGCTCTTCTCTATGCATCTAGTCTGGACTTGCATGGGAAGCAACCATGTGAAACCCTGGGAAGAAATCACTTGCCTGCTTCCAAGAACCTGTAAATCTTGCCCGGCAGAGCCAGAGTCATGTAGCTGCAAAGGATGCAAATAAACTCCGCTGTGTACTTAGCACACTTTGTACACCAGGGCAATCATACGCAAGGCCACGTGCAACCAGGAGCCAGCTCTGCCTGTGCAGGGCTTCCAAGGCGTAAAGCTGCACTGCTTCACTCAAAGCAGTGTCACACAGTGATGCTTTGCCCCACAGAAGAGGAGCTGGCTTGCGATTTGAAAGATCAGTTAAGCCTCAAGGACAAACATCCTCTTTTAAAAGCTACAGCCAGTGCTGATAGGAGCGTTTCCTAGCAAGTATCTGCAGCACACTGAGGAATCAGTCTTATTTTATTACATTAAAGAATAAAATGCCTACACAGCATTTTTCCAGGTGAGACTCCGAATTGACACTGATGCCTCTGTGAGGGTGGAGTACTTTCTCTCATCCCAAACTGTCTTTGGTAACCTGATCTTTGGATGCTGCACCATGCAGAAGAAGCACTGGTGGTGTGGACTGAAGAAAGGTATCACCAATCGCGTAGGCGTCACTGGGGGCTCCTCCTTGCTTGAGCCAAGTGCCTGGCTGTTTGTACCCGCAAAGCAGACACAGCTCTGTGCCTTGGAGGGAGCGGTACAGGTTCAGTGGCTGGTGTGATTACCTCTGCAAGACACGTGATGGGCATCACAGCGACAGCTGGAGCAATTCCTCTTTTTCTAGGACAAAAGGTTTGGGAGCTAGAGTCTGGGGGTGTGGAAAAATTCTTTCTCTATGGTGGCCTTGATGGCCTCAGGAGCCATTGGGAAATGCCACCAAGAGGACCAGAACCCCAGAGATGCTTAGAGAGGCCCAGGTCAGGTGAGAAAAAGCATTTTAAAGCTTGTGTGGAAACACATTTTCACGATACTGGCATTTAACATGCGCATGCATGCTCCCCAGTAGCAAAGCTGGTCTCAATTTTAGGGAGGCAGGTCAAAAATCACCGCAGAGCAGGCAGTAGGCAGGCAGACAGGTCCTCTGGGTGAGGCTGGAGGCGGTGTGCTGGCTGTAGACAGAGCCGTCTCTGCCGTGGGGCAGCCCTGGGGCCTGCAGCTGTATTGGCACTCTAAGCAGCACTACAGCCTCCACGAGAGTCAGTCGGTATCTAGCCCAGGCTTTAAAAGCAGCCTTGTCTTGCTGTGCTCTTGCATAACAGCGAGATGCAAATCACAGAGTGTCTATACAGACCCAGACGATAGAAGTCCGTTTGAGCAAACGCTTGCACATAAAATCTTCAGCTGTCTACAGAGCTTCAGTTCCAGCAGCAGAAGAAAACCACTTAGCCATTTAATCCTTTGAAGACTTCAGTCACCCTAATAAGGAAAGACAGGGCAGGATGGGGAGAAAGCTCCCATTTGCACCTGCAAGACTGCCATGTCTGCAGGCAGGCTGCGTACCACCGCCCCAGAGAGCCCTCTAACATGTATCAGGCAGGCAAGTGCGGCTCTGGAGTCTGCCCACTGTCCTTTCCCCAGCTGTGCCACAGCCTCTCAGTTTAAACCCTTAATCCTGGGGAGACTGTGCAATAGGTCCTTCAGGCTGAGAATGGATTATGCTCGTTTCAGAGGTGTTTGGCACTCAGGCTGTGCTGGGACAGCCCAGTAAACCGGACCAGCCCCTCCTGCGAAAGCACCTGCAGGCAATTCCTGCAGCTGGTGCCTAGCAACATGCTCTAAGCTGCTCTGACAACAGCTAAAATTCAATGTTATTTCATCGTTCCTCCCCAGAGAAGCAGCTCTTGAGTCATCACCAGGGGAGAATGGGACGTGTCTCCCACTCGGCTTGCTATAAATGAGTGGTATGCGAGGGCCTGCTGTCTCTTGAGCATGTGTGCTGCTGCCAGCTAAAATGGCATCTCCTCTGGGCATGTGGGACAGCTGCAGGTTCAGGAAATTTGGTAAATTATTTTTTCCCCTCCTCCCCAACTTGCTTTCTGCTCCCAACAGCCTCTCTGCTTCCTTGGAGCTTTCTGCAGGGAAGCCTGCAGGAGAACCAGGTTTGGATCCATGCTGAGTCTCACCTTGGCTTTGCTTGGGCCAGCCCCAGGTCACGCAAACACACACACAGGTAGCTGCAGGCTCAGGGCTGTGCTGGGCGTGCTCTAGTGACACACGGCAACCTTTAGATTGCCTGTGTGACAGACGAAGGCACCCCTGAATCTGATGGAGATGCTCTTGGGGAATGGCGAACGTCAGAAAAAATGCATAGGAAACCCAGCTTGCCTGCTTATGGGACTGGGATCCTTGCAGAGGTGGTGAGGCAAACACCAGCCAGCCTGGGCAGGACCAAGCAGTGTGTTTCTGCGCGTGGGCAGGGCGCAGAGACTGGCAGTGAGGAGAGAGAGTCAAGGGGAGGATCCAGCTGCAGAGAGGGCAGGGGCTGGGTGTGCAGCACAGCCTCGACGCCTGCTGGCACTGCGCAGCAGGGAGGAGGGCTCCAGCTGGAAGCGGTGGGAAGCTGTGAGTAGACGAAACCCATGAGTAGTAGAGGGGCGTGGTGCTGCGGCCCGGGCGTTTCTCAGAGAAGAGCGAGACGAGGTGCCTTGCAGGGCTTTTCCAGACTCTGGGATGACGTATGTTTGCCTCTGGGAGCAAGCCTGAGATCCAGGTGGATTTCCCAAGAGGAGACTGTTGGGAAATCTCAGCTTGCCCGAGTGACGCAGCTCCCTTGGTGGTGTCTGGTGGGAAGGCAGCTGGCCACCGTCTGCCCTGGCTGCTCCCAGTGCTAACGCTTGTTCACCACTGCAGGGCTGACCCCTCCTTGCCTCCCCAGTCTTCTCCCGTGGGTGGCCCTAGGGACTGCAGCCCCAGGGGTCGGAGGCACCGTGTTGCTCCAGGCGGTGGGGGCTGCCAGAAGAACCACCTTTATCTCACGGCTGTCTGTCCTCAGCGCTGTGTAGCCTGGAGGGGAGACTGAGACTCACATTGTCACTAGTTTGGACTCTACAGCCTGAAGCAGATGAGGAAAGACGTTGAGAAGTGCGGTACGGCCAACAGAGACCTCTCCAGCTCGTCCCAGGACCCTCAGCCCTTCCAGATGGGAGATTGCTCTGTTCCCCAGCCCAGGAGTGGTGTTCAGCATGTTTCAGGTGGGTGTTTGGCTTATGGATTTGTCATCATGCAGGTCACCTTAAACAAACTCAGCAGCATTGCGCAGGTTAGCTGACAGAGAGAGAGAAGCATTTTATACAGAAAGGCATAAAGAACCTGAGTCTGATCTGCCCTTTTCTAGTGTCCAGGAGTGCCTCTGCCTGCGTGGGTCAGGAACTGTCCTGTTCCCTGCCATGCCATGCCGAAAGCCAGGGGACGTTGTGGTGGATCAGTTTCTCTTCCAGCTGCGGGAGGGGGCAGCTCTCCCAGCAGAGCAGCTGAGCAGCCCCTGCCTTGGGCAGAGCCAGCTCATTGCACTGATGGCACTGCTGGTGTTGACTGACCCAAAGTGGGTCTGGGGCAAGCTTGCAACAGCAGAGTTTTTTAAACCAGTGTGGCCAAATCCAGGAGAAGATGATATTTGTAGAGCAAAACTGTGCCTTTACTGGCTGAGGGGATTACTGGCCCAGCCTCCACTTGCAAGTTAGACGCATCCTCCTGCTCCGGCAGTCCCTTCCCACCACGGCCTGCCAGTGGTTTGCACAGTTACTACCAGACTCCTTTCAGGCCAAATCCATGGCTAGCTCAAGCAGTTTCAGTGCTAACTCCTTGCATAGCCTGGCTCAGAGGAAGGTGGCAGGCAGCTGGGAGTGTGGTGGAGATGGGGACCTTTCCAGCTAGGTGATGACATATTGATAGCAAAATCCTCAGCTCAGAAAACGTCTCCTTCCTTCCTGCAGACATAAAAGGACAGAATTAAGGTTGAGCTTTCTGACCTCCAAGTTCCCGACTTCTGTTCTCACATTACAGCAGCAGCAAATCCTGTTGCATGGAGCAGAAATCTATCTGTCTGCATATGCACTATTTCAAACTATTCTCCGCGTAAACTGTTCCAGACTTGATCAGAAACAAGGCTGTTTACTAACAGCAGAACTGGGAAACTTCTTCAGTATTTTAGTTTTTCCCCCTGAGTTTTTTAGTTTTCACATTGAGCTGCTGCAGCTTAAGTCTGTCAGGTGACAGTGTTTCTAGATTTCAATGCGTTTTTCTTCAGAGTATGATTTCCCTTTGCCTGATTTCTTGTGTATCTCTGAAATACCTCTATATGTAGAGTGTGCTCTGCCTTCTTCTTGATGTCAGGAAAGGTTTTCCTCTTGACTTAGGATGAGGTTAGAAGGACAGGCAATTGCACACTCATTTTCCCCAGGTAAGTAGAGGGTATTAAACTGTAACAGTCTAATGGCAGTTTTTTTCTAGCATTCATACCCACACTTCTGTACCAAGGGGGTTGGCTCCTGCTTCCGTTTATGCTGATGTAAATAATAAAGTTTGTGACAGTTCTACAACATTGCATATTTTATTATTACAAGTGGCATAACTAGAATTTAATGTGTATTAGTTTGATCATTGTATCCTACTACAGTTCTCACTTGCTGTGATTACAGCATCTTTTAGACATTGTAATGTCTTCTTAATGTGTTTTAGCCTTTAAACTCTCTGAGGCAAGGACTGCCACTGTAAGCACAGCACCAAGGGTAATGGACCCCAACGTTAGGAAGACCCTTCTAACGTTAGGAAGACCCTTCTGTGCTACCTCAGTTGTAAAGGACAAAAAGCAGGGTTTGGAGAAGGTCTGGAAAGCACTTCCAGGTGCCACAACAGCCCGTTGGCTTTTGCTTTGAAGATATGAGTTTTCCCTCCACTTCCATTCCAGCAGAACCAAAGTCTGCTTGGTTTTTCTGATTGCTGTCACTCAGACATTGCATCTCTAGGACCAAGCAAGTCAGCATAGCACAAGACTTTGGGAAAAATGGTTTCTGGAGAGAGCATTACCACGGTGAGGTGGGGTTTTTGCAAAGCTGTTGCCCGCTTCACCTGCTGATTTATCACACAAACGTGTTATCGTCATCAGGTCATGTAGACAAACTTGACTGTGGCGGTTTGCATGACTCTTCGCAGTAGGCAGCCTCACAGGCCCACAGGCTTTGCACAGTAAGGGCAGCTAGCTTCAGCCGCCGGGCTCCTGGAAGGACGCAGTGCGGGCAGTTTGGGTTTAGAGGAATGGGACTCTTCCACAACTCAGGAACGTTTGGTCCCTCGGGAACCTGACTGCGCTTCTGAGCTGCCCTTCCATGGGTGCCCAGCCCCAGCGCAGGAGCGGGAAGCCGCCTGAGGAGCCGGGT
>Ga0181612_140879_pt1 | contig 19621 bp, 13 predicted proteins | sample HoacroProtozoa21_FD_119630 | JGI IMG/M metagenome (GOLD analysis project Ga0181612, IMG submission 119630) | Hoatzin crop microbial communities from Cojedes, Venezuel. Combined Assembly of Gp0051906, Gp0051904, Gp0051908 | reverse complement strand
TCTATTTCACTCCCCTGTTCGGGGTTCTTCCCACCTTTCCCTCACGGTACTGGTACACTATCGGTCTTCCGGACATGTTTAGCCTTTCGGGATGGTCCCCGATGATTCAGACAGGATTCCACGTGTCCCGCCCTACTCAGGTGGTATTCTCGGCACATCCTCTTTACCTGTACGGGCCTTTCACCCTCTGCGGACAGACTTTCCAGACTGTTCCAGTTCATTGATGTGTCTTTGTGAATACTCCTACAACCCCGATGGCCCCGTAAGGTCATCGGTTTAGGCTCTTCCCATTTCGATCGCCACTACTTTGGGAATCGATGTTTCTTTCTTTTCCTGCAGGTACTAAGATGTTTCAGTTCCCTGCGTACCCTCCAGTATAAAACTGGTAACTGGCCTTCAACCAGCTGGGTTCCCCCATTCGGACATTCCCGGATCAATTCCTGTTTGCGGATCCCCGGGACTTTTCGCAGCTTACCACGTCCTTCTTCGGTTCCGGAAGCCAAGGCATCCCCCGTTCGCTCTTGTTCTCTTTCTCCTTTTTAAGTGAATCATTGCGACTCTTAAGTCTCATGATTTTTTTGCCTTGTAATGAAATTGCAGTCCCATTATGCAACCTTCGAAAAAATTCTCGAAAATAACTTAATTAGACTAATCTCTATACTTCTTGTTTTTACCTCTATTGTGTCTCTCAGAATTATCAAAGAACTTTGTTCCGAATCGGTTTTTCCGAAACGGGCTGCAAAGATAGTCACTTTTTTTATTCTGACAAATTTATTTTTAAAAAATTTTCCTACTTTCGTAAAAAAATGAATTTATTATGCAATTACCAGAGAACGCACACCGCGAATTGAAGCAGGGAGAGAAGTATGTTCCCCTGATGAAACCCGAAGAAAACTACCGCGAAGTCACCCCATATTCCGTGGGTGTAGGTCTGCTGATGACCATTCTGTTCAGCGCAGCAGCCGCCTACCTAGGGCTTAAGGTAGGGCAGGTATTTGAGGCCGCAATCCCCATTGCCATCCTTGCAGTGGGCATTTCAGGCGCCCTCAAGCGCAACAACGCCCTCGGCGAGAATGTCATCATCCAGAGCATCGGCGCCTGCTCAGGCGTAATCGTTGCCGGCGCCATCTTCACCCTGCCTGCTATATATATATTAGGTTTGGATGTCAGCTTCTGGCACATGTTCTTCAGCAGCCTGCTGGGTGGAGTGCTCGGCATCCTCTTCCTCATCCCCTTCCGCAAATACTTTGTTAAGGAGATGCACGGGAAATACCCCTTCCCCGAAGCTACAGCCACCACACAGGTGCTGGTCAGCGGCGAAGGCGGGGGCAGCGACGCCAAGGTTCTGGCGGTTGCAGGCCTCATCGGCGGTCTCTACGACTTTATAATCGCCACCTTCGGAGCCTGGGCAGAAACCATCAGCACCACCTTCGTTGGCATTGGACAGACCATCGCCGACAAGGCCAAGCTGGTACTCAAACTCAACACTGGAGCCGCTGTGCTTGGCCTTGGGTACATCGTTGGATTGAAGTACGCCTTTATCATCTGCTGCGGATCGCTGCTGGTTTGGCTGGTGATTATCCCCCTGCTCAACGGCATCTGGGGTGGACAGGTGATTGATTTTATGGGCACCGGCATAGTGGAAACCATCTCCCAGATGAGTGCAGATGAGATTTTCCGCACCTACGCCCGCCACATCGGCATCGGCGGCATCGCTACCGCTGGAATCATCGGTATTATCAAGAGTTCGGGCGTTATAAAGAGCGCTGTAGGCCTCGCAGTGGGCGAATTCCGCAAAAAGGAAGGTCCCAAGGCCGAGGAAGCCCGCACCGACAAGGACCTCCCGATGAAGACCGTTGTATTCGGGATTGTGATTGCCCTGCTGGCCGTGTTCGCCTTCTTCGCCTTCGGCGGGGTGGTCAACAATATCTGGCAGGCACTGATAGGACTGCTGATAGTAGCAGTTATCTCCTTCCTCTTCACCACCGTAGCAGCCAATGCAATCGCCATTGTAGGCACCAACCCGGTGAGCGGAATGACCATTATGACATTGATAATCACCGCATTAGTGCTGGTAGCCTGCGGGCTTAAGGGCAATGCCGGAATGGTAGCAGCGATGGTAATCGGCGGCGTTGTCTGCACCGCACTGAGCATGGCCGGCGGCTTCATTACCGACCTCAAAATCGGCTACTGGACAGGCACAACCCCTGCCAAGCAGGAGACCTGGAAATTCCTCGGCACCCTGGTTGCAGCTGCCACAGTTGGCGGTGTAATGATGATTCTGAACAAGACCTACGGCTTTACCGGCGAGGGCGCTCTGGTGGCTCCCCAGGCCAATGCAATGGCCGCTGTGATTCAGCCGATGATGAACGGAGGCAGCGCTCCCTGGCTGCTCTACGGCATCGGCGCTATCATCGCTATCTTGCTGACTATCTTTAAGATACCCGCACTTGCCTTCTGCCTGGGAATGTTCATCCCGATTGATTTGAACCTGCCTCTGCTGGTGGGCGGCGCCATCGCTTGGTATGTTAGCACCCGCAGCAAGGACGAGGCTCTCAACAAGGCCCGCTCCGACCGCGGCACCCTGATTGCCAGCGGCTTCATCGCAGGTGGAGCGCTGATGGGTGTTGTCAGCGCCATCCTCAAGTTCGCCAAGGTAGACTGGTTCATGAGCGCATGGAACACAACGGCCCCCGGCAAACTTTGCTCGGGAGCCGAAGCGATTGCTATCGTGCCCTATCTTCTGCTCATAGCTTATATGATATGGGCAATAATGCGGAAGAAGAGCTCTAAAGAGTAATCTTCATTTCCTCGCCATAATAGCTGATGTGCTGGGCATCCGAAGCAGGGTGCCCAAGCTCAGGGCAGTCAATTGTGAAGGTGCGGTTCTGGAGCATTCCGGGGAACTGGCCTTCGCGCTTGCCGATGGTAAGGGTGCGGGTATCCTCATCCCAGCTAATGGGGATGGTAGCATAGGCGCCCTTCTCGTAATTATAGTTGGTATTCTCATCCTCGTAGAGCACAAACTGCGCATCTGCGCCGGGATAAATCCTCAATGTAATGTACTCTGCGGGCATTTGGTCGCTCCACTGCATCTCCTGGCCCATAGGCACAATCGAGCCTGCGCGGACATAGAGAGGCATGCGCTCGTATGGAGCCTGGGCGGTGATGGTCTGGCCGCCGGCATACTTGGCACCGCTCTCGAAGTCGTACCAATCGCTGCCCTCCGGCAGATAAACCTCACGGCTCCTATCCCCATAATGATAAACGGGGCAGGGCAGGAAGGCAGGACCGAACATCCACTCATCGTAGATATCCCTAACCTGCTTATCCTCAGGGAAATCCATCACCAGACCGCGCATAATGGTATAGTCCTGGAAATGCACAGCCCCGGCAAGAGAGTAGACATAAGGCATCAGCTTATAGCGCAGCTTGATATAATATAGGATGGATTCGTAGGTGGGAGTTCCCTCCTCGGCGATGTTCCAAATCTCCCTCTGAGGCCACTGCCCGTGGGTGCGGAAGAGGGGAACAAAGGCACCGAACTGATGCCAGCGGGTCTGAAGCTCCTGCCATTCCTTCTGATTTTCAGGCTGATAGAACTTGCTCTCTACGCTGAAACCACCGATATCCATACCCCAAATGGGGATACCACTCATGCAATAGCCAAGGCCTGCCGCCATTTGGGCTTCCATGTCGGTCCAGGAAGTGCCGATGTCGCCGCTCCAGGAAGCGGTGCTATAGCGCTGAAGCCCGGCAAAGCCGCTGCGGGTGAGCAGGAACACGCGCCTATCGGGTTCAAGCCCCCTCTGGCCGTTGTAGATGGCATCTGCGTTCACCAGCGCATAGCCGTTGAGATACTCGGTAGAAGGGCCCAGCGCGGTGGGAGAGGTCAGTTGCTTCTGGAATTCCAGGGGAAGACAGTCCCTAAGATTTGGTTCGCTGGCATCCATCCACCAAGAATCAATCTTGCGACCATACTTGGTGTAAAGGTTCTCATCCATCTGGCGCCAGAACATCTTGCGACCGCCCTCGGAATAGGCATCGTAGAAGGACTCGGGATGTCCCAGCCAGTCCTTCAATCCCACTTCCTCGGCGTATGTATAGGCATAGCCATGAGCCTTAAGTTCCTGATAATTATCGGTATTGGTGTAGAATTTAGGCCAAACGCTAATCATAAAGCGGGCGTGCATGGCGTGAACGCTGTCCAGCATAGCCTCGGGGTCGGGGTAGCGGTCGGGGTCGAATTGATGACTTCCCCACTGGTCATCCTTCCAATACTGCCAGTCCTGCACGATATTGTCCATAGGCACACCGCGGCGGCGGAACTCGGCCACTGTGCTGACGATGTCCTCCTGGGTGGAATAGCGCTCGCGGCTCTGCCAGAAGCCCATAACCCACTTGGGCATCACCTGGGCCTTGCCGGTGAGGGTGCGGTAGCCGCTGATAATCTCATCCATATTGGCCCCTGCAACCAAGTAATAGTCGATTTCAGGGTTCATCTCGCTCCAGAAGCTGATATTGTTCTGCTCCTGCTCGCTCTGGGGTTCTGCCACCCTCAAACCAAGGTAGCTGACATCCCCATCGGGGTCCCATTCCAGCTTGATAGGCACGCGCTGCCCGGCCTTGAGTTCGACATTGAACTTATAGGAATTGGGGTTCCAGGCCGGACGCCAGCGGCGGCTTACCACCTCCTTACCATCAATGGTAACAGACTGATAGCCAGCATAATACAGGGTCATAAAGTAGTTTGCATCCTGCTTAGGCTCGATATAGCCTTCGTACACCACCTTGGCGCCCTGGAGCTTGATATCGGGCAGATTCTTGATAGCCCACTCGTTCTCGAAATAGAGGGAGTCCTCCTGACGGACAACGGGTTCGCCCTCGGCGGGAGTGTAGGTGCCGGTAAGGCTGCCTTCCTTGCCATCCTTGTCGTAGAGCTTGAACACCTGACCAAGCTGCTTGTAGCCACCGGGGTTGCCGAAACGGCTCAGGGAATAGCTATCCCAAAGTAGGCCGTAGCCCTTGGTGCTGACGATGAAGGGAATGCTGATTTTGGTATTGTACTGATAGAGTTCCTCGTTGGTACCCTTGCGGTTAAATTCGAAGCTCTGGTGCTGTCCAAGGCCATAAATCGCCTCATCTTCGCAGCTCTGGAACACATCTTTGATGGTGTATTCGCTCTTGCCCTCAACGGTAATCGGGGTGTAGGACTTGTCAATTTCGCAGAGTAGGGGCTGATGGGCGGCATCATACATTGATACCAGGCCGGTTTTGGTATCTACCTCGGCAGTAAGGGCGGAAGTTGTCAGCTGCACCAGCCCATCGTGAGCGGTCAGTTCGAAGTCGGTACTCCCCTTCTGGGGCAGCACAGCCAGACTTTTGCGGCTAGAGAAGCGCTTTTCTGGGGTGGCGGTGACGCGGATAATGCCGGGTTCAATCACCTGCAGGCGCACCCGCTGGGCATCTTCGGTCTTTACAATCACACTGTTGCCCTTCCTGTAGAAGTCCTTGCTGCACGCCGTCAGTGCCAGCGCCGCAAGCAGAATTGTTAGCGTTTTTCTTAACATACTAATACTCAACTGTTTATGAAAATCGGTCGGTAAATTTTATACTACCGATTTTTGTAAATTATTAATTATCAATGGTTTAGCTGAAACGCAGCGGCGGGTGCTTCGGTGGCGTTGGGTGCCTTGGCGAAGGCGATGGCCCTGCCGTTAAAGGTCTTGAAGCTGCTGCCGCGGAGCCAGTCGCTCACTGCGGGGTCGCCATTGCCAAAGCCAATAAAATCAGCTCCGGCGGCCTCTACCCAGACATTCGCGTTGGACACAAACCTGCCCTGCGCATCCACAACGGAGATTTCGTAAACGGCGATATCCCCGTACAACTCCGATTTAACATCCAGCCCAGCGGGAGCGCCAGGAGTCTCATGCACCGTTTCCAGCACCTGCTCGCCATTCTTATAGCCCACTGCCTTAAGGGTGCCGGGAGCATAGCTAACCTGCCAGCCCAGATGGCCCCTGTCGGGCATTGCCTGCCTACCAGCGGATTCCCCGTTTACAAAAAGCTCAACCTCATCGCAATTGCCATAGCACCAGATATTTACCTCCTGCCCCTCGTGCCCGGGAAGATTCCAATCGGGGAAGATGTGCAGGGTGGGTTCCTCCGTCCACCAAGAGCGGAGATAATAGGCCTCGTCCTTGGGGAAGCCGCAGTAATCGAAGATGCCGAATTCGCTGCCCGAAGCGGGATAAACCAGCGGATTGGGCTCGCCGCGATAGTCAAAGCCTGTCCAGTAGAAAAGGCCTGCTGCCCAAGGGCGGTCGGAGTAGAACTTCCAGCCGCGCTCAATGCTGTGGCGAAGGCTGTCGGGTGCCTCAGGATTGATGTTGTAGGCTACCATGTGACCGGGATTGCCATCGGGATAATAGAGTCCGCGGGTGCCGCAGCCTGTGGTTTCCTCGGTGCCGACGGTTATTCTTTCGGGATATTTGGCCTTGAGGCCGTCGACATCGTTCTGTTTGATATAATTGTAGCCGGCTACATCGGCAGTTTCAACGATATTGGGACCGCTGCTGGTCGCTACGGTCATTAATCTAGTGGGGTCGAGCCGATGGCACCAGTCGCGCATTGTGGCGGTGATGCGGGCGCTCTTGGGGGTCCATTCGATGCCCCATTCCTCGTTTCCGACGCTCCAGAGGATGATACAGGGGTGATTGCGATCGCGGTCAATCATCTTTTTGAGCAGACGGTAGTTTTCTTCGCTGGAACCGAACTGGCGGTTTTCCTCGATTACCAGGATGCCCTCGCGGTCACAGGCGTCGAGCATTGCGGGGCTCATGGGATTGTGGCTGGAGCGATAGGCGTTGCAGCCCATCCATTTGAGCTTGCGGAGGATGTAAGTCATTAGCCCATCGGGGATGGCACTGCCTACTCCAGCAAGGTCTTGATGGATGTTTACTCCCTTGAGTTTCAGTGGTTTACCATTTAGAAAGAAGCCTTTGTCGGGGTCGAATTTGGCTTCGCGAAGGCCGATGGTGGTGAAGGTTTCATCGGCAGTTTCGCCGTTCACCAGCACCTCGGTTTTGAGGGTGTAGAGGTAGGGGTCGTCAGTGGTCCAAAGATGGGGATTTTTGACCTTAAGGGCCTTGCCGCCCTTGGCGGTCTTGACTGTCTTGCCTTCTGCATCCAGCAAAGTGTAGCGGAGGGTGTAGTCGTCGGCCTTTTCGACTTGGGTGTCCACCTCGATTTTTGCCTTGCGGTAATTCTTTGAGAATGAGCTTGTTACGCTGGTTCCAAAGGGCTTTATATGGGTGGGGGCCTTTTCGATTAGGTAGACATTGCGGTAGATGCCGGCGCCTTCGTAGAACCAGCCTTCTTCGAGGGTGGCGTCGGCGCGGACGCAGATGAGGTTTTCGCCGCCGTAATTGAGGTAGTCAGTGATGTTGTAGACTTGGGTGGCGTAGCCGCTGGGTTCGCCGCCGCAGTAGAAGCCGTTAACCCAGACGCGGGAGTCGCGGAAGATGCCGTCGAAGCGGAGGTAGAAGCTGTGGCCGTCGGCATCGGCGGGGACGGTTAGCTTCTTGCGGTACCAGCCGATGCTGGTTTGGGGGTATTTGTAGCCGACGGTTTTGTAGCCGTGGCTGTGGGAGGCGTCTTTGTCGAAGCCGAGGGTGGTGACCCAGTCGTGGGGGAGGTTGACTTCGGCCCAGTCGCTGTCGTCAAATTCTATGTTGTAGGGGCCTGTATTGTGGATTGAGGCGGCCTTGGTCAAATAATTAAAGTACTCCGTTCCACATCCGAAGTCCTTTTGGGGGTCACTTGCATTTCCGAAAGTGAACTTCCAATTATTGTTTAAATTTTCTGTAACTAAGGCTGCGCTGGAATTATTTTCGGCCCGTAAAGGGCGCGAAAACCAATTCCAGTCTCCGCCAGTGGAAAATATCAGTAGGAATATTATTAAAAGTTTGATTTGGGTTGTTTTCATTTTAGGTTATTTGAGGGTTGGGCGCAGCGCTTAGGCGATAGCTTTGTCGGTAACGACCCAGCGACCACCTTTGTCGGGGCCGACGCGGCGGAGGGAGTCGGTTTTTTTGAGGATGGAGATTTGTTTTTCGACGGCTTTGTCGCTGATTCCGAGTTCGGCGGCGAGGTCGGCAGCACTCATGAAGGGGTGCTTGCGGAGGAGTTTGAGGATGCCATCGCGGGTTGCGCCGCGGACGCGGGGGCGATATGCGGGTTCTTGGGACAGTTGACCGGGCTGGACGATGATAGGGCCGGCGCTCTTGTAGAGGTCGACCCTGTCGCCAATATGGGCCATCATGTAGTTGGTGAAGATATCGGCTATGTCTTCTTCGATGGCGATTGCGAGTATCTTTTTGTATTCCTCTGCCCTTTTGGCACCGATGACGATGGGGTCGATTTTGGCTTCGTGCTGGAACTGATTCATCAGCAGGCGGGCCATTAGGTCGTTGCAGGAGCTCCAGACCTTAAGGCGGGAAAGCCCAAAATGGATTTGGAAGGAGGCTTCGTAGAGCTGGTCCTCGCTCATTCCGGGGATATGACGGCGGAATTCATTGGCCTTGTCGCAGAAGCGCTCCAGCTCGGAATCGGCCTCCATCTTAACCGAAGGGTTGAAATTGAAGGCAATCTCCCCCAGCTGGCGAAGGCGGTACACGCTCCAGAATTCATGGCCCTGCGCCATCTTGTAGGCAGCCTCATAGGCCTTCTTAACATTGAGATTGAGCATCTGCTCATGGATGCTCTTGCCGTAAGAACTGATGCCCTTTTCGAGCAGCAGGCGGTTTTCGCTATCGGAGAGGGTCGAACCTTCGAGAGCGGTAGTGGAAGTTACTATGGTGTAGATATCAACAGCCATTTTCCTCTGCTAAAGGAAGTTGGCCTGAAGGAACGCATTTACAGCAACTGCAGCGAAAAGGAAGAAGATGAGGCAGGCAACGATGATGCCGATAACCTTAACCCTCTTGAACCAGGTCTGACCATCCCAACCCACTGTCTGGAACATGCTCCAGAAACCATGGGTAAGGTGGAACCACAGAAGCACGAACCAAATGAGGTAAATAGCTAGCATCCAAGGACTTCCGAAGGTATTAGTGAGAAGCATATAAGGATTCTCAGCCTCGCCGCCGGTGAACTCTTGCAGCTGCATATTTGCCCAGAAATGGGTGAGGTGCAGGCAGATGCCAATCAGCACCAGCATACCCAGCACAAACATGTTCTTTGCACTCCAAGAATCAACAGCAGCCTTGCTGGCAACCTCGTAGCGCTTGTAGCCACCGCGGGACTTGATGTTGCGGTAGGTGAGCCAGATGCCATAGATGATGTGCACCAAGAAACCAAGCGCAAGCACGGGAACCATGATGGTTACGATGGGCAGAGCCATAAAGTCGCAACCCTTCTGGAAAAGGCCGTCTGCCATACCGAACTTGCCGGTAAAGCTATCGATTACAGAAAAGAAATTGATAGTGCCATGCAGGAGGAGGAAGATGATAAGGAAGGCTCCGCTCACTGCCTGAATGAACTTTTTGCCGATTGAGGAGTTAAAAATGAACATATCTTTTTAATCTTTTAAGTCTACAAAGATAAGTATTTTTTGTAAATAGCGCCTACTTTGTTTCTTTATTGCCATAACCAGACCCGTAACCATAACCATAGCCATAACCGTAGCCATAGCCGTAACCGTAGTTGTAGCCGTAGGTGCCACCGAGCTCGGTGCCATTGAGGATAATGGTCATATTCTTAAGATGTCCATCCTCGTAGGCTGCGTCCACCATAGGGAGCACGCGGCGGTCGGACTTGCCGGCACGCATCACAAAGAGGTTCATATCCACTACCCTACCCAGCACAAACGAATCTGCAACCATGTTGATAGGGGTACCGTCGAAGAGGATGAAATCGTAACTCTTCTTGACCTCCTCCACAAACTTGTCCAGCCTATCGCGGCCCAGAATCTCGATGGGGTTCGGCGGGATATGACCGGCAGGAACAAAGTCAACACCCTCGGAGATATTTTTGATGATGGTATCGCTAACCGCGATTGAAGGGTCTACCAGATAGTTAGAGAGGCCGGTAGCATTGTGCTTATAGCCGAAGAAATCGGACATTAACCTCTTGCGGAGGTCGGCATCAATCAGCAGCACCTTCTTGCCGGCATCGGCGATACAAGCAGCTATGTTCCTGGAAACGAAGGACTTACCAGCACTTGCATTGAAGGATGTAGTCATCAGCACGGGCACTTCGCAGCCCTCCGGCTTCATGAAGTTGATGTTGGTACACATCATGCGCATAGCCTCCTTGAACACCGAAACTCCCTCGCCCTTGTATTCAATTGCCCCCTTTTCGGGCTCCTCCTTTTTCTTCTTCCAGAACATCCAGAAAGGAGTGTTGTCCTGAATCTTGGGGATATCGGCAAGGAAGGGAACAGAGCAGTTGCCTTCGATATCCTTGCGGCTGTGTATTCTATTGTCTATAAAGAGTTTAGCAAGCAGGATGACTGCCGGAATCATCAAACCTATCAGCAGCGACAGGAGCAGCATTTTGCTCCTGGAAGGATAGATGTGGCCATAGGGGCTGGTGGCAGGGTCAATCATCTTAGCATTGTCCTCAACCATAGCCTGGGTTATTGCATTTTCCTCGCGCCTGTTCAGCAGGAAGACATAGAGGTTTTCCTTGATATTCTGCTGACGCTCAATGGATAGCAGTTGGCGAGCCATTGCCGGCATGGTGGTGAATTTGCTGATAGATTCGCTCTCTTTCTTGGAGAGGTCGCCGCGCTTAACATCGAGATTATCCTTGATGCGGTCGATCATTGCAAGGATGTCGTTCTGCATCTTCTTGAGGGTAACATCGGTCTGGATAACCGCAGGGCTATCGGCGCTACTAGATTCCAGCAGGCGCTGACGCTTGATAATCAAGGTGTTATAATCAGTAAGAGCCTGGTCAATCCTGGGATTGTCGAGGCCGGATGTTGCGGAAACTGGCTCGAAAGACTGGAAGCTGTTATTAAGGTAATCGAGCAGGAAGTCAACTACATTTGCCTGCATTTCTACCTTAACCAGTTCATCGTTATATGCCTTATTTTCAGCGAGATACTGCGATGCAGCCTCGTTCACATTCATGATTTTCTGCGAACTACGGAAGGCTGCAAGGTCACTTTCAACCTCACCAAGTTCGCTCTGGATAATCATCAGACGCTCGTTGATAAATGCGGCGGTGTTCACTGCCATCTGGTTCTTCTCGCGGATAGCATCCTCGTTGTACTTGTCCACAAGGGTGTTCAGCAGGTCAGCGGCACGCAGGGAGTTATAGTCCTGCATCGAAAGATTAAGAATAGAACCGTCCTGCTCGGTCTGGGAGACCTTGAGCCTAGAGAGGAAGCCACCGGCGGCATCTGTTACCCTGCTTTTGGTGATGTGCACTTCTCTGCCGGACCCATAATTTTTGTAATAGGCAGTGGGCTTGAAAACCACCTGGGACCCACCTATCTCAAGGGTATCGCCGAGGGTAACATCGCGGAAGGTGTGGCTAGGATGCAGCAATTCAAGGATAACTACATCGTTATCGGAGGTGATAATATTGGCCTCAAAAGTAGGGAATTTATCCTCGTTTCGAACGAAGAACATCCTCACAGGAGTGCGGTGATAGAGCTCGATGTCGCGGAGCTTCTCGTGTACGGTGTAGCTAACATCGGCATCGAGAGTCTTTACAACCTCGCCCATCAGGGTTTTTGACTTAAGCTGAAGTATCTCATTCGACATACTTACAGCGTTAATCATGCTGCTGTAGGTATTGAGCTTGGCGGAGGTTCGACCGTTGCTAGGGTCCTTGATGATTACGGTTGCATCACTGCGGTATACAAATGGGGTGCGGGCGTACTTATAATAAGAGTAAGCCACGCATACCAGAACGCAAAGTACGAACCAATACCAGTTTCGAAGGAGATAGAAAAAAAGGTCTACCAGATTAATCTGGCTATCATTTTGCTGCTTTTGTGCCTGTTTCATTGCTAACTATTGGAAGATGCCAAAACCACAATACTTGCTACCACCGAAATAACGCTCATTGCCATTGAGAACATGGACATACCGGTAGATGCCAGCTTGGAGAGCTGTCCACCACGAGGCCTGATGTAGACAATATCGTTCTGCTGCATATAGAAAACCTCGGAGTCGAATACATCCTTGGACTGCAGGTTGACCTCATGCATAACGCGCTTGCCACCTTCGGTGCGGATGACGGCGACATCCCTGATTCGGGAGTTATAGTCGGTGCCACCAACCATTGCGATAACCTGGAAAAGATTAACATTATCCCTATCCATGGTCATTACGCTGTTGCCGGCCTGGCCGATTACGGTAATTATAAAGTTGTCTAGGCTTACATTGATTTTCGGGTCCTTGATATAGCCGGAGCGGGAAATGCGCTGCTGAATATCGGCTTCAACCTCCTTGATTGTGCGGCCCTCGGCGTATACCTTGCCAATGATTGGGAAGTCGATATTTCCCTGCTCATCAATGGTATAAGGAAGGGTGGTGGACTTCTCCTGGGAGTCCTCGAGAGACCCACCGGCGGTGAGGTTGAAGGGAGCGGTCAGCTCGGCTGCATCGCTGAATACGGTAATGCTGAGGCGGTCGCCGGGCTGCAGAGCCAGGTCGCCACGGGCCTTAACATCATATTCGGTTTCGGGAACCATGTCGATGAGGTACGACAGGTCGCGAGAGGACACACAGGCTGAAATAAGCAGAACAAAAAGAGCAATGCCGCCCAGTCGAAGGATTCTTTTCATATAAAAAACTTTTATCAACTTCTATACAATTCACAAAGATAACAATTTTTAGCAAGATAAAAAAAGGCGACCTTCACAGGCAGCCTTTTTCGATTAATGTTGTTTTTGTTGTTGTTGATTATGACTTGAGTTTAGCCATACCTTTTGTATAGATGTTGGTTGAAAAGGTCAACATAATTCCAACTTACTCGGTGAAGGTAACCTCAACACGACGGTTGCGGTGACGGCCTTCTTCGGTGTCGTTGGTGGTAATTGGCTTGCTCTTGCCGTATCCCTTGTAGGTGATGCGAGAGGAGTCAATGCCGCCATTCTCGAGGTAGGATGCAACGCTCTTGCACCTGTTCTCGGAAAGGGTCTGGTTGTATTCAACCGAACCACGGTCATCGGTGTGGCCGGCGAGGTCAATCTTGACGCTAGGATACTTCTTCATCCAAGCAATTACCTCGTCGAGACCTGCCTTAGCCTCATCGGTAAGGTTGAACTTGTCAAAGTCGAACAGAGTGATGTTGCTGAGGAACTCGGTTACCTCGGCAGACTTCTGCTCTAGGTCGGGCTGAACATATACTGTATCAGGCTGAACATAAATGGTATCAGGTACCGGCTGAATCTCCTGAACGGGCTCAACCATAGTAATATCGTCGAGGCTACCGGCAGGGGTAAGACCGTCGGCATCGTCGAGACGATTGCGCCTATATGCTCCACCGAACTTGATGGCAATGCCGATGGTGAAGCTGAGGTTGGATGCGATGTTGCTACCATTGGGGAACACCTCGTGGTCTACGAAGGTGTAGCGGAGGTCGGGAACAACGCTAATCCAGCGGGATACCGGAATAGGGAACATGATACCTGCACCGGCAGCGGGCTTGCCCTTTGTGCGCTCGGTGTTGCTTACCTTAAAATAACCTGCGTGAGCGTAGGGAACCACTGCCCTCCAAGGGCGGAAGAGTACATCACCGTGGGCATAGAGAAGTCCGTAGGTACCAAAATTGGTGTACTCGTCGCTAGTGGTGATACCCTGCACTGATGCACGGGCACCCAGGAAACCACTAAACCAGCGGCCGATATATACATCACCAGAGAAACCTGAACCCTTGCCAGAAGTCTGACGCTCGTGATGGTCCTGGAAGACATTGCCGTTGTAGCCGACATTAAGACCGCCACCGGCCCCGTAGAACCAATATTTCTTGCTATCGCCCTGGGCGAAAGCGCTTACAGTAAGCAAAACGGCAGTAGCTGCAAGCAAAATCTTTCTAACATTCATAGGGCCTAGAATTTAAAGTGGTGGATAACGCCGAAAGAGGCATTGAACTTAAGGTCGAAGGGGAAGCCGGCCTTACCGCGGGAAGGGTTGTCCTCGTCGTTAGGCTGCAGGCCGTTGTAGGTGTCGGTGTAAGCCTCGGCGCCAAGGTCGAAGAAGAGACCTGTGCCACCTACAAAGTCATACTCGAAGATAAAACCGCAACGGAGACCGAAAGCGGTACTAGGGTCTTTCAAATACTTCTCCTGCCAAGGATGGATAACATCACCCTCTGCATCGGAGTCGTCGCCCTTGGTGATGCCAAAGCCGTGGCCAACGCCAAGACCTGCATAAGCCTTGGGAGCGAAATTGCCAAGATTGCCATCGATACCCTTAAGGTTAATGATTGCATCGGCAAATACATCAACGCTCTTGAAAGTATAGGGATAGAAACCGTCGCCACTCTGGCGGGAATTGCAGGCAGCAGAGTTGGTGCCGGTTATGGTCACTACGCGCGCACCCCATACCTCATTGAAGTCAAAACCAAAGGCTACACCAGCCTGAGCGGTGTACAGACGACCACCATGACCGTGTTCGCGGTAGCTGAACGCGTTCTCGTAGAGGTTGTAATGCATTCCACCAAAGGCGGATACATTGTAGTTCTTCGAGAAGTTGAACAGTCTCGCCTGCGCCGAGCCGCTTGCTGCGGCGCAGAAGAGAATTGTTATTATTGTGAATAGTTTTTTCATGGGTTAGTTTTTACTTGCTCCTTTTTTCAAAGTGGTAAGAGATCCATTACTATAGATCTTATAATCAATATCTGCACAATCAGAACCGATACTATAATGGGACGAATCTTGGATAAAATTACTGCTTACTCTCATTTCAAATTGAGAAAATGCAGGGCAATTATAGACGTCCAGATACTTCAAGTTTCCAGCAAAACCATTACCGTCCACAACATAAGTTCCATCGTCGTTCATTTTAACATTTCCATTATCATCATATTGGAGATAACCACCAATGAATGTCTTAAGAGCAGGACAATTGCCAATTTCTAGACTTTGCATTTGATTTGCATTATTAACAATCAAAGTCTCTAGAGATTTAAAGTCAACAATATAAAGACTAGTCAAGTCTGTAACATTTTCCAATTCAAGATAGGTAAGGGCATCACAATTAGCAATATGCACGCTGCGTAAATTTGCACTACCATTAATGGTAACTTTATCCAGTTTAGGCATATTCTCAATATAAATTTCGTTCATCGGTATGCCATTATTACCTAGCTCGATCTCTGTAACTTCAGGACAATTAGTAATCTTAATATCATTAAATTCTCCAGTTAAACCTTCAATCTTTTGTAATTTACTATGTCCATTAATTTCTATTGTTATCTTCTTTTCGCCGTTATTCGCTCCCTCAATATTAAATGTTGTTGCATTACAGAACAAATTAACATCAATTGCATCAATAGAAGTATTTTCAGTATCTTTAAATGCGAGCCAAGCATTAGATTTAATAGTACTCACCTGAGCGAAAAGTTTAAGCAATGTTTTAATATTTTCAATTTTTTCATCACCATCGCCTGCTACATCACCCACTTTATTTTTAATCTCATACACAAGAACATCATTGTAGTAAATCTGACGGTCCTGATTGTTTCCTGATATTGTAACACCTTCAACTCCAGAACCTGCTAATAGCAGAGCTGCCTCAGCTGAAATCTTAAATTCAGGTTCTTTTACATCCAAACTTATGTTATTCTTCTTAAGTTTTTCAAATGTAACGCCTTCTCCGTTGTAGGTGAGAGCTCGAGTCGTTTTAGTAGAATAATATGTAATTCCTGAAGGAAGAATACTTTCATTATCGCTTAAATCATATTTCTTCTTAAACATTTCTTCCGTGTACCTTGTACCTACCTCAATGGTCAAATCATTAAGGTCAGTTCCGGGATATGCAAACAAAGTAATAGTAGTAGATTTACCATATTCAACCTTACGTCCATTCAAGTTTGCCATTACATAGTTCACAGAAGAAACAGCCTGTTGACCCAAGTTAGACGAAAATGTAACAGCACTAGGATTGTCAGTTGTAGTTTCAGTCGGAATATAGGCTACATACTTACCTGCCATCTGATGACTCTTTGAAATGAGTTTTACATAATCAAGGATCATTGTACTCTCTGAAGCAAAATTGTTCTTAAGAGTAATATAGAAGGTTGTAACAATGGGATTAAAGTGTAATTCTACCGGATTATTAGGGTCTATCTCACTTTCAACCTCTACATTATTCGATGCTACCATGAAGGCGTAATGCATGGGCTTTTCACCAAGTTGTCCATTAGCATTTGTTGTCTGCTCCAAAACAGAAGGAAGAGTTAAAGATGCTTTACTTCCAGAAATAGAAGCAGTCAAACCTCCTGTAGACTTTTCAGCAATAGTAGGAGAAGGATACAAAGCATAGAACTGGAACTTTGTTGTTCCCTCAGGCCATGTTAAAGCATCATCTGAATCTGAGGACAGGGAAGCCTTACTATACCTATTCGACGCTTCTATAGATGTTATATCGTAATCTGCATATTCACTATTGCATATTATTCGGACATCATCAGAAGTGAGCCAATCTATACGCTCGTAGGTTTTATCATTCTCTTCAAACTCTTTACCACTGTAAACAGTTTTTGTGGCATAGTTGTTAGAATTAGAAGATGCGGAGAATTGTATTACTTCTCCTGCATGACGCCAACGGAAAGTTTCCTTGGCACAGCCTGTAGCAAGCAAGCAGGCCATCAAAGTCACAAAATAAAATTTACGCATATCTTTCGTTGTTGTTTTCGTTGTTATTATTCCCATTCTGAGTCAAATTTATCTTCTGTAAAGTCCTCTGTCTCTTGACCTACAGCATCAATTTTGACCTTTGTCTCAACTTGCGACTCTGCCAGTATCGGTGCATCCGTACGGGCTGAGAGCCAGTTTAGAACTTTCGGGGATTGGTACCCGATGTTGTTGTTCAAATTGTTCTTTTTCATTGCTTTAAACTATTTTATTTTTCTACTTTTCTATTTTTTCTAGCCATGCCCTGGGAACCCTTGCGCTCGCAAAGAGCATTCCAAGCAGGCTTACAACTACATAGGATTCGCCCTGCAACTCCATCACAGCACCCTCAACTCCACTCAGCGGGCCTTTTGCCACGCGCACCGCATCTCCCAGAGCCAAAGGCTCGTTCATCAGTCCGCCCTCGTCTGTCGAGGAATCGAACACCCTGCGAAAGTCCTCCATCTGCTTATCAGGCACCACCATCATGCTGCGGGTCGCACAGTCAATCATATATTTCAATTGCACTCCCTTTTTGTTTACAAGGTCGAGTGCGTCGTCCTTGGTCATTCTTAGGAACACCACATTGGGCAGTGCCGCCTTTTCGTATGTTCCTTTGCCGCGGGTCTTGGATCGCTCAACCGTTGGCACAAAGTTTTCAATTCCTCTCGCACTTAACTCATCCCTCATCTTAATCTCTCCCCGAAAATATCGGGTTCTTGCGACAAACCAGCTTCGGTCCATACCTAGAAGGTTTTACCGGACACAATGTTCAAGAAGGTCAGTCCCAGCACCTTGATATCGAACCAAACGGAGTGGTTCCTTAAATAATAAAGGTCAAGGTCGAGCCTGGTGAGCATCTTCTCGAGGGTGTCGGTGTATCCGTTGTAGAGTGTCGCGTATGATGTTACCCCGGGACGGATCTGGTAGAGATACCTGTAGCGGGGGTTGCAATCCATAATCTGGTTGATATAGTATTGGCGCTCGGGGCGGTAGCCGATGAAGGACATGTCGCCGCGGAACACATTTATCAGCTGGGGAAGCTCGTCGAGGTGGTGGCTGCGCAGGAAATGCCCTACCTTGGTGAGACGGGGGTCGTCGTCGCCGGAATAGAGATGGGCGCCATCTACCTCTGCGTCGGTGCGCATCGAGCGGAACTTTAAAATATTAAAAGGTATACCGTTCTTGCCGATTCGCTCCTGCTTGTAGAGGATGGGGCCGCCATCTTCTGCCTTGACTGCAATGGCGCAGAGAAGGGCGAGGGGCGAGAAAATCAGGATCAGCACACCTGAAACTACAAGGTCGAAGCTGCGCTTGATGAACTTGCCGAAGCCGTTCATTGCATCGCCCTCAACCACTGCCTGGCTGGGGTCTTCGGCTATTTTTTTGATTTCGTTGTTGTCGAGGTTGCCGCTCTTGGGGAGCATTACGCAGTCGATGCCACCGAGCCTCCATTCCAGAGCTTCAAGCTCCTTTGCGTCGGTGGCAACATAAACCACCTTTTCGCCAATGATGCGACCGGAGAGCTTACGGTCGGTTGAAATGAAGCCTAGTACATTGTATTTGCCGGTGCTTTCCAAGGCGCGGGCCTTCTCTACGGACTCGCGGGATACCCCACCCACCAGCACATTCTGCATTTTAATGGTATCCTTGATGCTATGCTGCTCGCGGCTGGCAAAAATGCGGGCGGCGAAGCGGACATAGAACAGCAGCACACCGGTCATAAGGGTGTCGCAGAGCACTGCAACAACAGCCAGAGGGGTGCTGGGATAGAATTTGTGGAACGCCAGCAGTAGATAGGCAATCATAAAGACCTCCTTGATGGCTACTGTTACAACCAGGCGGGATGCGGAAACCACTGTTGCCCAGCGGTGAACCACCTTGTGACTGCCGGAAATGAGGGAACCAATGATTGTGCCAACGAGAGCAAAGCCGAGCCAAGCCAATACCAATGTGGTATAGCCGACAACAGGGGCTGCAATCCAGCGAACGAGGAGGATGGCGAAAAGGGATGCAGCAACAGAAAGCGCACTGTCCTGGATTAATACCACGCCAGCGCCTGCATAGTGATTCTTATTGAGGGAAGAACCAACAACAACCTTTTCCTTTTCAACCATTTTTGTTTTCTCAGTTTTTTGGCAACTCACAAAACGGTGCAAAGGTAGGCATTATTTTCTTATTGTGCAAACGATTTAAAAAATATTTTTAATTTTTTTAAAAAATTAGGGGGGGGTAAAACCGGCTTTCCAGGGGTTTTTAGAGGGGTTTAGCGAGCTGCTGCGAAGGCGCCGTAAGCGTCGCACTTGGTACCTATCCCCTTGCCAACCACGGGCTTAGAGCCACCGAGCATAATGCTGCGGAGCTTGTCGGCGGTGAAGCCTTTGCCACCGAGACGGGAAAGCAGGAGAGCTGCTACTCCGCTTGCGCCTGCGCAAGATGCGGAAGTGCCGGTGAACACGCCATAGCCGCTGTTGGTAGTGGAAACATAGCTTACATAGGTGCTGAGGTTAACCCATTCGCCGTAGTTGGAGATGCTGGCGCGGTTGCCATTCTCGGCGTAGGAACCCACTGCAATCACATTCTCGTAGGCTGAAGGCCAGCTGTAGTTGTAACCGCTGTTGCCGGCAGAGAAGAATACTACACCACCAGCCATGGGGCCTTCCTGATTGCCGTTCTCGTCGAGTCCGGCGTATTTTACGAAGTAATCGATGGCTGCCTTGTCGGCTGCACGGAGGCTGCCCTTGGAGGCCTTATCCTCATTTG
>Ga0181612_160736_pt1 | contig 19622 bp, 12 predicted proteins | sample HoacroProtozoa21_FD_119630 | JGI IMG/M metagenome (GOLD analysis project Ga0181612, IMG submission 119630) | Hoatzin crop microbial communities from Cojedes, Venezuel. Combined Assembly of Gp0051906, Gp0051904, Gp0051908 | reverse complement strand
CAGCAAACTGCGGTGTTCAGCAGCAACCAAGGATAATGTCACCTTCTTCAGGAGAACAAGTAGCAAAAATGTTTGACCTCTGGGCTAGATATCTGAGATGAGCTCCCATCAGGGTAACAGTGCCCTGTAGGAAGAAAGGGCAAGGGATAAGCCACAAAGATGCACGAGGCAGTTGATTTCTTGAGACAAATGCAAAGTGCAAAAATGGGATTGGGTTTGGGGGAAAAGGAGGCACAATGACATTCACTGCTCCATAAGAAGGTCCCCAAGCAGAAGGTATGAAAACTACGTTTTTGGAGCTGGGGATCCTACTCCATTGACTAAATACAGGTGGGTTGAGGATATTGCCTCATGGACTCATTGCAGTCAATATCTTGCCCTCCTTTTGGAGAGAGCATCTTTAAAAGGACAACTTGTGTGCCAGAGACTGTCTGCTTTTGGGCTTTCTGCTGAAGGACTGTTTTCTGATCTTTAAGAAGAAAAAGGCCCATTGGGGGACGGGGGGAAGTTACAAAGGAAAGTTTTGATTCCACCCGGTTGGGAATGTTGCTGAACCACCCCATTTCAGACATGTCACCAAACACAAGTCTGCTGGGGAGGTTTCCATTTCAGCTCCAAAGCGTAGTGTCAGCAGCCTCCAGGGTAAGGCACCCTACTTTTGAAGGATATTTCACAGGGCTGGAAATCAATGGACACAAAAGTGGTTTGCAAAGCCGTGGCCATAGGTTGACTCTTAAGAGGGTGGAAAGAGGGTTTAAAACTTGTGCTTTTGTCCTGCCTGCCAGAGGAGCGAGTGCTCCAGCAGACAAGACGTGCCTCTTGTATGCTCTGTGTGCAGTCTTTGTGGTTGCAGGTTGCCACAAAAAGGATCCCAGAGCAGGGAGCAGCCACAGGCAACAGTTAGAAATGCATTACCTTAGTCCTTGCGTACCACTCGTTGCTGCCAGCTAAGGCTTATGTTGAAACCAGTCCTGCCCTTGATGAGATATGTCTCTGCCCTTCCAGCTGAATCTGGATGTGCCTCGATGCCGCACTGGAGCTGGGACTCTCCAGAGCCTTCCTTGTCCCTTCCCAGCCCTGCGGAGCTGCAGCACCAGAGCTTTGTGGGGATCTTGCTCCAAGGGCTGCCCTGGGGACTGCTGGCCAAGTCCGCTGCTCACTGGCCGATGCTGGAATGTCAGCATTGACTTTCTTATAGCTGGATGTCTGGTGGGACCTCATGTTTTTGAAGCTCCTGATGCCATTAAGAGAGATTTCGTTGTTCCAGTTGCAATTCTGCCAGCTTCTGGTGTTTCTTTCCTATTTCTGTCTGTAAATCCATTGCTAAAGGATCCGAAAATGGGATTTGTTTTGGTTTGTTATTTTATAGCTCCATAATACTTGCCTAATTATGGTACCTTACGACAACCTGGGATTGAGTTTTTCATGAGTTACTTCAGCGTAGGTTTAGCACAGGAACCACTAGAAGATCCTCCTTTTATTCGCCCTTGCAGACCATCTTTCCTTTAAAAACTCCTCCCCTCACAGTGCGAGGTGTAAGCAGGCACAGCAGTTTTCAGTGGATCTGGTTCTTCAGACCAGGCCATGTTTCGGGCTGCCCCGTGATACGGTTACAATGCATGACTTGCTTGTGTCTCCTGTTCTTGCAGAGAGGTGCTTTCAGTTTAATTTCAGATGGCCGCTAGCTGCTTAGGTATTTTGCCAGTGGATGAGGGGTTAAAAAAAAAAAGAAAAAAAATTTAAAAAAAGGAAATAAATCAACAGACCTCATGTATCAGTGAGATTTTCTGATCTTTTTCCCCCCCCTCCCACAATAGGACATCGTCAGAAAATAGATGAGCAGACAAAGCCCGGGAGCTTGTCCTTTTCAGAGCGCCTGAGTGAACTGGAGCAGTTGCGTCGTACGGCCATGAGGGTCAGCCCACACCACCCAGCCCCCACACCCAACCCACGAGCCTCCTTGAACCACACCACTGCTTTTAACCCTCAGCCTCAGAGTCAGATTCAGGGTAAGTACCTGAAATCCTCCCCCTGCTCGCCCACCTCCACCCCGCATTGCAGGCACTGTCCCCTCATCTCTCCATCTCGTCTGGACTCTCCTTGGCCGCCTTTAATGAGTGAGAGCCTTTAAGAAGTGAAAGGAGGTGCTTTCTAATGTGTGTCTGTATTTCTAAAGACCTGACAGATTTTAAGGGGTCTGTATTGTCTCATCTGCCCAGTGTCAGTGCAGCTCAAGGTGTTTGTTAACGTCACCTATGCTAGAACTGTAACATCTTGAAAGTTGTTGTTTTCTTACAAAGATGCATTATGCCAGGCATTTTTCTATGTGTGGGTGTATTTCCCGATGGATATTTAGCAACTACATTGTGTGCTTCGATGAGAGAGAAATATCGTCAAGGCCTTGCTTTGGTATTTCCCAGGAAGGCAGTAGCAAAGAAAGCTTTGCAAAAGGTGCTTTGTCCCCTGAAGACGACCTCTTAGTGCCAAGATGTTAACATGGACAGGCTGGTTTGAGCGTGTTTCTGTGGCCCGTGGTTATCCAGTGGGTTTTATTTGAACAAAAACCTGCAACATGGTGACTCAGGAGTCTGATTTCCTCTGAGACTCAGGCTCAGATGATGCCAATGAAACCAGGTCATAGTGAGATGCACCTAAAGGGATGGTGCAGGACAGTATTAGTTTTAGCGAGCGCTGTTCCCAATGGAGTTTTCCTCTGTTCTTCCACCCAGAATGAAATGGCCTTAGACAAGGTTCTCTGCTGGGGTCTTGGGGAGAAATAGTTACAGTAAATTGGAATAAGTTCATTTTTCAGCATTGATTTTTAAAACCGGAGCACTCTGTTGCATGCAGAAAAGGTTGTGGCTTACCTCAGGCAAATGTTTATTGCATCCTTTTGTTCCCAGGGCTAGGAAGGTCTTTGAGTTAGTGGAATCTACTGCAAATCTGCCGTTGACTTTGCTGTGAGCAAAGCGGGTGTTTTTGAGAAGCATGGGAAATAAATCAACATACTGCCACAGGCCGTACTGTAGAAAGAGGTGTGCAAAAAGACAGTTGGAAGGACCCCCCAGCTCCTGCCATCCCTGGAGACATGCCAGGTCAGCTCAGGTGAAGGATCCAGTCCTACACCTCTCCCAGCCCCTGGCAGACCCCTCATGTCGTTTCCTGATCTGCAGAGCAAACCATGTCAGGTTTCTCCTGCGCACAGCTCCGTTCCTATAAAAGAAAACGCACGTATTCTTATGGCTACTCAGCAGCCAGCGGCTACGTGGGTGGAGGTATCGGTTGCAGACTTGCATTCTTCAGCTTCTTGGGAACACTAAATGCTTAGCAGGGTATCAGGTTTAACGTCAAGTATCCCTCTTCCCCGGTTCCCGGTGAAAGCCCCTCGCTTGTGCGACTTCAGAGCGATAGGCTTTTCACACTCGGCCAGGGATTCAGCTGCTCTCTCCACAAATAGTTTTAGCATGTTGCTCCGCTTTGCTCTTTGCAAACAAGATTTTAATGCGTTTCACCTGCGGACGTAGCTCAGAAAATGGTGGCAATCGAACTGCTAACGTCTCCTCGTTGATACCCTCCTCTTCACCTCTCGGGCTGCTTTCTCCCAGTTCCCCTTTTCCTCTGCCTCCAAAGTGTGCATGTTACCCATTGAGCAACTTGCTGGGGCTTGCAGTCGCTATCAGTAAAATAAGCCCCAAACTGAAGCCTCCCTCATGTGGGACTGTCTCTGCTGCAGACACATTTTAATTTCTAGGGCTCGTCTTTTCAGGGTCACACTATTGTGCAGGGGAAAAGGGCTAGGGTGGGAAGGAACTCCAGCACCACATTTTATTCCTGTGTTCAAAGGATGGCTGGTTTTCAGGCTGATCTTCTATGTGACCTCTAGAGAGTTGGGATTTTTTCTATTTTTTTTAATAGTCAACACTACATTTCAGAATGCAGGCCCCCAACCATGAAGCACTTCTGACCTGCTCCATAGCATTGCTATACCTATCTGCACATCTTTGCATCCTGAAACACTTCCATTGAAACTCTCTCACTGAAGAAAGCACAGACTGCTTTTTGTATAGGCACAAAATAAGGCATAAAAATCCTATACATTGCTAACTTCCAAGCAGCAGCATTAAACTTTTCTTTAACTCGCACCAGTATGAATCACAGGCTACTCCTCTATTCATCCAAGCCCAATTATCTTTTTCTGAAAAACAAAACTGACTCAAAATAGACATCTCAGACTAGTTTTTGGATTTAAAGCGGCAGGCTGCCATGCCACTAAACCGCCGTTTATTTGTTGAGGTTTTCATCTATAAAAGGATTGAGGTTAATTTTAACTTCCTTTTTTACCAAGTCTTGAATTTGAGCATCAAGCTGCTTGTGTCATGGATACAAGTCCAAGCAAGTTAAGAGACCATAAATTGCTATAATCGAGTTTTATGCTTCTTTCATATCACAAGGAGGGAGAAAGTACACCTGTTCATTTAAAAGATCTAACCATAGCCAATTCACAGGCCAAAGGGGAACAGAAGGGGAGAAAAGCTTCCACCACATCACACATGGTTTAAGTTGAAAGATTACTTTGTGCCAGTACCAAGCGTATAATGTCAAAGGATTTGACCTACACGCACAGAGCAAGGAAATTCAGTTAAAGCTCCAAACCTGGCCAATGCTTCAACCTTAACTCACCTCTGCCTTTGCATGGAGGGAAGAAGAAAATAGACAGAGCCATGTGAGCTGTGCTGGGGTGTTGTTTAAAAAGTTTAAGTAAGATCTTTGATGAGCATTTAAATTTATATATATAATAATCATAAATATATCTGTCTACATTTTGTGACTGAGTTTCTTCTAACACCAGCCTGAAGCAGATACAAAATACATAACCACTGATTTTACAGTGGTTAATGTTAACTGGAGTGGGTAGATCTGTAATTCAAGAGCTTTATATAAACACAAATTTATGTGGTTCCTTTACAGTATCATTTTTTTCAAGTCCAATAGAAATATTTTAAATGTGTAAATCATCAGGCCAAGAAGGAATTCTTTTGGAGGCACTAATATTTAGATAGTAAATTACATAAATAAATTTCTAACTAGTGGGGTTCGGAATATTATCCAAAACCACGTGCAATTAAATAACTTCAATTTTTTTTTTTCCAATTTAGCCCAAACAGTGTTTCCAACTAGTGATTCATTAATTACCCATTGGTTAAATAAACAAATTAAATAAAACTCTTTCTTCTGTCTAGGGAAAACAAATAATCATTGTAATGGCTTGAAACTACATGCTTCTGGTTCTTTTTATGCTTTTATAGCCTTAAAAATATCTGAGTTTACTCACTTGCTTTTTTCCTTTCCTTTTTTTTTTTTAGTTTGGTAACCTTATATGTTAAGTTTCAGCTGGGACCACACTTTTATGACCAAGTCAAAAATCCCTGAAAACAAGAGGTTGTAATAAAATTGCTGACGGATCTTTAAGCGAAGCAGCAGAATTAGCACCAATAGGAAAGCAAGAGAGATGGTTTAAAGATCAGCTCTTTGAATTAGCACAAAACCTAACGACTGAGAGACTTTTTTGTTACAAGCAGGCCTTTTGTCTTCCTCCAGGTGCAATACGCTTTGTTTAGGAGACATTTCAAGGTCCTTGCTATCGTAATCTGGTTCCACCAAAAACAGCCCAAGTTTATCAGGGTTCCCATGAACCGCTGAAACACAGGAGTGGAGTCAAGGGCGGCATTTAAGCCCGGGGAATTAAAATGGCTTTGTTCCTACTAAGGCTGTATCCTGCTCCGATTTTTAATATTTCCACTTTTAAATCAGCTTAACAGGCCGTAGATTACTGGCGTTAGAAGCATTCAGAGGGCAGGGTGGCAGAGCGGGCTTCGACAGGGCTGTCATTCTGCCTCCGCAGTTTTCAGGCGCTCTTGAGAATCCAGACTGAAGCGCTCGTAGCTCCCTGCCAAGACAGATAAACAGGCTCTCAGGATTAGGGGCTCGCCAGCTCTTTCTGTTGTGCAACACGCTAAATGCCGGTATTTTTATGTTCTCTTTGGACACATCCACACGTCCCCATCTTTCCTTAACCTGGCGCGCTTGCAGAGTGAGTACACGGTGCTTTAACGGCCTCTCGCCCTGTTTCCACTTGATTAACCACGTGACCTCTCCATCCCAAAATACGCTCCCTGCCACGTCGAGCGAGTGCTGCCTGACCTTGGCCCGGTGCCTGTTGGCACCGCTCCTGCCTACCCCGGCCAGCGGAGCGGCAGCGGGTGAGTCACTACGGTGGGCAAGTCGCGACGGTGGGCGAGTCGCGATGGCAGGCAGCGCAGGCAGCGCAGGCAGCACATGAGCTGGCAGCGGGTCCGTTATTCCTGGTCAACACAGCCGGGGCTGCCAAGCTCGGGCGCTTCTCCTCCTCCCTCGCCCTGGCGCACAGTGTCCCCGCCACGAGCCGTGTCGCGAACATTTTGCTAGGGGCGATCGCCTTCGACGGAGCTCCCCTCCATCGCCCGTCTCCTGCGACGGGCGGCCAATGTGCTGAATGCGTGCCAGGAGCCCGCTTCGGGAGAGGGGGAGAGAGGCTCTTTCTCCTTTCCCCTCCTTTCCGTGCCAGCAGCCACCAAATAGCTCCCGCATGGGGAAAAGGAAGGAGGCGAAGCCACCTCAGTGATGTGGACCCAGAGCTCGAGTGCCACAGCCGCCGGGAGGTCACAGGAAGTTTGCTGAAATAGTGATGTTTTCCCAAAATATTTTGCAAGCTGACTCTGTTTAGGTGGAAGGGTTCCAACTGGCTCTGTCAGAAAGGAAATTTTATGGAGAAAAAATATCTTTTTACTGAAAGTACAATATGTTTCTTTGATTAGCAGTTATTGCTCAGCACATAATACTTTTATACAATGCCATGAGTAAGCTCAGCAGTTTTTCTTTTTATGGGGAACAGTGTCATTAGCAGCAGACTTACACTGCTATCTATTTAACATGTCATAAACCAGGCTGCATCTGAAAAGATGCGCACATAAGCATGTGAACTGGATTAGCATATGCAAAAAAATTTATTCTTTCATTCAGTCTGATAGAAGTCCACTCTGGGGAAAAATCTCTCCTTTTACATGCCCCCTACTAACAAACATATATAAACCTCCTGTTTAAGAGTGTCTGAATCCATCCTGTAGCTCTGCGGGCACAGGTACTCCCGTTTTTGTCCAGAGTGACTTGTGTCAGCCAAACTGGAGCATGTCTTAGGAAGATTACTCTAAAGCATGAACTAAAAGGGAGCAGCAGAAATGTGACTCTTGCCGTCTGTAGAAGCACAAAAGTAAGTTGTGTAGCATTTCTGGCCAAGTGAGGCTTCTCATTTTACTGTGAAACTAACACCCTCTGCATTTGTATCTCGGAGAATGTTTGTGAGGTTATAACATATACAGAATATATTGTATAGACCAGAAAATATCAGTCTGGTAAAGAAATACACAAGATGTGCACAATATAACTGAATAACCCACAGCTTCGTAGTGTCCATTTTTGCTTGGCTCCAGCTCTCAACATCATTTTTTTACTCAGTCATTTCATCCCACGTGGAAATAGGCTCCTTACAGCAAGAGGTATGTCTTCAATTTGATTTGTAAAGTCCGTAATGCCATTTGGGTCCTTTCCAAATACTAATTTCGACAGGACTAAAATTTTGTTACCGTGACACGTTATCTCTGCCAAGACTTTTCTTCTCTGCAGGGCTGGTTGTGCTGTGACACTCGAGCGGGGTGGTGATACCCAGCAGTAGCCCAGGAACGAGAGCGGTCCCGAGGAATTCCCTCCATCCGGCATTACAAAACTGCCCTCTTCCCTCCTTCCCTGTCAGGGGCGGGCCACCAGTTCTGCCATTTTGAGATACCATAGGTGGGATACTGTATTAATAGCAGTATAGAAAGTTTTAGAAAAATCTCCTCTGAGGTCCCAGTGGAGTAATAATTATCCAGTGTTCAAGAAAAATTAATTGAAGTGGCAGCGGGTGCAAAGGGGGGCCATTAGTATGACAAGAGGAATAAAGACCTTACTTTAAAGAAGAGACTAGCATAGCTGGGTTTATTCAGCATGCCAAAACAGAGGCTGAGAGGGAAGATAATTACAGTCAATAAACACAGCAGAGAGGTTCAACACCGGGGAGGGAGGAGAACCATTTGCGCTGAAGCACAGTTTTGGCTTGAGAACAAGTGGTTATTCTGTAAACTGACCGACAATGAATTTAGGCTGGAAATTAGAAGATGGTTCCTAGGTATCAGAGCAGCCCTGGCAGCCTTCCAGGGGGCTATTAGAGACAGAAATACGTAATTTAAGATGGATCTTGCTACGTTACGTAAGAGCAGAACACAAGATGTGGCTGGGCTGCAGGGCCCAGGAGATGCTCTCTGGGCTCATATTATCTTCCATTCCATAAATTCTCTGCACCTGTGACTTCACTGAGGTGAAACAAGTGACTGGGACAGGCAGGAGGAGGCTCAGGGGTCTTCTCAACTCTTTGCTCTGTTGGATCTCAGCAACAAGATTAAACCTTTGCCTGCAAACTCCCAGTGCACTCCTTACTCCCACTTGGACCACCGGGTCTTCATCAGTTCTCTGAACAAACCCCACCAGGGATGCAGGCTCAGCTAGCTCTCCAGCAACAACACTGGAGACTTCGCGCTTTGCCTGATGAGGGGAAGGCTTTTCCCATTGGAGGGTGGCAGGAATCCAAGGATTCATCCCCTTCAGCCACAGGTTTATCTGTTCCCACTCAGGGCAGAGCGGGACAAGGAAGCCAGTTCCTCAACACCTGCCCACCTCGCAGACAGCACACCCAGCTCCAGGGCACAGCCTTGCTCAAGAGCCTCCCTTGCCTCCTCACATTCAGCTCTAGAAAAAAAAAAAGGCTTGAAATTGTTCAGATTTTTCATCAACTTAAGGCACTAATGGAAAGAGTTATGTAATGGTGTTTAATCCAGAAGATTTCCAAGTGTCGATATATTTAAAAGATACCAATCTTCATATTCCAGTTCCCTGGCACTTCATGGGATTATAAAAGCAGTAGATAAGGCAACAAATATGTTCTCGGTCCCTGAGCAACATCTCCACTTACACAAGTCTTCCTTCTGGGTTACTTCTTTTTTTTTGTCCTCAGCACGGAGCATCCTAAAGGATGACTTCAAGTAAAGAAAAGGAAATCTTGGTTTTAAAGCAGATAGCAAGGTGTTTAGAGTTCTGTATTTTGTTCGAAGTCTTGTCAAAGTCATTCTGCATATGCTTTGGCAAGCAATTTAGAGATTGATTTTATACAAAGTATTTAGGAAAACTTAGCACACCAGAAAGGTGCCTCAGCAAGATTTTTGATAGTGCCCAAGCACCTAAGCCCCAGAAAAATCAGTGACAGCTACGGAGATGCCTTTGGAAATCCCTCTGGCTGTCTAGCTGAACCTTTAGACACCTACAAAATTTGGCAGCTTGTGCCCAGACACAGTTTTATTTTTCATTAATCACTCCACGTCTTTTACCACATGAGAACAACGCTGAGCTGATGGATACTGCTAAGAGAAAGAGAGCTTGCAGGTAGGGACAAGTATCCCCAGCTCAATTTTTAACTTGCACCGTGATCCTCTCTGGTTTGGTTTGGTTTGTCATCTTCATCTCAGTGTGCCAAAGTCCCTTCTATGTTATGTCACTGCAAAAGTGGAGCCTTTCTCTGACCCAGTGCAGGAATCTTGTGCCTGCGCTGATGCTACCAGCCTAGTGTTACGGGTCTCAGCGGTCATGGGGATCGCTGGAGGAGAGAGTGAAGTACTCGGGCTCATTTCGTGCTCCTTCAGCTCTCTGCTAATACAGCAGTGCTGGAGTCACCCTTCCGAGGTGCGGCCTCTGCCTGCTCTCTCCTCCTCATTTCTGGGGCGACTGAGAAGGCTCAGCATCTCTCAGGATGGCAGCTTTAATGCACTGTACCTCAGGGACATTTCTATCTGCTGTTGAGATTAGCTGGGTCACTGGACTCTCTTACTTTTCCATGGAGACACCTTATTCTGGCTCACCGCTTCCCTTGCCCGGCACTAAATCTCGCCCATGGCATCGGCGTGCCGGAGATGTCTAAACCAAATAACCCTGCCTGCCCCAGAGGCAGGTGCTCCCACCATCCTGAACTTTGGATGGCAACACATGGCCATGTGTTTGATGATAGCGTTTCAGCATTTTGAGGCAGCTGCTCCTTGGTTTTGGGGTTATTCCTCGCTGGCCCTTGAAGCATATTCTTGGCCTTTGAATGGCCTAGTTGTGAGGAAGATTAAAAGTCCTGATTGCAAAACTCCGGTAAATAAAATCTCTCTTAGTTCTTTACTGACAAACCCAGTTTCTTTCCATAGCATTCTCCTCTTTAATCCCCTTTTGGCAGAACATGACATGTTTTGATACCAGGGCTCAAATTACCTTCCATGGTAAATAAAACAAACAAAAAATAAATAAGAGCTCCTTACCCTAAAAACAAACACCCACTGAAACCAGCTTGTTCTTCAGCTGATGCTGCTCATGTGCCAGAAGATACCACTTTGATTTTGCAATTGAATGTATTCTTTTCCCTCAAATACTGACTTGAGCCTCTCCAGACTTGAAATGCTGAGGGGTTACAGTGGAATGACCACAGACATCACTACTGTTTGCCATCTACAAACTAAAGAAGGAGGAAACGAGGAGACAAGCACATGAGTTAGTGTTCAAATGTTTGTTTCTGAAGTAGAAACCCCACCTCAGTATACAGAGCCCACGTGGTCTGGGTTGGTGCAGACAGCTAGGTTTGGATGGAGTGAAATCAACCGTTCTGCTGCCGTGGCTACCGGTGCTCGTAGCAGCCAAGGGGCTGTGCATTCAGGAGGACGGGCATGGTCTCTGCATCTTCACCCGTGGGATTTATCCATGGGATGAGGGGCTCCTTTCAAAGCATCAAGTGCAGGCATGCCCTCGTCTCTTCTGCTGCCATCCCTTTAACAAGAAGTTGCGTCAAGCAGGTCTTCTCTAATGATCCCACGTGGTTAGAGGGTTCACAGGGCTCCTTTTACATGACTGAGTACACAGTACACCCTTAGCAAACTTATTTATAAGTTTTCCCTGTGTATTCAGTATATTATGACGCCTATAAATGGAGATTGTTCACATGCAAAGAACAATGGGCTTGGATGTGCTCAGTAAAACAATCAATTATGTGGGGAAGTGCACATTATAGAGTCAAATAGACGCTCCTCTCCGTCTGACCATTTTCATTCTATTTGTACAACTCCTTTCTTAAAAGCAGTGAAAAAGAAAAGCATATGAAATAGATCCATTAAAAAATTGTGGGTTTGCTGTCAGGGTCAGCCTGATTTCCAACAATAAATGCCCAGGTCTGTTTCAGAGGTTTACTTGGTTTATCTGTGTTGGGCAAGATACTCAGTTCAAGATCAGTGATTCTGAGAGCTTCCAGGATCTGGTGCTCAGCTTCAGGCACTTTCAGGGAGCCTGGATATATGCAAAAAGAGATTTTTTGAATGTCTTTGGTTAGGTACCCAAAAATGGAACTGGATCACTAGGAGCGTTTTGGAATATAAACCGTTGTCGTTTGCATCCTCTGCATTTTTAAACAATTGCAATTATCAGAGCTTTTAGATAGGACTTGGCCAGTTTAGATTCCCTTAGCTTCTGGCAGATCAAATTCAGGTGATCATTACCAAAAAAAACCAATGAAACCAAAAATCCTTTGCGTAGCAAAAAATTCTGTATTCACTGCTTTATTCATTGATAAGTTTCCAGTATCCAGAGAAGTTGCTGTAAACTGTTACATCCTTTGCCCTATAGGAAAGACAATGTTTTGTCAGAGCAATTCTTCGTTTTATTGGTGCAGTGATGATCTACAGCTAGCTGAGCAAGTGTAGCATTTATGATGATTTCAGTTCTCGTTGCATGAAGTTACTGAAGTATATTTAATTTTAAAAATGCCGAGTCCAAATGATGATCCTCATTCTGCAGTAAAGCATGTGAATAACTGCTCAAGAGAATAGTCTCTTTGATATCCTTAAGACTTATATATACATGAGCAATTTTGCATGCGAAACCATTTGCAAATTTGAACTCAGTATTAATTAGTTCACGGGGGAAGGTATCCACCAGAATACATTATAAAAGTGAACACTTGTGTTAACTTGAAAAGGAACCGCACAAGAGGGAGGGAGACATTTCAAGTGAGCATAAACCAGGATTTGCCAGCTAACGCTCACCTAGATACAAATGGGTCACTAGTGTATTGCCATTTTTACCTCTCCTCTGCAAATACTTTTTTGCAACGCTCTGTTTCAGCTTCCTTCAGCTTTTAAGCACAGACCTGGTGTTTGTGCCAGGCTCTCATGCTGGTGGTGCTCCTCAGCCTCCACCCTTGCAAGCCCTCTCCCACCGCCCGGCCAGCAGATAAACCCCGCAGGTGGATGCAGCAGAGGACCAGCCTGGGACCTGCAGGAACCAGGCCTGGCCCAGGGAAGCCTCCTGGCAGTCCCCCTCTCACTTGGCTGCCCATCTGGGTTACAAAATGCAAGAGCCCCATGTGGTCCCCGAGGACAGAGGAGCTGGAGAAGGGAGAAGGGCTTGCAGCTGGGATCCAGAGCAGCTAAAACTGAGCTGCCGGGGCTTAGGGAGAAACCAGGCAGAGCAGGGCTCACCAGATGCCTCAGCCACCACGGAGGGCCTGGCTGTCACCACTGCGCCTGTGGATCCGCCACGGGTGACCGAGCCCCGGGTGGCGGGGTGCCACCGGGGATGTCTCCCCGCACGTGCTGGAGCCTGAGGGAGGAGCGGGAGGCCACCGGCACTGCCCGCTCTTGCCCTCACCGGGGTGACTAATGCGGCCAGACATAGGGCAGGGACTAGGCTGAAGCAGGTGAAAGAGGTAAAGGCAGAGAGGTGAGAGTGTGAAAACAGGTTTTCCTGGAAAAGTGAAGGAAATCTATCCATGGGAAAAAAAAGAAAAAGAAAAGAAAAGAAAGAAAGAAAAACAGCTGTGCTAATTCTTGTGCTTGTTTGATCATGTTCAGAGCCTCCTAAGCTGCCATGGAAGAGAACGGTTTTGTTTCATGAGGGTGGTGCACACTGAGTGCATGTCCATGTGATTTTTGTATTTGTACATTAAACATTTCCCCAAGACGTAATTCCTTCCCTCCTGCACTTGGAATAAAGTGACTTTACAAGAAGGACTGCCTCCAAACAGCAAGCAAAGGAGGGCTGTTGGGGCAAGATAGGGCAAATGTAAATGTGTCTGAGCAAGCTGCTCCACCCAGCCTCTCATCTTTGTATGAAAAAAAAAAAAAAAATGTTTCCAATAACCGAAACAGGCAAGGTCTGATCTGCACAGACGGTCTGCAGGCATCTGCCCAAGAAGCTGACGGTTGGCTGGTACATCCTCATCTGATTTATGTTGTATGTGTGCTAAGCCTTAAATTGTTGAGTCTCTGGCTGGCTGCAGTGGTATTACTGGATGGTTGGTGTATGTTTTCAGCTCACAGAGCTGGCTCTGATACTGGGGTTGTTGGCGCTGAATCAATTCCAATCTCACACCTGTCTGAGACAATGAAGGCCTTGTTGCACACATCTCCACCAAAGGCTGTCATACAACTTATTTTTCACATTTGAAGGAGAAGGAAAAAAAAATAAAGGGAGGACTGAGGAAATGCTGTCTCCTCACAAGACACGTTCCTCATGCTTGGATGCAGCATGCCCCGCTTTTCTTTATGGGAAAATATATTTACAAAACAAAGCCAGTGGAGTGCTTATGGAAAGTATAGCTTAATCCTGGTGGTTAAACATGACTAAGGCTTGGTCTCCAGGGACTAACTCTGTAGGATCATGCCCGGTGGATTAAGCATGGGAGATAGGCACCTAGTTTGTCACATTCTTGCTGGAAAGTTTACCTCCAGCTGGGCTAGCACTACTAACAGCTGTTTATCGGTGTTTCTAGCACCTGTGCCATTTACCCAGCATTTTGGGGCCATTTCTTGAGATCTCAGACTTTGTGAAAGGTGCTGGGCTTGGATACCAGCGTGGCTGAGATTCTCTGCTTCCTGGCACTGAAGCAGCTCAGCCTGGGTGGAGGATGAGCCTGGCTCCAGACAACCATTCACTCCCAAGTTGAAGGCAGGAGTCTGATCTTCGTTGTCCATCTTTGCCCTTGTGGTCTCCCTTCATCCACTCTTCCTCCTCCAGTTCTGTTGTGCCTTAGATGTTGTGTCTTAGATGTGCATCCTCTGGAAACTGCAATGTTTTACAGCCTTTTCTTGCCCTTTCTATTGTGCCCTTCTTCTGGCTGAGAGTGGGTGGAGGAGGAAGGCAGGGACTGCAGACCTGTCCCATGCACGTTTTTTTCCATTGACTATATTGATGGCAATTTTTCACCAACTCAGACAGAAGGCATGTGGCTGAACATTTCCTTGGAGAAGCAGTTCACTCCCTACTGCTGAAACAGCCTGAAAATGCAGAGTGGCCTTCCAGACTCCCCTCACGTGCCTGTTTGCCATGTATCAGCAAAGGCTGGCTGAGCCCCCCGAGTCAGTGGAGCTGCTGCCATGCTGTTAGTGACTGGGTCCACCCGTCCAGCTGAATGACTGGTTGTGCAGCTCAGAGGCTTTCCCATGTCCTTTTTCCACGCTTTCTAGCCCCATCTCCTCCGTTTTTGCCAGCGCCATCACTGGTTGCTTCGCCGGGGCTGTGCAGACGGGAGCAGGTAGATGGGGGGGGGATGGGAGGAGCGGCTTGAAATGTAACACAGTGTTGTGTTCTCGGTCCTCCTCATCTTGACTCTTACTGCAGTCTCTGTTCTTTGCCCCAAAACATCTTCCGAGGAGGAAAGTAGGAAGGAAAAAAGAGCGCCAGGCACTGCAAACCCTGCTTCTATCCAGTGAGTTTCAAAAGGTGCAGAATCAGACCAAAAGACAGCTCTTCGGCCAATGTAAGTTGGCCTTGCTCTGCTAACAAGGCCAGCTGAGGATCTGCCCTTGTGCCTTGTCACGGTGGTCTTCAGCATAAAAATAAATGATTAACTATGCAATGAGGGAATATAAAGACAGATGGTAAAGCACACTTCTGTTGGTACTTGCATGCCTTTGTTTGAGAATACAGAAAGAGGCCCTGCGGTGATGAAATGCAGACGGGAGCATGATGTTATCTTGCACCTATAAACCTTGCTCTGAGTCCACTGGTGGCCACTATCCAGAACTGCTGAGTTCAGACACACTGGCTTGTACTAAGTAGAAATGGCGCTTTCAGTCTTCAGTAAACAGCATTTTTGCCGCAGGGCCCAAATCCTTCAAACATTTGCCTGGGTAATTGTCTGTTTTTGCCTTCTAGTGTCTCGTCATCAGCTTATCTGTAAGTTCAGACTGGCTAAATGAGCATGTGAGGATGGGGGAAGAGCTGCTGGAGGACAGGGGAATAAACCATTTCATATTTAATTCACTGGCAGGAGAGACTAATGTGAGTGCAGCTACGCGATCATTTTAGGATCACGTTGGGGAAAAAATGAGTAATACAGTATATTAATTTAAACAGATTAAAGAGCTGCACAAATAAATGAAGGGGTTTTTTGTTTTGTTTCTCTGGCAATCCCAAAATATCAACAACTGCAAAACAACAGCAGCAAATATATAATTTCTGGTTGACTTTTAATGAATTGTTTCATAATGTTGCCAATTTTTAAAACTGGGAAAATGTAGACATAAAAAGTACTTCAGTTCGGGCAATTTCTGAAGTTTTTTTTCCCTGAGCAAGCCAACAGTCTATAACCTACACTAACCTTTTTTCTTGCCGTCACATTGAATTTTTACATTAAATGTAAATGTCTGTGGTCTTACTCAAATAATTATTTAGTATTTGCTTACATAGCACAATTATGCTTAGCTTTGAGACAGTTTCTTAAACGGGAAAAAGTTCTTTTTGCTTATAATGATGACTTGTGATCTTGCTCTCCATGCCACAGTTCTCTAAAACTGCTCAGTTCAGCACATTTGGTGGAGTTTAGCTGTGTTTAGCTAAGTTTCTAAAAAGTTTTTGTTGTGTCAGTGTTTCATAGGTTCGTAACTGCTAACGGAGAACAATAATTTTACATGATATTTCTGAGCAGACAGGCTAGTCCCAGGGTGTAATTTGAAAAGAGGTTATAGCAAGCTAGACTTTTCAAGCCATTCAGAAGGGTTTAGTATATTAAACGTTAATTTTTAAGATTTTAATACAGAAATTGAAAGAAAACTGCTATTTGTATAAAACACCACACATTTCCTATTCCAAAAAGAGATCTTCCTCAGTCTGGCAACACAACAGCTGTTTGTTGGTTAATACCGGGAATTACTTTATTTCTTCCACACCGGGACATTTTGCAACATTTGACGTGTGTTGACACTTCTTTTCTATACTGGATTACAGTTTTCCTTCAACGCTGTTATTCCTTACTCCACCCATTCTGGTAGCACCTACCTGCACACAAACCAGAAATGACGATCGGGACGTAGGTGCACAAAATTAGGGGCCGCACTGCCCGTTCCCACGCAGCCCGGCTGTCCCAGGTCCCCTGCGGGAAGAGCTCCAGGAGATGGGGCAGGGAAGTGTGCGGGAGTTGGGGCACCAGCAGGTCCCCCTGCCCCTGGTCTCCTCCAGGCATTGCTGCCATGACGGGTGGTCCAGGCGCATCCTCGCTGTTAGGGGCAGACCCCTCCCCAGCCACCTTGACGGGGAGTGCGTGGCCAGGGCTTTGCTGGCTGAGCCCTGCACGTTCGAAGCCCTGCGCCTGCCTTTTCAGGGGCCTCATTTTTGGCACCTTGCTTTGGAAGGGCTGCCAAGGGGCTTCAGCCCTGCAACATCTTCTCTGTGTGTGGATTTGCTGAGCGTCTGCTTGACACCTTCAGTACGACTGAAGAGAGAAGCACTTCTAACTTGAAAGCTTGTGCCGCCTGTATCTTTCACCCTTCGGACTTAGATCTAGCCTGCTCTGAAATCAATCAGTATAGCATTTAAATACGGCCAGCAGCGCAAATGCGAAAGCTGAGCTGGACCTAGTGCGTGTCTTGAGCACTCCTGCTCCCACAACCGTGGCAAAGGGTTGAACACGGAGACGAGTCTCTACCTTCCTTTTAATCCTTCTTCCTCCAGCTGTACTCTGCCGTCCTCTCAGACTGAAGCAGGAGTCAGGGGAGACATCCCGGTGCCACCCGCCGGGGCCACAGGTCAGGTGGAATTGGTGATGGCCACAGCGCGGCAGGATGCTGCATTCCTCGGCTGCGCAGCAAGTGCCAAGGGATTTTGTAAAGGAAGCAAAGCATTTCTTGAACGGTTTTTTAAATGTATTTCTGGACTGAATGCCCCTGACAACCCAGTGAGTTGGGGCTTTCAGCACATACTTCTGGGCTTGACTCATTTTCCATTTCAGTTTTGCAGATCTCCTCAAAACCAGCTTCACAGTTTAGAGAAGCAGATCATTTAATAGAGTTTTCAACAAGTCCACTTTGACTTAGTACTATAATGAGCAACAGTTTCTTAGTTACCTCCTTTCTAAAAAAATCCACGCTTCGTTCTAAGTCAAACTGACTTTACAAATATACGTTCACACGAAGAAGACCTTACTTCACCTTGTAAATCAAAGCTGCACTCTGGAGAGAGGTTTCATACCACTGGGCTCAGTATCATTTTTCTCAAGGTGACCTCAGTTGTTAAAGTATGAAGGTTGCATTTGATATGTCACTTACTTTCTCTAAGTCAATAAAATGAACTAGTATGTCTTTAGATCATCAGAGATCTGCTTATTACCAAAAGGTGTTTTAATCCTGATTTGTGTTGGAATTTAAAAGAATCCAAGCAGGTTTCATTTGCCATCCTGAATAAGGGTTTGGAGGGTGATACTCCGCTGTGTGTGCAGAGTGCCCCTAGACGAATTCTACTTTATTAGTTTATAGGCTTTCTTCTGAGCACTTGGGATGAGATCATGAAAGCGTAAATGGCTGTTATCTTCAAAGGCCTCTTTTATACTGACAAAGCTCCACCTTACCGACTCATTTTAATAATCTATTGCAATCCTAATTAGTTCACATCAAGGTCAGTGTTTTGTGGTGGATAAAATGACTGTAAACCCCAGAGAGCAAGTTTTTTCTTCCACTACCATCATTTTGAAAAAGAGAAGGGAGCACTGAGGGTGTAAAAGAAGAGACTGATGAGGACTTTTTGTTTATCTGTAGGCTAAGGAACTTTAATATGGAGTAATTAGTTCACATCATCAGGAGGAACCTGTAAGATACCTGAGGCCATGCTGTAGTCATTCCTTTATCACCGTGTCTCCCAGTAGACTGCAGAGTCTTCCTCATTCAACTCTGCTCCTTTTTTCATGGCATTGGTTTTCCAGCGGGAATAATCCACCCAAGGAACTTTCAGCCTCATATTTAATTGTCTCGAAGCGTAGACAGAAAGCTAGGACAAGTTTCACTGCAACGTGAGCTCATGACTGCCGTTTTGAACACCTGAAGGGAGAGTCCCGCTCAGGCAGTGGCTCTGGGGCTGGGCGCCAGGGCGCCAGCAATCCCCTCCCAGGACCATCAGGGTCAGGTCCAGCCCCCAGGCGTGGAGGGTATTGCCCTAGAAAGGAAGGTGCAGGTAATCCTACCTCTGGAAATAGTGACTCAATGTGACTTCCAGGTCCTGGCCTAGGAGGTATCTTGCCAATCCCTTTGGTCTTGCTCCGCCCCATGAAAGAGAAACTTTGGAGGTGTAACCAGGCTGAGATTCATTTCACCTAACTTTAGACATCCGTATTTTGTGTGTCTCCATCTGACACAGTCATCTGGTATCTTTGCGATCGGGGAGAGAAACAGCTGTTCATCGAGTGTGATTCACCCGCCCAGCTTGGCTTAGATGTCTGCCTTAGGATGAACTGACTTGTGCCCCACAAGCATCTGTTTTACCCTGTTGGCCATAAAGTCTAGGGTCTAGACAAGTAGCTCAGAGGTAGACACCTACATTGTAGATCTCTCAGGTGGGACGAATCCTCCCCCAAGAGCCAGGACACCAGGAGACAGCATCACACTTCGTACACAATTAACAACCTAGCTCGGCGTCTGTGTTTGCAGGGCGTGATATACCTGCCCAAGGCAGGCTGAAAGCAGCTGCTGTCACCAGCAGCAGGGTAGTGAGAAGGGCTAATTGACCAGCTTCTCCGTGAGCATTGTACCCTACCTGAGCCCTGCGCTTCAGCTAGACGACTTTCAGGATGCGAGCTGACTAGCACACAGTAGATACATCTCCCCCGAGCTGTTTTTACAGGTGAACTTTCCCTGCCGGGGTGACATCAGGTAATTCGCATGTGCTCTGACTCAGCCGAGCGCCCTGAGTGCTCTGCTGAACTGGAGCCTTGCTTTCTGCATGCACCAGTTCCCCACCTGCTAAAATGAGGATTGCAATAATACCCTTCCTCGGGGGGCAGTGTGAGGATCAAGGCATTAATTAGCTGGGAGGCGTTCACACACCCAGAGTGGTTCACGGAAAGGCGAAGAGCAGAGCGGTAGCTGGGACCTCAAGCAGCAGGAGGGAGAAGGTGGGGAGGGAACACGTGGGAGAGGAACAGAGGTGCTCTG
>Ga0181612_139194_pt1 | contig 19622 bp, 7 predicted proteins | sample HoacroProtozoa21_FD_119630 | JGI IMG/M metagenome (GOLD analysis project Ga0181612, IMG submission 119630) | Hoatzin crop microbial communities from Cojedes, Venezuel. Combined Assembly of Gp0051906, Gp0051904, Gp0051908 | reverse complement strand
TATTTCTACTTGAGACAGACCATTATTTGTAACTTAGTCAAACTGACTCACTTCCACAGGCACCTCTCCAGCACACTTCTAGCAAAGCCATTTTGGGAGGGGATGGTTTTTGCTCCTTCAGAATTGTAAGTTGAAATGATACTCAAGTGCACAGTTAGAACAGTACAAATGTAAATTATTGCTATGCAAAAAGGATGCTGTTTAGTTTGATATGTTTGTCCCTCAAGAAAGGAAGGATGAGACCTCACTTGGTTTCTATTCCACCCTCCCAGCTCTTGCAAAATTAAATCAAACCTTGCTATCCCCCTCCTCCCAGTACCTGTCTTTAACAAGATCCTCAACTTTAGCTACAGGCATTTCTTGCGCCCACTTTGATCCCTTCAACAAAAATTATGTAAAAAAAAGGAAGAAAACATGCACCGATCAAACAGAGCACTACATAAAGTGGTGATGCAAGACTGCATGAGAGAGATGTCGAAGGGCACCAGAATTAATCCAAGTCCAGGTCTAAAATAAAGCAGTACTACAGAAGTATAAGGTAACGTGAGTATATGCGCCTCAGTCAATTTACACAAGCCCTTACTGATCTTTGCAACTCGCTTGCTTCCACTGCTAAAACTGCTCAAGAAACATAAGAGTCACTTTTATATGCTGCTTCTAAAACACTGCCATGTTGAGAAACTGTACATCAAGTTCAGATACAAAAGGACAGTAAAACTAGGACAGAATTAATTGACATTCAACAGTTGGACTCAAGCTAAAGATGTTTTAATGATTCAGGTCTAATCTTGAGGTTTTATCCAAGCTTTTCTTTTTACTCTTTTATAGTAATATTTGCCTATTCAGATTGGTTTGGAAATGTAAACGGAGGCTTGTTACCTAGTTAAATAGAAATCCTATCCAGTGTAACATTTTATTAAGTCAAGACACCATTTAACACACCATCCATATTCTCCCCTCACTGTCTTCCCAGGCATCCGCTCCTTCCTCGTTTGCTGTTCTGTTCAGCACACTCTTGTTGCCTGTTCCACTTCTGTTCGGCAAAATGCACAACTTTGGGTCTTTGCATGAAAAAAAACATAACTGCTTGACAAACACCTTAGGAACTGCACGTTGTAATATCATAACATCTCATGAACTTTCGCCTAGGTTTGCACCAACCTATAGGCTTACTAGCAAAGTGCAGTCATGTATTTACATTTCCTGTTTCAATATTCCCCCTCCTCCTTTTTTAAGCAAGACTATTCTCATCCTTAGAAACAGGAAGTCATTAAGTTCAAAATGTTTATACTAAATGAAAACACACATATTGCCATGACTGCTATTCAGTGACTATGGGGTGGTCTCAGTCCGAATCCCCTTTCTGACCAGCAAGTGCTTTCCTTCAAGAAATTATCAAACCGCAGTCTCAGAGACCAAGGATTGGAAAGGTATAAACAATCAGTTATTATATTACAGCTCAGGATTTTTAAAAATTTTAAGGACTTTAACACACCCACAGAAACAGTCCCAAACATCTGTTTTCAGTAAGTATTTAAATAAATGTTTTCCCCAAATTATACCAGAAATTGGCTAGTGCTGTACATTTCCTGGGATGAGGTCAGTAACATGCATTAATGCAGCACCTTCGCTGCACTAACCAGCATGTTTATTTGTGCCAGAGCGTGGCTGAAGAGGCAAATTCATAGCCCACTGGCATCCTCCACTGACAACCTTCGAAAATCGTCTGCAACGGCCTGTGACCACTGTCTCCAGCATGCCAACTTCTGGTCATACTGTTCTTATTCATAAACTCCTAAACCATTTCAAGTTTCCCCTTAAATTTGACATGCATTAAAAAAAAAAAAAAAAAAAATCTTCAGTTTAGTACTTTGATAATACATTAACGGGCAGCACATAAAGACTTCCCATACGCAGAACATTTGACTATAACTGTCCCGAGACTCAGACAAAAATCTGTTACTTGTGATTCAAGTTTACTGTCATACTAATCCCAATTTACTACAGCTCACCTTTTGCGGATATAAATTAGATTCCAGGAGAAATCAAACTCCAGTACATCACCACAAACCGTCAATTGCTTTTGCAACACCATCTGTCCTTATTACACAAAAATGTACTTCCCCCCAACCTCAAGATTTTAATTATTAAATAATAGTTGGAAGAAGTGAAGAAGTCTCTTCTCAGAAGAGAGCTGCAAGGCAGTTCCTCAGTAATCACGCGCACTTTCAGGAAACTTGAATGCTCCTCCAGCACACCCACTTGCTTCCCGCGAGCAAGCAGTGTTCGGAATTATCTGGAGAGGTCTTCCAAAGTGCTGAGAACATAATTTCTGCACATTTTGATGCTCTATGAATCACCACAAACAGAACACTAAGCCAAGAAACAGTAAAACATGCACGTGTACAAACAACAAATAAGACCGGCAAAGACTAATATTAGACCTACCAAAATATACCCTGAACATATCAGGAAGAGACCAACAGGAACTTACACATTACACCATTTCCACGTGAGACTCTTTACTTTTGTTTGAACCCACAGATCAATACGAATGTCAGGAATTAATAAAGCTAGCAGTACAGACCAGCTCTCCAGAGACCAACCACATCTGTTCAGCAATGCCAAGCTGCCAGCTGGATAGAGTCCCAAAAGCTGCTAAAGGGTCACACACACAGCGAAAGCTTGTACTCAGCTAAAAACCTTTTAGCCTAGCAACTAAAAAGGTAATAGGTATTCTGTTAATTACATTAAATAATTAAGTCATGTTTAGCATGTTAATTAGGATGCCTATTTTTAAAAGGTCTAACAGTCACAGTATTTTAATTCCTGTTTTGTTCTGGTATTGCAAAAAAAAAAAAAATTTTTTTAATCCACTGCCATTCTCATGGCTGAGGTAAAAAAAAGTTACGCTGCTAGAAGATAAGCTCATCAGTTGAAATGGAGTCAAAGAAAGTATTACTTGTTGAACACTGCATATTCTAGGCAATTTAATGTATGAATAATCAATTAAAAAATCCAAAATGAAAGACACCCTGGATCTCAGCTAATACTGTTAACCACACAGGACATTTTCTCCAGACACAAATTGTCAAAATGTCCTTTCCTTGTGCGTGTTTGATCGAAGCCTGTTAAGAGAAGAAATAAACTCTTCAGTAGATGACATTTGCCTCTCTCCCCAGTATGTCCCTCACTGACACACACTGTCTTGCAGGGCATAAAAGCACCCATCAAGTCTTTGACAGACAAAGCTATTTCTGAAATAACTGTCTGTTGGCCTATATGGAAATTGCTCCTCCCATATATCTCAAAATCAGAAGTACAGTACTGTATATGACTGCTTAAACACTGCTTCACCTCCAGCTTTTTTCACAGCTGCATGTGCCCCAACTTTCATGAGGGAAAGACAGGGCTGACACCCTTAAACACCTTGGTGGGCACATGCTGAAGAGATCTGTTGTTTAGGATTACAACAGCCGAAACCCCACTGCATAGCTCCCCTTGCTCCGAGGGCATCGCAACCCAATACTCTTTTTATTACACTAAATCATGTCTCTGATGCTCATGAGGTATTTCCAATCCTTATCTTTCAGCTGTTCCCAAGCTGAACCCAAAGGGCGAGTCCAGGCTGGACCTCTTCACAAGCCCCATAGAGAGCTCGTTTTGTAAGCGACTTTTAAGCGCATAATTAAGATCAAGCTGCTGAAATTAGCCTGAACAATTCCTGCGAACGACTGCTTTGCAGTCTATTTTATTAATTTTTACTCATAGCAGTGAGCAGTACCAGGGGTTTGCTGCTTGTCCTAACAGGCATCGCATCTGTCAAGGTTTGTCGCTGCACAGCATTGCTCTTTCTGACTCCCCGCAATGCTTCAGAAGTGGTACCAGCATCACAGGGCCTCTACGGGATGGGGACACTACCCATGCAGGCACCTGGAATTATTAGCCCTCATTTGATTAGCAGTTCAGCTAGTAATTTTATATCCCTTTAAGCAGGGCTTATTAACCACACTGCACAGCATCCCAGACTGGCCATCTGGAAATGCAGATGTCATCTGCTCACCTCTGTAAGCTGCTGTAAGGTTTTTCAGATGAAGACGTATTTCATCTCGTGGTGCAATATAAACAAACAAAGTATTATAAACAATCATTTTTATCTGACTGGGGTTAGGTCATACGGTTTGCTTGCTTTATAAAAGAAAACACGTACATAAAGTGCAACCAGATGCTGTTGGCAGAGAAATGACTTAATATGGACTCATTTCTAAAAACATGATTACAGATGTGGCCTACATCTTGAACCCAATGTTTAAGGAAAAATTCTCTCTATGTATAATCATTTCACTCATCTTCTGTTTTCTAAGTCTCTTAACTAACAACAAATGTCCCCTAGAACTAAACAAGTTACACACCCTCTCCTTTCACATTTCCGTCACAAACATAATTCAAGCATACCCTTATCTAAGAAGAGGTGAACGCGTTACTGAGGAAACACTGCTTTGCAGCAGCTCATTGCAAGAAGGCAATGTTGCAAGTTAGAACAAAGTCTAGACTCAGCTTTTTTTACTACAAACAATGCTTACCTAGGTCTGGACCTGGCTTGTAATTTGATTTTCAAAGTACAAAAATAGTTACTACAACTCTACTCACAGTAGTGGATAAACTGAAAGACGTTTTAATGAATTATTTTTAGTGTTTTCTGTTAAAAAAAAAATCAACTGATACACATCCCGGTTTCTGATCACTAATGACATCCTTAAAATCTCTTACCAATTTATAGAGCTCTCAGTAAGGTAACTAAAGCATATATAGAGCTCTCAGTAAGGTAACTAAAGCATATTATAAAGATTTAGTTGGTGCGCTCTAGCATTGCTTAGAACATAAAATCTAGTTTAATCGATAAAACCCTGATCAATCAACAAAATTAATAGAAATAACAAGTAAATTTTAAATTCAAAATTAGTAAAGTCTAAATGAGAACTTGGTTCTTTCATGTTTTATGACTTATAAAGCCTATCAACTTACCTCAAGAAAGCTTGAATAAAATTTAAACACTTTTCAGAACAGCACAGAAACAGCACAGAAAGACTGACTGCATCATTCCACATCTAAATCCAGAAGATTTTCACCATATTTGATATTCAGGTATTGAAGTCTTTAAGAACAGTCCTCTTAAACACACTCCTGAACGAGATCAGACAAGTTCATATTCATATGCATAGATAACATCTTATCAATGTTTAAGAAAAATTCTATATATACACACAATACATAAAACTCTCTATATAATCATTTTAGTCTCACTCTACTTTCTTTGTTCATATACAGCTAAACTAGTAAGACTCCCAAACTGTTCATGGTTACTGAGGTTATTGCCTTGGTAATGTATTTATTGAAGGAATAAAAGTACCTGAAGCTAGGTTAGCTACCTATCGGAGACATCACTTAAAATCAACAGTCAAAAAGAAAACAACCCTCTTCCCCAAATTATCTTTTGGTTAGACCCTTGAAAAATAAAACTAAATAACTCTTTCCGAGGTCATCACTCCCTATGAGCACCTACATTTACTGGTAAAACTCAGATATTTGACTAATCTAGATTATCATCTCTTCCAGGCAAGGTATTAAAAAAGTCATATGAAATGATGAAAAAGCTGAAGAATAAAATCAAAGCAGGGAAAAGTTTTATTTTCATCTAAAAAATATGTGAATGGAGCTTCAATTTTAAAATCCTCTCATGACCAGGCAGTTTCTAATCAACATGTGCATAACCATATTTGCTTCTGGAGGCAGGAAGATCGGACAACTGGATTCTTTCACAACTATTTAAAATGTCCCAAGCAACCTTTAACAAGAACTTTAAATATCTGTTACATCTGAATTAAGCATAATTTTCAACAGGATTAAAAATACATTATATATATAAAGTCGTATAAAAACTCTCTTTAGTGGTGGAATCAGATTGATTTAAAATGCAGTTAGACCTAATGGCTTGTTCAGAGAGGAAACTTTGGCAAGGAAGCATAAACAAGGCAATCTGAGCCCAGAGGTGAGCAAAGCACTTGTTTCTGCTCCACGAGGAAAAGCTTGTTTCAGTGACAGAGGCCAACAGAGCGTCCGAGCGCGGAGGCTCAGGTATGCTCTCACCCAAGCCTTTCTAACAGCTTCGGTTAGGGTGGATGATGCAGGTGAGCAGCTGTACCCACATGCAGTCTATCTACCCAGTTCCTAAAAATTACTTCCAAACTTCAGCTGCTACAGCCTCACTTAAGAATAGCCCGGCTGAGTAGGTGCACTTACCTACTATTTATATACACAAGCATTGCTAGCAAAGCTTTCTCTTCAAACATAAAAGAACCCCCAATTTGAGAATATTTTGATTTGACTGATTCTGAAGCCCATCTATGGATGCGGGGTAGGAGAAACAAATGAGGATGTGTGTGCATTTGTTTATTTTCTTAATAAAGAAGACAAATTGCTTGAGGACCCAAAACATACAGGTGGTTTCTGGACACATTGATAAATCAATGGCAAAACCTTCATTCATTTACTAGGGGCCAACCATTTCACATGAAGGGCTTCATTATCCCCAGAAAGGGTGAACACCAGCAGTTACCGCATCAGTATGGGCTAAAATCTCATAAAAGGAGAAAGATAACATAATGCAGTATTTACACAGCTTGTATCCAAAAGTTTAAAAAAAAAAAACATCTCACAGCTCAAGTCTTTCCAGAGGTTAAGCCAATATGCAGACGGGATATTTAAATATGACAGCAATCTGAATAAGGAGCTGAGAAGAGAACAAAGAATTGTTACCCAGGTGTTATCTGCGTGGAGCTGAGGGGATCCACGGAACCAGGCCTCACTCTACAGAGAATTTGTATGCCCATGTAATAACTTAAGTGTGCTATTCACACCACTCTACCATGGCATCTTAATTAGCCAGGCAAGCCTGAGTTGGGTTTGCCTTTTTTTAAGGCTTCTGGCATCCACAGAGTTCTCCAAAATGCAATTCAAAGCAAGAAAGTGATTAAGGGGAAAGCCTCAGCTGGCCAAGTCGAGTGGTGTGAATACCTCCTGCCTTTCCTCCCCCATACGGATCAAGCCAAAGAAAGATGCTGTGGCTCAGAGTCCAGTGCAAACTCCCCTCCAAGAGATGCTACAAGGAAATCGCTGCATCTCACAACCAAGCCAGTTCTACTTTTCTGATTTTATGATGCCCCTGATCTACCAAATATGCTAAACAGAGAGCTCTGATTAATTAGAAAGCTGTGCAATTGCATGCTTTCGGTCAAGTCTGTGCTAGTTCAGTTTACTGCAAGGAGCAACTAGCAGATCAGATCCTCATACATTAAATAATACTGTCACTCAGACTCCTCAGAAAAGTTAACTGCACACAACTGCAAGACAAACAAGCAATTTGAAGACGTCAGCTGTAACCTTTTATGTTTTTCACACCAAGTTATACAACCTTGCAACCCTCAAAATCCACAGGCTCCTGCAGACAACTATGATTTTACAAGCATCTATACGCATCTCGCCTCTGGTCATAAGTGGACACTGCAATAAATTTCTAGACAGACAAATGCTACTTTTACAAATGCTTTAATAATTCAGGCACTTCAGGGCAAACTTTTTGTTTTCTTATGTAATACCCATTGCTGTAGCCCACAGAAATATTTCCAAAAGTTTATCCTTGGGGCAATACGTGGTTTTACCCCTTCTGTCAGCTTTCTTTTTTCATCAAGTAAATCCTATTGTACCACATACATATTATGGTACAAAAAAAAGGACTAAAAGTGCTGTGTTCATAAAATTTGACCATAATGCACAGTGCTAACGCACTGCGAGCGCTAATCTCAAATCACACACAGCTTTTTGCTCCATGAAAAATCGTTTCATCTTCAAAGTGCTGCACGATTAGCCATTGTAAGGGCTTTCACTTTTATCAGAGAGAGCAGCTTCTAACATGGGTAGTAAATAAGAGTAGAAAAGGAGTTAAAGCTACACAGTTGAGCTTCATTAAGAAAAAGATCATCAAGAAAGTCTCTCCTAGATTCGTATGAATAAAGCAGTGGATAAGGTATGTTGAAGAGTGTGTGCAGAAATAGAGGGGGAGAGGAAACAGTTTTGTGTATTGAATACGATTCAATCGTTGCACCAAATTTCACCAGTGCGCAAACACACAACTGAGAATAACTACAGGGAAAAAATACCCCCAAAACATTCTAAAATAATTAAAAGGACATTAAAAAAATGGCTACAGTTTTGACTTCAGCAGCTTTACTGTGGTATCCATTAGTTTGCAAATGTCAAAGCTAACATTGTGTTTCTCCCTCCTCTCTCATTGAGAGGTACCTGCAGAAACTGCAGTACCACACACACTCTACCCTGAAAGACCAATGTTCTGGCATAGCAGAGGCAGTGAGAAATGGATTCAGCATCATTCTTCTTCTGGCAGTGCTCAACATCAGAAAAAGAGCAAACCACCGGCATACTCTGCTGCCTTACTCCGCACCGTATTTCTGGCTGAGAGGCACAGGCATGTATTTATAGAATCTCTCAGCAAATTTGCTTGCACCCTGAAGTACATTTTGATGATTCTATCCCTATTTTAGCATATCACAATTAATAATATTTTCTAACTGTAGTAGAAGGCGAAAGACACCATTAACACCTATCAGACAGCTGCAGCAAGTCAGAGGCAGCAGCAAGGAAAGTCTGGTACTCACTGTGCCAGAAAGCAGCACTGCTTCTCGCTGACCATGAGCTGAATGCTTGGAACAAGGTTTCAGCAACCTCAGGCACAGCCAGGTCTATTATACTGGCTTCAGTCAGAGTCTTTTCACTCAGTCTGGATATCTCCCATTGAATTTACTGTTCTAATGGCATTTGAATCAAGGAGACTTCCTGAGTAAGCCAGAGTTCAGAATAAATGTGTGAAGATAGGATACAGCAATTAGAAGTATTGCCCAAATCGTCTGCTATTGGTCTTTCAATTACTTCAGGCACTCAAGCTGCCTCAGTTTTAAACGCTGCTTAAAGCAAAATGAACAAATGACAATAAAAAAATTTGATGGAAAATCCAAAATCAGCCAAATCCGGCATTGTGTATTTCAATTATATAGAATCATTATGTCCGGTCCTCGGATCCTCTTTATTATACCCTAATTTCCCCTGACTGCAGAAACTCTGTACCAGAAAACCCTCAGGAGCCATAATTTAACAAAGACAGCATCCAAACTTGATACAACGACCGTATGAATGAAGCCAGTAATCTGGCTATGGTTAGAGTTTTAAAAAAAACAACCAATGGATAAAATGAAAAACTATATTTGTTAATAAATCATCTTTTTATGAGTAAGCTTAATACCCTTCCTCTTGGTACAAGAATGTAATACTATCTTCCTTGCCAACAAACAAAAAAGGACAGAAAACCCACACAGAACAAGAACCATAACAAACAGAATAAACATCAGACACACATAGTATTTTGAAAAGTTTTAGGTTTTTTTTTCTCTGCATATGGCCTATATCTCATTAACCAAGACTTTTTAAGAATACCAATGCTTGAAATGAGTCTTCAGAAAGGCAGCAGAAGTCAAAGCCAAACCAGGGCTGGGGGTGAGACGAGAGAATTGTATGGGAATTACTTACGAGCTCCTTCACACGCTTTACTATAACAAGAAAGCAACAGCCTACACGTGAGCAACCACGGCAGTTTCACACAGACAGATTCCGGGCTGGCAGAGTACACACCCCACCTTTTTCCTACAGAAATCAAATGGTGGAGAACCCAAAACTACCGAGCTTAGATGAGGACGGTGTCTGTACCCAAGCCCAGACACCACCGTTTTGATGATGTGAACAAGAGCAGAAGTGCTGCTACTCCTCTTCATCCATTCAAAAAGTACCCAGCATAACAAGCTCTCTCTGAAGCCATTTGGCTAATCTCATTTAAAATTCAGGGGCTCTGTTTTGGTTCATCTGACATGGAAATATTACCAACAGAAAACAAGTTCACACGGGGGGCAATACATGCAACAGGCAAAGTAATTTCCAGAAGCTCTTTTTGTTGGAAGTCAGTATCAGGTCGTCCAACATGCTGACACAGCCAGAGCTGTTATTTTTAAACACAGCCATAGTCTATTTAACTAAAGCATCTTTACTCTGACTGAGCCAGTATTACTTTGATAAGACTCCTTAAGTATCTGCACTGAAGCCTGCACATCACATCAAACAAAGAAAATACAAACTTTTGAAGACGATGTTTCATTGCAGCTAGGAAAAGAGAAAGAAGGAAAAAGAGAGAGGTCCAGCAAAAAGCTAAGAGGACCCGGCACTGAAGACCATGAAGTGCTGTCTGCAGGACCACTAATCACACTGTGAATTTGTACCATTCACCACCTGCACAGAGTAACTGGAACGATTTTAGTCAACGTAAACAGCAAACAGCTTTCTGCTGTTGGAAACTCAGCACTGCACTTCTAAAACAATTCTTCTGCCAAATTTGTTGGGTTAACAACAAATTGCGTTGGGAAAACGCTAGGTTTTCTTACACATCATTTAACTGATGAGAACCTGGATGGAAGAGAAGAGAGGCAATACCATTTACAAAGGCATGTAAGAGACTGCAAGTTATAGTTACTCATGGGAGGCAGGATGAGCTATGCTAAACAACCGATTTGTATGCATTTTACTCCATGTAATCCTTACTTCTTTATACATAAAGTTGTCTTGTAAACTTATGCATAAGTTCATTACTACAACCAAGTGCAACCCCATCCTTTCCTCTTACCAAAGAAATAATTTGTTCTGTATGTTCCTGAACATAGAGACACTGTGGTTTGTGGTCTACATGACTCAATGACGTTTTCCTATGGCAATATTTAACCTCCATCTCTTATACATAACTATGAAATACAACCAAAAAAATAAAAGCAATGGTACACACTGTTCAACAGTGAAAACCTTTTTATTTTACAATAGAAAATGTAGTTGTGCGCCTTGTGCTACTCATGTATACTGCAGGCTCTAGAGACAAGCGAAGGCTGTTACAGAAAGCAACCTCAAGAACCCAACACCTCCATCCACCCCAGGACTGTCACTCACTGGCAGTCCCATGGAGCTGGGATATGGGTGCATGACATGAGCCAGAGTAGCTCAGCCAAGTATGCTGAGATTCTTTTAATTAAAATAATTTTGAAGTCTATGTAGTTTCTCCCTCCAAAACATTGTATTTATGCCAAAGAGCCTCCCTTTAAACACGATCATACCCTCTCAGATTTTGAGAGTTCTGGAGGGTGGGCGGAACCTCATAACCTAGTGGCTGCCACATCATGTCTCAAAGCCTAGAGAAACAGCTTTTTCATTCTCACCTTCCCACAAACAAGTACCCTTGCAGAAGGCTCAAGTCACAAACACCTTCCACTTACATTTTTACGTTGCCTCCCAGCACTGCAGGAGCTGTCACCACTGAAGGATTAAGACCTGGAGTCAACCTGAAGCTCGGCACTGACAGTCCTCCATGTCTCTACTCCCCCCTTTCCCCACTGGTTCTCACCGCTGCCTTCGACACCTTGCACCCACTGCAGTGCTCACTCCACCCTCTCGAGCTAATTCAACTTGAAGACAGTCAATGCAGACAAGGGGGAGAGGAAGTATTCTGCTGCAATTCACGGTGGATTTCCTAAGTCCAGCAAGCAGCAGGGCTTACACAAGAGAGGATGGGGCAGGACTACTCAGTCCGGAGGAAAGAGCAAGAGGTCCCTTTAGCTTGGTCATAACTTACAAACGAAATACTTTAATCAGATGGAAATCAGAGTCCTACGGAGGAGTGATTGTGTTTAAGAGGTGAATATATTTATTGAAATGGTGACACGCAGACTTCTTATTTGACTGAGTTCTTAAACAGGACTACAGGGCTTTAATTTGTTTCTTTAACTTGGTTTTGGGGAGAGAGTAACCCACAAAAGTTTAGAGAAAGGGTGGAATAACCTTGGAAGGAGTACACTACATTATGCCATGTCAACCATAATAGTTTCTGCAGCACAAATATATGCTAGCACACATTCTTCAAGTTAACTAATAAACAGAAGAGTCATAAAAAAAGAATTACTTACACTATGCACTTGCACATTGTAACCAGTAATTCTGTAGCTTTAATTTCATATTTGAACTATCAGTTATATTGACAAGTAACAGTGGCAGCATTGTTTATTACAAAAGCAGTAAATAAATGACCTTTATCTAACGTTAATAAAGTAATAAAGGGCAGACTTTTTTTTTTTGAACTTTCTTCAAAGAGTTTTATAGCTAACCACCAGCAGGGTGTGGACTGAAGCTAAAAAATTTGAAATAGTTCCCTGTGAAATCTGAAACCAAAACACAGCAAAGGTCACCCCTCTAAAGAACCATCTTGTCTATATGTATACTGTAAGCAAAGCTCTGCTAGCTCAGCCTCAGTAATAATGTAATTCAACTTACCCCCTGGGAATAGCAACATCAGGTTTCTACTACAAAGATAAATTTTCTGCACACAATACCTGTTACTATACATTTGCAGCATGTTTGATAGTAGCCAGACACTAGCGTTACATGATATACCTCAAGCTATTTTTTCTTGTTAAAGGCTCCTTTTAGTCAGCATTTCACACAGAGTCTTATGCAACATACTAGCCAATATTAATAGGAAAGGAAGCAACACATGCTATTTTTAAAAAAATTTTTACTATTTTTTCCTCCTAAAGAAGAGGATTTCCACCTTTTTCAACAAGGGAGAGTTTTTCTAGTGGAAAGACAGGATCTCCTAACATAAGTATTGGGACAATAGGACTACTATACTTTGTCCTGCCTTGTCGGCTCCTGTGAAATGGTTCATGGACCCAAGCTTAGAGGGTGAGCTTGGGCAGCCGCTCACTTTCCCTACGGGACAGAGCACTCCCTCCCTTTCACTCCGACTTAAGTTGCATGCGTTTGCCAACTGAGGAGAGATTTGACAATCTTTGCATCTAAGCAAAGATTTCACAAAGTGTCAGACTGAAGAGTTGACCACCCTTGCTGCAGGACACTCCTCTGGCATAGAAGACATCCCACCGCACTTAAGTCTCCATTGGCCACTGAGTCCATCTCTGAAGAGACCGTGTCTTGATCCAGGCAACTGGAGACTTTCGGACTTAAGATATTGTGAAGGACCCAGGGTCCCACCTGGCAATACATTAAAAGTCACTCGATTTGATTAGAAGCACTCATATACAATAAAACACTCATGTTAGGAATGGCAAGAAAAAGAACATTCTCTGCTGACCAGACAGCAAAAATTTCTGTTTTGAATGGTACGATGATTGAGAATAACCAAACAGTCTTTGAAATCTAGCCCTTAACCAGGGGTTGTCTTAGAGCTTTTAAAATTACCTACAGTGCTGTTTAAAAAACATCTAAGCTTAAGCAAACACACACAAAGAGCATAACGTGTATGCAACAACCATTTAAAGAGGAAGCAGTACCTCAGTTTTTCTTCATGCTTGGCTCACCGGAAAACATCTGATGTAAAACAGGAACCCACACTGCCCCTCTGCCACCTAAGGGCAAACTATCCAGGCACCTATAAAAAAAAACAAAACAACCACCTCCTCACATTTTACAGCTTCAATGTTTTACATAGTTAAACTGAGCTGTCTTGAGCTCACATGCTATATGTTTTAATTGGAAGCGACCCGGATCCATTTCAAGATTTTGATGCAATTTTTTAAACTAACTGGTTTTGAGTACAGACTCCCTCATGCTAGCACTACATAGATGTATTCAAACTGTTTGTATGCTGCAGAACTCTTTAAACAAAGTCTGAAACAGGGTAAAAAAGGAGGGGGGAGCCTGACTGCCAGACTAGTGGGTTTGGTTTCTGGTTTTGGTTTTTTTTTTTTATTTTTTATTTTAAAAACCCACAGATTGCAATATATTTGCAAGCTCTTCTGCACTTTTTTTTTGCTCAATACCAGACCCACAATTTTGAGCAGGTTGATAAGGAATAAGCCAAACATATAAAGAAGGCTTTGCTAGTTACAGGCATACTTTGCTTTATAAAGCATTGTAGTAGCCATTACTAAAGCATATATCACAACTTCATTTTTTTATTTTTCCTCAACTGCTCAGGATTAAATCTTTGCAATAAAAGTATTTATGAAAATTTGACTGAGCAATCTACTTTGGACATTTCGTCTTAGAAGATGGAGCTTTTTGTTCCAAATCATGCACGCGTGGAGGTATCTGCCAAGCTCTCCAACTGTATCACTCCAGTCCTTAAGCTCTGTAACACAGAACACACACGTGTCCTTTGAATGCCAAGTCAGCTACATGTCAAAGACAAATAGTTCTGGATAGTCAATCCATAACAATCAGCATATCAGTGAGAGATCTGATTTGTATTCAGTATTATTTCATCGATAGGAATGGAAAAAGAAAAAAAAAAAGAAAAAAAATTAACACATACCCACAGATTCTTTCACAACCTAAATAATTTCAGGATTAAGAAAATTACACAGCCTTTGGTGTGAAAATACCCAGTTTTCCCTAAGAGACAACAGCTTCCATTTAGTAAATTCATTAAAGACCATGAACATCTTTGCTTTCTGCCTTCTACTCTGACTCAAATTTTTTTTGACCCAGCTGAGTTTTGCCTTTGCATATACTTTTAGACAAATAGGCATTTAAAGACAGCTGCCATTGAAAGCCAGAAACTGTACAGATTAACTGTGAACATTACAAAGACAATTACTCCTTAACTGGGTATTCAGTACAATGCAATGTTTATGCAATCAAGTACTGAAGCAGGATGATGGGCCTGTTGTGGGCACTATCACGAATTAATCATCACAACAGAAATATCTATTTGACTAGCTGTTCATTTATTACAGCAGTAATATTACATCAGAAGGGCTAATGTTGTATTCTGTTAACATGGGAGTGCCAGGCATTAGTTTTATACACAGCTTCTTGCACCCTATATTTCAGCACCATCATAGAAATTGCAGACAATACAGCTGAAAACAACCATAAGAATACTCGATCTTACCCTCCACAGGCTACTATATCATGCAATCACCAAATAAAGTTTGTATGTTCTAAGAATTCAGTGGTTTGATTTGGTTTTGGGGGTTTAGGACGCACAGCAAATACCGTATAGGTTGTCTGGTGTATAGCAGTAATTGGTATATTAAAAGAGAGCTGGCTTAAATTGTGTTTTACTCCTGTTTTAGCATTGACCAGCAGCCTGGAGAAATTGTCATACAATTCACCAGCACTCCTAAAAACAGTTGTGTATCTGCGGAATGAAAGCGCAAAGGTACTGGCGAGGTCACTATTTTTGTGTCATTGTATTTGGTTCTAGACAGAGCTGGATGCACTGCCTAGTATTGTCCGCTGTTTCGGTCCCAAAATCTTATTTTCAGTTTCACCTAATTTTTCACATTAGGCTGAAGGTTGCCTCTGCTAAGTGTCTACTAGATCTAAAGCATCTGAGCCAAAATTCCTGACACAAGGGCTCATAAGTATACTTTCCAATACTATAGTTTAATTTTCATTATTAAATCCACAATATTTTCTTTGGAAAGCACTATCCAGCTTTCAGGTACTTGACTTTGTGGCCTTACTGATGCTCTTCATAAATACAGAGTTTTTTGTATATAAACCCATAAAGACTAAAATGTCATGTGGGTTGCTAAGCAAGTACTGGGATACTAAATTATATGAAACAACTTACATTAATACCAGCAATCTCTCTGAACCCAGCCAACTTATAATTTTCATTGATCTAAAAATGATTTGAATCATACAGACAACTTCAGTACCAAATCAGTTCCACAGCATTCTGTCAAGACTTCTAGAGCTGTCAAAAAAGCGTTGTTTCAACAACAGCCAGTCCACATTGGGAGGGGAATTTAAATTATATTTTTACTTTCTTGTTTTTACTGTATTAGAACAAGTAAAATAAGCTTTATCCATTTAGCAAGGTTTTCTATTTACCATCAGAAGAACATGCACAGGAACGCTTGGTTGGGTGGTAAGTTCCCTGCTTCCAGAACTGACATTTACTGTGCATCCGCAAACACAAGATGCAGATCCAACTGGCCTCTAAACTACATCATATATTTAGCATAACAGCTATGGATGATATGTATAGGAATGCTCATTTTCTAAAAAAAAAAAAAAAAAAAAAAAAAAGCCCACAAAACACAACACATTGTGTAATAATGAAATACATGCAACAATTGAAAAAAAAAAATCTTGCCACCAATTGTTACAGGTGTGGATGAACTCGAGAAGAACAGATTTTCAATGCAATTCAGCAGAATCCTCTCACTTTGGCCAACACAGCAGATCGTTCAGCTCTTGACTGAAGTGCCAGCCACCATTAACACCAGCGCTGTGCTAGGTACCCTTCAGGGCAGCGCAGCAACAATAAGACCAGCACTAAGCTGCCATCAGCTCTACTGTACTCAAGATTGCTACGTACCTCAGCTGGAGCAGTAACTTCAGGAGGTACCGACTGCACAAGGGAAAGGGGATTTCCCAGCTGTTAGCTGCTGCGAGTCAAGAAAACACAAGGTGAAAAGCTACAAAGCAAGCTGGAGCTCTCACACCAGTTTGCGATTTACTGACCCTCACTGCAATCTGCTAACTCACATGAAAACCACCTGCTGCTTTGATGTCACTAGGATTTTAACACATTAAACAATACAAGGCAAGAAAAGAGTTTCTTCCTAGCCAAGACCAGCACAGTTTAAGAGACTGGAACAATGAATGAGGCTATTACAACATTTCCCTAATTAGCACTTTGTAACAGCTGATTGCATCCTTGTCAAGCAGAATTGACACTACTACCATAAGACACATACTACCTTTAATTTGCTCCCAGAGTCCTAACTAAACAGACACCTGCATCACATTTACCAAACCGTGAAGATCTGGGGGGAAGGGGCACAGGGGACAGGACGATGACACCAACCAGGAGCCATCACCCTCACACTGAGGTCTGCAGCTCTCAAGCCTCCTTTAACCATCTAACTTTTCAATGAATCTGAAGGACACCTCAACTTTTTAGTACTAAACATCTTCCAGCCTACTGATGATTTTGAAGTTACATCCCCACCGTAGCCTAGATTAAGAGCATGCCCTAGCTGAAGATACTGTCTTATCTAACCAAATTTCTTAAAATTCGTTTGTCTTAACTAATAACACAGACCACAAACTATCCACGAAACAGCCATGTGCTTGCTAGGATATCTTTAAAAGAAATACCTCAAACTCACATTTGTGATGATGTACCATGCCTTGTGTTATCCTGAATACAGAAAAGAAACAAAAGTGTTTCCCTATAAGCCAAGCGACTCAAAGTTAAAATAGGAAGCAGAGTAGACTCCATGGCAAACAGATTGAACATTAACACACAATGCCTAAGTTACTGCTTGTTCCCTAAGGGCCAGGTAACTTTTACGCATGTTCATCTGCCAAAAAATGCTACATAAAAGACAACTACCCCCCCAAGAACCCTACCAGAAGCCTCACCACTATCTACCCCTATCTCTCATACAGCAATCAGCATTTCAAAACATAGCTTGAAGAAAACCCTGTGATATAACAGGAACCAATGTTATTAAATAATATAGATTGCATTCTTCCAAGTCAATAGCAAAACAATGACCGACTCAGTTTTTGAAATACCAGCACTACGAAAATGCAAAATTGATTTACAAGGGAAATAATAGCTAGAGGTTGCTACGGCTGCTAAAGTTATGGACATTTTTTAAAGAAACAAAAATATTTTCTCCAGTCTAAAAAAAGATAGCAAAGGGAATTTTGTGCACCAGATCAAAATCATACAAATTATTCTCCTAAATTAGGTTTTTTAAAGTATTATGACTCCAACATCATCCACGGTGTGGCACGGACGTTTGTTCCATTTTAACTAGCAACAATGATTTCAGCAAGGCAAAAACTAGCAGGCCTCCTGCCTTCTTTCATTTCGGTTTTTAATCTGTAAAACATTCCATTTACAAAAGGAAACAAACTAACATTGGCCTGTCTTAAAATGTTTTTCATTTTTTGTCTCTTGTGTGTTAATTTCTAATGATTTTCACGGCGAACAGTGTGTTATGCCAGGTCATTCAGCCTGTAACAAGTTGAGCTGAACAAAAGCAGGCAGCCCCGCGTGCAATGTCACCTCTAACATCACATGCGCCGGGACAGTTCCAGCACAGCCACAGTGAACCCAGCTCGGTTCATCCAGCCCTGTCCAACAACCGACGCTCATTTCGTAACCAGCAAAGGGCAGCCAGAAGAGCTGCAGTACACCTCACTGACTGGCAGTGAAACATCCCCGTTCACCCAGATCACTCAAGTCCACCCTCCCTGCAAGCAACACAAAGCCTCTGGCGTGAGACGCACCACCTGGACCTCCTCTTTGGGTTAGGTGATCACAGTGAACACAACAATCTAACTGCACCACCCTAAAATCATCATTTCCTTAAATAAAAATGTCAGCTGCCTCAAATCCTCAGGCAAGAGTCAAGGATAATGACTGATTTAACCAAGAGACCATTAAATCCCCAGATATCCTAAAGCACAGCAGCACTCCATCTATTGGTCAAGGAATAAGGACGTGCTTCATCATCATCATCATCGTACACTAACCTTGATCATTAAACACTCAGCCCCTAAATAGACCACCCCTTCCTCCCTGCTTAGAGCTTCACATTCTCCCAGCAAAAACCAAATACAAGTAGTAATGTCTTCTGAAAATAACACGAGCATCGCGAGAAGTGTTAACGTGAAAATTTCTAAAGTTAAACTGGTATATGCTATCAATCACACAATTATCATTTTATTTCATTGAGGAGCACATGCACTCCTTACGCAAAGTAGCCTAGAGGAGCTCGTCTCATAATAGCTGAAGAGCCCACAGCCTTACCAGAGTTCACACCTTCTTTCCCCGTAAGTACTGGACGTCACCAAGGAGGCTCCAACGAGGAGCTCACACGCTGTTCCCACCAGGCCGGTTGTGTGACGGGGTGTGCAGACCAGAGAACTCCCCAGTACAAGAGACGTGCTGGCAAACCCCGGCAGGGAGGTGAGAGGGAGCCTTTCACCGCAGATCTGCTGCCATAGCAGCCACGCGCAGAACTGCCCCGCTCCCCCCCAAAGCCCCCACCGTCCCTCCTGGCGGATCACACACAGGCGCACGTCTGCCACACCTGCGCTTTGCTCCAGCCACCGGCAACCGGACCAGGAGGCAGGCGAGACAGCCTGAAGCTGCACCAGAGCTGATTTAAGCAACAGCTTCTCCCACACAATTAGTGATTCAGCGATTTCATACATTCATGTTTTATAACCCTTGGCTAATTCTTTTTTTGTTTTTGCCCAGATCTTCATTGCCATTGATTCTATCTATTTGTTTTAAAACTTCACTCCTCCACCGAGTGGCACCGCGGGGATGAGGCACGGTCCCACGCATTCTCCCTCCGCTCGGTATCGCGCCGCTCCCCGCCAGACACGGCCCACCCGGCCCAGCGGCGGAGAACCCGCAGACACCCACACCGCCCCCCGGGAACCAACCGTGCTGCGCGACC
>Ga0181612_140696_pt1 | contig 19625 bp, 3 predicted proteins | sample HoacroProtozoa21_FD_119630 | JGI IMG/M metagenome (GOLD analysis project Ga0181612, IMG submission 119630) | Hoatzin crop microbial communities from Cojedes, Venezuel. Combined Assembly of Gp0051906, Gp0051904, Gp0051908 | reverse complement strand
TTATGTTATACACAGTGGGTGAGCATGAACTAGATAAAACAACGAGCAAAACCTTGGAAAGTCAGAACAGTAGGTTTTAGCAGAAAACAGACTACCTGTTATAGGCATGAAAATAACGTCTTGGGTACAGCTGAATGTTTCAGACAAATAGCCTAAGGAGACAGAAAGGGAAACAGAAACAGGAAAAGAGAGGAAAAAAAATAATAAATAATAAAGTTATTTTAATAACAAGAAAGTTGAATCTCCAGAAAGTAGAGAAATCACATGGCATTACTGACAGAGTGTTATTACAGAAGTTACTTCTTCTGCAAGAGGGCAGTTTTGTCAGTTGCCTTTCACAGTACTTGACCATGAAAAATCTTTCTGTGGCCAGGTGCAAGGCCTATAAGGACACCTTCTGTTGCTCTTAATTGAACTGGAAGTTCTCATTTCTTGATCCTGCCTCTTTCCGAAACTAACCAGGGATAGATACTATTACTGCAGCCACATCTTAGTGCCCAGACTGAAGGTTTATAGGCTGTGTCCACACAAGGAGCTGTCTTGCGGTAACTGAGGGAAAGCACTGGCTGGACACAATTGCTGCTGAGGTCTTTGTGTTTCCACTATGTTTAAGGAAGAGAGAATTAATCTGTATGTAAATATTTGTATCAAATACAAATGCTAACGTAAGCATACAGTTTCATTATGCTCAAGCCTCATATTGATGGATGTGGAAGAAATCTTTCTAAAATATTCTGTAGTCTTAAAGAACTATGACTACAATATAATACATGAAGGATGTTAAATAGGAAAACCTCCATGCTCTGACTGAAAAACAGAGGACTCGGACATGGAGGTAAGAAGGGCTGATGTAGTACACGATAGCCTCCAAAACAGTAAGAGACAAACATACTTTAGCATGCTTTACCATGCCAAAACTACTAATCTGGTTTAGCATTATGCTGGATACTCCTTATATTTCTTCCACAGATTTCTACACAGGAAATTAAAGTCTGTACTTACTGTATGGCTGTTACTTAACTGTAACTGTTAGGCTTCAGTTAAAGCCTCTTTCTTTAGCAAAAGAGTGCTAAAAAATAACAAATCAATAAGCTGCTTGAGACACATGTGTTGAAGGATTGATTTGGAGGCCAAAGATTGTTTCCTACTGATGGGAACAGCCTTTCTGCAAACTAAGTGCTTTTTAATATAAATATCAAATCTATGGAAAGAGGAAATTCTTTAAAAGACACAGTAAAGAGTAAACAGCGTATATAAGTGGACAGAGAAGCAGGGAAGGGACAGTCCCTGAGAGAAGCTTATATACTAGTGACAGAGGGAGAACAATAGGGGAGAGCAGAAAAGAAAAAGCATAGAGCCAGGAGAAGGAAAAGCAGAGAGAAAAGTTGAGAAGAGAGGCTGCACAAGATGGTGCAAGATGAATACTATATAAAAACACAAAAGAGTAGAGGAAGGAAAACTAAGGAAAAAAGAATCAAAAATAATAGGAAAGAAACACAGAAAATGGAAGGGCAGCAGAAATGAAAAAAATTAGCAATAGCTCAGTCTACAGGTTTGCAACAATCAAAGAGTAAGTAGAGTAAAAGGAAAAAAAATATCTACAAACATTCTCTTTATACAGTGTGTATACCTTTCTTCTGCAGCCCAGCCAGGACAAGAGGCTTGCTGGTGTTTCACGAAGCACAGGTGTCTTGAGCAGCTACACTGTCACCCAGCAGCAGCCTTTGCCATCAGTCCTGTTGGGTGGGGCAAGGGTTATCGCCTCTAACCTGGGTTTTTCTGCAAGCGCACCAAACTGTTTGGCTGCCATTTCATAAAGCAAAATTCATTTTCCAGAAAAAGGGTTAAATTTAATACAGCTGGACAGCTGAGCAGCTGCTTTCATGATTTAAATAAAAACAAGCTGAAATCCTTGCTGTCAGCTCAGTGATATATGACTTGTAATGGGATGTTTCCAACCTTTTCTTCCATATGGTTGCCTACATTAGGTAATACACACAGCCTACAGTGCAACCAGCTTCCCAGAAAACATCTGGGTCCCATTCCTGCTCTGTTAGTTTCAGTGTTGCCTCCCACAAACATAGATGATTCATAGGACAACATCCCTTTGGTTAAGGATCAAATTAGGATGTTTCATTGATAATTTTATCATGCATCCCAACTGGAGTTATGGGAAAATGGAACTCATTCAAAAAAGAATTTTTCCACACATATTTCCACCCCCCTATCTGCAGCTGATAAAGTTAAGATTTCAGAAACAGATCTTAATGACTGCTTAGGAAAAAAAAGAAACAAAACAAACCACAACACAACAAAAAATCCCCCCCAAAACCGAAACCAAACGGAAAAAAGAAAACTAGCCTATCTCCTGTGAGGAATGCATTTCCGCTGGATTTGGTCTTCTCTCTCGCCTAGTTTTAGAGTATTTCCTCCTTTAAAAATGTGTTTGCTGACAGCTAAATCATAACATAATACTTATTTCTAGAAGCTGAAATCAAAACCAATTATTTCTTCTATTGATAAAAGATTGGGATCTGCTGTAAGAAAATTATTTCATGTTTTAAAAAAGATAATGGAATAAAGAGGAAATGGGCAGTCTGCCCTGGAGCTCATGCAGAAAGTGATACAGGCTGGCTGCTAGAGGCCCTGGTAAGAACAGATGAAGTTGGCAAGTACCAGCCAGTCACTTCTCTAGATAAGGACCCCCAAATATTAATTCAGTAGACCATTTAATTGTCTATTTCTGAGAATTCAGGCCTTTGCTGATATCCGTTACTGCAGTTTTTGTGGTCACACTTTTGAACATGAATGACTGACAATGCCAGAATTTATGCAGCAATTCACTGATGTGCACAGTTGGCTGCCCACACATATCAGTGGTTTAATGTCTTTAAATCATCTTTTCCAAAACAGTTTAAATTCAACATGGGTTGCTTCAGTGTCATACATTACCCCAGTAGTATTAGTTACAAAAAAACAGCTGAGGTATGGCACGTTCTACCTACTCAGTTTTCAAAATGCTATTTTCCCCCCGCCTCACAATTCTAGTGAGTGACAGAAAGTGGATTACGGAGAGAATTTAATTAGTTGATTACTATCAAATAGTAAGACAGCAGCTTGCAAATGGATCTCAAGCATCATTTAATATTCAAGCTTAGTACCATTATTTCAGATATGTCAAAATAATATAAGGATGCCCAACAAAAAATTACGAATCCCATCAGAATGACTTTCAGCTTTTTTCTTTGGCATATTTATATTTTGCCTGTGTACTAACATAAAATTTTAAATGCTAAAAAAGGATCAGATTCTCAATCCTGTCTCCGTCCCAGGTATAAAATAAAATAAAGCATAAACCAGCAACATTCTCTCAGGGGCAGATGCACGCAAACGCACTCCGAAGTTGTTTTTCAAGAATCACCCAGCTACCTCAGGCTAGTGCTGCGCCGCTGACATGTATCTCTGGACAATCTGCTAGCACCGCAGAGATGCTGGGTCATGATCCTGCCCGTAAGGAAACAGAGACCAACTACTATGAGGCAGAGTGGATGTAACTAGAGACAGGTCTCCCTAACCCCAGCCTTTCAAGACTTTCTAAATCACGCCGGGGCTGGCGGTGCCGGTCCTGGAGCAGACCTGAGTCAGCGCTAACAAAGACTTATAGCTGCCCCACTCCCAGCTGCCAGTCCTGCAGTGTGCTCCAAGGGTATGCAGCACACATTCTCACCCAGCGCTGCTAGGATTTACTGAAAGAAAAATCAAGGGTCGCCTTTGTTTCTGAAAGTCTGGTTATACTTTTGTACAAAGATCTGCTGTTGTTTTTGTTTTACTGGCACTTAGAAATTGCTGAACAGCTCAAATTGTGATCGGTTGTGCTGTAAAATCTGCCTTCTGACACTGTGGGACGTTCTGGAGTGATAAAAAAAAGTACATGAAGGAACAGACACAAGGTTTGTTCGAAAGTTGTTGCTTTTACTAGCAATTTACTTAAGTCATTTTTCTCACCCTGACTCACTATTTTGCTGTCAAGTTAACGTTCTGTTGACTTGTTGGCAAACAAAGAAACTCAAACTCAACAACTTGTACTCAGCAGCTCAACAAACTGACTCAAAGGATATTGACTCAAAAGATATGTATTACAGTCAAGTTCTTTTCAGAATTCAGATGAAGTGCATCAGAATTTTTCACATTCTTTAGACTGCTGTAAGTAGCAGAATTCACAGCAGTCCTTTACCTTTCAGTTTTGCAGAAAGCTATTTCATGTTCTAACAGGTCATTCACTATTGAAGACGAAGTGTAATTTAAATCACTTAATCTTTTCCTGTACGTGATGTTATTTTATAGCTGTTATGGATACACTTCTCTTCGTAATAAAATACAACACAGTAAAAAAATGAAAAAATGAATATAAGGGTTAACTTGAGTGTTCATTATCAAATTATACCACTGGCGTAATATCAAACTATGCATTATCTACACCAGAACTGACTTATCACGTGGAATGTCAACACGGTATAAAGCACTGAGGAATTCCCCCCGGTAAATGTATCCCTCTGTGCATTACATGTGAGTAAATTCCTGCACAATTTATCTGGAGAATGGAAGTGGTGGAAGCAGAAAGCAGAGTGATTATACCATTAGTAGTGGAAGTATCAAAAAGAAACTGATCCTGCACAATTTATCTGGAGAATGGAAGTGGTGGAAGCAGAAAGCAGAGTGATTATACCATTAGTAGTGGAAGTATCAAAAAGAAACTGATCAGCTTCCAGAGCATGTGAGAACATCCCTGGGTAAGGCACACATGCTCATTCCTGTGTTGCTAATGTAAATTCCATAATTTACATTAGCTGGACTGAGGTAAGAGATTTTGGGTGAAAAAGAAAGTGAGATCACAGATATAGTACTGCTTCCTTCCCCTCTCCCCCCCTTACCCATAATCAGATTTGAGACACTTTGCTTGAAAAAGTAGAGATACAAGGACAACATAGGCAAAATACCAGCTACCTGTCAAAAGCCACATTAAACCCCAATATAGTTGTTGCCAAAGTCTCAGCTTCCTTTACATCTGCCTTTGTGACTGAAAAGCTTTATGGTGAGCCTCCTTCCTCCTTCCTTCATCTCACTTCTACTTTCAGAACCTGAGTAAAATAATACTAACCTAAATTTTAGATAATGTCCAAATTCAGAGTTAAATACTCTCTGACACCTAAAGATATTGGTATGGCATTTTTGCCCCCAAAGCTAAAAGCATAAAAGAGTTAGGGACTGCATTCAGCTCTAAATATGAAAAATAATGCTGTCAGCAAATTTCACACAAGTCTTTATAACATGTTAAAATGGGATTGGCAGCTGATATGCTTAGGTTTTAGACTGCCTTGGTCAGGACTGTTCTGTTCGTTCGTGTCATTTTGTCCCCCACCTGCCCTTTACATCTTTTTGATGTTATTACCAGGAATCAGTCATGACGGAAGCTCAGAAAAACACCCAGAATGATACAAACATGAACAATGAAAGCACAATTATGAACTTTTCTAACAATGCTTAAGACTAGAAAACCAAGCCACTAGAACTGTGTATACACCACAAAAGCATGCATTCATGTAACTGAATGCATATGAAACAAAAAGTATAGAAAAAAGACTGACTTTCTTTTCCACATAGGGGGTGTATCCAAGATACCACATACAAAGAACTTTTCTTAGTTACAATTTCTGAGAGTATTTGACTAAGTATTATCAATGCTACAGTCATGACCTAGCTTGAATGAAGATTCTCGTGAGGCAGAAAGGCTTTCCATGATGAAAAATACATATTTGAGGGATGTTTGAAAGACCACTGAACTCAGAGAGGAATGACAGGCATGTCTTTCTGAGAAATACACATACACCTGCAGTTCTTTAAGATTCAGATAGATGTGCATAAGTACATCAAAACTAAGCAGATGACAGATTCAGAGTGTAGGAAAGTAATCAGAAGGATGAGCAAAATAGAGAAAATTCCCTTTCTCTCTTGTGAAAATTAGTATGTCCCACTGTGCAAAATCCTGAACTGACTCACATCTGTAGTCCCATCCTCCTTACTGAGACTTACTCAAAGAGGTAACAGGGGACCAAGAATTGCAGCTTCTTAATGCTCTTCTCAATTTCTTGTTATTGTACACTGAGGTAACCAGTTAAAGTGAAGAAATGTAAAAAAAATTCTCCTAGAAAAATTAGTTCCAGCAACTTTTGTTCACCTGCTTAACAGACACTCTGGTGCAAGGGACCTCGGCAGGAAGAGTTACATAATCCAAAACATTTGATTCCTGCCTGAACTGATTATCAGGGTATTTCCAGCCCATATTCCTTCATTTCTTTTTCTTGAGATAATTATTTTCTTCACAAGAACTGATTTTTTTTTATTTTGAGGGCAAAAAGCTATTTAGGGTTATTTTTCTTGTCCCTAACACAGTTCTTTGATTGAATATAGGTAATTTTCACTACTTCAGATTTTCAGAAATAATCATAACTCGCTATTAACCTTTGGACCTCCCACCCAGCCCTGAAAACTAATTCATAAAATGTCCAGGGCTCAGTAACTTCATTCTCCTATAAACCGCTCTCAGATCATATGTGCAGCCAGTTAAAAATTACTATAGTTCAAGACATGCTGGCCACATTCTCTTCTTTGTGATCATCATACCTTCATTAACAGTGTGGAGGTTTTGAAGATGACCTTGAGTCATTTAACATTGGACTACAATTCAAGAAAATGTTTTAAACTCATATTTTGTTTGTGTTGGTGCAGCACAAAAGTTTTGAACGTTTCTTGAAAAATCAGGTTAAAGTTAATTAATCTGTTCTATTGAATTCCATCATGAAAGCTTAACTACAGAACAGGATCTTTGATTTCTCCACCTTCCTTTTCTCTCTCTATGTAGATATTTTCTTGCTGGAATCATTCAGCACATAATATTGTAACCAAAAACCAGAACACATTAGTAATTTTACTTTTCTTAGCAAGGTTAAGCATGATGATACCTACTTCAACAAACACAACAAAAATTAAAATAGTAACATAAAAACAATATTCAATAATAATAATATTGATTAATAATGCTAAACTATCTTCCTAGCATCCAAGTAAATGACACATGGAAAGAGAATGTGTCCTGAAGCCTGAGAGTTCATAACACTGCTGGGTGGGGAGACCAGGGTGGTTATGTGAAGGAACAAACCCTAGAGCGTAGGAGATAATGCATGTCCAGGGAGATGTGCAAGATGATCTGCAAGTTTTCTCAAGGGTAGATAAAGGCTTCAGCAACAGGAAGGTCAGAAGGAAACAGCTCACAAATAGGTGTGGAATAATGTTATTGAAGAAGGCTTCTGTGAGGCATCAAGGTTTGAACTCAGGCTAGCCTGGGGAGTTTTGTTAATGTAGTTGAAAGTTAGGAGCGTAGTCCTGCCAGGAATATGATGTTTCAGTGATAGGAAGTGAACTTGTAGATTACATAAAGCCATGGGACTTAAGATTTCTCTGGTGCTTCAGAGAACTTTAAAAATTGCAAGGTCTGGGCATAAACAAACAAAGAAACAAACAAAAAGTCTTGTGAAGATTATTTTTACTTTTTAGGTAGCAGAAATCTAACCTTCATAAATAATAATGGGAATTGGAAGTCTAACAACTGAAGCCAAATACACCTTCAGATACTCTGCCTGAGGTGACCAGGCTCCATAAAGAACACACAGAGTTTTAAAAGTACCAAAACCCAGTTCGTAAATACAGGCAAATAGAAGAGGGATCCACCTAAGCTGCTCAACAGGAGGCTTAGGCCTGCCTCTCAAAGACGTAGGAGCAATGGAAATTCTTTCCTACCTTTCAATATTTTCAACTCTGAACTCTCCCTTATATCTGAGTGGCTAAACACGCTATTCATTTTAAGGTAAAAATTGGATAAGATTCTTGTTACCTTCTGTATGTTCAGTATGCCCATTGAACAAGAGAGACAAGGAGTACAGCTTTGGTAGCTTAATCACTCTGTTTAGCCCTCAGACACTGAGTTACGTTTCTTCACAGAATACTGAAGGTTTTGACACCAAATTAAAGAGCTTCAACCAAAAAGAGCTTGAGTGCAAGCATGCCCAGAAGGTACTCTGGCACTCTCCTGATCGGCTGGGGACCTAGAAGCATGGGCAAAATCAGACAGCAGAAAATCATAGTAAACTTGATTCTTCCTTTCAAGTCCCGGACAGATTTAAGATTACCATTACCGCCAATACCCTTTTTTTATGTTTCATGGGTAAAACCAGTGATACAGTAGTCTATAAAAAAGTAGCTAAACTCACTTCTTTGGCACATGTAAAAAAGTGGGCAGACGTGATGTTGACCAAATTAGGAGAGCTGTAAATCAATTCACTTATGATTATCCTTGATGCACTATTGAGGTAACTGTGCTCCAAATCTTGCTAAATTAGTATACCCCAGCAAAAAGAGTGAGACATACCTTGTCTGAGACTCTGGTTGTAGTCTGAGCAGCAGAGCTCTATCTGAAATTTTCTGGTGTGAGTTTAGAAGCTGAAATGCTGGTGGCTTAGGCCACCTCGTCAGCTGGCCACCTCCTAGCCGTAGGGACAGATATCCCTGCAGCATTAAGCATAGTGAAGGGCAGAGGGGCAAGGGGAGAGTTTTAATACGATGCAGAAGTTGAATATAGTTGCATGAAAGGTAGTCAGATGCCCAAGTCTCTCTGTATCTATCCCTGTCCAACTTTGAAAATATATCTAGTGATATTCTGTATATGAATGCATTTAAACACTTTTAGAAATTTGATAAAAATGCCTGGTGGAAAGACAGTACGCTAAATTTAAGTTATCTTCTTTTAAGTGGAAAACAGCACTAGTCATTTAGAAAGTAGTGCTGCTTCTACAGATTACTCCAGCATCCAAAACGTACCATGTACGCATGCTATCTGGCTAGAAGTTAAATGAGTATCTTTCAACTACACTTTAGAGAAAACTGTCCAGAAAAAAACCCACCAAAATTTTTATGCTTAATTAAGCATAAGAACTTATTTAAGCTAAAGAAATGATCATGTACCTTTTGCAAAGAAAATATTTCTATCAACTTTGAGTTGATTGAATTTTTCAAATCATTTGAAAGTTTCATGTTTTAAAAATTCTAGGACAGGATGAAGAGTGACTATTTTATTTTAAATAGTACTAATTTCTGAAGCCCTAGGATAATTATAAGGTAAGTAGTGTATCTTAATTTTGAACACAAAATATATTGTAGAAGGCTATATTTTGCATTCAACATACTAATATTAAAGGTAAACTTTATGACTGTAACATGGTGGAATTTGGCTCAGAATTTAAAAAAGAAACTCTCTCCATAAGACACAGTAAAGAATATCATATTTAAATAAGTTTAAGATGTTTTCAGTCTATTCGGTTTTAGTCAAGAAGACATTTTCTCTCTAAAACGACATAAAGAAGAATTATATTTAAATAAGTTTAAGATGTTATCCAGTCCATTCTTTTTTCCTTTAAAAAAAAATGTAATTCATCTGTCAATGAATACAGTTATAACGCTTCTCAAAGTTCCCAAGCGTAGGAATAATGAAAATACCATTCCTGCGTAACCTACCAAAAGAGAGAGAAACCCAACGCACTTTCTAACATGACAGACAGACAAAATCACCTTTAAAAATAACACTAAAGGAAGAAGCAATATGATAGCCTCACGTTTTGATGACCATAATTAAATGCCAAATCAAATACAACTCGTGCTTTTTAGATCTGCCATTTTCAGATGCATAGTAGAATGACTCAGCAGAGTGCCACCTTTGCTGTTTTAAAAAATACAAAGAAAAACTGTCATTAACCCCCTCCTCCACTCTCTCTCCCACACATTTTTTCTATAGCTTCTTAGTAGCTATGATGCTTTGAGATCACAGCATCTTTTGTTACTCTGCCTAGAGTGAAAATCTAATTACCATCCCCTGTTTCATAGTTCCTTGCAAGATTAAAAACAAAACAAAAAACCAAACACAGAACTGATTGAAGACCAAATAAGTCCAATATGAGATCTTCTGAGATACATGATGTTGTTCTTAACTACTCCATCACTTTATCAGTCACCTTATGTGCCTTAAGGTTGTACCACAATACTTTTAGGCTACAGTAATAAAGTAAATTTTAGAGCACAGGGGTGCTTGGGGGTGGGGGGGAGAAGTATTCTAAAGCTCCAAGTTTAAGTCCTGTTCTACCGAAAGCAGAATATCTAAACCAGCAGAAATCCCAGCCACCGACCACAGCTGCTAGCTTCTGCCACATGAACTGAATAGGAGGACATCAGCATCATCTCCAGCTCATTCACCACCCTCACTTTTTTTAAAGACTTTGGATATCCACAAGTCATCCCTAATTTTCTTATGTGCACAGTGATTTTGGCCTTTACTCTCTATTTGCTTGCAAGGTACCCTTGCTATGCAGCACTTTCACCTTCCCACGCACAATACAATCTGAGGTAACACAAATCTGCAAAAATTCCCCATTATTTTTTACATTTAGCATAAACAGCATTTGCAATCTTTCTTTCTTTCTCCTCAAATCTCTGAGTTGGAAAAAAAGTGGTTTCTATAAAGCAGTGAGAAACTGTGATGGAGCAGTGGATTAACATATGATACTTGGGAGTGTCTCATCTTAAACTTCAGAAAAAGAAAACAAGAATACTTCTCAACAGAAACATTCGGAAATTTTAAAGAAAATGTTCGGTTTAGTAAAATCAGTCTAAATCCTACAGAACTTCTTTACTATGTACATGCCTTGTGTGTACATGCTTTTTACAGATTGATTCGGGGCTGGGGGGAAGGACAAAGCAACTGACTGCTTGTATTTTTTACCTGGGACACGGAGTGAAGCTAGAGAGAAAGCATAAGAATTTATGGTGGTTGCATACTGCCCTAAACAGTGCAGGCAACTGTGGGGTTTTTATGCCAAGATAATGAAGTAATCTAGGTGTTCCATCAACACCATTTGACATGACAGCACTAACTCAATGACTAGGGACAACCCTGGTGATTCTGAATAACTGTTGATGTAGAATGAGCATGTACAGACATTGAAACTTACACAGAAGACTGCGTTTAAATGTATTAAAATGCAGAAATCCTCACTACAGAAGAACTGAAAGTGGTTCCTGAGGGAAGTCTGAGTGTCTGTAGCTCGTGATTTGAGAAAGAATATCTTGTCTCACCTTCAGATTAATGGAGGATTTATAGGCATCTTTGTAAACCAGAACGAACAAGGAAATTCAAAGGATTAAATTAAAAAATTCACCCATCCCAGCAGAGGTATGGAACCTTCTGCTAAGCTGCTAGAACTCAGGTCATTTGGAAAGAGTTTGATAGACTGAATGATATATTAGAAAGAAACATGGATTTATTTCATGCTCCTGCAGTGCTGAAACAGAGAATGGTTTTGTTAAGTAGGTGATTTTTCTACTTTAAAAGCCCAGTTTCATACCAAAAAAGGACCCATTTATGAACTCAGTTATACAGTCACAGACTCATTTCCTGTCTTTATATTTCCAGTTTGCTTTCAAAGTTATTCCCTTCTGCAATTTGCCTTTTAAAGGAATAAACTGTTATTGAAATTGGGGGGGGGGGAGAGAAAAAAAATCACATTTCCTCTAACGCACTTGTGAATTTCATTGTATGTGAAAAGCAGTTTTTAGCTGCAGAAGCCAATATTGCTTAGAGGAAGTCGAGTGGAGGGGCAGCTGGAGGTGAAAGGCTAGTCTATACTTTCTGTGACCTGTCAGGCTGAATGAAGCACACGCATGCGATGTACGCCACTCCCAAAAAAGGGAACCTGAAAAAGGTAAAAGGTGGGAAGCTCTGCTGGTGTCAAGGGAAATGCCTTGGGGAATTAGCCAAAAATATCTGCAACAAATTGGCAAAGTCATTTGAGTTTGATTTTTTCTTGTTGTGTTGCAAAGTGGGTCAAGTTCCCTACACCCCGTACCTCTAATTTCTTTTTTCTTTCCCAGAAAATGAGCATTGATAGAGGTGTGAGGGAAAAGGAACAAAGTGGTAGGGACTGGTTGTCTGGGGTTTTTTTAAAGGTGAAAAAGTACATCCAGTCACCAAAAAGAAAATAAATAAATAAAAAAATCAAACCCTCCAAAACAGAGAATGTGTGGATGATAATTCAGAACTGGTAAGAAAAATAACCTCTTAACACCACACAACCCCCAAAACAAAACAATAAACATTATCCTCTTTGCAGAATGCTAAACCTCAAAAATATTAAGTTTTCAAAATATTCCACTGGTATAAAATTCACTGCTAAAGTATCAGACATTAAATTATATCAGAAAGCAAAGCGATAGCATCCTAATTTTCCACTAATTCTTTCATTTGTTTTACTGAATGAACTATGTGATATGTTATAGTTAACTACGTTGCCTTTTATCCCATTTAATTTGGAATGGGACTACTGGGTAGCATGATTTTTTTTTTTTTTTTAATTCAGGGCATTCTATAGAGAACCTTTTTACTTTCTGGATATTTTCTAATTACTACCATAAGCATTATAGACCAGCTGCCACCTTTTCCATTTTCTTTCCCTATTTTTGTTCTTCTCTGCATGAGAAAAGGAATCCCTAAAACACCTCGTAACCTTAAATTTGCAAAGGTTACATCTTATCTTGTAGATGGAATTTCATATGACAATTTTTGTTGCAATTAATTGAAAACAAAAGCTAAATAACATCTAGCTGAAAGACTAAAACCAAATCCTTTGTCTCTTCTGTATCATTATCTCTCTGTAGATAGCTCTACTTGAAAAAAATACCACAGCTTCTTCTATGGTTAAGCTGTATGCATGCACATACTGCCTTTCTACGTCCTCCAAAGATGTTTCTAAAATGCTTCATACTATATAACATTAAGAAAAAAATTCTCAAAAAAATATCTAAATAGGAACTCAGGTCTGCAAATTTCAGATTTGAAACTTGTAACATCTTGATAAATTAATTTAAATATTGTGTGCAGAGCAAGTATAGAAAACAAGGAGATAAGAGGCTTCTTTTAACAAAGTATCTGTTTTCACAATGCATCTTACTTCACAGTTTCAGCAGAGCTAGTTACATTGTGACAAACTTAATCCACAGATACCAATTCAGTAAATGAGGTTTGTGGAATAATTAGATCATTCCTATTTTGATTGCTTATGTCTGCGTTATTAATGCTCGAGTGTCTATCTGCATACTATATGAAACTTTTTTCCACTCAGAATCAATGTTCAGATGCCGAGAAAACCGATGGGGTAAAACAAAGGCTACTCCTTATAAGCATCGGCGTTTTGGAAAAGTTCAGGCTTGTATTATTAATTAAGATGAAATACTCATAAGAGATGGGAATGTCCATGGTTAAGCCGGCTCTACTACTTGTTTGTTGACATATCCCCACAGCAGTGGAGTTGGGCATGGAGAATTGCTGCATAATGCATTTGAGGATGTACAACAGATGCTAAGCAGACATAGTATCTTACTCCAGCCGCAGAGAAAAAGAAAATATAAGCCCTATACATATAAGAAAATAAAAAACTGTATAAAAATCTTGAAAATAGGGCCAAAAGTGTCAGGTAATAGAGCAGCAACACGCTTTTGCAGATCTCCGACTACCAGAGTCTTGGCCTAGCTCCCAGCTTCAGAAGTTGGATCAGACTAATCTTCATTTTGCCAAAGCTGATGGAAGCTCTAAAAATGTAAATCTGAGCATAAAAATGAAAGAATATTTCTTGCCTTATACAATTTTTAAAAGCACATAAATTTTAAAATTAAATGCTACGACTCTGCAAGATTTGGACTATGCAACAGCCAAAATAAGTTACCAAAATTAATGGAAATAGAGTAGTAAGCTTTTTCAGGATTATAATGTGATGCAAGTGTTGAGCGGAGTGATGACAAGTCAGCTGCTCCTCTAGATATCTGTATTTCATTTTTCTGTGCTCAAGTTGCACATAGTTATTCCATTTACAGAAATTAACAAATTCTTGCATCTGGATTTTCACTAAACAGAACAATTTGCCAACCTACTCCAGCATTAATTGTCATTTAAGAAATCTCCACAATTAATTCTGGTTTATAAAAAAATATATATTAAAAGTATTAGGAAGGATAATTTATGAAGAATTATCTCTTTAAAACTAGATACAAACGATAAGAGTGTGCAATGTGCAACCCTGGGAATTTAAAAAAATATTACAAGGTTTGGAGTAAAAATATAAAGTTGATGGCTCACATTTACATGTGGCTTTAAGGTGAAACACTGGCCTGAAAGAAAATGCCATTGCTGGGCAAGTTTGAGTCCACTGTAACCTTCCATGTCATGTTAGGGAAACACTAAGTAATAAAGTCACACACAGGCATTTTGTCAAGAAGCATCTATGTGAAGTAAGTGTGCCATATTGTTGTGACATGAACATCACAGTTAATTCATACAGGGCACATTCACACTATTTTATACAGCGACAGCAGGCTTTATAAGATCAAAGCTTAAATGATAATATCCATAAACCGAGTTAGTGCCTGAGTTAGTAACCCCACTGAGATACCTTCAGCAAAACAGCTGTTCCACTGTGGGAAGATCCCTACATACACACACACCCCCTTTGTACCTGAAAATACTCGCACATATTTCCCAACATATAATACACGTACCCTGCTTTATTTGGTGGTTTGAAGCAAGAGAGCAATTTTAAGAATGTGTTCATGCAAATGCTGAAAAATACTGTTTGCCTGGCACTGTTCATACCAACAACCACTCTGACACCCAGCCTGTTCCAACACCTTACCAATGAGTTATGTTACAACTACTGCATCTTTTGTAAAATGAATTGGGAATCTTTGTTTGGTTGACCATTTTTCCCCCTCTTACCTACTCATAAAGTTCTGTCCTGTCCCTGGACTGTAGAAAAGAGACTGTTCCAGCATGACGGGATGGTGAACCTTAGCAGACGTGTAGGTATTACTGTAACACAAACAATAATAACGTAGGGTGGTGCTGTTAAGTCAGTAAACTGACCTTACCTAATTATTCCTGTTATACAAGTCAGTACTTTTCAGATCTGGGGTCAACTGTACAGGATGTCATTTCCCAGAAGTAAAGTCAGCCTCCCATGATCCTTATTTTTCTCCTTGTTTTCTCTGTGAATAGCCAGTTAAGGAATGAAATTCTCGCTCATTCAAAACCTAAACCAAAACTCTTAATTTGTTTGATAAGGCCTTTAAAATAGCATAAGAAACTAAGCTCCTCAGTGCCTGATTGCTGGACGGGACAAACCAACCTGGAGACAGAACATACGAGAATGTAAGGTTACAAACTCAGCTGGGTGTTGATAAGCAGGGGGCGGGGAGGGGGAAACGACTCTGCCCTCATTTGCTATAAACACTGAATTTCTCCTGTATGTAAAAAGATGCTAAGGTGCAAGGGATGCATTTACCACAGTGTCTTATTTGAGGTCAGTATAATCTACAAGCGAATCTCCTGGTCATCCCCGCTTACTGAGCTTTGGTTCACACTGCAGCTCTGGACTGTTAGAACTGATTCCTTTGGAGTGAAACTCGACTGGAAGATGCCCTCTGGCAGCACACCTAATGCCCTCCAGCCGCTGTTGGGCATTCAGGCCACAGGCCAGGCTACAGCCAGGTCAAAGCAAAACATGTACAGAGTAGACAAAGATCTTCAGCTTCAACCAGTTTGCTCTAGAGATCAGTTCCTGTTGCGCTGCACCGCCTTCTAGTGTGGACAGAGCTCTATCACCCAGGCGCTCGAAAGAGAACCCATAGGGCTCATCAGTTGTACTGATGCCTCAAAACAAACAGGAAATATTCCTTTCTAAAGCAAGTGAAAAGTATAGCAAGGAACACCTACTGGTTTTGGAGGAAAACCAACAAAAACAAACGCTTCTTAAAAAGTGCAAGAAAGCATCTGAAATGCTGAAACTTCTCAAAAAAGGCTTGCTGTGGTGTTGGTTTTGGTGTGGGTCCCGCCCCCCCCCATACTGTTAGTTTCCTGTTCCAACTTTTGGGAACAAAAAGGGTAAGGATGGAATAAAAAGAATAGAGAATAACATATCTTCTAGGAAATTTTTATGACATAAAACTCTATAGAAGTGGGATGTTGTTGACACACACTGGCAAAAAAAATCAGTCACGAATGGGAAGATTAGTAACAGAACTTCTTGTGTGTTAGCTCATTCGTCCATGAAACAAGAATACTCAATGGTAAAGGCATAATTAATACCCTATTTCCTTTGTAATCAATAAAACACAAGCATAATAAGAAATACTAGTAACATTGCCTTTCTACAGCTGAAAAAATGGCCAAAGAGCTTACTTATAGCTAGAGAAAAATTATCACAAAACACGCAAACATTTTTAAGCAGAATCATTCAATCTAAATGTTATTATTTTGCATAAACATTGCAAAAAAGGAACAAAAATAATATTTACAACATTAAGTCAAGTTATATTAGGAAGTGTGAAATCATATGCAGCAGTAAAATACATGTCTCTGAAAATTCAGAAATAAACACTCTGAAAAATTTAAAAATATTTGTTACGAATGTTGGAGGGATCTCATAACTTAAAAAATATACTATTAAATTTTTACATACATCACAAGTGTACTTAAATACACCGTGCAGTTACTTTGCTGTTGGAATATTGAACATAACTAGTAGGATAAGTTATGGGTGATTCATGCCTTGTTGTGTTGGAAGTTTACATGAAAGATGATGGTAGATCATGAAGCAGAAATTCTGAACAAGGAGTGGTGAACATCTGCGCTGCTTCCTCTCTAAGAAAAAGAAAAGTTCACATCCCACCCAGGGAGAAGAAATGACCCTGATAAAGAATGTAAGTGATCTTATTCGACCTGTGATGCAAGACTAGTGCTGACCTCTGCCGCCTAACCACAATGCATGTTTTTTGTTATAAGAGTGAGCAAGTGTGCATTGGGGAAAAGGAATGAAAGGAATATGAATGATGCTGAGAGTCAGGACAATGAAATATTGATTGTGGAAGTGTGTTTGTTCATGTAGGTATGAAAGGCTAAATGGAGGAGAAAGAGGAAGAAACACAAGAAGAAAATAAAAATACACATGCATAACCAAGCCATTTCTATTCTAGAAACAAATCAAAGAATATGCCACTTCGTTGTCCCTCCTCAGACCAACATTGCTTTTAAAGATGTACTAGAACTGCGAACTGTAGCATTTAAAGCCATAAATAATGCAAATACTGTTCTATATAATTATGAAAGTACCAAAATGTTAATCCAACTCTATTTGGGAATGTGATTCATGAGCATTCTATATTATTCATATAACTCTTCAAATTATAAATTCAGTACTTCTAACTCAGCACATGGAGAATATGTTTAATTGTTCTCATCCAGAAACCACCCATTCCGCTCATCTTTTTCTTTAAAAAAAGAAAACACTCTTTTTTGCCAATAGCTGGATGCATAAATATTTCTCATATTGGTATAAATACAGCACACTGTTCCTGCAATATGAGAACATGAGAGATTTTAATTATCAGCCTTCCCACACTGTAACATTAAAGTAAAATAAAATTGGCTGCTTACGGACAATGTCAGCTATCTATAGTACAGGAAACAGCATGGTTAATATCCAGTCCTTATAAACATATTGTCTATGTAGGTCTTTCGTTAAATATGATTAATGCAACAAATGAAAAGCTAAAGTCAAATTTAATCCATTCAATCTCAAAGCACAAATCAATGCACTTTTCACATTGAAGAAGAAGGATAATTTATCAAAGGAACTCTAGAAGGAAAGGACTTTAATAAAGGAATTCACACCAGCTGAAAATTTCAGGCCTCCAGTTTTAAAGGTGAAGAATGGAAAAATTAGAGAATGTAACAATAAATCTAATTACATTGCAGCTATTTTTTCTGGAACACTTTAATCCTGAAATATAAGCATAAGACTAGCATTAAGCACAAAATAACACTGCCAGGTCTGATGTACAAACCTTGGTAATATGTGAAGCAACCAGACAAAAAGAGCCTAACCTGTCAGCAGTCAATACGCAATACATTTTTAGAACCAATAAGAATATGTTTGGTGGAGCTGGTTGACACAGACGACAGGAAATATAACATGGAACTTTACATCTCTGGGTCACAGGTTCAAATGTAACCCAGGGCAAGATCCACAGTGCAATAACTAAACTTTAAGCACCTGCTAAGAAATTGTAACCCAGAGGTCACTCACTCTACATAGATGCTTAAGACCCCTTATACACATACAAGGAAAATGAAGATATTCAAAAGGAAGTCCAAGAGGGCTAGGACACCAAACAGGGAACTGCAACCAGCAATCACAAAAAACCCACCTTTTTTTCCCAGACCATAAGCACTTATAGTGCAACTGAACACTTCTGGACCTAACTGATGATCTATAGTATGATACCCTCCAGGGTCGGGTATTCAAGCCCATGTCCTAAAGTGAGGGACCCAACAAATGGGTGCCTCAAAGAGCTGAGCAGGATTCGCTTTTTCTAAAATGTAGTCAGACAAGCAGGTGGTGATGACTGTACCAAGCTTTTACAAAGCCACCCTCCAAAAAATTAATTTATTACAAAGTCACGAGATAAATTGTTTAGGAAGATTATTTCAATTCTCTCCTTAGCTCAGGGGAGTTCATATCCACATCCACTCTTACGCATGCTCCAACTGCCACACTAAAATCTATACCGAAAAAGGGAAACACTCTTTCACTACAAGACTTAAGAAATGAGAGAAAACATCTACCCAAAGAGGTGAACATGACTCTATAGACCACCGACTTGAGAAATCTCAATTCCAGTCTTGCTTTTGTTACTTTTTACGCAATTTCAACACACAATTTTGCATCAAAAGGACATTCACCAGACAAAAGAAAGTCTGATTCAGGTACTGGTCTGGAAGGTAGAAGATGTATATTTGTCTCTTCAGCCAGAAAAAAAGAAATGCACTGGTTCTTCCGCTTCCTGAAAAACTTCTGTCTTTGCTAGCCTCTATACTTCAGGGGAAAGAGGGAGAAGTACTAGCAGCGTGCATACTATAACAAAACAACTGCTGCGGCATCTTGAAGGGAACGTGAAGCTGTCAGTGCCATGACAGTATCCTGTAAAAATATACTGGAATTAGGGTTCTCGTGGTATAGACAGGTGAACTTTGTCTTGGTCCCTACCAGACTTAGGCATCCTCAGACTGCAGCAGCATTGAGCAAGCAAAGCAGCTGAAGTCTGGGTACTTCCAGTGTAAGGAAGCATTTTTAATGGCAAATTTATATTTAGCTGCTTCAGATAGTCTCTCCTGAGGTTGTAAATCCTTTAGCCACCAATCTAGTTTAGCTGTCCATCACCAGTGTGTGGAGGTGCTGCCAGTTGATGGAACATTGGTCATTCATGAGGTGAACATAATTGTATGTACAGTATTGCTGATGACACAAAACTGGGAGGAGTGGTGGATACACCAGAAGGCTGTGCTGCCATTCAGTGTGACCTGGATAGGCTGGAAAGCTGGGCAGAGAGGAACCTGATGAGGTTCAACAAGGGCAAGTGCA
>Ga0181612_155140_pt1 | contig 19626 bp, 4 predicted proteins | sample HoacroProtozoa21_FD_119630 | JGI IMG/M metagenome (GOLD analysis project Ga0181612, IMG submission 119630) | Hoatzin crop microbial communities from Cojedes, Venezuel. Combined Assembly of Gp0051906, Gp0051904, Gp0051908 | reverse complement strand
GTATGGTTTCTGCTTACTATAGTCTTAGCGCTAAGTAATTGCTAATAAGAAGAGCAATCCAAATCTGAAAACGTGGCTCCAGTTTAAATTACAGAATACTTTAATCTGTATTACTTAGCTCAGCATTACATATTGATATGTGGAATACATTAAAAGAACTCATCGTTCTAGGTTGGCACGTTCTAACATATGTCTTTCAGCCAGTAGGATTTCCTTCTGTCTCAGCTTTAAAAATAAATAAATAAAAATATCCAAAAAGTAAATTTTTTACTTTTTATGCACAGTTTATTCAGTAAAGTCACAATACTGGAACTGGCCCTTGAACAATCTGTATGATGTCGTAGGCGGGGGAACCCCTACAAGAGGCGTGTGCAAAAACAGCCAGTGCATTTAAGGAGAAGAATGTACGTCTCAAAATCTTCCTGCAACTGACTGCAGCATCAGGGGCTGTATGTGTTAAACTTTCCTGATCATGTCCCTTTCATACCTCTGTGAGAGTCAGTATTGAAGAGAGCAAACAATACAGGTCAGTCTTCTTCATGGAGGAACCTGAAGAAGATTCCCAGATGCTTGGCTTACTAAGAGGGGGTGTGGGCTAAAGCTGTGCTTTTTTCAGTCCTGACCAAAGTAGGTAGTACTGAGAACTAGGAAGTGTACCATTCCTCATTTTCAGTTGATTTTACACTTGTGGATTTTACTATGATGGGAAAACAAAAGAGATTTTACTTAAAATCTGTAGCAATATTTTGGCACAGTAGTACTGATGTGGGTTATTGCTTTTGTCTGAATTTTGTGGGGGTTTTGTTTTGTTTTTTTTTTTAAGATTTCACACTAATTTCACTGCCACATCCCATAAATGTTGCGTAAGACTGCAATTTACATGCAGTGTTTTCTGTTACAGTAAACATTATTAATAACCTTATCTAGAAAAGAGTTAAAATGCTTGGGGTTGTGAACCTAATCCTTGGAACACCGTGGGTCATAATGAGAGTTGAGTTTAGTCAGTGTGACTGAATGAATATGTGTGTGAATGTATGTAAAATAAAAATCTGATAGTTTTTTTCACATATCCCTTATTTTTTAGAATTTCTGGGTAGTGAAAGAGAGGGTGACTGAGAGTTTTATTGCATTTTTACTGTGGCTTTTAAAATGGATGTAAATAAGTACTTGTAGGCTTTAAATGGAAACAGCATAAAAGCATAGAGTGTTGTTTACTATTTCTGTCTTACATACACTGACTGTCTTAGTGTGTTGTATTCAATGAATACAATAATGTATTTACTCTTCAGTAATACAGTAGGTAATAGTTTATATTTTTGTCCTATTTTGAATCAAATTAGCCTTGTTCTTACATTCTATTTAACATAAAAATTTCTGTAATGTTTTGTTTGGGGCAGGGGGTAGAAGCTTGTTAAAAGTTGTTAAATATTGATGTACATTTCCACAAATCTTTGTGAATACTTTCATGTGGATTTATTGGAAATGACCAGACAGAATATTTTTCTTAGATTTTATTTTTCCTTTTAGTTGGCAGTATTTCCTTCTAAGCGTTTTTTAAGATTTTTCTTTACTAAGAGTAGTATTTTTATATTACAAAACCAAAAACCTACTGTCTCTGGAAACAATTATTTTAGATGAGACATTAGAATTATACTTATATATGAACACTTTGATTTTTTCTTAACTATTAACACTTGATAATTTACTCATGTATTTTGAAGACTGATTTTTCTCATTACTCTTGATCTGATAATTTACACTTTATATCATTATTAACATTAGTTTTGCAAAATAGACTTGCAGGCCATATGGGACTCAGTCATGAGTTCTGTTTTCACATTTTTGTATAGCATGTAGTGCAAACATGCTTGAGTACAATATTTTATCTTGTTGTGCCTGTTCTTTTTTTGATGCTGGCATTAAAATAATATATTTAGTCAGGTATTCTGACCCTTAATACTCCAAGCTGTGTCTTCACTGAAGTGAATTGCCATTTAAGAACCCCTCTGTTAGAGTGACCAGTAGAAGTTGAATAGCATCAGTTACAAGAAGAAACAGCAAGTGTCCAGCTTCCAGCAGTTAACTGGAATTGGTACTAGAAGATATGTGAGTTGATACACTGAAGGGCAGAGCTGCTGTCTAGAGGAACCTGTATAGGCTGGAAGCATGAGCCAATTGTGAAATTAATAAGGGAAGAATGCAAAGCCTTGTGCTTGGGAGGGAAGAACCACCTCTAGTGTTTCAGGCTGAAGACTGACTGGCTGTGGTGCATCTCTGCTGAAGAGGAGCTGGAGATCATGCTAGACACTAAGCTAAACATGAGCTGGCAGGGTACCCTGTCAGCAAAGATGACCAACAGCATCCCAGGCTGCATTAAAAGGACCACAGCCAGGAGACTGAGGGAGGTGATTATTAACGTCCTTTACTCAGCGCTTGATAGATCCCATCTGAAATGCTGCATGTGGTTTTGGGCTCCCAAAGACAAGAAAGATGTCAATCAACTGGAGCTGTTCTACAGGAGGGCAACCAACAAGGTCTGGTTTGGGACCAGAACACGTGCCCTATGAGGAGAGCCTGCAGGAGCTGAACCTGTTCCGCCTGGAGAAGGGACAGCTTTGGGGGGACCTAACAGCAGGCTTCCAATATCTACATGGAGGCTATCAAGAAGATGGACTCAGATTCTTCTCAGTGGTACATGGCGGGAGAACAAAAGGCAATGGGTATAGATTGAAATAAGAGGGGTTCCAACCAAATAAGGGGAAAGCTTTCACCCTAAGGAGAGTCAAGCATTGGAACAAGTTGTCCAAAAGACTTTGTGTGGTCTCTGTCCTTGGAGGTTTTCAAGACTGGCTTCATAAATCCCTGAGCAATCTGCTCTGAATTCAGTGTTTGTCATACTTTGAGCAGGAGGTTTGACTTCAGACCTCCTCAAGTGCCTTCCCCAGCACCTCCTGTGATGAGCACCATCTTATGTGTCATACATGTGCAGTGATTGGTGATGAGAACTGTGCCGTGAAATTACATTTAAGTTAAAGTTGCATCCCACCTTGTGACAGGTGGCTTTACTGAGTTACAGACTGTTGGTATGAAGACAAGGGAAGATAATCCCTGTTGAGGAGGCAGTATGGAGTAAAAAAAGTAGCATGTCTCCCACTCTTAAGTTCTTCCCCTCTTCCAAGGTACCATGTAGTCTTACATTTCCATGTGTCTTGGGGAAAAACCTTTGAGGTCAGAGGAAAGTTTATTTAAATAATGGGTAAGTAAAGGACAAAATGTTATAGAAATCACTGTCTGATTTGAGTTTATAGTAGTTTGAGTTTGTAACAGGGCGAATTTATTTGCATTCAAATATCTTGTGTTTCTTTTTATATTAATCTTAATTCTTAATTTATTGACAGTCCATATGCAATTTTTGGCTAAACATTTTCCCATCATCTGTTACTGATGCATATTTCTAATTTTTACCTTTAGTGTGAAGTCTAGAGGAGTAGAAATAGGAAAATATCAGTGTTAATTCTGCAGAGAGCAAAGGCTGATGTGGATTTTTCCAGGAACTTGAGTGACTTTGTAGTTAGACATAGTGACTCTCCATATTGAAGCGTTGAAAACATTTCAGTTGATATTGCCTTGTATTTTTCAGTAGTGGATGTTTAGAGAAACAGTGGATGGTATTCTGAATAAAAGCAAATCATCATATAGCTCCTGGTCCAGATAGAAAAGTATTTAATTTTATAAAACTTTCTTTACTTAGATAATCGTGTTCCTTCTGTGTACTTGGTGATATATTTCATGGTAGCACATTTAACTTTGGAATTTTAGTGTTTTGTTGGGGAAAAACTGTATAGTGGAAATGTATCTTGTAATTCAGCTAGCTTTAGCTAGTTTGTCAGCGGTTTCTTGTGTGTGTGTGAACTATAGCAAAGCTGTCTTTGGAGAGAATGGGCTGTCTGTGTATTTGTTTCAGTATGTTTTTAGGTCTGAAGTATTTTGAAGTAGCTTAGCTCAGTAAAAACATCTGCAAGATTACTCTGCAACTTGTAATTTCACGTAGCATAGCAAATGAGTGATGTTTATTTTGCATACAAAGTGACACAAAAGTTTCTGTAGTGTAGAAAGAACTCATACTGAACAAGATGGAATTATTCCATATGGAATTATTACGTAGACCCTGGAAAGTATTTTCTCGTTGAGGCATGGAGTGCCACAGGGCCAGGATTTTGAATTTGCGTTTGCTGAACGTGTTGAGGTTCCTGACTCAGTCTGTTTCTGCAAGCTAAACAGGTCTCCCACAGTAATACTCCTACCCACTAGTCTCTCAACCGCTGCTTCCTCACCCCAGCTGGTATTATCTCTAGTTTTGATGCAACTGTGTCCAAGTGTCAGATGGCTTAGCTGAAACAGGAACATAAAGTAGAATTACAAAGAAGACAGTATTGACAGATTTATTCAGAAATGTGAATATTTTTAAATCTCTTCTATAATATTCAATTCATTGCACATACAAACACTGTTCTGTCTTAAGTTTAGAGAAACGCAAATGATTATGGGCAAAACATTCAATTTGCAATTGTGAACTGTTTTGTTTTTTTTTTTTAATGCTTTTTTCCTATATATCTTAGCATGAGAGGAGTGAATATGTTGTCTTTCTCTTTGGTATCATTCCATCAATTATAGGAAAAGTTTGTCATTTAGACAACTTCTCTCCCAGGTGATACCACTTTTCTTCGTCTAGTTTTGTGTTTGCTTTTATTCTTTTTTTTTTTCCCTTCATGCTGTGAAAATACCTAAGAATCTGAAAATAATAATTTAGAAGTATACTGTATACTTGTCATTACAGTTTGATTTTAATGTTAAAAAAAAAAAGGAAAACAGTGCCACCACTGCCCTGCAAAATGGCCCTACTACTGCACAAGACTGGCAGAGATAAATCCCAGCATGTAGCTCACTGAGTGACTAGATAGGTCGCACACAGCATGTGATTAACTTTGTAGTTGGTTTCTTATGAGTAAAAGTGCAGAATTATTTTCCAGCTCTCCTTGTTCTCCCTGCCCAGCATCCTAAGGGTACTGAGTCTGTGAACAAGTTCTAGCTGTTATTCTTCAGCCTCACCGTTGGTAGCAGCAGACTTCTTTCAGTTGTACAGAACTAACAACTCCTGCAATTGCTGCTCGGACCTGTTAACAAAACCAAAGTACATATTCCAGAGATACCTTTTAAAGGACCTTGTTGGAAATACATACGTTTTTAAAAATAAAAACATTGTCAGCATGCTGAGGTGCAATGTAGGAGATAGACCCATTTATTAATTGCTGCAAGATCTTCAACATTTTGATGTAACTAGTGGCCTACTTCACAAATTTGCATTTGAAAAAAGTGAAGAAGAAAGCAACTAGTTTAAAAATACACTTTTTCTGTCTTAATTAAGTTATTGATGGGCTGTTTGCATTTCATTGTAGTGTTGTTTTCACTACTCCATCCATTCACTTGGTTTCTATTTCTTTTTCACATGTAGAACCAGATATGCAGTATGTTGGTTTTAGTAATCGCTGTGGCTTGGTTTATGGTATTGGTCAACAGCATCTGTTTTACAGCGATGTACAGTGTTTCCAGAAACCTGTAGAAGGCAGAAGAAGATACTTCTAGCTCACCAAATTTATTAGTCAAAAGTTACTAGAGGCCTGGAAGTTCTTTCCTATACGCCTGCTATCAGCCTTATCTAGAAACAGAATGTGCGCCTCATTAACTCGAGGTAGCCGTCCTTATTATGAATAATTTTTGTTAGTTGGTAGATAGTGTGTTTGTTAGGAGTTTTGTAGGTGAGCATGGATGTCCACTGAAAATGCAATAAAGGTAAAAATGGCAAATTTAGTGAACAGTTGGTCTGGATATGTTTTCACATTTTGTTCCAAAGGAGTGTATGTCTTCCATGAGAGGTGAGGGAGTTTGTTGTATACAGAGTGGTCTTTCTCTTCAACATGTTTCACTTGTAGGTACTGCACGTAGAATGTGAGAAACAGCAGCTGTGAAGGCTGGAGAAATAAATTCATCTACTTTATCACAGAATTTAATTTTCAGGAAAAAAACCCTAAGCAGAAATTTGTTTCATCATCAGTGTGTCAACTTACTAATTTTCTTACCTTTTCTATCACAGATGTCTAATTGTGGTGAATAGACAAATGTTTGTTTTCTTTTTAGTTTTTTAAAACTTTCAAAACTCCTTAGTAAGCCTCGTGGGCATAACAATGTGATTTTTATTTTGCCTTCTAATTTTTTAAGAGAGTGATTTTTAATGAGAGGTTGAACTGTTTTGGTTATGCCACATTATCTGTGTATATATATATCTTTTTTTAACTTCAGTGATGTGAAAGATGAACCCATAATGTTTTGCAGTTATGTATTATCTATATCGTATGCATTGATCTTTAATAACTCATTTTTCATATTATCAAATGAATTTTCAAAATTTAAGTGACTCCATCTATTGCAAGAGCTTTTTGAATTAAAATAACCTGGTTGGGCAAGTGGGTATTTTTCTTTACAAAAATATTAAATGCTCACTCATTTCCTCTTTAATATCAGTATGTTTTGTGTATGCAAAATGCCTATTAAAAGTTTGTGGGAATTGCCTTGAAAGATATTTAGATACCTTAAAGATGCAAATTGTGCAAATGTGTTTTTGCATCTTATAGCTGAAATGTAATTAAGCTGATGTTTTCTTCCAGTTCTTAATATGCCATTCTGAAAAAGTATTCTTGAAAAGGAAATTGAAAATATCTAAATGTTTATGTTCCATTTATTAGTACTGGAAGATTTCTTTTAATACAGAAAGGGAGTGCTCAGAGAGCTTTAGGCTGAGACTGTTTTCCAGTGCAATTGGCATGTCAGTAATTTCGATGAACAGGTTTCGTGAGGGAAATGAGAATGAAACTTAAACATGTGCCTCTCCCCATGACTTCCCAAACCCCTAAACAAGAATGTGATATAGATAAAAGCAACTTAATGGGTAATCTACAGTTCATGTAAATGTTTTTTTGAAATCTGCTTTGTTTCTGTGTTTTTTTTCATGTGAGGCTTGCAGGGCAAACCTGACTGGGGCTTCACCAGATAGTTATGCATGGAGGTATTTAACTGACAGAGACTGCTTGGCTTTTTAAACTCTTTTCATTGTTGTAATGCAGTCCCAGCTGTAATGTGGAATGCAGCACGAGCTTCCGGGAAGTACTCGAACACTGCTTTAAAAAATGCCTAAATAGCGGTATCATCAGTTGGTGACTAAGGGTAACCTGAACTCAGCTTAGCAATTCTTTAATTCTTTTGTTTTCCTGTCCTGTGGTGAGACGTGGTCTTGCCAATGGGTGTTGCAATAAAGGAAAGGAAAGGTGAATGCTGCTCATAAAGCAGGAACTGCAGGAGGCTATGTTTGTTTCTCTTACTTGTTTTTGTAATGAAATCTGTTGTTTCAGTGAATGAGCAAGAGGCAGTGACATGCAGAATTGCACGTTCTAGTGAGATACAGACCTGCCAAGATTCCTTTCATTTACAACATATTCCAGAAAAAACTTTTGACCAGAAGCATCATGTTACTACTTAGTAAGCTCATCTTAGAACAAGAGAATCCAGCATTTCTGAAACTAGTTTGACATCTTAGTGTAAGAAGTTGGTATGATTACAGTCAGAAGAGGTGCTTTGTTTATGTACTGTTGTAAAATTTGGTATTTTAGATGTTTTAGTTACTGCACTATTGCTACTTATAGTTGCAATACTTGCTTACATAGTAGTTAAGTTTTAAAAATTAGTTTAAATTTCTCCACTATTCTTAAAACCTTTCTTGTGAAAGGAGGTACCTATTAGTTTTCTTTGCACCTTGTGAGTTTTTTTTGCAGCATTTTACAGATGATGGTAAAGTCTGTCTTGATGTCTTTTGTTTAAGGGAGTAGCAATGTTTTCATGACAGAAAAATTTATGGCCATGCATACTAGCTGCTTACATCTGCTAATGTACTTAATGATTACATATTTCTAGTAATTAAGAACACAAAATCCTGCAGGAAATACATCATTACTACATAAAAATACATGGAGTGATTTAATAAGTACTGTACATGTCGGGCCTTAATTGCACAGGTGACTAGAACTCTGTATGGAGAGTTAAAAGGGGACTTCTGTTTTTTAGAGACCATCTAGTGCATTCCTTTTGTATTAATAAAACTGAAAGTAGCATCAAATTTTTCAAGTGTGTGTACTGAAAGGATGGTGGAAGTTATCGGAACAACTAATTAAATAGTAGATTTTTTTTTTTTAAGTACTAAAGATGAAAAAGTTAACGGTTCCACAAAAGAAAACTGTGCCTCGTGAATCTGTTCATGTTTGAGCGCATGTTTGGAACTGGATCCAGCTGTACTGCAGATGGAGAGGCTGCCCAATCCATGCAGCTGATCACGTTATCTTGTGACCTGGAGTGTGTGATGCATCGGGTAAGAGATTAATTTCTCTCTCCTGCATTCCATTTCAGTAAATCCTTCCATGCCCGTCACCTCTTCCTAAGCATGGTTGTATTTTTTTTTGTTGAGCTGTGTAGTTTTTTTTTTTTATGTCGGTTCTGAAGTTATTTAGGGAAACCCCAGAAACAACGCATGCAGAAAGAAGGATGCATCCTGCTGACATGCTGTTCCTTTTCCAGGAACTGATGTTCTCTTCACCTTGACTGACAAACCCAAGGGATATTACGTTTTTAATAGTTGTATGAAATAAAATAAAAAGGGAGAGGGAGACTGCAGTATTTGAGGATTTTGAAAAGTAACTTCAGTTACAGTCTCAGAAGTTGTTTCATTTTGTAATTAGACTACTAATTAAAATATGCAGTTTTAAAAAACTGTAGCTGAACAAAATTCTCTTGGTTCTACAAAGGAAAAGTATGCCTTGCTAATCTATTAATATTCTCTGAGTGCATAAACCAAACAGTGGATGCAGCTGAAGTCTCTGACATCCTTTATTAGAAGATTCCAAATCCTTTGCCAAACCCCTTCAAAATAGGCAAGGGCAGTCAGGAATAGGATAGTGACCAAGAGAGCTGAATGAAAGCAAAAGGTTACCATGAGTGTTCATTACAGCAGAAGTCTTCCTTGTTAGAGAAGAGAGTATTCATATGTAATAAATATCGGGAACAGGATTAGCAAAATTTCAGATATTAGAATTATTTAGTTAGGATCAGAGAAAACCCTTGGGGGAATTTCAGGGGCGCAAATTGCTTGGATGAATAGCAAGATGTCAGATGAAGTTCAGTGGTCATGAATGCAAGAGCATGCATATTGAAGGAAGTAGTTTGAACTGTGCATAAGCTTTACTGTGTTATCAATTGATTTGACAAATTTAGAAGACATCTGAGCAACATTTCGGACAGCAGAGTTGAATTTCTCTGGCTCGGTAAGCAACAGTGGTCAAAAAAAGGGAAAGCTGAGGTGTGTTAAGAATAGCATTATGGAAATAAAACACATAAACTAATAGTTCCACTGTTGCCTGGAACTACAGAAACAAGAAATTTGGGAATGATTACTAGAATGACAAGGTAGATGAAAAGTTTGTGGAGGTGTGTGTAGGGGGAAATCTGAACATTTGGACCACTTTGTCTGGAGGAGTAGCTGTTTGAAGTTTGGTAAAAGTGTACAATTTTCGATTGGGAATCTCTGATACAGTACAAAGACACCTTTCTGCTCGTGTTAAGCAGGGGGTGGTCAGTAGAACAGACAACTTGTGAATGTAGACCCCCCGTTAGGTACTGCTCTGTGTAGTGCACAGCTGCTTTCTGACAGCTGTTCCAAGGGCTTTATTATGGAGGTGAAGAATTTAATTAGATTTTAAAATAATTTCTTAGTAGATGCATGAGTATAGACAATAGTAATGGCTCAAGAGAAGAAAATTTGAAATAGTATAACTTCTGTGCTTGTGCAAGAATTCCAACACGTGATTACTAATAGGTGGAAGGATGCATTTATTAGGACATGTTATTCCATTGCAGCACCCTAGCTGGGCTTTTTCTTTGTAAGGTGGCACTGAACCACTACTCATACTTGAAAAAAGAATGAGAAGTAGCCAAGTTATTTCGAATTACAGATTGTGTCCCTCTTCCATCAGATCACCTTTTGTTTCTTGAATGTTCTACAGAAAAATATTACTTGAGAAGTTTGAAAATATGTTGTATGTACCTTTCCTCATCTTCTAGAACCTGGTATGTTGTTATCTCTTGTCTTCAGACTTGCCAATATATCTCTTTGTTAAACAAAAAGTGGAAGCAATATTAAATGCTCAGAAAAACATTTTCTGAACAAGACAAAGTAATTGTAAGATTCTGTGATGCGTGTAGGACAATAACAAGTTACTTTTCACCAATAGATTCTTGTACTTCCATTTTTATATAGGAAGCATTCACTGTAGTTGAAGGATTTGTAGGTAGAAAACAACCTTTTAATTTTGCAGATGCAACTTTTAAAAAAATCCTTTAGCTCGGATAAATTTAATTTTTGGTAGAAAATCTATATGTAGCGGAATGGCTTTTTTTTGTATTTTAAAATAAACAAATTCCATCACCACCCCCAATTCTGTCAGAGCTCTGAAATGAGTACTTTGTTTCAACAGATAATCAGTGGTGTAATGAAATATTTCTTTCGTACACAACTGTACAAAATATCAAGTCTTGCCACTTCAAAAATAACTAATATCATTGCTTGGGAAACAATTTGTTATCCTAATTATTTGATGATGATTGTCTATAGTACTGGCAGTTGTCATTGTGTGTGCTTTAACTGTGTTTGCTGTACTTTTGTAACAGCCTGTATGATTATATATTTGCAATGTAGTATCTGTATGGTACTCAGGCTGGACCTGGACATTGTGTATGTACACTGTTAGCCTACCTCCTCACTTTCTGTGTCAGTACTCATCTTTGTGCCTGAGAGACTAGTGGTGGCCGGTTAATTTATAAGCCAGAGTTTGAGAGATATTATATCTGAGCATCTCATATGATTAATAAATGTTCCTCTTCCTGCTTGCAACAAGGGAAGCAGATGTCATATTACAAGTTACGGTGCTAATCAATGGATGTGGTGCTTCTGATTTGAATCATGTCTATAAGTAAATCTTCTGTAATACTAAATAAGCTTTGTACGTGCATAAAAATAAATCTGGGCACAGTGAATTTTAGGAAACAGCAAAATGCAGCAAACTCATTTCCCAGTAGCATAAGAACTATTTTAAAAAGACTTTCTGGCTCAACCACATTTCTGCTACCAGGTATTTTTCAGCCACCTTCTCAACACCAAGAATGGTTGTTATTTAAAAAACCAAAACCAACAAAAACCCCAACAACAGCAAAAAACCCAACCAAACAAAACTAATTACCATGGCTATTGCATACTTTTCTGATTCAAGGTCCTCACTTGGCAACATTGCCAAAAAAATAAATCCTCACAAAGATGCACTCATGTGCATAGCATCATTGCTATCCTGCTTTGTTAAATGATGCAAATGATTGTAGGTAAAGCAGGTGATTCTGAGATACATGTCTGTTACTGATGATTATTGTACATATTTTTATGGCATAGATGGAATAAGCATTGGTTTGTTTTCTAGAAATTGTGTGTTTTGGAGGAGAAACTGGCTTTACAACTGTGTCTGCAGGAAGTTACTTTGGAATCAGTGTGACTATGATAAGTTAAATACTAATGACTGATTTTTGGAGAATAATTTGTCATTATTAAAAATAAATGTTCCTATGTTTCTGGCAGATACAGGATTTTGCTATTTGAATTTCTAAAAATTTGTATCGTAAATGAAAACTTTTCGTATTTAGTGTGTGTTGGTGGCATTCTTATGCTTGAAGGTGTAATTTGTGAAATAAAAGCTTGGAAAAGCCACTGCTCCTGCTTAATTTTGATCAAAGGCCAACATAATGTTTACCAACTTTGATTTTGGAATGTGGGTAGGTAGCTGGCACTATCTGTCATAGTTCTGCTCTCTTGGTCGTTGGGTTGTTCTTCCAGTTCCATTACTGTTATGTTATTCTAAGAAACTCAAAATGCAGTTTAGCCCAGGGAGGGTAATATTTAATGAATAAGATTATTCCAGTTCTCAGACTTGATGAATCCATCTATTCAGTGTTGTACAGCTATATTTGATATCCCCAAAGTCAGGTTGCTTTTCAAAATCTTTCCTGCATTCCACAGCATAGATTCACATGTAGCTTACTGACAGGTCTAGAACATGTTTTTCTGAAAAGCAAAGCCTGCTTATCCTGGATAAAAAGCACAAACCTAGTAGCAAGTGCAGAGATTTGCAGTTAAGGCTTAATGTTCCCAGTTGTTTACACAGAGTGCTCAGCTAGTGTAGTGTATCACCTTCCATTTTCGAGAGCTGTGGACTTTCTCTGAGGTCCCTGAATGCCCCCATCATTTATCTCAGCTTTTCGTTCTGTAATTGAGCTGTTTGACACTTCATGTCTCAAGGAGAGGCCTCTTTGTGCCTAAAGGTAGATGGTGTCTTAAATATCAGTCCTTTTTAATGTTGATAATAACGGTAATAAAGGAAGTTTTTCTGTAGGTAGAAAGGAAGTTATGGCATCATGATACTGTCTCAAAGGCTACAAGTGAAAAATGGAACAAACCAGAAAAGCCTACCATCACCAGCCAGAAAACCCTTAAAAATCCACGGGACTTTTCCAAGCCTCATTAGGCTTGGCAACAGTAAGTGAACCTAAGGGTGTATATATAATACGTGTGCCAAAACTTGTATGTGCAGAGAAGTGTGAAGTATTTAACAGTTAACATCTCTGTTGGGCAGTGCAAAAGCATTGGTAAGCTGTAAGTAGCAAGTTCGTTCAGTCAGATGGTCTCCTGAATTTTGGTATCAGTTACATGTATTTGGCTAAAACTGTACAGGGAGCTATATTTGTTTGTGTGATAACCTCTTTTGCTTGTAAAGCTGAATTCAATCTATATATGCTTATGTGTGTTAAAGTCATGCAGAAATGATCAGCCTTTGTGAATTGCCACCTGTTTTTAGTTAAAGGAAATCTAAGGTTATCTGAAGTTACATATTTTCAGGCCTCATTTTCTTTGGAAAAAATGCAGGCAGGAGATGCATATTCTTCTTTGTAAGAATTCTGACTGGTTGCATTTAGGCATCTTCTTAAATTCTTGTATACCTTGTATTTAACTACATAGTAGAATTTTCAGTGTTCATTAGAAGACTAAATATTTTTCTCTGCGTAGCCGGTTAATGTCTTTATGCTGTGCGAATGTATGAATTTCTGTTTTGTCATCAAGAACATTGCTTTCTGAGTCATGTTCAAATAAGAGTATCACATACTAGCTTCAACTCAGTTGATAAATTTAGGATAGGAGAATACATCTCTGTGTGTGTAATTTCAGTTATGTCTGCCTGTAATCCAGAATCTTATTAACCCTTGTTAATGCTAACACTTGAGAGTTTGTTTTTTGTTTTAGTGTTATATTTACATTAAAAACCCATTCATCCTTTCTGAATTTTGTCAGTTTGGAGCAAGAGTGACCACTACTAAAAGTGCTCCACTAATTAAAAATAAGATCTCTTTTTAAATTCTTGCAGTACTTCATCTCGTACAGACCAGTGATCTGCACTGAGGTGGTCATATTAACATGTTCGTGCCAGTACAGTAATTTTAAGCCTATATGTTGCTTGGAGGATTAAGTGTTCCTTATCTTAAATCATGGAACTCTTCATAAAACAAACAAACAAACTTCAAGGTTTGGAATGTAGTCTCCAGTATCACATTGCCTATTTGTCTCTGCTTGTGCAACTGCTTAAGCATTGTGCTTTTTTGATCAAAGAGGAATGTATGGTGGTTAATTTCAACTTTGTTTTCTGTATATTTTTTTTATAAGTATAACCCAATTTGTCCTTCTGAAAGAGAAGAAACTAGAACTGTGGTTTTAAAAATGTGACATTACTGTACATGGTAAAACCTAGTCAGAATTATAATTTAGTGAATTATGCCATGTGTCTCGATTTTTGATGCTGAAACCTGTCAGAAAAGATCCCTGTTGACTGGAGAAAGATTTGTGTTGTGTCCATCATCAAAAACTGTAAAAAACAATGTCTGAAGGAGGCAGACTGAGCACAATCAGTTTTGCAGATGGTGCCAAACTAAGGGGTGCATTTTGCACTCGAGAGCAGATGTCGTTCAGATGAAACTGGACAGGATGGAGGAACGGACTGATGGGAACCTCAGGAATTTCAGCAAGAACATACTGTTTATCTCCATCTGTATAAGTTTACAGAGCTAAGTGAAACTACCACTCATGTCCAGAACCCCATTCTCTTACACCTAGTTCATTTGCTGATTCCATGATGATATTTAAAGTTTTTAGAGCAGCTTATCTCAGATTCTTTCTTTTGGGGTTTGGAAAACCGTAAAAGTGTTCTGCTGAATTGCTGTCCTTTCTCAAAACAAACATGCTTCACTGATCACCAACTTCCAGAGAAAGGACAAACAGCCAAAGGTGCAAACTCTTTGGCTTCTCTGAGCTTTCTACTCAACTTGTAGAAACTCTCGTCTGGTAGGTGTGCTGCTTTCCTGTGTACTTCTTCATAGGGACCCAACTTCTTTCCCTCTGTTGGGTTTGAGTTTATTCTTTCACTTCAGCATGCTTGGTTTTATGTGCTTCATCGCTGATAGAAGCATAGAAGATTTTTATGTGCTGAAGACTCTGTTAATGCTAATAAGTAGAGAATTCACTGTAGCTGTGAATGGTTCCCATTGAACCGAAGGACTTTTGTTTCTGCTGGGTTTGACTGACCAAAAATAGCTGTCTGATATGCAGAATTTATAGCAGTAGAATAATTTTTTTTTTATAATGCCTTTCTCTTAGTACTGAAAAAAGGAAGGTAATTTTTCATTTATATTTGCTGAACTTGAAAGTTGCAGAATGTACTAAAGATTACAGCAAGACTATGAGGTGCTTAGTCAGTATAAATATGCATCATGATGGTTTTATGCTTTAGTCCAGTCTGCTAGACCTTCAGCAGCCCACTGAGTATTGTCCAAAGTGACTTTTTGTTACACTTACCCATACAATTTTTAAATCTTAGAAAACATACTCCATCTTGAGGTTTTTTTAGATGAATAATGTTTCAAATTTAGCTGCTCAAGATAACTGCTTGGGAAAAAACAGCTCTTTATGTGGAAAGATTGCTGTCCTTTTCAATGCTTATCTATCTATTTACTGGTACTTGACTCAATAAAATTAACTTTCTTCATCAATACACACAGGGTAGGTGTGTGTTTCAAGCCCAGGTCCTGCTGAGCGCAAGTCCAATTGTAAGAATGCATGTTTCTTCAGCTCAGGAGAAATTCCAGAGCAAACAGGATAATCTCTCTGTTTTCTGTTCAACTCTTCTGACTCTTTAGTGTTTTCTAAATCTTACCAGGAAACTTTCCCATCACTACTAGTTTTCCAGGATTCATCTGTGGGCTACCCTCTGTAGAACACTGAAGACACTTTATTGGAGAAGGCGTAACATGGCTTTAGCCTCTCTGGCAGACTTTAAACTGTGCATGGTTTGTGAGCTTGTTTTTCTATAGGCATTTTCTCAATTTTAACAGAAGCATATTCTTGGGAAAGGCTGTTGTTTTCAGGCCTTGTGCCTAGAGGACTTTCCAGTGGTATGTCTGGGATCGCTTGAGAAGATGCGAGGTGGCAGAGCTGGAAGATTTGGGGAAATGGGACCCTGTTGGAATGATTCTTCTTGCAGGCTGGTCTGCTTTCCTCTGTTGTCTGACAGAGGCTGGGTTTGTGACAGGGAGAGCATTTGGTCCTGGGATCACTTGCTGTTCAGGACTACAGATACTGGGGTGTTCTTGCTCTTTCTCTTGATGTGTGAGCTTGGAGACTTACTCATGTGCTTGCTGGGCCACCATGAATCCTGTTGTCAGCTTTAGTGCTACACTAAGCTGTCTGCATTACCAAAGATAGATGGCTTTCCAAAACTGTAATTTGAATAATGGAAGTGTGTTCTGTAGTGAAATTCTAGATTTGAACTGTGCTGAGGACCTGAAAAAGAAGGCATGTCAGGTTTATGCTGCATTCCATAAAACAAATGTGGTAAAGGGGCCAGATTTGCATCTTCAGAGTTTTTGTCCTGCTTACACTTTCTTTTTATTCTCAACATGAGACATTCTAATTCTGGTTACTGTAAATGGAGTTAGACTAGCTAGACTCTGAGAAGTTGAGATTCTTTCTCTTTGTGTTTTTCTAGCCGCGTTTCCTTTCTTAGAAGTTTAACCCACAGCTGCTGCTCTATGGAACTTTTGGTGGTTGGTGGTAAGAAGTAGGGCATTTTCTTTAGGAACAGAATTGTTGTATCTGCCAGAAGGAAGGCAATTTAGGACAAGTGCAAAAGGTTGTAATGCAAATAACATGGAAGGCTTCATAAGGTACACTTTTTTCAAGAGAAAAAAACAGTAGAAGAGGAAGAAGACATGTTTGGACAGTTTCTTATAGTAATTAAAAATACAACTGTTAAAAACAGATTTATATTCAGTAAAACTTAACAATGCTACCTAAGACTTATCAAAAAGGTATCTATCTATCTGCTTACAAATTTCTAACTATGGCAAGACCTGTGCTGTGCTTCCTAGGAAAGCAAAAACTGGCAATTCTTGTGCTTTTACCTTGCTTATATCTAGAGATCTGGGCCGTAATCGGGGAAGGAGAAAAGCAGTGAAGCGGCAGAGCATCAGAGTAAAAAATTCTTTTCTGGGCTGCACAGCCACTCTAACGTGGAACAGCCAGCTCCCTACACAGAGCTATCCACGCTTTGAGCGTTTGAGTTGCAGATTCGCTATGGCCTTGATGTGGTTCTGTAAGGATGTTACTTCCCAGACTGTATGCTAGCCTGCTTTAGGAAACAGGACCACCCTTTTCTGCTTGTGTGGAGGGGAAATGATACTGGCCTGGTGTTGATTTTGCCTAGAGTCTGCTGAGAAGTCTGTGCATTGTGTTTTGAGATCTGGAGCAGTGGCGAGTGCAGTGGAGAAATTATCTCGATGGTTTCTGCACGGTCAGTTGAAGTCTTGCTGAGTTTGTTACCTTTGAATGTGAGCTCAATCCCTGTGACACTATTCCGACAATATTCACCAATGCTCAGACTCAGGCAAGCCTGAGGACAGTGTAAAAGTTCTTCCCAAGTGGCAATGTGTGGTGTTTAGGGTTACTGATATATAACAGTTTTTGTTATCAGTTTGTAACCTAACAGTGAAAAATAGAAAACTTGAGTCTGAGTAGAGTTGAAGTAGGGGTTTTGGGGTGGGGTGTTGTTTTTTTTTTTTCTCTCTCTGTTTCTGGGCTTAGAAAGGAACGTACTCGATTGAATTCACATCTGGTTGGCTGATTTTCTTCATGGAGAAACTCCAAATTCATTGTGAGGATTAGAGTAAGCGTTTATGGGTTTTCAGGATTTTGAATGGAATTTGAAGTATTGTGTTTTCAAGCAGTGGACAAATCTCTTTTCTGGTAGGTATTTGTTCATGTTCTAATTTTGGCATTTCTTTGTCTACATTCTAATTTTAAAAATTGTTTTACACTTCATGTTGTGTCTTGGGATTTCATAATGTGCTCACTCTTTGCAGAAATGCACACGAATTCATTGAAGTTCCTCATGACAAAAAGTTCTCATCTAAAAGACGTTGCCAAGTTAGTTGGAATCAACTTATTTATCAAAATAAGCTGCTTATTAATGAGAATGGAATTTGCAAATCCTAAAAAACCTGAGAAGTATTAATATGCACGATTTGTTCTAAAAGAGTACAAACACGCTATCTTACTGTTGCCTTATTTTCTTCATAATATTGGTTAACAAACATATTTGAATCCAAAAGAGGTCTCATGAGCAAGATAAAGAAAAAATGGTTAGCTTTAAGAAGTGCTTGCCAGCTAAAAATGTCTTTCCTCTCAAACTTTATGAATCCTCCTCTCCTTTATATTTAAACTAACAAATTGCAAATTATGTAGTTTTTTTTTGTATAAATAGCTCTAGATTTTTTGAATGTCCAGCATTGCAAAACTTCAGAGTTTTTCACAATTTTGGTGTTACATTATTGACTCATTTCTGGCGTGTCTCTTCAGCTTTATTTATATATATTTCTTATAAATATACTGTATTCCAAGAAGCTCAGGAACTGGAATCTCCCACTAAACTTTTCTTGATCTTCTCCGTTTGAAAAGTGATTTTTTTTTTCCTTGATTAAAATTAATTCAAACTAATGCCCAGCTTAGATTTTTCTGTGCTTCATGTTTTAGATATCTGTTGTTTCTGAAGTGTGAGATTTCATGGAACTTGACCTGTCTATGCATCTGTCTGCTGATACAGTAGACTAAAATTGTGTTTGAACCTCTGTGCTATGTCACACAGACAGACCACTTTGTCTACATTATTTCATATTAAAAGCCAACCATTTGAGCCTTCAGGTTGATAAAAATATCGTAAATGGCTTTACTTGACTATAGATATAAAGAAACGGTTGTATGTTAAGGGATAGGTAAGCGAGGGGTGTAGATATTACTAAAGTACTTAATTACTCATTTCAGTAATTGTGATGCAAATAGCAGCCACCTAAAATGATCACGTGGTCGTATTTGAGATTTGAATTGGTGGTTTCAAGACATGTTGTTTATTCTGGCTAAAGAAGATGATAAAACTTTAGATTGGAAGTTAATGTTCTGAAAAGACCTGACAACATTTTGTTTTTTATAAACTTCAACATCTTTGATTTCAGCAGGAACTTGAATATTGTCAACAGCTTGTTGCAAAACATCTGTGGACCAGGAATCTAAAGATGAAGATCAAGAAAAACTTTTGCTGCCAGTTCCAAATGTTTTTAGAAGGAAGACTTGAGGAGGTTTAATTACTATAAGATTCTGGAGCTTTTTCCCAAGTCCTCCGTGCACATTATGCAAAGTCGTTGAGGGGGCCTTTCTCTATAAAAGCTGTCTTCTTTGGTTAGCCTTGTCAAAACAGGAAAACCCTCCCAAGATTTTTTTGTTAATTAATATATTAATCTAGAGACAGAACTGCTCCAAACAGTTACTTAGTGGATTGTCATTCTAATTTCATTTTAATTTCCACACTGTGTTGGCAAAGATCTCTGAATTTGTTTAGCCCCTTAATTGGTTCAAAGAGGAGGATACCAATAGAATGTTGCTGTTCTGGATTGATGACTGAGTCTGTGTGGTACAAATTTGATCTCTGGTGTTGATCTGATCCCTTAGAGTATTATCACTCTTAAGCTGTCACAGTTGATGAAATGAACTCAAAAATATATCTTCTAGAATTTTTATTTTCATTCTGCTTGGAAACCCAAGCAGGCATCAACACCATCAGTTTATTTTGATCATGTTTCCTTACTTTTTCCTCATAATGCTGTGGATATGTAAAGTTTTTCTTCCAGCAGTGGTAGGAAGTCTATTTGGATGATGTTTCCATACAAAGAGGGATTTGAGGCACGACTGATGCTGTAACCCTGTTCTAGAAATGGTTGTCATCACTATGCCCCGCTATTCTCTCTTTAGAAGAAATGGGGGGGTTTGTGTGGGTTTTT
>Ga0181612_128440_pt1 | contig 19626 bp, 20 predicted proteins | sample HoacroProtozoa21_FD_119630 | JGI IMG/M metagenome (GOLD analysis project Ga0181612, IMG submission 119630) | Hoatzin crop microbial communities from Cojedes, Venezuel. Combined Assembly of Gp0051906, Gp0051904, Gp0051908 | reverse complement strand
CGGAGGAGAGATGCTCCAGTCCCCTCACCATCCTCGTAGCCCTCCACTGGACACTCTCCAGTAGCTCCTCATCTTTCTTGAACTGGGGAGCCCAGAACTGGATGCAGTACACTCCAAATGGGGACTCACTTGGGCAGAGTAGCAGGGGAGGAGAACCTCCCTCAACCTGCTGGCCACACTCTTCTTAACGCACCCCAAGACAGCATTGGCCTTCTTGGCAACCAGGGCACACTGCTAGGTCATGGCTTTTCTGCCTGAGTCATTCTGCTCGGTCTTACTCTGTCCGTCTGGGGCTCTGTGGGCCAGAAGCAGAGCTGGTACTTGGGCACATACAGCCACACATGTCTGGGCACATCCTTTCTTGCTTTAGACAACAGCTATGGAGTCCCAGTGATTTTCTCTTGATTCTGCTGAGAGACCATACCTCAGGATAACCCAGGGATCCTCTGAAATTATCCAGCCTAGAGGGACTGACGTGGAAATAGAAGTCCTGGGGGTCTCCCACTCTGCTTAGCTTGGGGGCAGCTGATCTTGCACGTTAGTACCTGCCCATTTCAGGCACTATATAGGAGGAATATTTAGGATAAGCAGACCTAGTATTAATGTTATGACCATAGCCTGAATAGTGGGACTTAGCCAACAGTGAAAAACTTATTACTCTCCCTTTCTGAAATACGGGATTTTTTTATCAAAGTTCTGTGGAGCAGAGGCAAGGTATCCACTCTGCAGTTTTCACCTGAAAAATGCAAGGTTTTTGATGTAGTAATGTTCTTGCTACCCGGTAGGTCCAACACTGAACAGCCTCATTACCCCCAGAGACAAGTTACTGCCAATCTGCTGCTGAAGATAATCTGTAAGCATCAGAAATTGTCACTGAGGACCCTTTTAGATTGTGGCTTAGGGCAGCGTGTCCTCCCAACTCCCACCGATACATGGCTCTGCAGCAGCAGCTGAAGGTTGTAGTTAAATTGAGTCCATGCCTGTTGGGAACCTCTGGTTTAGGAAAGAAATATGAATTTTTTATTCTAGTCCTCTTGATGTACACTGCATTCCTGTAGTTTTCCTTCACGACACAGAGAGATGCAACCAGTGCTGCAGAGGTACCCAGCTGTGTCCATGGAGCATTTTCAACACCCTGGCACTTCATTTCAGTGCTCAGCTCTACTGAGTCTCAGCTCTACCTTTAATTTAGTGGTTAACTTGGAGTAGCATTGTCCTGAAGATGGAAGCTTCCCTCATTTGGAGCCTATAGAATTTATACAGGAGGCAAAATTACTCATTGTTGAGACAAAGGGTCTACTTGCCCCAAAGAGTCTGCAGTCAAAGCTTTGCTGCAGTGAGGACTGATGGTCAGGGTCTGACCCACACAGACCCACACGTGTTCCATTCACACGTATTTTCAGCTCCTTAACACATACTCTAGAACCACTACGGATACATTACGCATCTAGGCCCTTCCTAACCCATAGCGAAAATGATGGTGTTTTAGTAAAATTTTACGCTGCACTTCAAGGTTTATGAGTCTGCAACGCGTAATTTACCCCTGGTAAACGACACAGCGGTGGTTTCGTGCTCTGTGTAATGCTCAGCCAACACCAGCCCTAAAGACAGATGATCAGTGTTTAAATTTTGAAAAGAATGTTGATGACATTTTCTTTTCTTTACTCCACTAAAGACAAGAAAGGTTCATGTAAAACATAAGCTCTGGCCCCTTTCCAACATTAATGCAATTTACTGCAAAACTGTTCACTTTTTTAATTAAGCTGGAATGCTGCTACTCTTCATAGGAATGCAAAATGAATGGGTTACTGACAGAGGGAAGGGCTAATGACTGCAGTCTGCTCTTAACTGGGCAGAGCAAGACTTTGCCACCTCCACTGGGCTTTGCTCAGAAGTGCAGTTTGCTCGATTGAGCAGACAGTGTTGGGTCCCAGAAAGCAGAGAGCCTGTTCAAATGTCTAAGGAGTAATTCTGCAAGCCTCTTCCCTCTTCGGTGAAGTCACCATGATCAAATGGCTGGGATGTGAATTTCATAGGCTGATCTAGTTTCTGAATAAATAAAAGTCTGGAATTTTTTAGAACTTCAAATGGCTCAAAATGAAGTATCTACACCCCCTCCACATGTACCCATAGCAAGCTGTTTATGAAAGTAGAGCATAAAATATTTGATCATGGTTTTGATCCAGAACATGCAAACATTTGTCCTCTTGTGCTGGCTTCACCTGGTGGCTTTCATTTTCTTCGACATAAAGACAGAGTGAACCAAAGTAATAGAAAAATAGAAAACATCTTTGTCGAAAATGAGATTGCAGCTGTGTAACTGGAGCGCACAACCATAAATCAGAATGTCAAATCCAAAGCACATGACTTTTTGCGAGTTCTCCATGTGTGCTATAATGTGATTACAGCCTGGTTACTATTATGATTTAAAACAAAGTCTTTCATGCTAGAAACAAAATGCGGAATGTGAGCAGCCTGGGGGAGAGAGACAGGAGACTTAGCCCTGACTGTCAGAGGTGGGCTAGAGGGTTTCAAGTGCTTCTCCGTCAGGTGTGAGGGGATGAGGGAAGGACTCAGCCCCAGCTTTGGCAGCAGTCTTAACATCAGGGACAAATTAGCCGGTGGTGTTCAACTCTGCCTAACAATCCTCTGTTAGGGATGGGGTAGGTTTCTGTCTCCCCATGTTGTAGAAAATCCTGAAGCCAAATACACAGATTACAGAAGTCATTCTTCTCTGTCTATCACATAAACAAATGGTCCAGCTGTTATTGCTAAGATTCCAGTTTGAAAACTTGGACTTTCTTGTATAAACTTCAATGTAATGGTATTTAAAGTGTCATAGACAATAAGCATCTAATCCTAGTCAATAAATTGCAGACTAGTTGCATGAGCTTCGAGAGCTGTTAAAGACAGCTGTGCTTTTTTTGTAATTCAAGTCATTTCCAAATTGGGCAGCCCTCCTGGTGTATTTTCAGACAAACACAGTGTGCTCAGAAAATGTGTTGTTTGGAGCAGCATGAGCATGAATGCAAGGGTGTCACATCACCCAGAGACAAAGCGGAGAGCACATTCTCCATTTCTAAGAAGCTCAGGTTGATGAGGGGGAATTGCTGAGATGTTTGTGAAATTAGTAAATGACCCTACAGATCTCCCAAGGGAAACACATGGCCCCTGTGGAGAAGGAGGGGAATATTCCTATTTATTTCAGTTGAGCCAGCAATATAAATGGGTCTGTAGAGACTGCCGTTCCTTTCAGAGAAAGGGGAGAGAGGGCAAACATTTTTTTAACTATCACTCAGTTGTTTTGGAGAAACGGCGGCCAGTAAGGTCTGAAGAGGATGGACAAAGCAGTATTTTCCCAGAGCCAGCCTGAATACTTGCCCCTGAGGAAGGCTGGCTGGAGCCACATGGACTCCACTAACGTGAGGTGTCTGGGACACATCTCAGTGCACATGACTTCTCCCACTGGGATCAAACATGAAGGGTCAGAACAACACTCCCTGGGTACCAAATTTTGGGATCATTGTCATGGTTTTGCAGAAAAAATGGCAACCACCAGCCTCTCTAATTCCTCTGGTTGACCTCAGTAGGAGATCAATGCTTCTAAAGACCAGACAGGTGCTTGCAATAAGCTTTCAGAGCCTCCCCACCAGGCTCAGGATGGAAATCTTGGCTCAGATGTATATTTGCAAGGTATTTCAATTGTTACATTTGAAACCAGTTAGCACAGGGTCACTGCCTGGTATCGCGAGGTGCCCTGCGGGATCTGGTTGAGTCGAAAGGTGTCTGCGCACTTGCTGCTGGGCTGTCACTCTCCCTCCGTTGGCAGCTGTGGTGAAAAACATCCCGTTGAGCTGTTTCAAGGGTATTTTTCCACATCTGTGAGCACCGGGCAGATTAATATCTTTCTTTCCCTCCTACCCCCCTGTAAGCCATTTTATGACCATCAGATGGTTTACACCTGAGAAGCAGTCTTGTCTCCTGCAAGCGCAGCTCTGCGGTGCTCAACATCTGCCCCTCAGCACGTATCAAATATCCCTCTCCTTGTCAGCAGCATGAGGAAAACAGACAAGCTGGCGGAGAAAATATAAATCAAAAGCCTCCACTGCCGGGCAGAATTTTTCTGGACCTTTTCACGGGGCCGAGTCCCCGGCATGCTCGCCTGGGGTGCATGATTCCTGCTGAGCACCTGCTGCAAGAACATCCCACCACCAGGCTGGGTTTAAATGTGTGCAAGCAAGGTGCTTTTGTCAGACCCATGTCCCTGTGCCTGTGTTGGCCCAGCCCTTCATGGGGAAGGGTCCCAGGAAGGCCCCCAGCCCACGGTCGAGACTCGACCCTGGATCCAGGAGCCTTGGGCTGGATTTCCAGCTTGGCCACAGGCTTCCTGTGTGGTCTTGGGCAAATCATACGCTGCGAGGCCCGTTCTCAGTTTGCTGATATTTTGAGAGAGCCGTGGTTTGGCAGGTGAACGAGCTGCATGCGTAGGTGGGGAGAGGAGGTTTTATTATTAGCGCTGGTCGAAACACTCGCGCCAGCTCTGTCTGTGCGCGTCGCAATTTTACAAGCGTCTCAGCGCAGGATTGGGAGGAAAGTGCTCATCGGAGCATGTGTACGCCGGGGTTTCATCCCCGCCTTGTGTGCAAATGGCAGCATCTCCGGGAAAGCAACTCTTGCCGATCCGAGCAGCCGTGAAACTAGTCCATCATCACGTATGTTCTCAGGAATGTGCGCTCGTGTGGGTCTCTGTAGACAACCCCGATTCATCACCTCCAACGCAATTAATAAAACTCGTCTGGCCCTTCCCCAATATATTGAAAATGATTTGCAATTTGAGAGTGAGAGTCAGTGTTGTTTTTCACATGGAATCAGTTTAATTAATCACACTGTTTGAACAGCTGGGTCCGCCATGCATTTCTACTAGAGTTCAGCATTCCTAGAAAACTTGTCAAGTATGAATCAAAATAATACCATCTCCCTGCTTCCAATGATTAATCGCATATCTCTCCTTCTCATTCACACCTAAACATGAGCTAAATCAAAAGCAGCCTCCTTCCCCACCATTGAGTTTGTGGCTACTCGCCAGTCTAGGATAAATTATCTAGAGAAGGCTTTGAAAAGCTGTTGGTTTACCCTCAAACTTTTGTTATCAATGTCTGTTGCAATTTCACATGTATTTGTAGTCTCTAGGAGCCAGGGACCGCACAGGAAATGTGCACATTCCAAAATTAAGGATTTGTGGCACAGAATTAAAAAATAAAATTAATTTCTAGCATCTGGAAGTCCAAGTGAGGTATTTGTGGGAGGTCTCCAAAGGGTGTCTGAACAAAGGGCCAGAGTTTTGAAGAATATGGCTCTGATTTCCAACACGAAGTCTGGTATGTCCCGAACATTTCTGTTTGCTTAAAGCAAGACTTTGTCTTTGCGGCAGTTTGCCAACACAGATGGTGGATCCTGGTCACTAATACCACGTGTGTGCTGTGAGCTTGGGCCATCAGGGTTCATGCACGAACTGATGGCTGTGCAAGCAAGGATAAACACACAAGAGGTGAATGCAGGTGGGATTTCTCTGTGAGTCCCTCCAGGTCTGGGGGGCTATTGGCAACTGGGTACAAGTTACATCTCCACCAGCCTTACCCATCAAATAACTGGTTTTGAGAATGCAAAAAAATGAAGATGTTTCTAAAAACATGGGAGAGCTTCAGGCAGAAAGGAGAAGTTGGGCTCTTCAAGGACAAAGAAGAATGCTTTAAGCTATCTGGGTTGCCTACCCCAGCAGAGTCACAGTATAGCAAGGCTCTCACCAAATCCCCATGGCAGAAACCTGCTCCCAGCCCTGGGAGGGGTCATGGCTTGTTTTCCTCTTACCACACAAGGATGCAAGAATATGCCATTGGGCATGAACCTTGAGAAAGCAAGAAGATGTTAGAAATAGCTGAGCCTTCCCTAAGGACCACCCAGGAGAAGCTAAATACGGGGTTTCTTTTAAGTGGGGTTGGGATCAGAGAAGAAAGGAGATTAGAGCCAACAGGGAGCTAAAAGGTAACATCTGGTCCTTTTCAGTGATCACCAACAGAAACGGGCTTTCTCTGGAGAAGCAGTGTCCAGTGGAGTCTGTCCTTCACCACCACAGGGGATGCAAGTGGGAAAGTCAGGCTCAGAAATGCTGCATTGATGTCTTCTTCTGGTCCCAGCATCTCTCCATGCTGCACAAGAATGCACCAGGCCTGGAGCTATGGTCTCGATCACTTTAGAGGTCACCTTAAGCCATCTGTGCTTCATGGGGAAGTGCTATGTGGAGGAACTTGAGCTGCCTTGAAGCAAGGAATGCACTGCCTAAAGGGAAGAAATACTGTCCTGGTTGCTGCCTCATCCCTGTCGCAGCCTTATAGGGCCAGGACAAGGAAACATGTCCCATCTCCAGGCAGTACAGAGTCCTCCAGGGATGGACACATAAACAGATAAGTCTGAGGCTGCTCTTGTACCCTCCTCTCACTGTAGGCTGCCTTGACACTGCACCCATCCATTCCCCATGAGTGAGTCCTTCCCACGTGTCCTATGTCCATGGGAAACACTGTAAAAGATGGGCAGGCGAGGGTGAGGGCAAGATTTGTATCCTTCCTGGGCTCCCCGTGAGAGGCTGTGATGGGAGGTCATCAATCTGCCTTGTCACCAGGGGTGCCAATTAACCAGAGTAAAGTGCCTCTGGGTGATAAGCAAATCCACTTGTTGACCTTCTGAGGACTGAGCGATAGCAGGACAAGTCCTTAACTTGACAGCTTAGTGGGCAACACATGATGAGTCCCTGTTGCTGGAGGGCAGTTTTCAGTTCCCAAAGGTTCTGTGTCTGCTTTTTAAGCCTGCGGTCCAGTATTTTGATGGTGATTTTGCTAATTCTTAAGGAGTGGAAAAGGGAGGGTGTCATTTTCTCATGATCATTGTGTTTTCCCATCCCTGCCATCTACCGACCCATCTGCAAGAGCCTTGCCACAGCTTCTGGCAGAGCAGATGTCTTGCAGGCTTTTAAACAGTGACACGCAAGTATGTTTGCCAGAGTACGTATGTCAAAACGCCTGCCAGGGTTTTGTCCTTGAACATGCTGCTGGGTGACGTCCCCTGGTCTGCTGCAAATGTAGTAAATACCACATTGCTGCAAAAAACAGCCCTCAAAATCAGTTACAACTCAGTATCAAAATGCTGGTGTTCAAAGTGGCCTGGTGAACCTGGCTTGCTCTGCAAATCCTTCAGGAGCTCTCTGTCTTGCTGTTTAGCTGCTTGGAGTTGTACATGGCAGCAAAGGGAAGGAATAATCTGTCCCCTACATTCATCATTGGCAGGCAAAGCAGTCCTGGATGTGTCTTGCAGCAGACTTCAGGAACTTTCTAACAGGGATGATAATGAAGTCAGGATGGGTGTATCTGAGGACGGTGTGGTGTCTCCATCACCAGGTTAAGCTGGTTCTGCCACGGGGAAGGCAGATGGAGAAGCAGACCTCTGGAGTCCTCCCAGCCCTGGGACCCACACATCTGTGCACGTGAAGGATATGACGATGAAATAATTTTGCTGCTCCCTCAGGCTTCTCACCCACAAATTCCCCTCATCAGATCCCACTTCTTCTATACATTTCTGGCAAGAAAATGCATACTTTGAAAAAAAAAAATTAAAAAAAGAAAAACTCTTGGTTTGCTCTCCATAATGATACCAGATATCCTGCCAACAAAAATACAAACCCTGAAATGGATCTTGTTCTTTTCCCACATTTTTCTAAATATAAGGTCTGAATAGCAGCTCCAAGCTCTCACTTGGAACGAAAGCTGCAGCCCAGTGCTGGGGTTCAGCTCAACAGGGAGATGATTGCCTGCAGCGGTATCTCAAGATTGCAACCTGAATGGGGGGATTTCCCTGCAAGTAGCCACCAGCCGAGCTGCTCCATCAAGACTGAAACACGTGGGTGGCTGTGTGGGGCCAGCCCAGGCAGGCAGCAGCACGTTTTGCTGTATCCAAGCTGGTGGCAGCCTTTTGTTGGGATAACAAATGGAGAAAAACCAGCAAGGTGTTGGGATCCTTGAGGTGTCCGGGTATACTGGGGTACCAAGGGGACTTGCACCAGGTGAGCAGCCACTGCTGACCTCTGCTCACTCCCTGGGGTCTTCTCACCTGGCTGTGTTTTCATCACATCCCAGAGGTGCTTACCTGCATCCTTACGAATTGTCTTCAAAAGAGCAATGGGCAATTCTGAGTCACGCAGTGGAGCAGAGCAATCATACTGCCTACATTAGGCATTTCTAGTAGGTAACAGAAACTCTTTCTAGTTTACCTTTCCACAGCTTGGATTGCAACAAAAAGTTTTAAAAAATATATTCATTAAAGACAGAAGAAAAATATAACCTTGACAACAGAAGTGTTTTTTTTCCATTTGTGCACATGCATTTCATCCCTCTCAGGTCTTGTTGTAGGGTCCAGGATGGAGACCATAGGGATTACAGCCTAGATGTGCACAGGTATCAACAGGATATAAAGGTCCTGATGAGTTCAGCAGCATTTGGGGCCAGTACAACTCAATATGTGCTGTAGAAGACCAGAGCATTTCTGACTGCTTCAGCTCTCTTTAGGTGCTGTTGAATTGCTTGTGCCCTGCCTGGGGCACGCCAAGGCAGGGGTATCACTCATGGGAGGTACAGCTGAACCTGGGAGCATCACAGACAACTTCAAGGCCAGGTGGGGAATCTGACTGAAATAAGCAACCTTCTTAGTGGGATGGGGTCTCCATTAACACCTGAATATCTGTGTATTTTCAGCTGTATTGTCCTCCTGTGGACTGCAAGGCAGGGGTTGTCTTCCACCTGCAATTTCATCAGGTCCTTTTCAAGCTTTTTTCCAGGGCTTGTATTGCCTTAGGTTTACAGGATCATCCACCACCTCCCCTTCATGTTGCCGCCATTTAGTCCTTTTGCTCCTCCCAACCTGTCTTAGCAGCAGAAGGGAAGGTTGGAGGTGCCATGGTTCTGGAAACACAGACCATACAAACTCCAGCTTCTAGCCCTGGAGGAGAGATATGCACCAAGGAAGCCTAAAGAAAGCCTGCTCTGGTGCTGGAGGTGGGAATGGCATGCATATGGGGAGTCCCACTGGACCCGCCCCCAAGCCAGTGCCACCCTCCTAGGTGCTTCCTCAAGCCACAATTATCAAATACCATGTCTGTTGAAAAAAATTGCTTTTTTTCAGATGACCTTTTGGAAAAGGTCACCATTTTGGAAACTGAATTTTTTTCAACGGGCATTGGAAAAAAACTGATTATTTTTTTTCCTTCCATTTTCATTTTTTCCCTCATTATCTTCTTTCTTTTCCATTTTCAGTGTCTGGATCCTCCAGTCCTCCCAGTAAATGAAAACGTTCCTCCAAGTGGGAAGCTGCAGGGAAGTGTCTGGGGGAAGCCTCCCAGGGACGTCTGGCCCCGAGCTTGGTGGGAACGGACGCTCATTCACTCGGAGCAGACTTTTTTGTGTGGCAGTCGCTGAAAAGTGCCTGGTATCTGTCTGCACTGTTTCAAATGTAAGTCATTCAAAACATTCCCTGTGTTTTTAGCTCATAAAACTGCTGAAGTACATCCTGTACAGTGAACAAATTACTCAGCTTTAAGCAGATATTTATGCTAATTATCCATGGGAAGCTGTTTCTGCCATTGTAGTTTTTCATCTGCTGGCCTAATATTTGAAAGGTTTTATGTGGCGTTAACTATCAGCAATAAAATCCCCTGAAAGTAACATGAGAAGAAAGAATCTGTTCTGCATACATTTATTTTCTTTAAATGTTCTTGATTTGCCATCTATGAGATGAACGTGTTTACACTCAGCACTCCCTCCCCATTACTACAGCAGCGTTCTCTCCCTGCCTGCTCTTGCTTCGGTTTATTTACCAAAGAATATTCATATTTTGTAAATCCCAGGTATTTATTCCCCTGATTATTTTGGCATGGTGCATTCTGAGGATGTTTGCTTTGTTTTAAGCAAATCCTTTTTCTGCCTTTGAAAAGCAGAGCACTAGTAAAAACAAAGGCAACAGCAATATTTGTTAATGTAAGTCCACGCTCCTAAAATATTTATTCTTTTTTCATATGAAGAAGATTAAATGCTTGCAAAATTCTACAGACACATGCACATATTTGACCCAGAAGGACGTCTCTTGGGATTTGTAACAGCAATGTGTGTTGAACAAAACGTCTTGGCCCTGTACAAACTTACTTTGTGTTCTAAAAGCCAAAAACTTCATTTTAGCATGACCTTAGAAGAATAGTGATACTTTTAGTATTTCCTGGTATTTGGTGCAAGGAATGTTTTTATTTGAATGCAGATGTCATTTGGTTTACAGGAAGGATTTGGTAACATGTCCATGCCAGTACTGCACTTATCCCAAATTTCCTGCTATGGAGGAAGAACATATGTCAAAGCTCACTGTTTGTTAAATTGAAAAGATTCAGTACACCAGAAGCTTCTCTTCTAAACATTGTGACTTTGTGCAATTTACAGAATGTTCTATCTCCATTAAACAATAAACCCTTGACCCCTGGAGCTGGCTTTCAGGATCCTGCTATTTGAGAAGGTAGACATAATGGATGGCAATTATAAATGAAAAGTTCAAGAGGTTAAGAAAAACTGTTTAATTATTTCTCTAGAGCGTGGGCTGCAGAAGAATTACATATCTGCCTTCTCTCTTGTAGAAACCCTGCAAGGAATGGCTCCGGCAGTGCAGCTCGGGCAGGGTATAAAGCAGGTTGCTGGCCCTCAGCTGTGTTTATGAACAAACGGTCTCTAGATACTCTTCCATCTCTGAACCTTTCAGTTTTCTGTGAGTTAACTCCCTGCCAGCAGCAAGCCTGTGCCAGCCCCACAAACCTCAGCATCTGTTTTGCAAGGATCCTTTATTTGTTAGCATGTGAAAGCCATTGCTCATGTGTGCTTCCCAGCTGTAGTGTACTTGGGCTTGGTATCTTTAAAGAAATCTTTGCCTTATTTGCTTACTAAACCCAGACACACACAAAGCAGTGCATTCTCCCCTCATGATGTGAGCCTGTAACTCAACCTCTGCTAACAGGTCACCATTCCCTGCCTTTCCCCTACATTAAACCAAATCCAGGACAAACTCCATCATGAGAAGAAAATCAGTAGGCTTTCCTTCCTCCCCTTGAAGGCACATCTCTCTTTTTCACACTCCTGTTTGGTTGCTGTCACGTCACTTGCGGCATCCAATTACTATGGGCTTTACCATGGGACCAAAAGCCATGAGCTAAAATCATCCTGCAGTTATGCAAGTTACTGTGCAAACACCCATCAAGAGAAAGGCTGCTCCAAAAATGTCCATGGCAGGGCAAGGGGAGACACATGGACCAGGAGTCGTGCTCAGGGTCACCAAGCACATCCAGGGTAGAGCCCCAAATGGGAGCCTGCTCTTGAGGTCTGACCCACGGCCACCTGCCAATGAGCATTTCCCACTCTTGGACTCCCTGCGCCCTCCATTGTGGTGTCTCTTGGGAGGTCTTGCACGTGCATGGAATGAGGCAGGGCACAGACATGGGGTTGGATGCAGCAGTAGTTTCAGTCGAGGAGGAGCAGGAGTATCTCTCTCTTTGGGACACAGAGGCCTGTGCTGCAACAAGAGGATCACCCTCATGAATCTCCCCCATCTTTTTCTAAGAGCAAATGTTCTGCCATGCAAAAAATCCAATGCCCTTTTTTTGTGTCTTGCATGGCTTGAGGCCATGTTTGAAGGTGTTTTGGAAAAGGGAAGTCATCATTTAATGCTAGGGCCAGGAGATGGAGCAGACCCTCCTTTGGGGTAAATCAGCTTGTCTCTGTGACCTCCAAGACGCTAGATCTGTCTGTGCTGGCTAGAAAGCTGGCCAAGGGCTTTTGATGACAGCTTTTGAAAGGGTTTTAAAAGCTTTTCACATTCACTCTCTCCTACTAAAAGCCTTGATCTGCAGCTTATACTATCAGGAGTCATTTTTCCAAGATGTGCCTTGTGCAAGAAGCATGGTTTGACTTTCATTTTTCTAAATAAGTTCCCCCAAATCAGCTTTCCCTCTCTGCCTACTGTGTTGGATACAAATGCATCCCAAACACAAGCTTCTGGTCTCCCCACAGCACCATCAAGCGGGTGGGAAGCGAGACGTCAGGTTGTGACCCTGATGGGACCCTCTCTGTTTAAATAAACAGTCCAGGTTTCATGTAATGTTATACTCAGTCATAGGCCCTGGAACAATAACAGTGCGAGAACCATTCACGTGACTTCTCTGTGATATATCAACAAACAGAAGGAGCAGTGAGCATTGGTGGCTTGGGTTGGATGGAACATGTTCTTAGTCTGACACCAGATGAGCAAACAAGCTTTCCAGAGCCACCACCTGTAAATCACGAAATAAAAAAGCTGGAGATGGAAGACTGTTTTGGCCCAAAGTAAGTTCTAAGAAAATGTACATGTGAACATGGTTTCCAAGCATAGAAGATGGGCAAAAATGTCATAGACTCATAGAATTATAGAATGATTTGGTTTGGAAGGGATCTCACAGATCATGCAGTTCCAACCCCCCTGCCATGGGCAGGGACACCTTCCGTCAGACCAGGTTGCTCCAAGCCCCATCCAACCTGGCCTTGAACACTGCCAGGGAGGGAGCAGCCACAGCTTCTCTGGGCAACCTGGGCCGGGGCCTCACCACCCTCATCATAACAAATTTCTGCCTAATATCTACTCTAAATCTCCCCTCTTTCAGCTTGAAGTCATTAGCCCTTGTCCTATCACCCCATGCCCTTGTAAAAAGGCCCTATCCAGATTTCTTGTGGTGCCCTTCAGGTACTGCCAGGCTGCTCTAAGCTCTCCCCAGAGCCTTCTCTTCTCCAGGCTGAAGCAGTGAGAGGCTGCAGCCATGGCCTGTAGGTGATGAAAAAACCCTCAAAAATTCCATGGAGGTTGGAGGTGTTGTGAAGTGAGAACACACTCTGTGTACAGGGTATGGGAGCTCATCCTGGCAGAATCACCAAGGCAGAGGGTTTTCTCCTCTGTCCTAGTCCTGGAGTACGTGCCATTTTCCTTATGCTGGCTACTCCTACAATGAGAAAGCCGTGAGATTTTGAGCTCGGTCTTCCTTGGTAAATTCCCCATCAGCTAATGACTAAAATAACGACTCCCCACCCTGTCCCCTCCCTTCCCCTTGTGGGTGTGGTGGGAGAGCAGTCAAAACCTCTCATTTCCACTCGAGAAGGTGTAAGGAGGAGCTTTGGCTGACAGTAAAAGCTGTCCCTGCTTGACCTGGCTGTCAGCGGTATCTGGCCCTTTGGCCTGGGGAGGTTCAAGGAGACCGAACGGGATCATGCCCAGGTCCCTCCCTTGGAGGCTGCCGGCCACGCAAGCTGGCAAGCCCCAGGCTGGGAAGCCTTCACCGCATCCCTCTCTGGGCATGCAGAGTGCCTCTGGGCTCCGCGCCACCAGTGGAGCTCCACTTCCAGCCAGCATCCTGCCAGCACCCTTCCAAGTGCAGCACAGAGTAGGCTTTGGGCCATGTTCAAACCACTCACTGCAGCCCCAGTGAGAGATTTAGGCACTTTGACTAACAAATGCCCCAAGATCCTTTCACCTTTCCCTGTGGGTGATGTGCCCATGCCCTTGTTCCTCCTCTCTGGAGCATCTCCAAGTGCCCCCGTCTTTCCCGGACCCAAAACCCAGGAGTGCTGCAGTTTTGGGGGGAGCCCGAGGGACCTGTCTGGCTTACATACCTTGTTCCTGACTGCGTGTCATGGTAGGATGTGTGCACTGGCGACTTTGCTCAGCTTGTTGTTGTTCCCTGTGTTTGCACAGTTGCAGATTATGTGCAGAATCATCTGCTTGTATTGATTCATCTCCAGTTTTTCAAGGTTCTTGTTGGACAAAATGAACAAAAATATTATGCTTGTGTTCAGAAAGATAGAAGGACAGTTGGTGCCAAAGACATCCCCTGCAAGCGGAGGATCATAGAATCATAGAATCATAGGTTGGAAAAGACCTCGAAGATCATGGAGTCCAACCATCTACCCAACACCACCATTCTGATGAAGGAGTCTGTTGCGTAGGAACACCTGACCAAGCTCCCACAATGTGGAAGGGCAGAGGCAGACAGCCCAACACCTATGGTTCTCTTTTGCTGTCCACTGATTTTGTGAGAACTGGGGTAGCCCAATTACAGGTGTGTCTTGGCCCAGAGCAATGCTCTTGTTTCTGTAGCCCCAACAGTATGGTCTTTACACTCCTCCACCCCATAGAGCGGGTCAGGGTAAAAAGGGAGTGCAAGTTCATCTTGACAGCAAGAAGTACATGTTCAGTTTCCTCTCAGGAGATTTTTCTTTTACTTGCCCTTTGTGGGGGGGACCTTGAAGCATACAAGAGCCATGGCTGGGGCAGGATATGACTAAACCCCGTGGGGTTTTATGCTTCACACTACATGTCAGCAATGATGTCTCTTTTCCACAAAGTCACCCTTCAGCTCAGCCGGGGCAGATACAGGCCCACGATACTCATGGTTTTCTGTTCCAGAGTGACTCAGGTATCAACGAGGGCCCCAGTTTCTAAGAAACAGATGACAACATATCTTGGCAGTTTGACGACAGAGCAAACCAATCATGACGGCAAATTTTCTGCTCCTCCAAGCGCATACAGAGGAGACTGGCACTGCTGGAGTGTCATCCCCCATAGGAACTGTCCTTTGTCACCTTTGGATAGCAGCATCAGGAGGGAGTTTTGGTGGCTTGCATCTCTGCCGGAAGAGTGAGGGGGAAGTAGGTGGCTCAGGAGGTACAAACCTCTTAGGGACACCATGGCCAGAGGAAAGCCAATGAAAATAATGACTCACTTGACCCCTCACAAGACAGGCAGCACCCAAAGTTTTCCACACAGTGTTAAAAAACACCATGCATTGGCCTCTAATCACATCAGCCATGCCAGACTCCCACCTGTTTATGTGGAAAACTTTAGGCACCCAAAGCATGAAGTTTTTTAGCATAATATGTTGGATGGATCAAGGTTTCCATGTGCTCCAGTGCTGTCAAAAAACGGTGTCTTAACCAACACAGGATGATACAAGGAGGGCACAGAAAGTTGGAGTCTTCAGGAATTCAGTTGAGGAGGCTCTCCTGTTCCTCAGACACTCGGAGTCCTCTCACCTTCTGCCCTTTTGTACACAGAAGCATTGCAGATTCTTGCCAGCTCTGGAGAATGAAAGAAAAACCCCACTCCTGTACTGCTTTGTAGCTGTGCCCTGGAGGAGAACCTTGACAGAGGTACCGTCTTCAAACTGCAATTAAGAGTATGATGGGTACAAAACTCAGCATGTTTGACGAAATAGAGTGTTGACCAAGGTAAAACAGTGAAAGAGGTAGGATCTAAAAGCAGAGGAGCAGGAGATTAGAGAGCATGGTTAGATAAGAAGGTGTGCAGACTCTGCATAACACTTTCGACTCGTGCTTACTGGCTTTAAGCTAGGGTGAGAGACTTTCCTGAAGAAACTGAGAAAGTTACCTGGGTGAAGGTAACAACGTTCCCTGATATTCTGGAGCCCATGAATGTAGGATGTGGTGCAACCTCTCAACCGGAACTTGGGTAAGGGCTCTGGGGGTACTGATCCCAAAATTCAGTCTTCCTTGGTGCCATTTCAACACCTTCCCTGTGTTCCATCCCCTGAAAGGATGGAGAACAGAGTGTTTAATTTCTCTTCACAGTGGCCATTTATATATCTGTCCTTCAGCCGCAGAACTGTTTAGGCTGGGAGGAACTCTGTAGGTTTGTAGCTTAAAGAGGGTCAGCACTGAATTCAGATCAGCTTGCTCAGGGCTTTTCCAGCCACATCTAGAAAATGGGTTTCACTCTCCAAATTCCTGGCTGGTATTAAATCCCTTTATGAACTTTCTCTTCCCAGGCTGAACAAGACCCGATCCCGCTGCATCTCCCTGTAGGACATGCTCCAGCCTGTCTTGGCGGCCACCGACTAAACTCAGTTCAGTTTGCCAGCATTTCACTTGTACTGGGGACCCACACCTACACACCGCATCCCAGCCAAGGTCTAATGAGTGCCCGCTAAACAGGAATAATCACAACCTCTCAACTGCTTGCTGTGCTTCTGTTGTGTATTTCTTCTCTCTTTACTCATCACAATTCGCCGTGGGTGCCTCAGCAATCCGTTAGAAAAGCTCCAGGCTAGAATAGTTCCCCACAGCAGAATGCATTTGCATTTCCCACACCCAGAGCAAAAAAAAGCATCAAATAGTAGTAATAAAAAGTGATGTTCGACTGAAAAATACATGCCCCAATTGCTACAAATTCTGGTGATGAATTCTCTTGCTAGAGAAACCATGCTGCGAAAGGCTGGGTGTCCTGGGGACAGCCACTCTGAAGCAATGCATTTCTTCTTTGATACATTCTGTTCTTCGAGATTGCTGAGTTGAACTCTAAGTTGATAGAGGTCCTGGGACTGCAGCAGTGAGTGACAGCTTTGTTAAGCTATGATTGATGACTTTGCTACCAAATTCTGATTAATGTTTCCTTCCCAACCCTCCTTGCCCTTGCAATATGCTGTCCATTAGCCCCTGCCAATATTTGCCTAGAATAACCTTCTTGCTGTGATAGGAGTTGTGTGATTATAGTTATCTAAATGTGTGAATAATTGGGAGGTTATGCCATATTACATGCTTCATCAAGTTCTCTGTTCAAGTCTCAGGGAAACATTTGAAGTTCAACACTATGTCTCAATTATGCTTGGATTTCTGGCAAGGGAAAAAAAGTCACATTAACGAAGCTGTCAAAAACACATTCTGCTTTAAATTTCCTGGGACAATTGGACAATGAAACTCACTCACTCAGTGAAGAGCTGCCTTCTCCTCGCACTATTAACAGGCTCTTGAATTTATTGAATTTCTTTCTCGCTTAGGCTCTGAAACTAGATCTAGATAAAAAGGAGCTGCGCAGTAAATGAGTAAGCTCTGTAAACAACAAATTCTGTGCTGAAACATGTATCTCCAGACATGTGTGGAACGCAGTGCTCTTCTGTTGGGATACGTAATGAGTTTGCACTGTGGTGATATCTGTAAATTATAACAGAAATAAAACAAACCCTTTTTCTTTGAAGACAGCACTGAGGACTTCTGTGTTGCACAGCTTCCCCAAGAACTGGAGGCCATCTTCAGAACTGCGTCCTGCCCAGTACATTGGAGTTATAATTTTGTGAAGAGGAAGGGCTGCTGCCCCGTCATAACAGAAACCAGGCAGACACTTGTTCATGCTCATTCATATATAGGTTGTATAAGGCCAAAGAGGGCAGGAACATCAGTGGTGGGTGGTAGGAGCGGTGGGACGTGCTTTATGCTCTCTCTGTATGTGTGCTGAACAGGGGCCACCACCTGCAGCAGCTTCCACAGGTTGGGAAGGACAGCTGCCCGATACCAGGTCATCCATGAGATGATGGCAGAGCCAGTCCCATACCTGCCCTGGGTCTTTCCCAATCCATCAAGTAGCCATGCCACCAGGAGTGGCATGACCAGGGCCAACTCCTTGCAGCTTTGTTGCCGTGCTCTCGTGGTGGAAGGGCAGGCTGGTAGGCTTAGCGGCAAGGTGCACAAACTCACAGCATGCCAGAGCATGAAATCACCTTTGATATGGACAGTAGCCACACAGGGGGTAGCTCTTCCTCACCTTCCCCCTCTTGCAGGCCTTCCCTTCCTCTCTTGGGGTGCTTCTCACTGCAGACCCCACAGTGAACTTCCCCTCTCCACGGCTGTACTGCGGCCATACTACTTCTTGCCATGCAGCGATGGTGGGAAAGACAAGGGAGTGAAAGGCTGCAGAAATATCTTAGCAAGGTGAGTGAGTAAAGACAGACCAAGTGTATTTATCTTTTCCGAAATATTGCAAAATACATCCAGGCTTGGCCTACAGTGAGAGTACAAGCAGTGAAGAAATCTAAAGCGTGCAGATGCATTGCATACCAGCATGGAAAAGTGACAGAAAGACAGGGCCAAAACAGGCCAACCACACTCCCTTGGGAGTCTAGGAAATAAGTGAATCAAAGAGGGCTTAGGGCCAAAACAGGCCAAAAAAGGATCCCTCAGGACTCCAGGAAATAAAATGAATCAAAGTGTGTTTGGGGCTGATACAGGCCAACCACAATCCCTCTGGAGTCCAGAAAATGAATTTGAGTGTTGTCTGGGCCAAGACAGGCTATTAAACTTTCCCCCAGCACAGAAGAAGTCAGCTGTGAACTGAAGGAAGTGGGGCCATTCTGCCTTAATACAGACAGGACCCCAAAGCACATGTCAGCAGTCCCCTGCTCGTCCACTTCTCATTCTGAAGCATGGTGCCCCGGGGATGCGTGGCTGGTGCTTCAGGCTAGAATCACCTCCCGGCCAGGATCCTCCCTCTGTAAATTCTGTTTAACTTTCCATAGTCCTTTGATGAACTCCTCTGCTACCTTCCAGCGCTACCCTGGAGGATCAGCTGCATATGCCTGGGGTCAGGAGTTGTCACAGAATCTCTCTGCTCATGGCAGGCCATGCCTGTGGCAGTGTTGACCAGGTTCATGGCACTGCTGGCCATGTTTGCAGCAGCGTTGGCCATGCTTACGGCAGTCTTGCCCACATTCATGGTGATGTTGCCCGTGTTTGTGGCAAAGTTGAAGTGTGAACTGCAGTTATTAAACAGGAGCAGGAATAAGCTGCTGTAGCAGATACACTTCCACTATTGTAGGTCTGTGACCATGGATATTGGTGGGGAATAAGATGTCAACTCCAACTTCTCATGCTCAGTGGCTGCTCCTCCAGCACGTGCTGCAGAGCCCTTGGGAACCATGAGACTTCAGTAGGACAACCAAGCCCACTCTCCTTGGCATGTTGGTCCTGCTCCCTGACATCCAACTTGTGGGGTTAATCCATCAGCTGTGGGTCCTCACCCACCCCACTGCATCCAGCCCCACCTCCTCCCCCAGAACCTTCCCACTGCAGGAGTGCCACTGAGCAGGGCAACAACCTCTGGAGCAGGGCTGTGAGCCAAAACCCCATCAGTCCCATGGCTCCTATGGCTGTGAGGCTGATGAACACAGCATGGGATGGGGCAAAGAGCTGTGGCCTCTTGCTCAGAGTGGGGAGAGATGGACATTTTCATGGGGACCTGCTGCAGTACCCCACTGACAGCAGCCGATGGCCTCATCTCCCTCATTATGCCTTTTTCTGCATTTGGGCATCTCCACCTGAGGATTTTTTTTTTTTTTTTGGCAAACAACCACAAACCATGGGAGGCCTCAGCACCTTCTCTCAGAGGCTGTCACCGCTATTGCTGAGGGGTCATGAAGGGAGTAAAACTAGCGGCCGCTTCATTTTCTCCATGAAGCAAACGGCGGGTAAATGGAGAATAAATCAGGGGAGGTACTGACAGTCTGCAGTCAGGCACGGGGATTTACTGCTGCAGAAGGTTTATTAATAGAGCTGTAGATATAGCAGTGCTGTTTGTAAAGGGTTGTGGGATAATTTAATGACCAGCAAGGACAGAAAGCTGAGATAAGGATAACTGTAGCATCCATATTAACAAAGTTTCCTCTCTGCGGTGGCTTAGCTCCCTCTG
>Ga0181612_157828_pt1 | contig 19627 bp, 11 predicted proteins | sample HoacroProtozoa21_FD_119630 | JGI IMG/M metagenome (GOLD analysis project Ga0181612, IMG submission 119630) | Hoatzin crop microbial communities from Cojedes, Venezuel. Combined Assembly of Gp0051906, Gp0051904, Gp0051908 | reverse complement strand
GCCAGGTTGGATGGAGCTCTGAGCAACCTGGTCTGGTGGAAGGTGTCCCTGCTCATGGCAAGGGAGTTGGAACCAGATGATCTTTAAAGTCCCTTCCAACCCTTACCATTCTATGATTCTGTGAAATACGTAGCAAAAGAAGAATCTGTCTTCTTGAGTCTTACAGTTCTATCATGCCTATAATAGTAAAAAAACCAAAAATTACATGTTATCATTATTATTTTATTGATATGTAAGTGTCTTGTGATACTATTAAATCTACATAAGTACAGAAATAGATCTACATAGAGTGCATACTGTGATTTCTTATGCTGCAGCCCCCAGGCTGCCATCATACTCATTGCTCATGTTTCCTTACCGTGTTCAGGGTGAAGATTCAGCAGATTTCAAATCCACAATTCTGCAGAAGTTCTATCTTCTTTCCATATTCTTAGACCATTAACCACACTAGAAGCTATTCCAGTCTTTATTGTTCAATGCAAAGGAACAGCGAGGGCCATGATTCATCCACAGATGCAGGAAGTGCTGATGAGAACATTTGTTCAAAGGCTGAACTGAGTCATATGCTTATCCATATTTATGGTGACAGAAAATAAAGCCTTTATATGTATAAGCAAGCTCGGACATGCATGTTTGGAGGAGTACACACAGAAATTATCCCGAGCATCGGAGAAATTATTGAATGTATGGTAAACTTAAGGCCTATGAATGTTAAAAATTTTTTGCAGTCCTTTAAAGAGATTTTAAATTCCCGCCTTTTAAACATGATAGACATGAAAACACGAACAGAATTATACTTCTCTACAGGCTTCCATTGGCAGAAACAGGAGACATGACTGTACGTACATGATACTCTTACAGATTCTATGCATAGAAGTTGCTGGGTAAAGATAAACATTTCGTAGAAAGACAGAAAAGCCATGAAAAAGACAAAGCAAGTGAACAAATTACATTAACTTTTTCACACCGCTTCACGCTGTAAACACTGAATACAAACAGCTTCTTTTGTTTCATATGAGTTGCTTCCTTCCTCATCACTTACTAATTCTGATTGATAAGGCAGTTTCTTATGGCTTTGGACTTCAGAACATCTTGCCAGTCCTCCATGGGCAGCAGGTTTTTAGTCAGATTTTCCAGCAAATCTGTTTGCTCTGTCATACTTTGGCCTTTATCTTCTCTTCTGAAGATAATTATGGTTGATGACAGTCTTGCATAACATGCATGTCACTAATAACAGAATATCTTACAAGTTTTGTAAGATCTTTATAATAACAGCATCAGATTTATCTAGACGTGTTTAACACACTCCTATACTATCAAATGTCATTTCAGCAGCCATTCAGATGAATCTTTGAGCTTCACTGGTATTTATCTCTGAGGGTGTTTGAGAACATGAATAATGAATCACAAGCAAGTTTTACTAAATATAACAGCTGTCAGCTAAAATGTGTGGTTAGTAGCACACAGTGGATTCCTGATGTGGGAGTAAAAGACAAGTTAAAAAAAAATCCGGTAAATGACTAATGGTTAATGTGTCTTACAGTATCTTATTTACCTACTTCTTCCATGAGGTTTTTTGAAAAAATTGTGTTTCCTGAAGGAAAATGGCAATGAATGTGGAAGACATTATTGGGGTTTTGCCTGTATGAACTGGGATGCAAAGCACTAAAGGTAGTAAATTGCTAGGTAGGCACATAACTTGACCCGTGAGAATTCAGTGTCTCCAATATCTCTAGGATTTGGGCCCCTCATTGGTATAACTATAACACTACAAGTCTTGAAATGTTTTCTGTTTATGAAGAATAGCTTGGAAGTGGAATCCTGTTCTGATAGGACATGGTATTGGTAACAGAATATAATTAGAATTTCTGTAACTTCACTTGCTGTCCTGCTGGCATGCTGCAACCTGCCCGCAACTTTCTAATGCATTACTTCTTTCATACTGCTTCCTCTGCTTGCACCCGTTGCTGTTCTCCATTCATTTGCAAAACATTTTCTATATTTCATGTGTCCCTGAAGGACTCATGGACAAGAAGCATGTCCTTTTGTTCATAATGTACCATTGCCATTCAATATTGAGAGATGTTAATTATTCTGAAATTGTTGGCTGGTCTTTACTTGCTGTGCTTGAATTAATTTCCATGGAAGCCACTAGGAAAGATGATGGATACAAACGGAGCAAGAACCTCTCAGCACCGATAGTTTGAAAAGAGCATCATCTATCTATTCTTAGCTTTAACACTGCTGAATTTAGCATCACGAAGGTGTTTGTCTGTATAGTGGCAGGGGTTGACTAGTGAGTTAGAAAGACTTTGCGAGGAAACTCATGGCTATGATCACTTTGACAACTGAGATTAATGCATTCTGCAATGTCTTTGAGTTTTCAAACTTCATTTGGACTCCTTATAGAGATTTAATAAAGTTTGTTTATTATATCTATAGTTCTGGAATATTGTTTAGAGCTTGTTCAGTTATTAGCATTTTATACATATGCATATGTAATATATATAAATAGTATCACTCTTGCCTTTTATATATATAAAAGCAATAAAAAATAGTAGATTTTATTATCTATATCACATGGCATATTTTTCACGTTATGATATCCGGGGTGTGGTTGATGTAATCTTTTTCCCCCACACACAATGAGCTTATCTTCAGGCAGCAGTCTGAAAAAAATAAGCTTCCACATCAGACACGACTGGGAAAGAATGCACACCTCTGAAATCAGCAGGGCCCATTGAAGAACTGGCCATACGTTACAAACTTAAATTGACATTTAATAGATACTTGCAAGGCAAGGCTGCTGCTGTTCTGGCTCCTGTTTATGTTTCTCTGCTTAGGTGTGCCTTCAGGTTTTGACATTTTTCCAAAATCAAGAGCAGTGCTTTTTTAAGGGGAGGAAAAACAACCTTTCCCACATGCATCGGATTTGCAGGCACATAAAGGAGATAAAATCTTGGCCCAGGCTCTTAATGTGAGCCTGTAGTGCCATAGAGGGCCCCTGCTGGCCTTAAGATATGTTGACCCAGTAATTCACTTAGTCATGGGTTATTTAATTTGTTTCCATGTGTACCATAACTATGTAATCATCGTGATGTGTGCTGTGCCCTCATATGGGATTAAGATGTTGGTGTTTGGGTTTTTTTAATTTCTAGTCAGACAGAGAAAAAGAAAAGCTGGTGCAAGCATTCAGCAGCTGGAAATGAAGTCGAGCTGGCACACTCACTTTCCTTAGGCTACCTGCTAGCAAATAAGAACAAAATTCAGAGCAGCATACAAAAGTTACGTATTATACAAATCTCATCATCTGTAGTAAACATCTTTTAGCACTGTGTGAACTGAGGATGCCCATGGCCGTGAGCTTTTCTAGTTCGAAACTCTAATTTGAGGTATTGCAATAGTCACTGAAAACTGCAAAATAATCTACATGTTTTCTTCCAAAGGGAATATAATGATTTAGATGTGTTACATTTTGCAAGTGCCAACAGAATGCTAAAAAATCTCTTTCAGCTCTTTTCTTAACCCACACTGGATCTCAGATGTGAGCTGCAAGCAATTTTTGATGGTAATATTTGTTGGAGGCCGTTAGAGGCACAGATGCTGTGTATTTGGCAATACACATCAGGAAGGCTCAGGCTGGGAATCAGAGGTCCCGGTATTACAAACCATAATATAAAATCTCAGCTTTCTAAGGAATTATTGACAGTAGCTTATTGTCAGCTTTAAATATTTAATCTAATAAAATCATGAGCCAAAGCAAGTCATGTGTTTAAGTGCTACTTTGGGGAAATTGTTACAATGTTTGTTATATATGGATGAAGAAATGGGGACACTGTAAACTGTTTTACAGGATTTTTTAAATTAAATTTGGCATCCAAGTATACTTCTAGCTTCAGATTTTTTGTGAAGCTAATTCTTTTCAAACCTGTCTGTTCACTACAGGAAATTGCGATGTGTGATGGCATCATGAAGAGAATAAAAAAGTGCTTATTATGGTTTATAAATATCACATATATTTCTAATCATCTACTTGATATATCTGCCTGACAATACAGAGTTAAACCCTGTTAAAATAAATAGAGACAGCATTAAGTCATATTAAGGAAGCACTGTGAAGGGCTATCAGTTAAAGAATGTTCCTGCTTGGTTCCATTCAAGCTAGTAAAATATGATTTTGCAGCCTTTGTATGAGAAAATATTGTAGAATAATCTAAACCACAACCAAACTGCTTGGTAACCACTCAGCCTCTTACCACTTGAAGAGAAACATTGCATTCTTCGTACTTGAGCTTGGGGTGTTGAAGCACTGAGGGACTTCAAGCCTGCACAGGTGAGGGGTTGAGTGGCTTGCCAATAACGACAGTAGACTCTTCCACTCCCACTGAGTGTTTGACTTGGCTTCTTAGCCCATGTCTGACATACAGCAGCTGGGTCTCTGGCAAGGCTTACCTTCCAGCTGGGAAGGAGCAAACACCGGGCTCACCAGGCAGCAGAAGCTCACAGCCTCAGCTAGCTCTCAGCAGAGATTATTCCCTGCAGCCAGATGGTTTAGCTTAACAAACAGTGCAGTCGGGCGTCAGTTGCAGGTTGGGGGCAGTGGTCGTATTGACTGGCTTTCTGCTGAGACTGGGGTCTGCTTGCGTGAGTTTTCCTTTCGGCATGTTTTGTTTTCTCAGTGGTTTTGTGCTAAGTATTCAGCAGTGGAATGCGTTAGAATGGAGAATGTCCTTAATTGTGCTGCTACTTCACCTGTGCTTGATCCCGCCAGGAAATCGGCTCCAGGTAGAAAATTGTCTTTTGAGCTGCTACATTGCAGCTAAAAAGTGTGGGAGCTTTGCGAATGCTTATTCTCCTTGCACTGGCTCTAACTGCCAGCTGAGACCGGTGTGTGGTGGTACCGGTGCTATCCCTCTCCTTGCTTGTAAGAGTGGTCCTTTGCTTGCTTTTGGAGGGGCAATGCTCAAGCAGTGTTACTGCCTTACAAAGGCAAGGATAGTTAAAGTAAGAGGCAACACAGAGAGTATTCCTATTGTAACGATGGAGTATTAACAAATAAGGGTTAACAAGTAACTAAGGAGAATAGGCGTTTGCTGTTCAACATCTGTTTCTGACCTAGTTGGATCCTTGGGGTGAACATTAATATAATGCCTTGTTTAAAGAGGATTTTTCCTGAGATTCTTTACTGAACTAAACTCTTCGTTAATAAGGGTTAGTGAATAACTGAAGGACAGGAGGACTGAAGAAAGGTGAAAACTGCAGATCTGTAATTCTGTTACTGTGGAACAAAATGCATGAAATGCTACTTTAAATGACAGTGCAACTAAAAATTCAAAAGGATACCAACATATGATTTTCTAACCAAACATACTAGGAGAAAAAAACCCCACCCTCTATGTGTATTAGAAACATATAAGAGAATTCTATTTCCCTCCTCTCCCTTTGATCCAGTCATATCTACAGCCTACATGTTCTCTGGAGTGGAAAACCTGTAGGGCAATCATATTAAGGAAATGGGAGAGGGGTTTCTTCACTGAGGTAGGAATGAAGGAAACCAAGAAAAGGCCTGTCTTTTTCGTTCCTTCAAGAATTCTGCTTTGGAGAACTCACAGGAAGCACTTTTCCATGGATAGCTTATGCTAATGCATGGCAGAAGTAAAGCAGGGATAAACCGTAACTGAGAAATACCTGCTCTGCGTTCAGTGCCTTCATCTGCGTTGAACATAGATGCGTGCGACAAGACTGTCATGCTGACTGAGTCACCCAGAAGTCTCTCAAAAGAAGGGCATCAAAACACCCAAGAAGGATACTACTGGTGCCGGAAAAGGTGAGTTTTCTTGAAAATTCTGAGATGACAGACAAGGAAACAACTATTTTCTTTTGTGCCTGCACAAGTGCTTCCCTAAGGGAAAAAAGTCACTCCTTCTGTGTTCTACATAACTTCAAATACATACAAGAATTTGCTCAATCCAGGGGGGAAAAAAAGAAAAAAGAAAGAGCTGTTCTTGTAGTTCTTAAAAAAGAAAAAATACTTAACCATTTTTATTATGAACACTTAGCTGTTACAGCAATATTTTTAAAAATTTTCTTCTTTCATCAATTTTAGTGACCAGATGTGTTCCTTAAATCTAACTTCAGTCGTATGGAGAAGGAAGGGCCTAGTCCCAGTGGTAATAAATAACAAAATGCAGTATAATACAGGTGAAGGTAGACAAATGGGGAAGAAGAAGAAAGATACATCCTGCCAAACAGAAGTAACACAAAAGGTCAGGAGGAAGAAAGTAGAAATTCAGAGGTAGATAATAGAACAGGAGAATAATTAATGAGGATAAAAGAGAATTAGGGTAAAATCTTAGTTCCACTGGGGGACTGGCTCAATTCCTAATCCAGTGATGCCATTTCTTGGTAACACAAAGGATATGGGAAAAAATGACAGACTGAACGTAAAGAAGGTGAGATTAAGAGAAGGTTTATTTTTTTATTCCTCTGGGGTATGTTTCTGATATGGAGTATAGCTACACTCACATATGGCCTAAAGCTGTCTTACCTTTTTTTTTGTTTGTTGTTGTTGTTTTAATTCTGGAGGCTGCTGGTAGACGAATCACCTGCCAATAGCTGCCAGTTTACTCTGTAACTGGAGCATATAGGCCAAAATTTTTTTTTTAATCTCACTGTTTCTTTTCTGTTGACAAAAAGTTATGAATTTTGAGTTCACTGTTTATTTGCATTTTTTTAATAATCGTATATGGAATAGAAAGGAGGTCTGAAAATATATTTACTTTTTTTTTATTTATCTTGTCTATGCTTTTCAAAGAGTTTTAAATCAGTCTAATGCTATCTTGAAATTTTCTGACATCTTTAAAAGTATAACTCTGAGGAACTTTACAAATGCAGGACAGACTATGTGGAAAGCCGATATGAAGTTCAGAGCCAATCATAAATGATCATGATTTATTGCACCACATCAAAAACAGATAACCACTAAAATCCATAATTCATTGTAATAGTATCATAGTGAAGCCTGACAAAAAGTCATCATGTTTATACTTGGATAGTTCAGATGAGTAATTTATTGGTTCTAAAAAATAATGTACTGTAAAAATACTCACAGGGCTCTAGACTCTGTCAACAATAAAAAGCTATATTATGTATACAGGTCCACGCACTGAAAGTGCCCTTCAAGTAGTCTGCATGAATGTATTAAGGATATACAGTATCCTGATATGCTGAGCAATCTTACTTGCCATAAACTTTTAATGCACTAACTTTTGAGTAAATATACCATTCAAAATCATCCTTTATCAGTGCTCCAAGCTAGATCACTTTCTCCTCCCTGGCTGCTATGCTACCTTTGCCAATAGAGGCTACAGATAATCTCCTAAAGTTTTACACTCGTACAGGAAAGTTCACCTCTTCTCCTAAAATATCTGTAAAGCTTTATTGATCACATTTATAATTTGTAGAATGTTTACAGATTTTTATTAATAATAAATGATCAGAAGCTAAGTTCCAAATAAAAAGAAGATCATTTCTTATATCTCAAGCAGTCCTGAGACGGGGACAATTTATCTTCATTTTGCTCATCTAAGTAATAGGCAGAAGTGGCACAGTGGATAGAAGAGTCTAGTGTCAGCAATAGCTTTTGTTCTGCAGACTAGAAACTGATTGTAGGAAATACAAACTGCTGCTCACAGAATGTGAGAAAACAAAAGGAAAAGAAGTAAGAGAAGAGCAACTTTTCAGGAAATGAAATAAATTTCAAAGAGAAAATAACACTTCTGAGTTGTTATGCTTGCATGCCTTTAGGATCAGAAAAATCTTAAAGATGATTTTTGCTTGATTATCCAGCTGAAATTAAGATGACCTCCTGCTCTAAGAGTACTTGAAACATTTAATAAAAGTTGGAAGTTCTAGCCATAAAATACGGATTACTGTTATATTTGAAAAATTATATCTTTTTAGTCTATATTTGATTTGTGTAACATAATTTCTATATTATGCTCATTAGTGTGGTTTATAAGCAAATATGATTGTAATTTGGCTATCTTTTTTTTTTTTTAATTTTACCCTTCTGAAATCTCATGCACTGAACAGGTCGCTCCTGCTTTTGGTGATGGATACAACTGGCTAAAATTCTTTTACATGTTTATATCTGGTTAAAAAGTTAGGTGCTTATGACTTACCAAAATATAACTATTGGTCTGTAACAATCCTTGGCTTTTAGAATATCTGATAGACTTTCACAAGGTAGAGATTTATCATGTGAAAATACGTATGTTTCAATGTTTTCTTGACTGTTTTAAATGCTTAAAGCAAAGATTAAATACTTTCTTCTTGAAACATATTTTATCAAGAACAAATGATGCTAAAACATCTAGTAAGCCTAGATAAACCAAAACCAGCTGAGAAAAGGGTAGTCTTACTGATCTCTCTTCATGAGAAGATTCATCATGTGCAAAGAGTAGAATAAAAGCTAGGCTTAGAGAAGATACAGGTAGCGATTCTTGCCCTTGCAGCAGATGAAGGCTCTGTGTCCTCATGTGGTCTCTACCTTCCTTTTCTTATAGCTGAGGGTTTTTTCCGACCATAGCCAGAGCTTCAGCTGTAGTGATTTCTTATTTCATATCCTAGCTGCCGTATGACGTTAACAAACAAATCCGTATATTACATCTATGTTGCATGGTTATTTCTGAATTCTTTCAGTGGCTCTAGAACCAAACACCTGTTCCATTTTGGGTAAAAATTAAATTCCTTAAATAATAAGTCCAAAAATTTTGTTAATGCTTTGAGACACTTTTTGCCTCTGATCTAAAACCTTTCTTGAACTGCAGCTGCTCGATGAAATTTAATGGTAACTCTTCTTGCAACACGTAGAAATGTATGACATTGCTAGAAGACATGTATGGAAAAATGGAGACCAACAAGAGGCTCTTTCTTATCCCAGTTCAGAATATGATTTGCCTACTGAGTCATTATTATATCAGGGTAATTTAGACTGGTTCCCTTACACTTGTCTAAACTAGCTTCCAGATATTTGGAACTCTAAATCCTAATCGCAAGTAGTAAAGATTGATTTAAAAGGGAAATTATTTTTAAAAATATAAATTCCCAATATCTAGACACTTGCTCTCTTTAGAGTTAATTCGTAAAAAATTACTTGTTTGAAAGAATTGTATAAATTGATATATTTTGCATTTCAGTAGGCAAGCACTCAGTTGAAATACTTTCTGAAAATGAGATGAACCATGGAAGGAAGCTGCACAAACTTCATGTGGAAACCTTTCTTTTTCTCATCCAGTCGCTGTGTACAGATGAGTCTGTAAGTACTGCATTCATTAGTTCACAGAACTGAGTGCAAGAGGTTGAACACTGTTGTAATTTGAAAAATCTAAGATGGGTTTAATTTCTCATCTTGTGGGGAAGTTTTTGGGAGTCACCTTTACTTTCTATGAGATCCCTTTAACCAACCATACTTCCAAAATTCCTCCCTGCCTGCACTCAAGCTTTCCTGCTCTTACCTTCACTTCACCTGAATAATGTATCTTTACAAATAACTACAACTTTAAAAATAATAAAAGAGGCAGACATAATGGATAAGGTCTTGTTATTAATATACTTGAAGTAGATGAAAGTTGCATCATTAATTTGTGAAGGAAAAGGAGATTTTTAATTAAGAGGTAAATTGTAAAGATTTTTATTACAGAGAGCAGACAAAATTATCCTTTTAATGAATTATGCAAAATAAGTATTTGAGAAAAATAAGATGAGTAAAAACCGAAGATTATGTCTGGGGAGAATACAAAAGAAATGCAGAGCTGGGGAGGAAGTGAGGAAGACAACTAACATGTGTGATTCTGGTACCTGATAACATCCGAAAGCTAGGAATAACAATCTTTGGCATGATATTTGCTCTACCTCCCTGCTCCTCTTTTTTTATTTTTTTTTGGGGGGGTGTTAAAATTTTCACATGCTGGATTTGCTTCTGTATGAATTGCAGAAGGTTCAAATTTAGGTATTGTTCAATCATCCTCTGTTTTCCTGTGGTGTCTAGTTTTATCTGCAGTGATGATCAAAATCTCCTAGTTTCATATTTGCAATCTAATTAGCACTGAATGTAACATTGTATGTTCTGTTTCAACTTAATTTGGACATAGTTAAACTCAGTTTATACTTAGTGGGTAGTGACTGCGCTCACTTGAAAGCATATCTGATGAATTGTAGTTTATGGGTATAGCAGCTGCATTTCGGATTCTTGTCATTGCGGATAAAGTGATAAATAAGTTGCCTTGGTAGTTATTTCAGATACTGTACAAGGATGTGGTTGAGATTTAGCGGATTTACTGCACACAGGTAACTATAGTTTTTTAGTATTTACAGCTGGGATTTTTTTAAAATTTTGTTGTTGTTCTCATTTCCCATTTCATCAGGAAAGAAGTTTTTCAGAAACTAATATATGTTTTTAGCACCTTCTTGTTGATAGAGTTTTGTCATTTGCATATTCAGTATTCACACAGAATATGCATTCAACATTAATTCTAAAATACAAACTAGTTTGTTAGCCCCTGTTTAAAGCCACTTGTTTATTTATAATTGTTTATATTCATTTCTGTCGTTTATGAACTTTCTTCTTAAACAAAGTCAATGAAACTTTTTTGTAATCACTGCTGATATAGTTAAAGTTTTGGTGAGAAAATGCAGTTGGTGGTAGGAAAGCAGGTGGACTTGAGAAAAAATAGAGATTTTATCTGAGAATAGGTTAGGTGTTTAAGCTGCATAGCTACTCCTTCTGATCCCGGGGAGGACTTGTGGACATGAACTAGTGGATCAGTTCATTACCCAGCTCTCTGTTTCCAGAGCAAAACTCTGCCTTACCTCTCTAGCATTGGTATTTTTGGAAGAGGGATGAGAAAAACTTTGTGATGACAGAGCTTGAGGGGACACAACACAGAACTTAAAAGATGGTTGTGTATAATACTCTAGCTTCATTTGAAACATAGGCATTCTGTCCTAAAGATACATGGTTCCAAATCATGAAAACTAATTCCACTGAATTGTTGTTTTGCCTTTTCAGATACGATATCCACTGCATTCTAATGATTTATTCGTTTTTTTTCAAATGTGCTGTTTTTCTTTTAATTAAAATTGTCTTTAGCAGAGTTATATTTACCACTAATAATTATGCTTGAACATTTTTTTAGAACTTCTTAATGCTTTAATTCTCAAGAAAAGCTATACACGTGTAAATATTGCCTGCTGTAATTTGAGTGGCAGAAAGGGTAGGGATCACAGAAACAATACTGAAATGAGAGTTAGCTAAAAACAGAGTTAGTTAAAAAGATTGTTAGTCTTGAGTGTGGGGCTTAATAAACTGTAAAGATTATGCTAAAGGTGATGTATTAGAATGTTTTGCACACTTAGAATTATATTCTTCATTAAAATGGAAATAAATACACTAGATTACAGTTCTTTAGCAATGATCACAATGAGATAATGATGAAATAATTTTCCAACAAATGAGCGAGCTTGAATTTTTATCCTGAAAAAAAAGAAAAGTGCTTTATGTGTTTTGGATGATGCTCTAATAAGAGTACCACTTCTTATACCAAGTACACTGTACTAAAGGAGAAAAAATTACAGTACAGGAAATAAATGCATTCAGGAAATAAAATAGTTATTGTTATTTATCTTCTCTAAGTTCAATGTGTTACACAGAATATCATAAAGGTGTATTGATGAAGTCTTGGTAGGGATTTAGAAAAGCAATTGTCAATAGCATGACCGAAGCTTTCTATCGGGAGCGTGGGTGAGCTCCAAACTTTGCAAGGCTGAGCAAACAGACGGTACAGAAATCTAAACAACTGTCTGAATGGCTGATTTTGTTTTCTTTTTTTAAGAGCTGCAAATTCCAGTGCCTGCTTCTAGAATATGTCTTCGTCTGAATTCAGCAGCTCACAAAGGCCGAGCGCTGTGTAAGAAAGGACTGCTGCATAATGAGTGACATTTTGCTGTTTAGAAAGAATTCAGTGTATAATTTTACAGAATGGCTCAAATTAGATACGGATACTATTGACACTTGGAGATAAGGTAGTGCAGCAAGAAAACTAAGCTTTGTATATTACAATAATTGTTTGAAATAAAAAAGTGGCAAGCCTATTGGAATATTCTAGTGGAGAGACATCCAGTCATTCCACCTCACAGCCGTATTTCTAAGGGTTCTGTTTTCTTTTTACTCTGCACAGAAGAGAGTATCACATTACTTATTCAGTCTCAATTTTAAAATTTGTTTAGGTTAAATATACATTTCTTTGTATTAAACCATCCATATTAGATCATAATTAGACAAAGGTTTTCCTTGTTTATGCATTTTTAAGTAGTGTTTTTAAAGTTTGGGGGAGAAAATTTAATATGACAATGAAAATTCTGAGAAAATAGAGAATTTATATGAAATCTTAAAGAAATCTTAAAGAAAAAATGTTTGGGAGGGATAGTGGTTGTTTCTAAAATTAAAAAAAAATAAAGTGAAGGGTATAAAATTCTTGTACGCCACAACATGGAAGTGTGAATCTGACCCATGTTTAGGGCCAGACACTGTCATGTCTGAGGTACAGAGTATTTCCTCCAACACACAGGATCCAGATACTAAGAAGTTAGAGTTTTACATCCATAACAGAAATTATAGTAACACTAAACTGCCTGTTTACAGACAGCTGTCTGTAATCACAGGTAACTATCATAATAAATGTCAACTTAGGATAGCTCACATGAGGCTTCTTTCCTTACTCGCTCTTTCTCCTTGTTTACCTTTTTTCCACATGCTATAAGACCTGTTTTAAGGGTTAGAGAATAATGAGTGAAAATAAAGAGATGACACTATATAGAGATGAGTGTTAAGCTGCCGTTGGTTGAACTGAATGTATCGTCTTAAAAGTATCATATTATTTATAAAGAATAATAAACAACTGTAGTTAGGATTAGAGATTCATGGTATTAGACATTTTGTGGAAATTAAGACATTTTCCCTAAGAGTTTGTAATCTTCTCTGAAATAATCAACTGAGTAAAAGTAGGACGGAGATAGCGAGCCAAGAAGAAAACATGCAGGCAGACTAGTTAAGAGGCACAACTTAATGGAAGCAGTTTGTCTAATATTTGCTTACTTTTTAAAATAGATAGTATCGACTAAATACTACGCACTTAATTAAGGAGCACATTATCTCTTAGATATAAAGAAACAGTGGGAACAGAGGAGACAGCTGCCATCTTCAGTTCCAGTCATGTGTAAGCTGCACAAGAAAAGTAAAAGTTAGAACCTTTAGGAGAGAACAAGCTGCATTATGTTACCGAGTGGCCTCATTTAAAGTGTTCCAGTTGTTTATCTGTCTCTGACGAAATGGAAATACATAAATCTCAAAGCCTTCAAGAGACAGAAAAATTGTTTTGCACCCTACTTTACATTGAAATGTGCTCTCTCTGAAGTTATAGGAGCAAATTTGTGCCTTTTTCTTCTAGTTGAGTGTAAATTGGCACACAATTACCTTTTGTGTTGTCACCAAAAGAGTATGAAAGATCCTAAGCAATGAGTATTTTACATTCATTGAGTGCTGAAAATGGAAAAGTAAAGGTTGTTGATGGAGAAAATATATTACATTTCAATTACATAGTTTCCTCCTCCCAGAAGGTTGGTGGGTGCATACTTCATCATGAAGTGCTGGGCATCAGCCCTGGCTGTGTGTTGCCTTTGTGGACCCCAGGCCCAGAACCCCCAGCTGCCAGCAGGTCGGTGTGCACAGGCTAACGGAGAAGCCCACACATGAAGGACTGCATCCTAAATAGCCGAGAACTTGCTAAAGCGTAATGGTATCAACCAGTATATTAGCACGGTACCCGTTTCTGTTTTACTTCATACATTTAACAAACTGTGTCTGATTGCTTGATGAGTCCTTGCAGGAGAAAAGCATCTGTCTGATAAGTACAGCTGAATATGGAATGTACCATAACAGTTAAAGTGAGCAGCGAGAAGAATCTGTGCCTTGTAGATGTCTCTGGTCAATGTCTGCAGGTGACACCTCCCCTGCAAATCTTGATTCATAGGGGCCTCAAAATCAGTCAGAAGAGGGGGAAGTCTCTGCACAAGCGGCCTTCACTGAATTAATCTTTGAGCAGCTGTTTCTTGACCTATAGACAGTGCTGGGTGAAGATGCGAAATAACAGTTGGAAGCTGGCACCTAGTCATCTGGCCACCAGAGAGGATGGTCGTGCCATACGCAGCTATAGTGCAAAATATTTGCAATTAAGAGTTGATAAACCATGAACTTTTGTTGTAACTATTTCTTTTGTAGGCATATAAAATATGAACTGGTCTATATCCAGACATTTCAGTGAAGATTTAATTTTTGAAAGATGCAGATTGGGATGTGTAATCAAAGCAAACAAACAAAATCTACAGAAATTATCAGCAAAATTGTCAAATTCCAAGGCCAATAGTTTTATAAGTTTTATAAGTTCAAACTATTCAGCCTGTCCACAGGGCAAACAGCAGCTAAAATTTCTGCCAGATAAGCGATACCTTGACTACATCCACCCACCTCTTCACACGTGGATGATTCTGGTATGCACTGGGAAACCAAACCAAACACAGTGGCTATGGGGGAGTATTGTCCAACTACATCTGCTCATTTCTATAATATGGTTGGTTATGCACAGGAAAAAAAGAAGGACAGATGAACTTTTGACAGCTACATCCCTACAATGCATTTGGGGCAAGAAGACAGAAGGTGAGATTAACCTAACAACAGATAATCTGCTTTAAACATGGGAAACAACAAAGGAACCGTCAAGGCCATTGGCAACTCATGCCAACCGTCTAAGCTGGAAACAAGAAGTAATGAAAACAACAGCTCTGAGTGGGCCAGAGATGCATCTGCACGTGTCCCCCAGCCCCATGGTTCTATACGTCGGGTGGAGGCCATGACTGGTGTGAGCGTGGCTCTGTGCGTATACATGTGCATGTGTGTGCATGTGGTAAATTAGAAACTGCACTTCAGCTATACCATCCTTTGAAAGGACTTCTCATTAAGCGGTGCGGTTCTGTTCTTGTGCCTGTCTCCCTCCTAAATTCCCATCAGACAAGCTCAAAGTGTTACAGATTTAGAAAGTGAGATGACAATATGAGAAGACATAGTTATACTAACTTACTGGTAAAAGTACAAAAATTCTATTAGCAGTATTACTGTAATGAAAAAGGTATCCTGTATTGTGATCTTGGGATAAGGAAAATTAGTATCTCTTTTTGTTTAAAGATTACAAAAAAGCACTGGAAAAAATCTGTATTAATTGTGGTAAAGGTGTAACTAGAGGCTATAAATCAAAAGAAAGGCAATTAGCTCATATTTCAATTAAGTTACAGTAACAGTCATTAGTTTTATTTCAGCTGAAAACATCTCTGTGAGAATTAATGTTATTTTTCCCACTTTTAGAATTACCATTAAGTCAGAGAAAAACAGCATTTACCTTTTACTGATTTATATACAACTTTTTACTGATTTATACATACAAATTCCATAACATTGTACAGAGCATGACAAATTGGATTTCTCATAAACACAAATACATGAATATCAGTAATTTGACATAGCATATAACCATAAAGTACAAACTGTGCTGAAGAGAAAAGGTTTGTGACATTATTAGTTGTGATTAGTGTAAATACTATGGAAAGTCTGATGTGACTCCTAAATGTAGCATGGAACAGGCTGCACGAGAAAAAGATTTCAGTAACTGGAAGAGGCATTAAGTATCAATGAAAAATAGATTTTGCATAATTAGCTACGGTAATAATGTAGACCGAAAAGGCATCGTGTGTTTCAAAAGTCATGAGCACTTCTGCCAATGCAGACAGCGAAGGTAAACATCTATCAGCACAGAATCTGTCGCATAACAACGATAAGAAAGTTCTTTTATTTTTCTTTTCCTAGAACTAAGCGAGGACCCTTTTAAGGAGGAAAGGAAAATACTGATCTTTAAACACTGCAACATTAAGGGCTAGAACTCTTGTTTTCCTACCCTTTGTGCTTGAAACACGATCAAGACCTCAGTTGCTGTACAACTTTCGGTTTCATTTTTAAGGTACTGCTTGCAATGGAAGTTAGGCCTTAACGTAGCTTGGAGGAGCTAGGCAAAAGTGCCAAAATGTCTGTGATATGCTGGGCTATTCCCTAGTTTTTAGCTTCACTGTGTAACTTCTGGCAGTAAACTCCTACATTTCTCTAGCTGATGTGGTCTTAAACAAATAACATCGTGTGAGTGCACACAGGTGGGTGATACAGTAAGACTGTTTTTTCATTGTCTTCCAGCAAAGTTTCTGGTTTTGGTCAAAATCTCTACTTTTCCATCCATTTTCTTTTGAAGTAGATTTGTAAGACTGTAGCTGTTGCACATGACCCACAACTTCTGCAAGAAGCTGAATACTTACTGCAAAAAGATCCCTGGACAGTAAACAATTTTTCACTTGTAGAAATGAGTCAAAATGCCAATTGATCAACTTATTTCTAAGACCCAGAAAATGCAGACATCTTAATTAATTTCCTTCCTATGTTCCTAAATTATCTGAGTATTAAAGGGAACAAAAAAATCAAAAGCGATTAAATGAAAACATGCCTCTGGTTGCAAAGTAACGTTATTGTTTTAGTAAAATAATAATAGAAAAATGTAAAAATGCAGACACTGTAATATATTCTCTATAAACATTGAATAATTCAGTAATCAGGATTATGATAATCTATGTTTTAAAAAGAGATATCATTTATTTTTTGCAAGATTTTTTACCCTCTGAATGTAATTATACAATTGTAAAAATTATAAATGTTTAAAAATAGAGTGTATTTTCTCTGAATATTTATGTAGATAAATAAAGATGACTAACAGTAAAAAATCTATTATGACAATGCCAAAAGAATTATGAACAATTGTCATTTCTCCTCTGTATGTAGTACAATACTAAGCGGAATAACAGAAGAAAGTGGGTTGCTCAGGCAAAAAAAAAATAGTCTGTGGAAAAATATAGGCACTAAGTATTGTTATTACATGCACATGTTAAAAATACAGAGATATCTGAATGTCTTTGGTTTACCTAATGCCAAGGTATTCAGAATCCTGCAGAATCCTAATGCACATTCCTATTAAACTGTCAGTAATGTTATCAAATATGAATGTTCTCGTGGCCCCAATGAATATTTCTTGTTTTTCATTGTATTTTGCTTGCTAAAAATAAATCAAAATAAACCAAGACAAATAATTGAGCCACAGCCCCAAGTTGTTCTGGAATGAGAAAATTTAGATATAACCTAGGAACAGATTTGGCCACTGCAGCATTGAATGATGGGGTGTGTCTGAAAGAGCGCCTGTGAACAGCCAGGATTACTGCTTCTGTTGTAATGCTGTTCTGCTGAAGACATTCAGGGAAGCCATCATGGGCTACCTGCTGCTGCGTAGTTTTGTTTTATTTTGGCACATAGAAGTGAGAAGATTTCCACGGGACAAAAAGAGACCCGGTAGCTAACTATGACTGACAGCACAAAACATTGAAACAATAATCCACCGAGATCATTTATGTAAAAAAAGGAACCCAGAGATATTCAGCCCCTTAGGCTTCTCTTGTAAGAGGCTATTATTATTTGTATTGATTTTAGTATGCAAGTTTTCTCTTTCCTTCTCTCTCCTGGCCCACAGTGCAAACTATAAATAATAAACTAAAGCAGTCTTGCCCTGAAACCATCACTGACTGTGCAGCACATTAATTTGTGCACCTCCAGTTACAACACTGGAAAAATCATGGGGAAAACAGGCAGGCTGAATGAAGCCCTACCTCCCCAACCAAAGGAGATGCTTTTCAGCAGTCTCAGCTACCATCAAGACCTCCTTATACACTGCTTACACAATACTACTTAAATAGAACATGCAGATGTCCTTTTTTGATTCTAGTTCTGCTTTGACTACTGATACTTTGGTCAGATAATTTTCTGTGCCCGCTCGTACATCAGGCAATGTTGTATTACTAAATCCCAACATTGCCAAGGCTGCCATGCGTCTTGGAAATCGAGACAATTATGTGTTCTCACTCTTCCAGGACGCAGGAATTATCATTAGTACACATGACATTTCCCCCCTATTTCTCTGTTTCTAATAGCATTTGAATAGGAGTATAGGGGTGATGGGAAATTTTGCAGCTGAAATATTGGCTTCGCTAAAGTCCTTTTGAATGTTGTCATTATCTTTAAGGATGGTAGGGTTTCACTTTGACAGTATTAGGTATCTAATCCGTGCGTATTTCACCTTCCTGTATATTTGCTCTTCCTTTTCATTTCTGCTCTTAATGCATAAAATGATATGTCTACCACTACAGAATTGAGCATTTCAGAGTTTTGGGTAGGGTATAATTTAATCCCAGAATAAGATCTTCCTAGTAAACATCTCTGCTGAAATACAGAACTACGTAATATGGTGCAAAACCTAAGGCCTTTTGCAGTGGGTTTGACCCCAGTCAGCACCTAAGCACCCATGAGTTGCTCGCTTGTTTTATTGCTGAGTGAGCCATTATAGAGCATGGGACATCTCTTTGGCCAATTCTACGTGGGTCTCCCAGCTCTGTCCCCACCCAGCCTCTTGAACACCGCCAGCTTACTCGCTACTGGAACAGAGTGAGAAACAGAGAAGGCCTTGATGCTGTATGAGCACTGTTCAGCAGTAGCTAAGACACTGGTATATTATCAATGCTGTTATAATCATAAATTTAAAATAAAAAGCACCATATGCTATGAAGAAAATGAACTCCATGCCATCCAGACCCCGTACACTTGGCATGTATCAAACTTTCATTTAAAAAAAGCAAAGGAATAACAAATACATTTATGCGAATTAAACAAGGGCATTTTAACCAACATGACATCTGGCTTCTGTCAAAATAAGATTAAAGAACTTTATGAATGAAAAGCCTGCACATGGTATGCTCCAATGATCCTGCTGGGAAGATCTCAAAAGTCAGTGGAATAATGGTGGAAGACTGATAATAAAATGCAAGTCAGTCTGAGAACAACAGAAGATTTGTTCTATTTCTCTTTTGAGCAGGATAGGTACAGTGGCCTGATATGTCTTAGAAGCTGATACTTCACTGATGCTTGCAAAATGGTAAGAGATAAGAGGCAGTGGAGAGACTAAACATTTCTAGCCCGCATAATAATTCAAGTATTGAATGTAAGAATTGTTTTCTGCCAGAAAACTAAACATTTCTTAGAGGAGAACTTTATATTTTTCCTGTCTAGTGTGTACAGATGTGACCAACTTTTTTATTTCAGTCAGGAACCTGTGATAAATAACAGTCAGTGTAAGCATGTGATGAATCCTGGAGATACTGCTGAAAGCATTCAGTAATTTCTCTGATACTAGTGTAGCATCTGTGTGATGTTAGAAATGTGGAAATAAACTGAACGACTGAATAATCAGAAATGCGTTTGAAATGTGCTGGCTAGGTGGATCTAGAGGGATGACACACTAGGGATCAAATTTATCCTTTTCAGTGTCTTCTTGGTGATATTATCATTTGGGTGAAATATTAAAGTTACAAGGAAATGTTG
>Ga0181612_136512_pt1 | contig 19628 bp, 16 predicted proteins | sample HoacroProtozoa21_FD_119630 | JGI IMG/M metagenome (GOLD analysis project Ga0181612, IMG submission 119630) | Hoatzin crop microbial communities from Cojedes, Venezuel. Combined Assembly of Gp0051906, Gp0051904, Gp0051908 | reverse complement strand
GAGCGGTGGTTCTTCTTCGACAGGGAGGGCAAGAGTATGTTCAAGACCTTTGAGATACCGATACCGTGACGGAAAATATAAAAGGGAACGGTCTGACAGTGGATGCAGGCCGTTCCCTTTTCTTATGAGGACAACTTATGTTTCGTAACGAAATCGTTGTCCTCTACAAGGACTGTAATCTATAAACGAAAACGACCTAATAGAAAGTATGTCTGTTTTGACACATACGCCGTTCAATTAGCATACACTTAGAAAACATTTTTATCACCACACACATTACTGTTCTTTTAACCACGGACAGTTTCTAAATTCTGGATCAAATATTCGCGCATTGCGTCTTGCTTCTGCTTGATTAAGAAGTGTCATTATGCCTGCATTCAAGTCTAATACCGCGTAACATTCAGGGTTATTTGCGTTTGATATATAAAGTGGTATTAGATATTGTACTATTCCGGATTTATTTGGATCTTTATTTGGATGGAAGTAAGCGCACGCTTTGGTCCCTTGTTTTTTAGATATTTCCAAACTTCCTTGAATGTATGTGTATAACATTTTATAATCTTTATTATAATAGCGCGAATCTAAGAGTAATTTCTGCTTGTCTCGTTTGGTTCGTAGGCTTGAATAATCATAACCACTTCCCATTCCTAATACGCCGCTCAAAGTCGTATTGGAGAAATTGTCTATACCATCAATTATTAAATGTGCTATCTTTCTACCATCTTTTGACATCTGAGTCTGCTCTTTAATCTTAAGCCTTTGGTTTTCCCCTGAAAAAATATTTTCATTAGGATCAATATCATTGAATTGTGCTTCAGCAAATTTTTTTACTTCCCGAGTGTCAGCCTCTTTATATACTGGTATTATAAAACTATCTAATGGTTGAGCATCAAATGATAACGGCATACAAGCCTTAATATTTGCAAGATGTTCTTTGATTTTATCACTTTCTTCTAATAAATCACGAAGCTTATTTGACAGTTCGTCATCGTTGCAAAAGTCATAAGAAACCACGTCATTACTATTTCCTACCTTGCTAATAAGATAGATGTTTTTATTGTTATCACGACCGATTACGAAAAAAGAATACCCGCCTTCAATCTCCTGTTTTATACATCCGAGATTGTTAGAAACTGCTTTTTTTCCGCTTATAAAATTCTCAACAATGAACCTTATATAAGACTTAAATTCATACAAATCGCAATCTTTTAAATATGAGAAATAAAGATGATACGCCATAAATATTGCATTTTCTTTTGGATATTTTGGCTTTGCTTCACGTCCTTGCAGCATATTCCTTTGCTTTTAGTTAAACGTCTTTACTTATTTTCTGATGATAAAATCTTTTATTATTTTACCCCAATATTCCCACGAAAAACTTGCCGAAGGATGTCTCATCTCCAGCAATGGAATAGAATGTTTACCAATGGTATAAAGCCAGGTGTGATATTCTTCACCTTCAGTATCTAATATGGGATCGCCTGCTCTTCCCATTATGCTTTCCCCATCATTTTCTGGCATTGCGGAATAGAGTCTATACCCCCATGCTATTATATAATCTGGACACATCACCTTGAGAACTTCAAAGAATGAAACCACTGAATTCTCGAACTGTTCATCAGACGGAGAAAGGCGAGGACCTGAAAGAGGAGACTGCACATAATTGTAAAATGCAAGATGGTTCCACACATTGAGTACTTCTTCCTTGGTGAGATCCTTGTCCATTAATGCCTTCCCGAATTTTGTAAACGTGTTCATCCATGGTTCAAACTCCCCTCCTTTCAGAAAGGCGATGTACCGATCGAGAACATTTTGTGTCAACTCTGGAATGTCATCTTTCAAATTTGCACAATAATGGCTCTCTCCAAGAACCAAGATTTTTTTACCTCCTTTATTGGCGAGTGAGATATTCTGGTTCTCGTCAACAGAAAATCCCTGTTTGAAATTGTCTCCAAACCACGGGAAAAAATGTACTTTATTATACTGTTCCATATATTGGTCTTTAATTTTTCAATTAGAATTTTAGTGGAAGAGAGCTATTGCTCTCTCCCGTTCTCGCATGGCCCTGTCTTCATTTCTTGAAGAAGAGCGTAATGGCTGTTCCAACTGCGGTCATAATCGCACCGACAATCTGCCATCTTTCTTTTTCAGCGTCGCTCATTGTTTTAGTTTTATAGGTTCGCGACTTCCTCCAAAATACACCTTTGCCGGTGGTCGGAAATTGTGGAGGTTCTCAACTTTCGACGGTGCAAAGGTAATACGTTTTTTGAGAGAAACAAAGAAATAATGCAACGACATTAGTTCCTTTTTCGCGGGAACTAATATCAATGCTATTTTTTATATCTATCCTGCATCTCAGATATACGTTTACCTATTTCAGTCCTAACCTCATCTGGACTTATTATCTCTAATGCTGCGCCGTATTTTAATATTGTTCCATAGAATTCATTATTTGGAGAAACGTTTAAGCACAACTCACCATAGCCCAACTCATCACTATATGGAATGTTCGTTTTTTGAGAGATATGCATAGGTCTTGTTTCCATAAGCCCGAACATATATTCACCATACACTCTGATTATAATATCGTATCGTTTAACTCCATCAAGATGAGTCGTTCCAACAATATCATGAAAAAAATCAGGGTATTTAATTTGTTTTGATGGTATATAGCTAACATCTCCAAGAATGATAGGTGTCACTACGATTCTATCTAGGGGTATATCAAACCCTTCTTTTTCTCCTTCTGCATAACCCAAGATGTGCCACCGACTATTATATTCTTTTAGATAATGTGGATGAAAAACAACCGTTATCCTCTCTTGGAAGTGGGCATTATAAGTTATTCTCAGCACCTGTTCGTCGCGGATACACTCGTAAACGAAAGGCAACAATTCTAAATTGTTCTGATAGTTATCAAATGAAGTTCCAATTAGAAGTCGTCTTTGTTTCTTCTTTTGGTTAATGTTAAGCAGGTCGATCGTTCTCGAAAAGAAATGCTCAATCCATGAACTTGGGAAAAAACCTGCCGAATCTTGGCAGAATTGATAGTAATCTTCCAAATTTTTTTTCACCACTGCCGTCTTCATAAACGCCAACGGATCGTTATCCTTGCCAACATATCTGTATTCAAGATTACGAGATTTTCCTCTCTTTTCTATAATTACTTCATCTTCATCAGCATAGATTTTCAATGCTTTTAAAACATTTTGAACAGCTTTTTTGAAAGAGCTCTCACTTTCTGTGGAAGAAATCTTTGATATTTCGTCTGGTGTTTTTTGCTCATAACGAGCGATGAAGTCACGAGAATTTACCCAATCTCGTGACATCAAGGCATCGTAAATACAAATTGCATATAAAGATTCGTAGTTATCTCCTAGAAAAATATTCTTTGGTCTGATCATCCTTCTTTGCCTACACTTATTGTGGTTTTAACTCAAAGCCATCACCGAACAGGCATAACTAGCAACAGCTTCACCTAAATTTAATAATAAAAATAGCCCTATCACACTTTCTATGAAATGCTACCATCTTGCAAAGCTTTAGCGTGTTAAATGTTACATCTAAAGCGTTTACAAAAATAATATTTTTTCTTGAATCCGTCTCAAAGCCTTAACGTTATTTATAAATTTCTCTCGTTTTTTACTCTTCATTTATTAATGTTGATATTTACCTACAAAAGGATTTGTTTTTCATCAGCCGAAATAAGTAGATAAGTTTCTCGTTCCTCTAACTCATTGAGAAGACAGATCTATCTCACCCCAGACGTTTTGACTTCAAACCAGTCTCTGCCTTTATCGTATGTTATGATTATGTCGCGACCCTTATATATGGCATATAACGACACTATCAACCCAGACAACACCACTAGTTCGGTGGTTGATATTGTCACCCCTGTCGTCGTGCATATCAGGGCAGCATGGGCGGCAGAGACAGCGGCAACCGAAGTCCCACCTGTCATGGGAATGGCGACGGCAGCGCCTGTAATGGCTGCCAAGATGCCCATCCCCATCACCTTGTGCTCACGAATCCACATGGCGACCAGTAGCGCCTTCTTCAGTTTTCCGTCGCTTACCTTAAAAACCTTCACTCCGCGCGAGATGGCGCTCTTGAGTTCTGACGTACTTCTTACTGTCTCCATCATTTTGAACTTTTAAATATTGACACTATCCTTTTTACAATTTCTATGATGGACGGGCTGTCCGAACAGGGCTGAGTATCTATGCTTCCGCACTTTGGACATGGCTGCGGCACAGAATAGACTGTTGCATTCAATTCGATGTCGGGAGCCATAAACTCCGTACCACACTTATTGCACTTGAATTTTATTTCACCTCTATACATAGTCTTTTGTTTTTTGTTCAACATGTTTATTAGCGTACATAAAAAGCACTATACGCCATTCTCTCTTGCTGTTTCTTTATGACGACTTTCCCTTTTCCGGAAGGTGCCTCATACTCGACGTCAATGTCGTAACCCTTTAAAATAGCATACAGCACACAGGTCATCAATGCTGTTACACCAATGGAAAACATTATGACTGCCGGAGGAACGATCCCCATTGTCATATGTTGTTTCGTGGAGATATTGCGAATGGCCCTGAAAAGTCTTGGGTTCGCAACGTAGAAACTGGTCTCTCCTTCCCGAACACCACGTTTTAACTCTGAAATTGAATTCACCGTTCTCATTGTTTTTTGTTTTTAAAGTTAATAACTAAGACGATTGTCCTGTTGGCTGTAATCCCCTTCAGGACAATCGCCCATTGGAAAACTAACGGAAGTTGTCTATAAAGTCAACAACGACCTTGAACGCTCTCGTGGCAGGACCGTTATACTCAAGCCATGAGTTGTCAGCACAGTTGCGCTTTCTCTTGCCTGTTAAAACATCCATACACCACTCTCTGCTCTGACGCAGCGTGTTGAAACTGTCTTTAATTTTGTTCATAATGTTGTTATATTAAAAATTAAAAATTAAACGTATATTTTGATTTTGTCTCTATGTGCATCTATGAATGCCAGCGTTGTGCCGGAGACATAGGTGATGTTCTTTACTAAGTCCACGTATATGGCGTGGCTCTCCGTAGAGAATTTCATGTAGTTCTCACCCTTCTCCACCTCTACGTTGCATTCCTTCGCAACGTCTTCGATGAAGTCATACGTGTACTTGATGCTCCCTGAGACGAACACACTGTCGTCTGCGCCCATTGCCTGAACGAACTGCGGCAGATGGTCATCCACCGCTATCCGCTGGAATAGAAGGCTCGCTTCTTTGTTTTTTTCTAGTTGCATTTTTTCTTTTTTTTAATTAACTGCTGCAAAGATAATGGGAAAAACAAGCATTTCCTATAATTTTTTTCAATAAGAAAAAGAAATCTTCCCACTCGGTAATTTTTTACCGAATAGGAAGATGAAAAAGAGAATTGGGGCGTCTCTTACTTGAAAATATCCACTATCGCCCCATCGTTTACCTCGGTCATAAACGAGCTATCCTGCTGCAATTCCTTCTCGATATCAAGATAGGTATTCATCTCGTCGAACCCAAGATATTGCTTGCCGTCAGGAGCAATACATATAATGATGTTGTCATTGACTGTATAACTGTCTATGCCGTCGATGGTCTCATCAAAATCATCATTAAACTTCCAGACTTTCAGTATTCTGTCCTTGTTGCCGCATACATAGTGTACGAAGATGGCGTTCCGAGTTATCGCAACATCAGGATTGATGCAATCCATTGCGACCTCTGGATGGCGGTTCTCCAACCTGCAATTCTCAACGCTTAACCTAAACGTTTTCTCTTCATCACCTAATTTCACAAACGTCTTGCCTTTGAACAGTTCCCATTTCCTGTCTATCTTGGAATGACTGTCTGGGGCAAGATTGAACTCCGTGCAAGTAACCATGTCAGCATCGAGTTTGATGCCAGGACTAGAAAAGACCTGCGCCGTGTCGTTGGGTATCTCCTGCCGCGTTATGGTATAATAGGAGTGGTCATACCACATGACAATGAATTTCACGTCCTCTCCTTCCACGAAACTCTGTAGGTGGTAGTCAGTAAAGTAATAGATGTGCTCCTTGTCATCCTTCTCATACCTTCTGAAAAGGTAGCATCCCGCGTATGGCATATACTCAATATACCAAAACTTATTTGTAATCCGCCCCTTAGCCTCTTTCTCCTGCCAATAACCGTCCATATTGAAGACCCTCATCACCTCGTTCTTGAACGACTGCACATTGTTGTACAACTCTGAACGGTATCGCGATCCATAATAGTCAAACAGCACGCGGTCGGTTATCGTGACCATCTTTAATACGTTGAAGAAAGGTGTCTCGCCATCCTTGTCCCTGTATATAGAACTATCTGAAGACCTCTTCTCATCATTTGATCCATCAGGAGAATGCCTTTTCACCTCATCGAAGATTTCAGAAAAGACGTTGGGCACATTGTCCTTGTAGAAGTTTTCCACATTGCCCTGCATAAAATCATACAGACATTTCTCCAACTCCATAAAATGCCTTTCGGGAGACATCATGTTACTCTTATCCTGAAAAGGCATCAAATCATGAATCATCAGAAAAAGCATGGAAGCGTCCAGTGCCTTTCCCTTCTTGAAACTGTCATAATATTGTGTGCACAACTTTGAGAGCCTATTCTTCCCCAGAATACCAGACCATTTGGAAACCATGTCATTAGCAGCGCCCTTGTCGTGGTATAGCGTGAAAGCATAGTTGAAAAAATCGGTGAGGTTGTCTTTCTGAAAAAGAGTCTTTAGTCCGCTGACGCGGCCATTATAAAACTCCTTTGTGTTGTTGTAATTCCCAACATAATCGTCCAGGCTGTCGTACGAATAGCCTAAGACCTTCATCGCCTGTTCCATCCGGAGATAGAAGGAATTGACAGCCTTTTCTCCCATCTTCCTCACGCCATTGTTCTCCAGACTCTTGGGAGAGGCTTGCAGAGCGTCGGCGAGCTCTTTGTTTTCAAAGAAGACCAACCGGTCCTGCCAGATAGTGTTCAGGTTCTTCCTTTTCTGCCCCATTGACTTATCCGTTACTTGTACCATAATATACTTCAAATGCAGTATTTTGAATTTCTAATAGCATCTGATTCTTCTTCAAAATCATTTTGACGAACCGCCCAACCTGAATAATCAATATCTTTCACTGTTTTGCAAAGGTAATATAATCCATTCCCCAGTCTTCTTCATGAAGCGAGGAATATTTGGGTTCAACATTATGAAACAACACACGTTCACCTGAACTATCAAGAACAAAACCACATGGACAGACTATATAGTTTAACTGTTTAAGAGAACGTTTCTCTATAGGCATCAAACAATCAAAGCATTGGATTAAATTCGCCAAATCTCTAGCCTTATTATTGATTTCTTCCACTAAGCGCTCCATACTAGAACGGATTTTGTCCTTGTCCGTTCTGGACCTTCTGTTATAGTTCTCATCACGAGCCAATCTGTCCAAAACATCTGAAACAATCAAATCGGATTGAGGAATTCCCTTGAATGTATAAAAATATTTGTCCTGAACAATTACCTCATCAGAAGATAAACAATAGAAATAATCCTTAAGCATATGCTGGAATTCATGTAGCTCTGTAATCTTCGAAAGATATGTTTTGAGTAAATAAGTCTTTATAACCTTGCCCAATCTTTCCACGCTATCTGCATCGTATGGGCTAACTCCTATAACATGTTCTGTTGATGATTTGCGATTTAAAGACAAGACAAATACGTCTGTACCTAGCTCAGAGTCGTAAAAAGTGACGGGATTGCAAATTGGAAGAAAATAGATCTTCGTGCCTGAAATGTTTAAGCAAAGCAGTTTCTTTTCAGTCTCCGTAAAAGAGATAGAAGAATAAATGGAAGGATAAAACGGATGGACTGCCGTCCATTTATTATAAGTCCCTTCAATTTCATAATTTAGTATGGTCTTCACAACATACGCAATCATAGCCTTTGCATAGCATCGAACCCCGTCTATTACGATTTGCTCATACTGGATTTTCTCTGCGTCGCTCTTCTCTTTGTCTACTGTGTTCAATGCCCTCCATAAATCGCGTACATATCGATAATGTCGGTGATTGGCAATAACATTAGTGGGATTAACGTCCTGTTCAGACATGTGAGACATAACCATTCTATGATTCACATCTGTAAACAACGAAGAATTTTGCAAAGCCTTCAGACGCTTAACCATCTGTTGTAATCGTTGCTGCGTTGTTAACAGAATCTCATTTCTTGATATTTCTCCCGAATAATTATCATCCTCATATACACAACCAATAAGACTAAGATTACGTTCAATCTTCTTATACCACCCGGAAGCATCATCACGATCAGATAATAGTTTCTCATATTCGACAAGAAAATCACCAATATCATGAACCTCTTGGATTCTACTATTTAGATACAAGAGACAACGTTCTATTAAAGCAACTGTCACTTGATTTTCATAAACATCAAAATCCAAATCTAATTCCTCATTCAAGATCCTTCTTGGTTTGAAATCAACTATACTCTTATGTAACCAATCCTCTGTGTGGGATGCAAGATTCTGATAGCTTTTAACTGGAATACGCTTGGCTCTTGACACATTGACCTTTTCAATAGTCCTTTGCAAAACGTAATGTGGTTGCCTAAATATCTCTTCAAGATGAAGAATCTTTGATTCTAACAGTTCTTCAAACTTATTGAGGAATAGTTTCTCCTTCACACTTTGAATAAGCGGAATTACCGAAAAATCAGAACGCCCTGGAGTATTCTCAGAGGCATGGAAATAACAGAATAGTTCTTGAAGACTCTTATTCTTATTGTCAAGAAGGTCCTGCAATATAATCTTATCTGAACCGACATTTATGATTCTGTTCGTAAGTTCCTCTTTTGTATCAGCAATATAGAATCGTCCCAAATCAATTTGACTTGGGAGTTTCCTATCATCGATAACAACGGATTTCAGACGGTCATATATTTGCATTATTTCTTATCAATTTCAGATGTCAGTAAATCATCGGATTTGACGGGTTCATCATTGAATGCATTGACAAACAGCGTATCAAATGATTTTTTGAATGTTTGTAAGTTATGTTTGTCAAGATCATATCTGTTACGAAGTGTTCTAAAAAGCCTAGTCGCAATAAGGTGATCTGCAGCTTTTGCCAAGCTTTCATCCTTCTTAGATGGATTTCCTGTTTCTATAAAGGAGCACAGAAATCTTTCCGCCTGGTCTTCAAAACGATTTCCGATACCAATGCCCTTTTTCATTAGTAAACGTTTAACATCATCTGAATTGATGAACTGCTTGAACTTTATATAGTACTTCTCGTTTGCAGAGATTGACTTGGCGTATTGTGTCTTCAACCATTGATAGCTCACATTATATGTTTCTTCTGTAGGCTTAATGCTTCTATCCTGATTCTTGGGCATTTCCATAAGATTTGAACGATCGTATGTCTTTGGCGCAAATTCAAGTGTTGTTTCATCGTGATTTGCAGTACCAATGAATCGAACATTCTCTGGCACCTTCATTTTACCCTGAACAATTTGTTTTGGTAGCACTTCGTCAGGAGCATTCACCGATATGTATCTCTCATCCTCTTTTTGTTCCAGCAAGGAAAGGAAATCTGCAAAATAATGCTCAGGTCTTGACAAGTTCATTTCGTCTAGAATTATAAAGAACAAGGTGTCTTTATATTTAGGTAGATTAGCTAAATACAAGGCCTTGAAGAATTCTGTCTCCTTATATTTATGTTCAAATGAATTGTAATAGCCCATCAAATCCATACTGTCGCGCCAGCCCGACTGAACAGCACAAATACGATATGGTGCTTTTGGAGTATTATCATTTCCTTGGCCAGAGTATTCTATAGCCTCTGATATAATACACTTTGAAAACTCACGCGGAAGACTGGTCTTTCCAGTTCCACTAATACCTTGAAGAATGGTAATCGAAGACATATTCAGACCTGCTATAAATACTCTTATAGTATCGATATCGTAGTAGAATGGCTTGTCTGAAGAAGCAATCTTACTCTGCATATACAGTGCGAATTCATATAATGAAGAAGGATTGTAATCTCTGAATCCTTTCGTTTGTAAGCCATAATCACTATCATATTTGCGAGCAAATTGGAACGCTTCTTCATCCTTCTGATGCTCTCCTTTTAATTGTTCGACAGTACTCTTCAAATCCTCGATAGTGCGACGGAGAGAATCTTCTCGGTTCTTGCTAGATTCAAGACGATCTTTATAACCCTGAATCTCTATAACATAAGAGTCTGAATTATTGATAAATGTTCTCAACTCAGTAAGTTCCTTTTCCGAAACCAGACCCGTCAAACGAGTATTTTCGACCTTAAGTTCGTCAATCTGTTTACGCAAGGCCTCCATCTCCTCAAGTGAAGGTCTGGAATTAAGCTGTTCCTGTAGTTGATTGCTTTCACCACGAATTCGACCTACCTCATTGAGAATGTCTTCAGGGTCGCGATCTCCAAAGGTTACGAAAAGATTCATTTTAAGTCTTTCAAGAGAATCTACTTTTTTCTCTAACAAATCGTTTCGAGCCGTCAGTCTTTCCGCCCTTTGCTTTTCTTCTTCATATTTTTCCGAATATTCAGCTTTAAGTTCCTCTTCTTTTTCTTCTTTGAAGATGTCCATATCCGCTTGCATCTTGCGTTTCTCTCTGGCGAGCGTTTTCTTATCTTTCTGAAGCAGGAGCTTCTCTTCTTCTAAAGAAAATACGGCATCACCGACCTCTTTCTCTTTTATCAGTATTTGCATGTGTTCCTCTTTAATGGAATCTATTAGTTTCTTCGTTTCCGTAGAAATATCTTTCGCAGAATTCGACAAGGCATCAAGAAGACTTCTGATGGTACCAGTATATTCTCCATTATCAAGTTGGAGTTCTCTTTCTAGTACAGACTTTTCTTTTTTGTTAATTTCTTCCAGCTTCTGGTCAAGAGATTCCTTCTGCTTTTTGATATCATCTAGATTACTTTGTGCATCTGAAAGTTTTTTGTCCAAATCTGCCTTCTTATCTTCTGCACTTTTCATCATGCCATTAAGTCGATGATTAATGTCCTGAAGATATTTCAAATATCGACGTAGTTCACCTGCCTTTTCAGCTTCAGATACTTTAGCTTCATCTGCAGCTGTCAAAGGTTGTTCTTCAGCACCCATTTCTCCAGCTGCTGCCTCTGTAGATTGATTGAGTTTGTCAATCTCTGTTTTTTCTACTTCAGCCACACCCTTAATTGCTGGTGCAGCTGGTTTTGCCGGGGTACTATTTCTTTGTTGCTTATTTTTTTTCTTGCTCATAATGCTATTGTCATATATTTGTTAAAGAATTCTTTTATAAATAAATAGCAACTCTCTGCTGCTTCCTCGGTAATCATTGACACTTCGCCAGAGGCCTCTGTTTGTCCATGACCTTTTTCATTTCTCAAATCGGCAATATCAAACAACTTGTCAATATTACCATTAACTAATTTAAATAAAGGAGATTTATCATCGTAATAATACGTTAGAATCAGATTATATATGTAATGCTTCAAAGAATTGGCCCTGTTTGGCTCAACATACTTCGAAAGAGAAATTAATCTATAGGAATTAGTCATTGTAACTACTCTATTTCTGACAAGATCCTTAAGAGCGCCCTTTCTTTTATTGCAATATGTGTTCTTATCACCATTTAAAGGAGTACTATAATCTGCTTTCATCTGATTATAATACCCTGAACGTCTCTCAGAATCAATCAAGAACACAGTTTCCAAAGCTCTTTGACAACTGATAATAAACTGATCACCGGAGTCGAAATCATGATATTTATATTGTCTTAATGTGAAAAGATTGCGGATTACAGAATTCAGATATTGCTGAAGGTTCGAGTCCAAACCTCCAAATTCGACTCCAAAATCTTCTTCCTTAATAGACACGACTTTCTGTTCAAGGTATTTCGTGTATTCAGCAAAATACTTTCCTCCTATGGTCTCAGCACCGTCAAACTGCTTTGCGATTTTTTTCTTAAAGGCGGCATCATTAAATGAATCAATATAGAACTTCAATTGACTATTGTTTCCATTTCCGAATGGATCAAGTACCTGCCATTCTGGTTCATACGTTTCATCATCCTTTTGAGGAAGATAAATATATGTACAAACCTGAACTAAAACAGGTTCTGGAACTTCTGGGACGAAACTAAGAGACAACTCTCGACCGAGTTCTGCCACAGACAATTTCTCAGAAAACACACCTTCCTTTCCAGATTTACTGATAAGATCAAAAATCACCCTTTCATTCGGGAAAGGTAAATTTCTCTTCTTATCTGATATAAAGTCGAGTGGATATGGAACCTTAATCTTATCTTTCCCATCACCTTTGGTTCCATCAATTATCTCCTGATTTGAAGTAAGATTGGGCTCTTCACCAAGGTACTTAATATAAAAAGGATAGTAATCATCATGATCAACGAACTGAAACACATATCCTAATTCTTCCTTGTTCTTGTCAACAACAATCGTGTCGAGATTATTTCTCATTTCCAAACCGCGTGGAGTCAGGAAACCATCGGGAGAAAGACAACCAGAATAGGCCAACACGCCTTCTACTTCATTTACAAGATCTTCATCTAAACCTAGACATGCAGCGATAGTCGAATTAGAAACACCGGATCTAGACTTGAACATCAGCACTGCTTTTTGAAAAAAGTCAACACCGTATTCAAATTTTCTTGTCTTAAGACGAAACATGTACATAGGAAAAGAGACTAATAGAGCCTTGGGGCTCGGTCTCTTTACATTGTAAATAATTCTACTGTATTCTGTTGCCATATTCACCTCCTGTCAATTTATTGAACTCATAAAGACCTTTTACATATGTTTCCGCAAACTCATCAGAAAACATGTTTCGGTCGCCAACAGTGATAATAAGTTTTTGGGCACGAGAAAATGCCACATTAAGTCGATTCCCTAAGGTAAGGAAGCCAAAGACTTTAAGATTATTTTCATCAATCCTCTTGAAGTTGTTTGAACGAACTGTACTTAATATTACAATATCAAATTCCTTTCCTTGAAAAGAGTCCACAGAACCAATTCTAAGTTTTTCTCTTCCATCTTCCGTCATCTGATATTGAGGCTTAATTACGTAAGAACCATTACCATCCAATTCGGTGTATCCCCTGCTTGCAGCAACCTCACAGATCAATTCAACTTGTTTGGAATAAAAGGTGATTATACCTACATTCAGATGACTGAATGCAGGATCACTTTGCAAATCATCCAACAATTTAACAATGCGTACTGCCTCAGCTCTTCGTTCTTTACTTTTTCCACTTCTGCATTCTTGGCCTCTTGAACCAGGAACATCACAAAACACCGCAACTTTTCCCTTTGCCCATGGAAGTTGAAGACCATGCTGCTTTGATTCAACCTTTACTAAATCAGAACTAATAATACCATTATAATAAGTCTTACTTATAAAGTTACCTATTATGGGATGCATACGAAATTGATTTGTAAGAGTAATTCTTCGAACCGGATTAGCCTTTTCTAGATTGTTGAATATAATACCGAACAAAGATTCTTCATACTTCTTTCTCAATTCATAGTTGTCTTTTATGGCTTCATCAACAATATCATTCTCCAATAGATGCGGCAATTGGAATTGGTCACCAACCATAATAATTCTTTCCGATGCTCTAACCATTGGAATCAATAAATCCAGAGGATTTGATCGAGCAGCCTCTTCAAGAACGACATTCTCATAGTTGGTATCACTGACGTCCTGACTCCCTGCAAATTGATTCGTAGCCGCTATACTCTGAGCATACTGCTGAATTGTATCCTTAATGTATTGAGTATTGCCAAACAAGTCAGATCTCAAAGTTTCAAGTGTTGCTGTCAAGAATGTATCAAGATCATCATAAGACTTTTCCTCCTTCTCTCGGAATTCCGTGATTGCATCAGACAACCAAGAATACAAAGCGGTATTTACGCCACCTCTGACTGTATTGTCATCAGCCAATAATGCTGACACATACTTATCCTGAAGGGATTTTAATTTTTGAAGATACTCTTCAGTCAAATCGTCTTCGTCGTCAGGGGCGTCTTCAAGGAAAGACCGTTCGTCTTCCGATAGTGGTAGCGAAGTCCTAAGGAGTTTCCTTATGCGAATAAAACCATCGTCGCTATAAGAAGCCACATCAATTCGTAATCCCTTAACCGCAGCTAAAATCTTATCCTTCTCTCCAGATTCAACCTTGATGGATTTATTAAGTTTATTCCATTCCGTTCTAAGATTTTCACTTATGTCAATAGTCGCCATCATCTTAGATATCCTCGCCTTGACTTCATCTTCGTTACCCTCGGACTCAAGCAAGGCCTTTAAATCTGCCAGTTGCTTTGATATTCTGCCGACATGGTTTTCTGGTGCCAATTTATGAATGGCATCATCAATGGCCTTTCGCATTCTTACGATAAATGCCTCTTCTGCCTTGATTCCTTGAACATCTTTGCCTATCTTTATTGTGGGCAATCCGTTTGTAAATATCTTAGAGGCAATATGTTCCACTGTATCATTTTGAAAAGCGGAAACAAGTATCACCTTGTCAGCTTTGTTTTCTTTTTCTGCAAGTTCCATCAGCCTCTGGCATATCACAGCTACTACTGTAGATTTACCTGTACCTGGAGGGCCTTGGATTACACATATATCCGGTGTATTGATTGCAATATCTACAGCTCTCTTCTGATCTTCTGTCAAGTTTTCAATACCAAACTGTTTCTTAATAAAATCACGAGTTCTATCAGAAAGTGGTTTGTTCTTACGTGGCTTTGGAAGCATTGCTTCTGCTTTACCTTCAATAGCGAAGCGTAAGTTTATCAACACCAAAGTAGCATTATCTTTGAAATACCTTAATGCGCGTTTTCTTCTTTTATCAACCGCTTCATCACCTCTGATATCTATTTCAAGGTCACCTCCTTCGTTCTGCTTCAGGGGATAATCTTCATCTACAATTGAGGCAATCATCGTATGAGGGTCAAGAGTCTTAAAAGAAATTCTGAGATCCCTACCTACGACAGCAAAAGAAGCATTAAGAACAGCACTAATGTCTTCTTTTATTAACTCCCTTTGTTCCTCACTCGGAAGAAGTTTCACAAGAGTAATACCGTCTTTCTTCAACATTGTATTACAGAAAGATAACTTCCCCATACTTGTTTTGAAAGCAGAGGCACGCTGCTGCTCAATCGAAGAATATTTCTCCCATAATGAAATGACGGTATCACCAGTTGTCTTATCACGTAAATTAATTGTTTCCAGAGCTTCCCTTGCGGCAGATTCTTCTACAAAATTCAACTGGGAATACTTAACGGGGTTAAAAGAACGAAAATCAGAGTATTTTGACGGGAAAGGTTTTTTAGTTATTCTGTGCAGCACCCATTTCCCATCTTCGACATTTACATCTACATAGCTTTTCAAGCCATGGATTCTAAAGTTCCTAGTGCTATTCGGGAATGTCTCTATGAAAAGATAACTGTCATTCTCGGATTTAAAAGCGAACCAAGAATACAAAGTATCAGATATGTTTTTAGGACTATTACTTCGGTGTGTTACATAATATATAATATCATCTCCAAATGCTATATCTATATCTGTATGAAACTCCATACGGCCTGTTCGCATATAATGAATTTTTGCCGTCTTATCTTTAATCCCATCAGTTTCAATCCAAAAAAGGTAATTATATTTTTCAACGCCATCTGGCGACAGATCAGTACGCAATGGAATTTCTTCATCGCATGAAGTCCTAAGATGCTCTTTTCCATGAGAAAATAGCATCTCATCATTTTCTATCTTAACAAGTTCTAATACAGTAGGCGATTTTGGTGATAGGCGAATCCCACCACTGACAATCTTAGTTACAAGTATATTCCTTACAGTTTCTTCTTTATACTTGTGTAATATGATATCTTCTATTTTTGCCATGTCAAATTACCAATACCCTTTGTGGTGTAGTCAAATTATTAATGCCGAGAATAATCGACTTATGAGGAGTCAGACAAAACTTAATATATCTTATCTTATCAAATGATCCTTCAGCGCTTGAATTCAATACCTTATAGAAGATTGTAGTGCCATTTAGAGGTTCTACTTCCAATTTTGCCCAGCCTGGGTCGCTGGCATCAGTTATCGTAACCTTTGCTATTGGAGAATCATAAATTCTTGATACAGAAAGAAGATGAAATGCCTTTATATGTTTCGTGGTGTTCCTATCTATAGATATACGATCAAGTATCATCGGCTGAAGAACAAATTGAGACTTAATGCTATTGGTTAAGCTATCATAACTTTCTACTTCCTCCCATCTCTGAATTTTAAGTGTCAGCGACAATTCTGGTTCTTTTTTACAGAACGGACAATGACCAGCATTACTATGGGGGTAATGAATCTTGCAATTATCGCACAACAACAAATCATTAAGACCGTCATTAAGCGCATCACTCCATTCTGCCATTGTTGGACGCTTAAGAGGTGCATTCAAGCCTTCCTCGAAAGTCCTATGAAACAAATCCATTACTTTCTTGGCAATAAATGAAGATGACGGTAATCCTGTTGTTCTTATATTTGAATCATCAGAGGTATCTTCAACCCAAGGAATTTCACCGCGCAAAGCCTTTTCCTCAATTTCAGGTTCTCCTTCATCAACAAGATCACCTATCAAAGGGTGATTGCATGCTAACAACTCGTATGCAATTACGGCAAATGAGTAGCAATCCGCCATAGGCGTATTAGGTGCTATACCTTTGACAATTTCTGGTGCTCCATAAAAAGGTGTATATATATTATGTATGATGCTAGTCTTGTAACGTAGATTATCCATATCTATCAAAAACACATTGTGCTTTTGGGGATTAGAAGAGACAAAAACATTATTGGGAGAAAGGTCACAATACACAAGACCCTTGGAATGAAGCGTCCTTATAGAATTTGCAAGTTTTATTAAAATACCATAACGTTTGAGCAGCCCACCAGTATTAACATACCATTCTGCAAAATTTCCCATGTGGGGCGCATATTTAAGTTCGGATAAAGGTATCATTCCAGAAGCAAACTCTGAAATATATCCGCTTTTTGGGGAGACAATCTCCTTCATAGGAACTGAGTACTGCTCTTTGTCAAGATTTAAGTTGATCAAAAAATTGATTTTTGACCTTACCTCTACATTGTTGATAGAGCCCTTAAATAACTTGGCAATATACTTATCACCCTCAATTATAAATGTCTCACCCTGGGAACCTTCTCCGATTCTCTTGGTCAAATTATAGCTGACACCGTATATATCTACTACATTCATTGATATGTCCATCCAAATATTATTGATTTATCATCTTTGTTCTTATCTTGCATCGTTTCTACCAGTTCCATCTTCAACACAGAGTTTCTTTTCTTATATCTTATTTTTGAATACTTTGTCTTGAAGTAGTCGAAAAGGGAGTCGGCAGCTTCAGGAACGACTTCATCCCCGAATCCATCCGTAGCAACAAGGAAATCAATTCCACTGCTAAAGCATCTTTCTTGAACAGAAAAAACTGGATGCTCAGATGGGCCTATACAATCAGTTTCATTGAGAAATTCCTTATCCGAAGATAGAATGTTTACCTTCTCTTTATCTATTCTGTAAAATATAGGAGAATCTCCTATAATACAGAAATAAACGATACGATTTATTTTATTAATAACTACAGCAGAACATGTAGTACAACAATCACGAGTTGCCACGCCCTTAGCCTCAAGTCTTCTATACCACTCTGACACTGACGTATTCAGTATCTCCGTAACATTATGAATCCTCCAATCAATATTGGAGGCTACTTCCGACAAGATCTGGCAAATCAGTTCGCTTCCTCTTGAAGATGAGACGACAGACCCCAAACCATCGGCAACCACAGCCATAAGACATGTTTCTGATTCAAAAACACGTACATGGTCTTGGTATATATGGCCTTCCGAACGCCCCTTACAGGATGCACTGATGATGTTGTACTTCATGCTTAAAGCACTATCTCGTCATTTGGAAATTCAACTGTCGGTGGCGTATCTGGAGTCTGACTCTTCATTCTAGAAGTTACCGACATGGTTACAAATCTGAAGAATTTTTTTATGTCTCTAGCACTATCACCAGACACCAACAATTCGGGGCTGCTTACAAAAGCAGAAAGCATATTTCTATCTGCATCATCCCCTATAGCCATTGCAATCCTAAAAGACTTTGCTGAACGACCTTCATTTATCAAGCTATTCATGGGTTCTTGATAGTCATCAGTAGGAATTCCATCTGTCAATAACACTATGGTTGGCTTGTATGAACGAGAAGGTACAATCGTTTTATCCTCTATCATCTCTTTCATCAACTTAAAAACTTGTCCCATAGGCGTGCGACCATAGGCCGTAAACGCATACTTATCTGGATCAATATCATCCACAGATGTTAAAGGCAATTCACAGATAGCTTCACTTCCACCAAAACTATATAGTGCAATTTTCAAGTCAACAGCAGTATCTTCTCCTTTAATGGAGTTGATAAAATCCTTTAGAGCAATATTTAACGCGTCGATTTTACCATTTGCGGACATACTTCCACTTTTGTCAACAGCTACGATTACGGGGAGTGGTCGTGGCTTTTGCATTACGAAATCATTTAATGATGGCATAATTCTTTTTTTATGGTTTTACACATTTTGACCTCATTTGCTAGTTCTTCATCCTTTGCGACACCTATTTTATAACTTTTCAAAATATAAAAAAATTAGACTGTCTATATCACATATGTGATAAAACGGAATTGCATAGTCGTCGGTTCTTTAGTTGGTAAAAATACCGTTTTTAATCTTACTTACAATATGATCCTATGGCAATCCTTATTTGGTTTTCTTGCATCTGTCCTTATATCTCTAAGTTCTAGTTTAATAGTATGTTGCTTGATTTTGAACTAATCTCTTTTTGAAGTTTTTCTGCAAAAATACGCTTTTTTATTGACATAACAAAATTTTAGGCGATTTTTTAATGAATAATAAAACGAGTTCATTCACTTTGGCTTTTTCGTTTTTTTAAAGATTGTCATCATTCTATAAGGCACAAGGCTCAAGGTCCGTCATTGGTTACGTTGTCGAGTTGAATGGCGAAAATGTCATTGATGGTGTAGTTGTAAATCACGTATTCGTGTTTTCGCCGTCGCTCACCGTCCAACTTTGCCGCGAGGAGGGGCATGTTGAATTGCCGCACGTTCCATCCGTTGTTGGCTGCTGCCTCCAAGAGAGATGTGTTGTTGTTATGCGACAGTATGAATTTCCCCTTTATTGTCTTTAGCATCTCCACGAGCTCATCCAGATCCTCCTGTCCGAAGCCGTCGTAGTGTTTCTGGTCAGCGTGCACGTATGGCGGGTCGAGGTAGAAGAGCGTGTCAGGAGTGTCGCGTTGCCTGATGACGGTCTTTGCGTCCCTGCAAGAGATCTGTACATCCTTCAGCCGTTCATACACCGCCTCCCCGAATGATGTCCGTTTGGCCAGCATCCGTCTCCCCATGTGTGCGCCCCTTGCGAGGTTGTCCCACTTCCATCCGCCG
>Ga0181612_106600_pt1 | contig 19628 bp, 16 predicted proteins | sample HoacroProtozoa21_FD_119630 | JGI IMG/M metagenome (GOLD analysis project Ga0181612, IMG submission 119630) | Hoatzin crop microbial communities from Cojedes, Venezuel. Combined Assembly of Gp0051906, Gp0051904, Gp0051908 | reverse complement strand
GTTGGTGCGCCGCGGACGGGCGGGTGGGGTGCTGGATGCTGGGATATGCTCTGCGGCTCAGAGCGCAGGGCGAGCTGTCCAGGGGGCAGAGCCGGGGTGACGCCACGCTCAGCTCCGCCGCGGAGATCCCTGCCGCGTCCCGCTGCAAACGAGAGCGTCTGCGGGGAGCGCTGACGGGCGATCGGGGCTGCCCTGCGTCGCTTTGTGGACGGGAGGTTTGGAGAGATTCCACCCAGGTTAGAGGGGTGGGGAGCTCTGCAAAACGAACAAAACCCCTTCGTACCTTGGCGTATTTTGTGAATTGCATTCCGGTTCCCAAGCCTTCCCCATCGGCAACGTTACGCCAAAACAGCGCGCTCTGCCTCCTCGCATTCCCAGGGTCTGGCTCTCCCCGTCACTCGCTCTGGCCGATCACACGGGGAAGACGCCCCGCGGCTTTCTGCTTCGCACTCAGGGGCTGCTTGATCAGAAACAGATGTGCAGGTGCTGGATAGAGCAAAGCACAGAGGTTTCAGGGGAGAATATGTTTATTCTGTCATAAATATCCCCAGCAGCACCCTGGGGAAAGCAAGAACAACTGAAAATCACTTTGCTTCTCTGGGAAAAACGGAAGGCACCTGAAGCAGCGTAGCATTGCGGGACCGAGGGGCTTTTTCCCCCCCCGTTTGCTTTGCACAAGGTCTCTTTTCCAAATTGCATCACGCCTATCATTCGGGGTCCCTGCCTTATCAATCCCAGGCTGCGGTCTGTCTTGGTGAGACAGCATCTCCAGGTCACCCGGCTGCCACCGGACCCGTCACCCCGCGGTGACGTCGCCTCCAGAGAGGAGCGAGCCACTCTCTGAGGACCCCCGGCCCTGCAGCCCTGTGCCGGGTGCCATGGAGGGGCTGGGCTGCCTCCCGGGGGATGCTGAGCCCCGCTGAAGCCGCCGGCACGCACGCTCTCGCCTGCCTCTCGGGGAGACCGACCTCGATTCGCACAGCACAGCCATGGCCCCAGGAGCTTTTGTTCAGTACTCGGGGGGAAAAATTAATAATCTGACTCAACAAAGTGCCCTTCCCTGCCTTCTGGCTCCGATGTGCCGCTCAAAGACACCGCTCGCGCAGCGCTGGAGACGGGCCGGAGCTGCACGGCGTCAGAGCCGCTCTCGGGGGGCCCGGCGCTGGTGGCGATGGTCGCACCGCACCGGCGACCGCAAAGCTCAGGCTCATGGCAGGGGCTGACGTCTGGCTCGGACCTGAGCGCTCACGGAACTCAGGAAAGGCACTGCTGTCTGGGACTACTGCAAACGTCTCTCCTTTCCGTCAGGAACTGACGCACCGCTCGCATTTCACACACGCTGCAGTCCTGGTGCAAGAACTTGGTGCTCACCTTTAACTGAAGCCCGACCTCGCTTTGCGCGCCGGGCGGAGCAGGGCTAGAATCGGGGCAGGTTCAGGAGCTCTGCCTGACCAAGACCTGTGAACGCTTAGTCCCCCAGTCCTAAAGGACCCCAACCCTCAGCTCGTTCCCTGCGCCCCTCCGAGCAGCCCGAAAGCTGCTGCCCAGCCCCAGGGAGCCAGGGTCAGAGCCCCCACCCCCGGGGTCCCCACAGCACGGGGGTCCCTGCGGGGCCACAGCAGCACTGGGCACCCGCCCCGGGTCCAGACATGCAAGAGATGCACTTCCCGAGCCTCCGAAGCTGAGGACTGGAGTCTCCAGCATATTCTTACCATGCTCAGGGAGTACTCGGGGGAAAGGCTTCAGCTTTCTTCTAAAGGACAGAAAAAAGAGCAAGCATTTTATCTGCATCAGTTACTGGCACAGGGGCTTCTCCGTGCCTCTGTCGCAAAGCAATAGAGTAACTCAGGTGTCATTTAATTAAATTAATCCATCTGAAACATTCACCTTGCACCAATTAGGTAAAACAACCTATAAAACCTCCTCCAAACAAGATAATTTGCTGTTTGAAGTCTGAATGATGTTGGCCTGAGAATACAGCGACTACAACAGGTACACCAGAGGTATGTGAAGGGATTTTAATTGCCTGAAACTCCAGCACCATCAAACTGAGGACAGGGAGGGAGCAGCCTTTATAGTTACCTCACTGCTAGAGATGAGTAGGGTGTTTGAGCTTGAAATGCTTCTACATGATAAGGGGCTTAAAATAGTAATCAACTTTTCTTATTCAAATAGATCTCTGTTTTTCACTCCCATGGCTTTCTGCGTGTACTCCGAGTCAGTAACTAGGTCACGGAGATAGGAGAAGCCGTGGGAGGAAAATAACTTTTGTGTTCTGGGGATAATTCATGCAGCCAGTTCCTGCTGCAAGGCAGTACGGGGCTGGGGGGCCGGGAGCGCGGCGGCTGCTCTGCCGCAGGAGTGCGGCAGCACGCAGTGCCTGCAGCTGCCTGGCTCCTGGCCGCCTGCACCAAAGACAGAGGGGCAGCTCCCACCCAGAAACGTCCCCGCGCTGCACCCACCCTCAGCTCATCACTGCTGAGGTCCTGCCGCGGTCTCCAGCAAGGTGTTTCTAGGCAAAACAAGAGGCAACGCTGAGAGTCAGGGCTCTCCAGAAGCCAGGCGGCTTGTGGTGGTCTCCAGAACTTCAACAGTGATAAGAAACCAACCGTGAATCCACCCTGTGCCTCCACTCCTCCCAGGATCCAGCAGTGACAACCCAAATACTGCTGTTTGTGCTCGTGGTGCTACGCTGACGGGATGGGGTAGCTCCCTCAGCTACATCAGCCAGTGACTACGGCATACCCACGCAGTGACATGCAGGTGGAGAAGGCACAGTCTCCAGTTACCTACACATTTTCTGAAGAGAGCTTCATTTTTCCTATTAGTTAACCAACGTAATTCATTCTACCGCTCGGTCGCCGGCTCCATGTGGAAGCACGGACGCTGCCCAGGCAGGCTGCAGATGCTGCGTGCCCCGCGGAGCTGAGCGTGCCCCAGCTCGGCTCACCGCCCGCCAGGGTGCTCCCCCGGCCCCCCAGCAGCCCCCCACCGCCGGAGCATGCCTCCGCTGCCCACAGCCGAAACCACCCGCCCCAACTCCTGAGCCAGAATCCACGTTACACCTTCAGAAAGCAACAAAATGAAGATGTTAATTATGAAGAGAGAAGCTGCCAGGATTATTAGAGATGTGTTGAGCAAATTAGAAACTGTTATTCATGTGGAGAATAGTTTAGCATATGCTTGGGATTTTTTTCATCTATTCAAACCCAAGACTAATATATTGAACAGCTTCTTGTCCCCATGCTACCTACCTGTGGCAGGCATATCACGATGAATCCCCACGCTTCCAATTTATTTCTGTCTTCCAAAGGCACCTTTTTGGCACAGTAACGCACTGAAATGCTGCCAATAATTCCCTCCAGTGTACGGTGATGACTGGGCTGTGGTTTTGAAAGAGAAAGTTCTACAGATGGATCCTTCAGATCAAGTTAGCATTTCCTCACTGCTAGCTGACGATGCCATATTGCAGCTTAATTAATAATAGCCTTCTCTGGAATTCATTCATTAAAACGACAAAAAAGACGTGTAATGCAATGTGGCAGATCCTCCACAATTCACGCTGACCTCCCAGGGCAGCAGTCACATTCCTGCCAAAGCAATGGAGAATTCAGATTAAGCAAAACAGTTAAATTGTTAGTTTAGAACTGAAAACACAGCCAGGAGATATTTACCTCAACAGTTCCTGCAGAGCTGAGTCGGTGCCCCGCGTACCTCTCTGCGTAAGCAAGCACGCAGCGGCCCCTCTGCTGTTTCTGGGCTGCAAAGCATTTTGAGCTCTACCTGGTTTTCAGGCATTTGCACACTTTCTCAAGCACTTAATTTCCAGTTTTTCTTTCCTGAGTCAAGCATGTCGTAGCTGTCACAGATCTGTATGCACGTGTAATCATACAACCAGTTTGTGCAGCCAAGGAACCGAACGCGTACGAGTAAGTGCACGTATAACGACGACAGGCTCACATTTGTTAGATTAATGCCTGTTTACTTCTAGCTATGATGTTCTGAATAATTTGCAGTAAAACTGCAAAACAATATGCATTTATTCTTCGTGGCGCCTGCAGCGGGTTAAGTCCGATGCTACTCGGACACACTCCGTAGTGAATGCAGGGGTCTTACGAGGCGCAAAAACCAGGCTCCGCGGTTGCTGGGGAAAGGGGCACCGGAGAGCAAGCGCCCATCCAGGGAACAGAAGTTTGTAGATCCAGAGAACTGGGGACCCCCGGAGCTCCCCGGCTCTGGCTGGCCCCTGCCTGTGCACACACAGATCAATGTTACAACCACAGCCTTGAAACTGTGCTCTGAGGTGAAGCTGTTCAGGACGGGAGCTCAGCTCTGACGAACGGGACGCTCCCAAGGCCGGCACTGTGGCAAACGGCTCCTGCGCGACATCACCTCAACGATCCCGCCGCGGCTGGTGCTGAACACCGATATGAGGCAACCATTACACAGAGGCACAAACATCTGCTCCCCCAAAACCCAAGCCAGGCTTGAGGCGCGTCACCCAGAAATGTCAAAAATGAGGGGAAAAAAAGGAGGTTATCTTGAGGTAATTGTAGGCTTTTAACGAAAGGAGTCATGCTAGACTCAAAGCCATGTCACATCACACAGATGCGTAAATAATACTGACAGATTAATGCTGAATCCGTAAAAGAAATCAGACTCGCTCACTGAGAAGCTTTTAACACGCAGCCGTGGACCCACCTCTGGTACTCCCCCTTCGCACGGCTCCGAAGCCCGGATGGATGGGTGGACGGACGGACGGAGGGCTGGCAGCGAGGCGCAGGACTGACCTGGCAGGCCATGCTGACCTTCCTGCCGTTCAGTCTCCCAGAAGTCAGGCACTGCCGCCCACAGCGAAGGCCTGGGCGGGCGGGCAGCGGGACGAGCCCCCCAAACACGGACGTGGGCAGCAGCAACCGAACCACTCCTGGAACAGAGGCAGCGAGACGGCATCTTAATCCTTGCCTGGTGTTTATTTAGAGTCCTTAATAAAAAAGAAATTGGGACATTTTTTTTATGCCCAAGTTTCTTCACTTAGAGAAACCCCGGGTCATAAGTAACCGCTGAAAGCGCAAATGCCTTCCCGTGTAGGGACAGCCACCCAAACCTGGCACGCAGAGAAACCTCTGGCAGATGGGCAGATGAAATCATTACATCTGACAGCTGGCAACAAAGCTAAGGCATCAGTCCCACAGAAAAATCTTGTACTTTGAAAAGCTTATTTAAAACTTAAACACACGCACACTCAAAACCCCATATTGTTCGCACCATGTTTGTTTTGCTTTCCTTTCCTGCTCTTCCCGTTCTCCTGATACTCTGTCCTCTCAGTTTCTAACAAGAAAATGTCCAAAGCTGCATTATAAATGTTGAATGTGCCACCTTAGGCCTGCACCAAAACCAGAATTTTTTGATCAGGTGCCTCTCTTACATAGCAGTCCAAATACAGAAACAGAACACTTATTTTTCCAACGCTGACTGCACATTCTTGCTTTCTACGAACCGTTTGCCTGCATTAATTCTGCAGCCACGTTCTCAGAGAAGAGCTCTGCCCTCAAGCTCTGGAGGTGCCTTTCCATCTATTCCAACAACATACATCAAAATTTTATAAAAGCCGTAAAATATGCTGCAGTCTAGTTTTATCTTCTCTCTTTGAACATGCAAATAATTTGACTCCAGCTTATCCAAACACTCAATAACTGCTCCCAGGACAGAGCAGGATAATTTACTGGCTGCTGTTAGCAGAGGGAAGACACTGCTGCTTTGGTGTCTCCGGCACCGTGTGCGAACAGTGCTGCTGCTGGAGAAGCCTCACTTCTCAGTCTTTCATCACCGTGCACCTCTAATCATCTCCACTTCTGAGAGAGAAAAACCTTCTGAACACGAGCTGCAGCCTGCCACCGCGCTGCCCTTCCCGGCCCCCTGCCCTCAGCACCAGCGCTGCCCTCCCCGTGCCGCGTCTCGCTCAGGGGCTTCTGGCAACGGCCCAGACCTGGAGAACACGCTGGATCGGAAACCGGCGCTGCCGGCAGCGCACGCTGCCAAAGCCGGCAGCCTCGGCTCCTGCCGGTGCCCAGGGCAGCCCGGCCGGGGCTTTGCTCGCCGGGGCGAGCGAGCGCTGGTGGCTGCAGCCTTCGAGCAGGATGCGCTCCCCACCGCCAGCACCGACCGACCCTCCGCAGCGCAGCTCTGGGAACACCGCGGTGAGAGCCCCGCAAGGCTGGGCACGCGCAGACCCCGCGGCAAGGGCGCAGCCGTGTCTGCCTCCGGGCTGGCCAGCGCGCGGGCTGAGCACGACATCCCAGCCCAGCGAGGCTGGGGCGTCAGGCAGCCCCACCAACGCCAGCGCAGGGCTGCGGAGGTTCCGCGTTCAGCCTTGCTGCCCATGACCGCAGCAACCAACCAGTCCGTGACAACTGACTTGGCGCTGGAAAAGGACTTCAACGAGGAGCGGGCTGGCTGCAGCCCGGGGCTGCAGGACAGGGCTGGGGTGGGCACAGCCTTCGTGCAGCCGGTCTGCGCGTGCCCCGCTGCGGCCGAGGGCTGCTGGCACGTGTCCTCAGGGAACGGGCAGCCGGGCGGCCGGAGCCGATGGGGGCCCACCCCAGGCAGGTCCCCCCGTGAGCCCCCCGCCCAGCGCTCCGTGGCCTGCCTGCCCGGGCAGCCTGCGGCGCCCGCAGAGCCCAGGCTCAGCTCAGTCTGCACACTGAGAGGTATCCAAGAGATAATTAATTTTTTGATTCTGCTGTCCTCTCTGGCAGTCAGGCAAGGGAAAGGGAGGAAAGCATACGGCGAGAAGGAGGCAGGCTAGCTGGCCAGAACACCAGCAGCGGATCCAAGTGCTCCACGGGCTTGCATTTTCCAGAATTGCTTTCACCGACTTTAATTAAGCTCTCCCCAAACTCACCAGCTCAGAGAGATTAAAGCAAGAGAGATCACGCCAAAGAACGTGTGCACCACATAGCTTTCCCTATAAGCTTTTACAGTTCCGTAACTGAATTCGCATACAGATGCATCACCATTGCGCTATGTGAAAAGCCACGCTGTCCTACTTTCCAGCCAATTTATATGTACTCCATGGATGCTTTACCTCACTTTATAAACAGAATATCTTTTTTGTCTTTCTTAGACAAACGTAACCTTTGTTGGCAAAATCAGAAACTCCTCTTGTCCTGCAAAAGAGCCGTTCTATTAAAAATTAATGCACGAGATTCACTTACAAGAAGTTATCTTGCATTTCCACATAATTCTAATCATTTGCTATTACTGCATACATAGCAGGTGGGTTTTCTAACTGCAGCAGCAGCAAGAGAGTCTGGCGCACAGGCTCCGTGCGCTGCCGGCAGCAGAGCCGCCGCGATGCTCACTTCCAGCTCCTGGCCGTGAGCAGCGGGACCTCGTGGTGGGCAGCGGGACCTCGCCGTGAGCAGTGGGACCTCGCCGTGAGCAGTGGGCAGTGGGACCTCGCCGTGAGCAGTGGGCAGCGGGACCCGCACCCAGCCCCGCACGGGGCCACGGGCACAGTGGCACGAGGGGTCGGGGCCGGAGGGCTCCTCTGCACCGCCCTCCCACCCCGGGGCCAGCCGCAGCCGCCTACCAACACGCGCCTCACCAGCCTTCAACTCTAAGTCACCAGAGCTGGGACGGCTTTTCCAGCAGTACTGGGTTTTCTTTTCAGCCCTAACTGCCAGAGCTGTGGAATCGCACCTGCACCTCAGCTTCTCTCTTTTCCTAACGAAGGATGCAGCCTTGCTAGCTGAGGAGTGGACAGCCCTCTTCTCTCCTCTGCCAAATGCTCCCTTTTCAAAGCGGCCATGAAGCGTAGGTATCAGAATACACCTATAAAGCTCCTAAATTTGAAAGTCTGAGACCCCGCACCTGACCAACTCAGCCTGGTGACGCCGCGGCGCGGGGCAGGGCATCGGCAGGCTGCAGGAGGAATGCAGCCGCCGGCCGGCCGGCGCGGGACGCAGTGAACGGAGCCAGGGAGAAAACGGTGCAGCAGATCTCCAGACAAGAATGGCAGTATGGTGGAACTCCAACCGCCTGCAAAATCACACTGGTTTGATTCAAGTACCCACAGAAAAGTTCTACCCAACGCTTCTAAGAAACCAAACTGAAGGAAATACACATTCTGAGAGGAAAAACCAACAAAAACCTTCCAGATCAGATATTCACTTTGAATGTGTGTTTCCTGATTTCCACTTTTATCTTTATAATTGTGTTGGATTTCAAGACCTTCCCACCCCCCATTTCAACGTCAACAGGTGAGCTTTGTTAGGACATATAAAAAGTTACGGACCGCTGGTGTTTTAATCTTCCGTCTTCTATAAGTCAAAGCAAATCGTAATTCTGCTACCAAACGAATACAACACTGAGACCTGAAATCACTCTGCAGACCCCAAGACAACAACTCGCATGGCGCAGAAGCGCGACACGCTCAGCTCCCAGAAGGCTGCACTCGCACACCAGTCACTAGGTGCAGATGCCCGTCGCGGAGGCTTTCGCTGGCCGTGCCCGCGTGCCCGTGCCGAGCACCGAGCCAGCTCAGGCAGGCGCCAGCCCTGCCATCCAGTCCTCCGCGGGGTTCATTTTTTGCTCCACTTCACAAGCAATAACTGTGGGATGATAAGGATTTGCAAAACAAACAGAGAGCTGCCCGGCGCTTGTGTCTGGAAGCTCTGAGCATGAAAATCCATTTCAGGGCCTCTCTCCCCCCTCGCCCAGACAAACCCCTCCTGAGCGCGCTGCATCAATCTCCTACCAGGGACTTAAACAGCCCTAAAACTTGTTATTTTCTTGGCACAGCTAGCACCCAGAGCACAGGACCTGGGCACCCCAGCCACCCACAGCTCACACTTGCACAAATTCTCCTCCTCGCAGCTGCAAGAGGATGAAAATGGATGTTGCCTTCCACAGAGCACAAAGCCCGGCGGGCTCCATCGCCCAGCCTCTCCCAGCGGGAGGGTGCCCTCCTGTTGCCCCCCTGTGAAGGTGAATCCTCCCCGCCGTGCAGGGGGAGCGGAGGGTCCCGCGGGAGCGGGGTGCGGACCCCCACAGCTCCGGGGGACGCTCGCGGCAGAGCCCGGGGCAGGACGCAGAGCCCGGCTCACCGCTCAGCCTGGGCACGTAATGCGACGATGCCAGCCTTAATTTCACCCAAAATGAAAGACACTGTGTCACAAGTACAAACATTTTGGCGCAGATAGACCATTTTTCAGAGGGTGGGTTTCTCCTCGGGGCGGAGGAACTCCCCACAAAAAGTGGAAACCCATCTCCACCCCTCCCATCAGAAAGCAGATTTTTCACTGATCGATGTCGATGGGAACTTCACCAGCAGCAGTGTTTCTTAATATTTGGTTGATCATTTTTACTCGGGAACATACGCTATGTCACAGATACATATGCTTTAAAAATAATTACGAATAATATTTTTCACTATTTTCCCAACACTCCTGGTGGATGAGCAGCAGTACCGCGCTCCTTCATCAGTAAGGCAAAACACGCTTCTGAGCATCTAAAACTGCCCCACGCAGCATCTCCCGCGGAAGACGCGTTCTTCACCCACCGCTGTCTCGGGCGGGAGGCGTCTCAGCGTTATCAACAGCTCGAGGAGCGCCAGCAGCCACAACGCCTGCGGGCGCCGCGTGTTGCGGGCTGGCTGAGCCGCGCGGCGGTTGTCTCCCTCCCAGCTGCACGCAGCGCGAGCTCCGCTCCCGACAGGCCCCGCTGCGCGGGGATTTACGCCGACAAAGCCCCAGCGGGTTTTCTTGCGGGGTGCTTCCCAGCCCGCACCGCGGCACTGCAAGCTGATCGCCAGGCGCCCCGTGGAGCCAGGCAGAGCGCTCCTGGGCGCAGCCGCCCCGCACGCTGCGAGGAACAAAATGGAATCAGAAAACGGTAAGCATCAGCCATCTTTCTTCCAGAGAAAAAGCAGGGGAGCAGGTGCCCAGCGCGCACAGACCGTGTCAGCCTCCACAGCCGCTCCGCTGCTGGGCTTCCTCGCCCTCCTCCTCCTCCCCCGCACGCGAGCGAGCCGCAGCCCAGCCTGCATGCAGCCGGAACACGAAGCAGGTGGAGCAGCGCTTACTCGCCGCACCGCTGCCCGCTTGGCACCACGGCACATCTCAACGAGCAGCCGCAGGAGCAGCTGCGGGAGGGCGAGCTGAGCGCCGGCGAGAGCCCGCGGCCCAGCAGGTCCGAGCCCCCCTCGGATCACCAGCACCAGAGCTCCCGCACGCCCCGACTGCAGGACTCGCTGCGGAAAGCAGAGGGGTGACGGTGGCCACGGTGCCGCGGGAGCATCCCGGCATGCGACGGCTGCCCAGAAGTTTGCGGGAGCGAACAGACCGCTGAGTTTCCTCGGGAAACTTGGCAAAAGCCTCGGGGGGACGGGTGGAAGCCTCGGCTGACCGTCCCCAGGAACGGAACACTGCTGGAGGTCCCACTGCCTGCCGGCTCTGCAAGTCAGACGCCGGGTGATCACCCAGTCAGCCCACGTACCAATACCACTAACACTACCAGTGTCACGCAGCGTTATTATGCTATGTATATTATACATACACATACTATGCAAAATTATATAGCGTTAATACTGACAGGTTAGTTTTGCCAGCTCGCTGTGTATCTCAATCTTTGCTTTCCACAAAGCAGGATGGAATAGTTTAAATAAAACCCAAATTAGGCAGCAACTGCCCTTTTCTGGGTGCCTAGCACAGTGACAGGACCAGCAGAGGCTGAGCTGTTGTCACCCGAGTGAACGGTATTGACTGCGTTTCCTGAAGCAGAGGTTCAAAATATTGATCCACATACCTGGAAAAGAGAGTACACACCACGAAACTTCAAACTGTGGGAGGGATTTAACCCAGGTTCTCCAAACAATGGCACTACTGCTCTTAATACAGCATTATTTCAAATTGTGTTCCTTATGTCAGGTGGTGAAAGCAAAACTGCACAAAACCACTCGTCAGCCGATCACCAGCAGCCGCCAGGCAGAGCCCCGGCTGGCACAACACGGCTCCCGCTGCGTCCCGGCTCGGGCCGGGAACGCGGGCACCCAGCCCCTCCAACCGGGAGCAGAGGGAGGTTTCCAGCACAAAAAGCGCATGCAGACGATCGCCTGCTCGGGGTGGAGCCCGGGTCCGGGGCTGCCGCAGGGGCCGCCCGGACCCGGCGATGTCTGCGGGGCACAGGGCCCATCTGAATCAACGGGCTCATTTCGCTTCGCTTGGATAATTTACTTTTCTTCTCTGATGTCCAGCTATCTTCAAGATTTACATCTTCAGACTTCACTGGACCCTTTCATATTTTTGAACTATATGTTGTATATGTTACAGTGCAATAAATTTGACATTTCAAATGCCAACAAACGGCTACAAAATCGGCCCCTAGCTCAGCAGCATTTACATGTAATTATTTTGCCCAGGAATTTAATTTGCTAGACATAAAAGTTATGCTGAATGAAAGAGCCCTGGATAATGATCTTTAAGCACAGGAAAGAGACCGCCGTTACTATATGCACCGAAACCCGTGCCACCCTGCTCCAGCCACCGAGCAAACGCCCTGCGGCTAGGAGCGGTCTGCTGCGAACACAGGTAAAGCTCGATGACGAACCGCAACGCTTGTTTGGCAACGGCCGTCAGTGTTTGGCCCCCAGCCCCCAGACCGCCAGCTGCACGCGGCTACCGGAGTTACCCCCGTGTCAGCGCGAGCCTGTGTCCCCCGGGGCCCGGGAGGAGGAGGAGGAGGAGGGTGCTGTGGCCACAGAGGCTGGCGGTGCGCGTCGGAGTTGAGAGCCCACCCTCACACCACAACAGCTACCACGGCGACAGCAGAAGGAAGATTTCATCCCGTTCTCAGCGCGCGTTCGTGCCTGGTGTAGGAGTGCCTGCTCCACCACGGCGATCGGCCTGGCTGCTCCCGGGGAGGGTGAGAAAACCGCGCTGCTTTCGGCACCACGCGTTTGCCAGCGCGCTTGCTTTTCAAACAGCACCCTTCTGCTTTCCGGAGCACACAAGTGCCGTGTTGTAACCGACCTTTCCAGAGCAGCGCGTTGTGCGTGGTGCTGCCTACACGACTGAGATTCAAGCAACTACCAACGAGTTTCTGGCAACTGTATTAGTCAAAATATAACTCCTGTTAAACATAACTGCCGTCAGGAAACAGAAGACCATCTTATCATCTTAAAAGAAAAAAAAAGAAACAAACTAAATGAAACAAAACAATACAAAATAAAAACCAAGGAGAATCTAATGTAGGGGATACAGTGCTAATCCCATATGTGGGAATAATAGAGAATATCTGTTATATTTGTATAGATATAAAGAATATCGAAAACCTTTGTCACCAAATTTGAAATGTAGAGCTGGGCTCAGTTCAAGAACAAAGAAATAAAAAAACCCACCAAAGTTCTTCAGATAGGAAAATTCTGGGGATTTTTTAACGATCGGTTAAGGTTAAAAGTTAATTTTAACCTTCATAAAACACTCTGGCACATCCCACTGTTATGGAGAGAGCCCCACCATCCCCACAGGCTCCCCCCAGTGACCCCACTGCGCGTCCAGTGCAGCCGCCTGGGGCTGTCCCAGCCTGCGAGGACACCGGGCTGAGCCCCGCAGAGGGTACCCTGGTCCCTGCCCTGCCACAGCCTTCACCTTGTGCCCCAGCTCAGCACTCACAGCTTCGAAACACGCGTCAGAGCACTGGTTTCCTCAGCATGTAGGCATATTTCAGGTCCTGGCACTGCAAGGAAACTGCTAAATTAGGACTCTTAAAAGCTAACAACAGAGCTACAGGAAAGCCCTAAATCACAGTACGTCAGCCAACGGAGTTTTATCCACAACTGCCCAGACAAATGCTTCCCTCCGCAGGTTTTTTCCTACATTGGGATTGATCACGGGTGTTGCTTGCTCAGTTTTGACTGTCAGGCTATTTTGGCCTTTTATTTACCGACCTCCCTGCTTCAGTGCCTGCCTTCATCACCCCCATAGGGGAGTTGGAGTCTCGAGGGGCAGCTGGAGCAGACCCTCAAATCATTGGAGGAAATGAAAGAAAAATTCTCTCTAGGCATTTCAAGCACTTCTCTGCAGTAGGATAACCAAGTCTTTCTCTCTGCAGGCACATGGCAGGTTGTTCATAATCTCCTTGATGATTTTTAACTAAAAAGCAGCCTCTCTGAACAGTTTTTTCCCGTACCGTAGGCTGTGACTCGCACGTTACCTCGCTGGTTTGCAGATGCTCAGCAGCAGGGCCCAGTCTGGCTGGGTGGGCGCCGGCAGGACAGCCCCCCCGCAGCTGCGCAGGGGTTCGGACAGGAACTTCTGTTTCTACGAATCCGCGCCCACACCCTTGGAAACAGGCTTCCAGCCGAGGTTTGTCCTCAGAGAGCCACGCTGTGGACAAGCTGCTGGAGATCTCAGATGCAAGAGAAAAAAAAGATTAAAAAATAATTTTAAAATAGAGTGATCATTTGCAGAAAGTTTTTCCCATAAAACCCACATTTTTCATTACATAGCCTATTTTACAATTTTTACCCCTCCCCATTATTCAAAATAATAAAGAAATACACCAGCTAATCTGCATGCCCGTGAGAAGCCAAAGCTGCGGACATCAGTCTCGTTACAGGAGATATCACCCCCTGAGCTGTTTGCTAGAACCACCGTGCGTGCGCTGCAGACACGTGGCAACGCCTGCCTGGTGGAGAGGGGACTCAGCCACAGCCTCTCAGCAAACCGTCCCAAACCTTTTGCTGGTTTTTTCAAGCAATATTCTCTGTTTAACAGAGCACACGTAGGTACTCCGGCTCCTCGGCAGGACCGCTGCCATCAGCCCGCCGCGGAGCCGGAGCTCCGAGGGGCACCGGCACACGGTGATGCGCGGCAGAGGAAGCGCAGCAGAAAAGCCGGCCCGTGCATTTCGCTTTGGGGATTGTTAACGCTCTCAGGGCTAACCCAACCGGGTTTCCAGGTCACTGGCACCCCAGCCCCTGCTGACCCACGGAACCGCACCACCCCACCTTTTCCGAGCAGGCTCGCTTCCGGGTTCGGCGCAGCGGACACTGGCGTGGCTGCGCCGCGTCATCCCGCGGGCGGACGTAGGCAGGCATCCCGAAGCATCCCATGCCTCAGACAATGACAGACATCCTGCTGAAATCAATGGAACATTAATTAAAGTCAATGGTGGCAGGTCTGCAAATTCAGCCCCGGTGTAACTTTTCTGCAGGTGATAGGGATTATGGAAATCAAAGCCTCTATCACAGCCAAAATGTTTTCAAATCAAAGCATTATAAAGCTATTTAAATGTAGTTATGCTTGTTTACAGGCGACATGGCTGATTATCCTAGAATATTACAACTTCAAACTAAATCTATTAATTAAGGGTATTAATTCCATCCTACGTCCTAGACTAGCAAATTAACATCCCTGATGGCATCCAGAAATTATTTGTTAAAAAAATAAAAGCGCTCATGAACCCAGTGGATGTTACCTCCCTGCCTCACCCGCTGGCCACCTCTCCCCCAGCCGCACCACGCACAGAGCCGCTCGCCCGCAGCCGCCCCGAGCTGCAGGAACAGCACGGCTTCGGGGGTCTCTCGGCGAACCCCCCTCTGCGGGCTGCTGGGGCGGTGCTGGCGTTGTGCTCCTCGCCGCTCTCCCGCCCGAACGCACGCCTGCTCCGTGACCCTTCACGAGATCAACCATCCACGACTGCAGGAAGGGGAGCCACTGTTCTTCCATTTAGTCCAGTCGAGAGGATCAATTCTTGCGGCACGGATCTGCAAGACAGACCTCTGCGTTTTCAGTGCCCTCAGCAGCGGGGATCGCCGTGTTGGGTGCGAGTAACGCCCTGCGTGTCCTCCGCTCCCACCCTCTGCCCTCTTCCGTCAGTAAAACTCACGAACCGCTGTTCTCAGGAACACGTTCTCAGCACGGCGCTTCAGCGCGATGGGGAACGCGTGCGTGTGTTCCACCAAGGCAGGCCAGAAAACGCCCTGTTTCAGCATCACGCAGCGACCGAGCAGCACGCCAGCTCTACCCTGTGCCGGGGGACAGGGCCTGGGTCCAGCCACGCCGCGGCTCTGCCGCCTCGTCCCCTCCCGCCCACAGCCACCGAGCGCAGCAGGAGCCGGAAGACGGACGCGGCATTCGCTGGCCAACCGCCTTCTCATTTCTGATCTATTACCCTGTGAATTTGGTACAGTATTTTACAAGAGATTACTGAGGCAATTAGATCTTATGCAAATTACTCAGTGAACCATTTATTCAAGTAATTTTAACCCCTTTTCCTTTTTTAATTACCCACTAATAGAATTTGATTGCTCTGGGTGCACGTGGCCAATTCTTTTTAGTGAACGTTTCATGAGGTTTCTTCTCCGGCGAGCTGCTCACAGCCAATTCACCTGAACTGCAAATGATCTGCGGCACGCGGCCGCTCAAAATACCACCTCAGAGTATTTCTGTTCCAGGCCTGGAATGGAGCTTTCACAGTGAACGGAGCAAAACAGCGATGTTACGAAAGCGTGACAGCGGTGCTTCGAAGCGCTTGGAAGAAAACGTAATTCACCCAGAAAAGATCACATGCCAGAAAAACAAATTTATGTCCTCAATTTCATCAAATAACTGTGAATACATTTTAAACAATATTCATCCATCTCTACTGCTAAATGCTTTGTCCTCTACTCATATGTTCTATAGCATCAAAGTAAATTTTTTCAAAGACAGTTTCCTGCCCATTTGCAACATTAATCTTGTGGCCATGCGGGCGACGGCAGCACGTGGACGCGCAGCCGGCTGCCAGCAGCGCAGCAGAGTGCCTGTCACTGCTGCCAGCATGGGAAACTCGGGAGCTGCCACCTGCAAGCACAGGTGACCACAGCACCCAGCGGTCCCCAGAGGGGTGGCTGCTCCGCGGCAGCGGGCCCCGGGCTGGCCGAGCGTCCCTGCCGCGTGGCGTCCGCCCCGCTCAGCGCTGGCTGAGCAGCAGCCCAAGGGCTCTGCTTCCCCGGGAAGGGGGTCACGCCCCGCTCTGCCATTCCGCCTTTAAATCGGACGCTTCTGCTCGGGACAGTTTAGGGTGCTGAAAGCAGCGCTTTTCTCTCGGGTAGGCTGGAGTTAGGCATCGTCCCATGGCAGCGGGCACAGCCAGGGTTCGTGGGCGTAACACTGGCCAACAGGTCCTGGACTCCTGGAAGCCAACGGCCCGGCCAAACGCTTCTGCAACGCCCGGTTAAACCTTCTGCAAGCAGGGCTTCGCTGCGGCTCCAACAGGCTGCCGCTAGACCATATCTTATAGGCAGATGAAAACTAATTAGAAGAGAAAATAGACTGATAGTGAGGCAACAGAAGGCTCTCATTACCCCAAGAAACACGGAGTTGGTGAGTTAAACACATTCTGTCCTCCCACTGTTTGTGCTTCACCAACCACTTCTAACGCGCTCCCGGGTCTGAGCTGCGGTGGCGGCACGGGGCAAGGCTAACGAGGGCAGCGTGGTGGCTCCAGATGACTGGAAAGTAAATAATTTGTCATTCAGCGCTTGATACAATGAGAGCACCAGCAGCTGCTGCTTGCCGAAGCTGAGCTGGCAGCTCCCGGCCCCTTCCTCAGCCTCCCGGCGTCACCCCCCTGCATCCTTCTCCCTCCCTTCTCCCGGGTGACCTCCACGGGTGCCGGACGCCCTCACCCCTGCACGGCACAGCTGCAAAGGGCTGTGAGTGCATTTGCACAAGTGCTTATACGTAAAGATTTTGTTTCATTTTAAGTAACAACGTGGTTATCACCAAAATGAGTTTAGGCTTAAAAGGAAAAAAAAACAACAACCCAAAACACCATTGGTGTCTACATTGAAAAGATCTTCTCCTGCCTTGAGACACTCTAGCAGCCATGCTTGGGGGCAGAGAATTGAAATACTAGTCTCCGTGAAACTAGTTATGGACTGTTACTGGTTAATAGGCTAACTTAGTCTCCAAGAAAGACTACCCTCTTTGACTTTACCGCAAGCCCTCGGCCACGTGAGCACGCTCAGAGGAGGCACCGATCCGCTCGGTAACGCTCGCTGCTGTTGCCCCGCGGCGTTAGGTCAGCCTGAGCGCAGGCGGTTGGTCATTCCCCACGGAACAGGCGCCCGGGGCAGATTGTCTGCTGTCACCCAACAGTCATTACCGGCCAGTTTGGGCCTTTTTAGGGCAGGGTCCTTCCTTTTCGCTGCCCCCTCCCCGTGCTGCTGGGCTCCTCAGGTCCCGTCCCGCTCTCTCGCTGCCCTGTTCACCCCCGTCCCCTCACGCCGTGACAAGGCACAGCACTGCACGCGCGTGGGTCTACACCTTCCCTTTCCCAGTGCCACGAAGCCGCCCGGTCCCGAGCTCAGCATCTCCTTCCTGCAGCACCAGGTAAGTTCTCCGGGATGGGTCCGTCCACATCGACCGCCCGGGGGTACCCCCACCCACCACCCAAATTAACGGCAGCTCCCTGGCGCCTGGCTGGGCGACGTCAGAAACACAAGAAGTGCCCCTTGAAGAGAGCGACTAACTGCCACCAGCTAAAGCTGCGGGGGGAGGGAGTGAATCCTAAGGCTTGGCAATAAAAAGCATCTTTAGAAGTTCATGGGAAAAAATATGAATATTAATACTAAGCATGGAGATAAACAGCCTTGCTACATTTAAAAGGATGCTCTATTTATTCTAGGGATTTTTTAATTATACAATCAATGAAGTGTTAATGATTTTAAGAATTACTTCAGCTCACTGGGAGTTCCAAAACAACTCTTTTTAGTCTACAGCATAAATTCATAAGTTGCTCAGTTTGACCAATTTGTCAAGACAATTTCCATTAGTAAACATGAATATTTAATGAAAGGGAAAACTGGCATGAGCAACTTCACTTAAGCTACTAATGACTTACTGGAAAACAAGTAAGATACATTAATACTCCACTTCTTTAAGTATTTGCAGAGCATAACAACTAAAATATGCCAGTAAAAAACTTATTTTACTCTGTCTTTAAGTATCTACCATTGCTATTGCATATGGATGTCGGCAAACCAGCTCAAAAATAAACACTTCTCTGGTTTACACTAATCACTGCTTCTTGTTTCCTCGTGGCATTCGCAAGGAGATCTAGGAGTAGTTTCACCCCTTTCATTGCTAAAACAGCTAATTTTTTTTTTCTGTATAAATAGAAATGCAAAGGTCTTACGACGATAACGCACTTCTTGTTAACACAGAAGGAAGGAGAGATAAGCACTGCAAGGTCTGAAAATCCAGCGTGAGACCCTGGGGTTGTTCCAGAAGCTCTGCAACCACAACAGGTTACGGAGAGCAGCTCCCAGACACCAGGCTCCCTGCTCTCCAGCCACCCTTTGGTGCAGCATTCCCCTACAAAATAACATCAAAATCAGCCTTACTGAACACACCTCGGGGCATTTTACAGAAAAATACCAGCAGAAAGAGAAACACAGGCACTGAAGCACAGCTGTCTAGTTACGGAGCCCGTCTTACGAGGAGGTGAGCAGTGAGCGGTGTTGGACATTCCGCACGTGCTGCTCTTTACTGTCAGCCACGAACTCCACCACGGCCACCCCAAAGCTGCTTCGTTCCCCACCTGCTCCCTCTCCCGCTGCCGGCTCGCCGGGCAGACCACGCCACGGGGCCCCGGGCTCCGACAAACCCCGCTCCCCCGCCGCCCACCGGCTCCTCCGCCCGCGCTCCCCAGCCGGGGAGATCTGTTCTCACTCGAGGCGCGAGAGCCAGCGTCGAACCTTCGGGCTCTGCACGACGTGCTGGCAGCCGGCGCTCTCGGGAGAGGTCTGTGGGGTCTGGGGGTTCTCGTCTGAGGTAGCAGCGCAGGCAGCGCGCGGCGCGGGACAGCCAAGCCCGTCCACGTGCACGGCGTCTGTGAAAAGCCGTAACTCTGACGCACACGCTCGTCCCCACTGGAGCAGGGAGCCAGCCTTTCTCCAGCAGCAGCTCTCCTCCCAGCTGACCTCCCTCCGCCACAAATCGCTTTTGACAGGTGCTCACCATCACGAACGCGAGAAGCTGTTTTCTTTACTCACTACCCCCGTAAATATACTGACTCTCGTAATCACACGTTTCGCTCTTTTTCCAGGGGCTCTACCCATGCGTGTAGGCAATAACTCCAGCTCAGAGGCAAGGGACCATGTAACAGAGCACGAGCATCGCAGCTGGGTGGAAAACAAACCACTCTGGAGCCCGCAGGAGCCAGGGGATGGGGGGACAGACGGGGCCCAGCCCCCCCGGATGCCTCCTGCTCGTCCCAGCGGAAGGTTGCTGTGCAGGGAGCCGATCGCCAGGCTCTCACCAGAGCTACAGACCCACATTTCGGAGGCCCCCAGCCACACGGACGCACACAGCTCGTATCTCCGTATGGGGACAAGCCGGTGGGCTGGCCGACCGGGCTGGGGACCTGGGAACCTCAGCTCCTGCCCGTGTCATCTGCGACCCGAGGCATGGAGCGCCTCCTTTCTGCGGGTCCCAGGGGTGAGGAGACCCTGCCCAAGCTCGCCGACGGTCAGAGACACCCCGGCTTTGTGCCGGTGTGCACTGCGCTAGCGGAACGCTTAGCGTAGGAGACCGTGCCCAGTGACATGAGTTATGCACTGAATATGGGCATAAAGG
>Ga0181612_159489_pt1 | contig 19631 bp, 9 predicted proteins | sample HoacroProtozoa21_FD_119630 | JGI IMG/M metagenome (GOLD analysis project Ga0181612, IMG submission 119630) | Hoatzin crop microbial communities from Cojedes, Venezuel. Combined Assembly of Gp0051906, Gp0051904, Gp0051908 | reverse complement strand
TTTCTGAACTATGTTATCCCAGAGGTGCTACCACCATTGCTGATGGGCTCAGCCTTGGCCAGCAGTGGGTCCGTCTTGGAGCTGGCTGGCATTGGCTCTGTCAGACACAAGGGAAGCTTTTGGCATCTTCTCACAGAAGCCACCCCTGCAGCCCCCAAAACCTTGCCACGCAAACCCAGTACAACCGTGTTTCAGAATTATCTGGCATAATTCAAATAATCTTAGCTAATCTGAATTTTATTGGAAACAGTGGCAGTGACTGGTATAGGTTAAAATCATGTTTTGTTATGATCTGTAAAAGAAATCAGCCATTATAATCGCTAATTTAGCATTTTAATATGTTTTTGTCAATATTGTCCTAAACTCAATTTAAGTCAAGAATTATTGTTATCATATTGGCAAGGCCTTTAGTTTGTAGCCAGGGTAATCAGATCAGATGGTTAATAATACTGCATGCCACTGAACTCAAGGAGCCCTTGAATTTCTTGTTGTTTATTCATCAATTTCCATACAATCTTAAAAAGTGCAGCAGGTATTAATACGGTCATGGTGTGCAGCCCCTTGATAAAAGGGAGTGCTCACTAAGTGAATGATGCCCAATCTGTTGTGAAATGTCTTCATTAAAATTATTTTTTATGTACTCTTTTAGACTGTTTAACTAGTAAGAGTGTATGTGTGTTAACAGTATAGCATGTATGTGCTACTGCCTGGTATTTATTGGCAGCTGTAGTATAGAAGATATGATATGCTAACAAGATGACAAAGCTAACAAATGCTTTATCCTGAAGAACTACAAAGCAAACACTTTACAAACCGAAGCAGTTTAGAGAAGACCCTTCAGGCAGCAGATGGAAGTGGAAAGCTATTTACAGCACACAGTGACATTGCACAACAGTTTTTGGATGAAAATGTGGAAAAGACTCTTTCACTAACGAAAACTGTAAGGGGAATTGTCTATATTACACAATGCTAGAAAGTGGAACATGTTAGCCCCTGTGGAGGGTTACATTAATGCAGTGATACTGCTCTAAACGCTCAGGCTAGTTCACTCAGAACTAGCTTGGTTATCTCTGTATGGCGCTGATACTGACAGGCTGACAGACCGTTAATTTTGTGTTTCAGACACAAGAAGCCAGAATATGATTTCATAACAGTGTAAATCAGCGGTGAACTTGATAAGGTAAAGAGGTGCTGTGTGGTTTAAAACAGGGTGAGTTTTATAGGACTCAGGTCTTTAGAACGATACAGTCCTTGAAGCAGTGCATCACCTGACTCCATAAACAGCATGAAGGGGTAGTGCAGCTATTGAATACTGTGTTTTAATATCTGGTTTTGCAAACAAATTCTGAACTCAGTTACAGATTATTTTATTAAAAATCTGCATAATAACTTATTTAAATGATTTTATAATTGTTTTAAGATTAAACTGTTTCCTTGCTAAAAAAATCTTGCATGTTTCTTTGTGTCTTCCACAGTATTGTCTAGGTTCTTTCATTATAACTTCTTTCAGTCCCCCTTTCCAACCTCTTGATGCATAATGGAACGTGTAAATTCATGACATATATGATGAAGTATTGGCATAAAATGTTGGGAAGGTTTATTTGTTGAGACACAAATGTTCTATGGGTTCTACGGGAATATTAAAAAAAGTCTTTTTTTTTTTAATGTGGGAGGGAGATCTTTGTTACTATGATTTTTAACCAGAAGTTCTAGCTAAAGTAGTTGAGAGGCTAGGGCATTCATTCTGATGGGTTTTTAGAGAATCAGGTCGTTGCTTTCTTTCAACTTCAGTAGAGCCTTTCACTGCAGTATTCTATGCCCAGTTGTTTTGTCTTACCCACTAGGATAAAAGTACTGTATCTATTTTTTTCCACTTTGAAGGAAGTCTGACTAGCTACTACAGAATTGTTTCACCTCACATTGCCAAGTCGTTAATAAGTGTTAATATTTAATATTTATGAGCAATGAAATAATTTAATTTCTTTTATCGTAGTTCCACTCTTCATAAATAATACAGTATTAACTGTAGCAGGAATCCTGGCTGTCCAGCATTGTAGATGAATGTTTTTGCTGCTGGATTGTGTTTTGCCTTTTGCTCTCTGATTCAATTAATATTTAATGACTACACAAAGGGGAATAGCTCAGGCAGGGTGTGTTGAGATACAGAAGTTGAGACTTGTCCGTAACTCAGTAGTAAAGGCATAGGTTGGGGTTTGAGAGATTATCTGGGGGTGGCTGGACTTTTTAAGGGCTAATCCCAATCTAATCATGCACATTCTTGATGGAGGTCAGGAGAGGGTACTGCAGAGAAAGGTAAAGAATGGACACACTGAATTAGCTCTGTCTGACTTCGTTTCTGCAGGTACATCTTGTGGCAGGCATGGAATGGTATAAGGAAGAAAATTTAACTAATTTAGAGAGGGAAAGTTCATTTGCTGCTGTATTGTAGAAAATTAATTGTGATGGGCTCTGTAAATCTCAAGAGGGCTCTGTAAGGTTGATAGAAATAAGATAAGCTAATGATGGGGCCTAGAGATGCATTAAAATCATGGTGTATTACAAAAGTAGGACAATCACTGTTGTAAACCTTTGGGAGGAGAAGGAAATAGGAAAAGGTGTCTTTTAAAGTTGCATTCAAGTGGGATTTAGAAATTGCTGCAAAAGAAGGCAGTCCAGAAAGCCTGGGACATAGAAATGGACATGGCTGGGAGATTTTATGCCTGATAGGAACAAGGCAGTCTACGTCTTGGAGTATGGAAGCTAAGAGGCACCCCAGAAGAGGCTTCTGGAAATCTTTATTCTGGGAAAAGTTTGCTAATGCGTAGTGAGGAGTGTTTTCATTTTTCTTATTGTTGTGGAAGGGAGGGATAGTACAAAAGGATTATGTCAGGGTAATACAGCATTGTTGAAGGAGATGCTTTGAGGGAGAAATGTACCTGGATTGTGCCCAAAGAAACAGGGACAAGGCGTTCCAGGGCGCCTCACATTCAAGTCTTCATATAAATAATGTAAGACATCATCAGAACAAGATGGAATGACTAATAAAAAGATGGAGACAACTATTTCATCAAAGCCGGGAGCTCTGTAGTTGAGGCACTCACTGTAGCAAGGAAGATTTGCATTCAAGTTATTGATCTGAATCAAGGAACAGAAGGTCTTGAGCCTGTATTTTCTGCTTGAGTATTTGGGAAGACGTGTTTTCTTTAATGAGACAAACTTGTAATGATCTTCATATTCCTGCTCCTTCAAAGCTGAATCCATCAGAGAGCAGTGAAAGCTCTGTTTCAACCTGCAGCCCTGCCAAAGAATCACACTTCTCTACATCTTTTAACATCTCTTCACCCTGTGTCAGAACTCAGATTTGAGTTCCATTCCCCAGTATCCCAAAATCCAACCCTGAATGCTCCAGCACTCAAGTCTTGAAACACGGTCCTCTGCAGTATACAAACTGGGAAATCAGTGTGCAGCAAAACAGACCATTCACTGTCACTGCTGAGCAGATCCTGGAAACAAAGGTGTGGTGAACACCTGATTGCTGTTTGCTGGCTCCAGTAAAGATTAGTTAGCAAGCTCAGACCAGAACTCAGGAATGCACCAGAAGGAGGAGGACAGCAGCTTTTCTTCCCCTCTTCCTGTTCCTGCAGTACAGGTTCAACTGAGCAGCAGCGCCCTGAACTGAGTTACTAGCTAATACCAGAAACTAGGAATAGTGGAGGAAAGAATTGCTCTGGAGTGTAGTCACTGATCTCAAGTGAAAGGGTTGCTGGTCCCCTTTCAACTGAAGACTATAGTGGAGGCAAGAGATGGAGTTGAGTTGATTCACATCAGTGCCTGGTGTTGGAGATTTAAGATACGGTATGATCACAAGCGTAATGACTTGATGTTGGGATAACTGGCTTTAAGGCACCCACCACTTTCTCTGTTGGGGTTTAGTCTGACATTTGATGTGAAGTAAGCAAGGATATTGACCTTGAATAGGTGTCAACTAAAGAGCATTTCCGTCATACATTGCTTGTAATAGCAAATCTAAATAAATTCCAGCCTTAAGCTTTCATTTCCTACTCCTATCCTCCAACTCACTGTCAATCTGTTGTGCCAGTACAGCTGTTTGTTTAGTGATAGTAGAAACTGAATCACTGAGATGGCTCAGGCTTTACGAAAAATTGTAGGTTCTTTTTTAGTAAAAACCATTTCCATGCTTGCCTCACAGACCCATAAGCAGCTGTATCAACCCAACCGAAGAAGTAGGAAACTGCAATATGGGAAGGGCAGTAAGGTTAGTTAGGAAAGCTGAGACAGCTGTATTGGTGTACATCAGTGTGTTGTAGAATTACACCCCTAGCATTTGGAAGAGAGGTCAGCATAACCTACACTCCTTGTATAAATGGTGTCTGAGCTGAGTACTGTGACCCTGTTAGCTGGGGAACTGCTGCCTTTGTTCTGAACGCTGACAATGGATGGTGCTTGACACAAACCTGAAATTTTAAGTTTCTTTATGCAAGAAATCACAACTTTGTATGTACTACACATCAAAAGCCAGGTAGATACTATCTAAAGTGTACGGACTAGATTCCTTAAACAGGAGAGAATTTTCACTGGATCTTGTAGGACTTTGTCCGCACACACACCCCCATTATCAGTTTTTCCACCAGACCTTAAAGCTGTCTTTTTGTGACTGTGGGAAGACAGCCACAGTTTAAGGACCAGCATCATGTTCCCAAACTTTTTTACTTTGCTTATGCCATCCCATTGCATGGGGATCCTACTGCTACTTAATGGTAAAAAAAATACTTGAGAGAAGTTGCTGTTTGTGTATTTAACTGATTTTAATCCTCTCAGGAAAATCTCTCCTTGGCTCCCACAAATAACAAGTAACTTTTCCCAGCTCACAAGGTTGTGTGTGGCTGTTTTCTGTGATTCTGGAGACTGGTAGCTGAACCACAGGTCACCCAGGCTTGGAAGCTTTTTCTCAGTTGTATGATGGACTCTTTTTATGACTCTTGCCTAGTAACTCTGTGAAAGTCTGGGTATGTCATCACAGCTGTACTAAGATTTGTAGCGTGAGTTGTCTTCATTCAATCAAGCATGAGGGAAATTTGTTGCAAGTAATAAGCAATACTCATGAGTACCTGAAAAATGCCTCCTAATGTATTTCCACGCTTGTGTTCTGCTTTTCAGCTAACTGCTTTTAACAGACTGCTTACTAAGTTCAACAGGTCAGTGACTATGTAGGGCCAGCCTTAATGGCTACAGAGAGCAGCTAGACATATTTTAATAATCCTTTAATAGCAGTCAGCAAAGACCTAGTTTTTCATTGGCTTTTACGCTGACACCTTGATGTTAACTTTTAGCTACGTCCTCATACTTGAATTAAAATTCACAGGGATGATTCTTAGTGTTTGCCTGAAGCAAAGGTACCTTAAACAGATTGGATGTAAGTGTGATTGCATAAGAGTTTAAACTATCTCCACCTCCTCCCCTGTTTGTTGACTGATATTAATCTGATTTGTTCAAGGAGCTAAAACAACAAAAAAAACCATTTATTGCAGGTTCAGGTAAGTACTGGAAATGATGATACAGACAAGGTAGGAATCCTTGGAGTTTATTGGGCAGGACTGCTGAAATTAATTCAAGAACTATGCCATATAAACTGACTTAAATGCTCAGCATTGCCAAAAAAGACTAGAAGAAAATTGTCCTGTACTACAAAATGTGAACTTTTTTTTCCATAGGTTGACATCTGTAATTTGTAAGTAGGTTGGAGGTGGTTCTAACAATCTCTCTCTATATATAGAAATTCCTTCTGAAGACAGTAGATGTCTGTTAGCCATGCTGACCATCTTTTTTGTTTTACAATTGGAGTAACTCTACATGTTAAAATACTATGCCCTATTTTGGTTTATTTATCATACCATGCTTTAGGTATTTTCCTCTGTTTAATCCATATAAGGAAAAAGCTAATATTATAGTGAGTTTTATGAGAATAACTTCAGACTGGTAAAACTAGAATGATTGCCTCTCCCTTGCTCAAAATGTCCAATCTCCTTCCTAACTAATAATCTCAATCCAGTGGTGCTGCCAGAATGAAATAAAGACCTATATTTTTTAATCAGGCTCTTGAATACTAAGCAGTCGGTGTCCAATGACTGATGACTGCCAGCTAATTAACTCCAATATAAATTGCCTCATGGGAAAAATTAAAAATATTAAGTCAATGAATTAATGGGCTTGTTACCATTTACTCGTTTTTTATTTGAGCTACAAAATTTTAGTAGAGTGAGTTAAACTTATTTGCTTTTCTTTCTTTACTAATCCAATTCACAGCCTGCTAGTGTAGGCACTAGTGAGGGCTAAGCTGAAGTAAGAAACCTTTTCGTAAATCAGTGCCATGCTAAAAACAGTTTAGTCAGGTTTGATATAACATTGGTAGATTAAAAACTTCCTCCAGTCTACTTGGTTTTGCTGCTTTTCCCACAAGGAACCTCCCATGTTTAGCTTGGTGGGAGGCTAATTTTCTGTCCACCCTGAAACTCAGGTCCAGGTGTCTTTGTCTGCAGAAAGGGTTGTTAACCAGGCAGCACAACCCTGCTAAGCTATGGAGTAGCTTAAGGGTTAGCTCGTGGCTACTGTCGCAGCCCAAAGGCTGCATGAGCATTTCCCTGTGCTTGTGACACAAGCACAATGCAGAGCAGCCACATGTGTGTCACTCCAGTCACTGGCCTGCCAAGCACTGTGTTCCACGTGGGGCAGATGATGTGCATGCCCCTCTCCGTCTTTTGTTTCCCATTGCCTTGGTCCCTGGCTGTGCTGGAGAGATTGGCCTCAAGAAGTTGGTCATGTTTTTCTTTAGAGAATCTATTAATGCAAACATTCTGGAGCATTTTACAAAGCAGATATCTTACATGTAAAACATAAACTGAAATCAAATGACGCGACTTGCACTGAAGCTGTCTTCTGTGTTGCCTAAAATAGACTGCTGAAGTTAAAAATACATAGGCAAGACTCTGTGTTCATTTTACAGTCAAGCAAAGACCTGGTTTCTTTGTTTAGCTAGTTGGATAATTCCACAGGCAAGGCACATGATACAGTAAACCACAGCATGGGACCAAGCAATAAAGATTGCAGGTGCATGGTAAGTGCACGTTGTTCAAAAGTCCAGTTAAAGCTGAACATAGAGATCCCCTGAAGACATACCAAAATAATACTGATTTACAGGTATGCTTTCTGTTAGAAAACTATTAACTAATGTAATCTTCAGTTGATTTGATCTCTAAAACTCAAAAAATAGCCCGACCCTGTTACAACTGACCAGAAGTCAACAAGGAGAATGTATATTTAAACAACTACATTGTTCTCTTAAGAAATACATCATGGTGACACTTACAGGCCAACTCTGAGGGTGGATCTTGTTGTGCTGGTTCTTTAGAGAAATAAAATGAGAAACCATTCTATCATGCAGATTTTTATTTAGTCTTACAATTTTCCATCAAGTATTTTCACAAGAAAAGACTGCTTTTCTTCTGAACGTAGATATATTTCAGATTTTTTAATAGGCAAAGGACTTTCCACAAGCTTTTTAAAAAGGACCAGTACTAGTACAGTTTCATCTTGTCCATGTCCTTGAGTGTGTTTTTTGTTTGAAATATACATTAATGTTTCTGTATGAGAATTATATCCTCTAATCCGCTCAGCTCCCACAGAAAACGAACATGATCTAGCAGGCAGAAGGCATTAGGTGTTGATATAGTTCTGTAGAGTTCAGTGTAAGAAACACAGACAAGCCAGACTTTTTTTGGCAGAATCAGGCTTTGCTGGATCAGAATAGGTCACAGGATCTAATACAGAGTAGCCGAAATTCAGATTACATCAGTTGGTTCTGAATTTGGTTTTGTTAACCACAGCAAATCCAAAATGGAAAACAATCCTAAAGCTCTTCTTGAGCTATAGGAACAACTTTAAAATCCCAAAGCAAGATTTCTTTGTAAGAGTTCTTGAAGGTCTGAAGTACATTAATGACGTAATGTTCAGGAAAATATCTTTTCTTTTAAAAACTTCTTAATATTCTCTTCAGAGTTCTGTTTAAAACAGTAAGTGCTTCAAAAATGGATTAAAATACACACTAAGCCTCCAAACGTAATAGTGTTTCTTTAGAGGTGTTTCCAGAAGACCTCTGGGGAGAGCAATACTGCATTTGCTGCTGCTTGATGAATTCTTGATGATGAAGGAAATAATGAGATCACTCCTGAGTAGAGTGGCCAACAATTGTCATGGAGGCCAATAAGGATGAGAAGCAGGTAATCATATATGGCAGGCAGGGTCACACAATAGCTTAGAGCCATTTCCACAGTCCGTTAAGCACAGTTAGGTACAAAATGGTAGAGAGCAAGTAGTGAGTAATGAAAGTAGTTTTTACAGAGTGAAGACGGTATCACTGATTCAGAGAACTGCTGAGGCTTCAGAGAGGACAAGAAACTTGGCTACTGTCTGTTTGATGCTATAGGCTAACAAGATATCTCAACAAGAGATCTCAACAAGCTTCCCTCCATAACAGGATAGTTTTGTTTACAGTCTCTCTGTACACCATCACAAAATGCATTCTCTTTTTTTCAGTGTGTTCCTGCGTTTTATGAATGCTGAAGAAATAGAGGGGTGCAGAGATCTGGACTATTTGTGGGGGAGCTGAAGTCAGTGTCTTAATGTGAGGAGAATCAGGGACTCAGTCTGGTTATTCAGAAAGAATAGGTGACTTGATTTTTAAGTAATTGCATAAAGAGAAAAATTGTTAAAAGCCTTTTGATCTGGGGGTTAAAGTCATAGGAACAGATCAGCAGAAACTAAAACTAGGAAACTTAAAGGTTAATAATACCCTTTCAGTTCTGAGCATGATTCTCTCCCCTCGAGGTAAGTTATCAGGGATAATGTCTAAAAAAGGACTTTATGATAAGCATCCACGGGAAGAAGCCAGGCATAAGCTGAAAATTAACACAACATATTTTTTGTGTCAATTGACAGGGGGAAAGCCACAACACAGCACTTCAGCCAGGAGATTTGGAATCAAGGAAGGTTTCTGAAATCAGTGGAGGCTGCTGGAGAACAGTCTGGTAAGATCACACTGTTACTTCTTGTAACTTTTTCTGATACATATATCTCAAATTATTTGATTAAATGGATGAAATGTGTTAGTCTCAGATGTGCAAATGGTACTGGATGTTCTGATTTTCCTTTTGTCCTTTAGCTCTGTGTCTGCAAATAACTTCGGAATTACTTAAGTAATAAGAAGTTGGGTACGTGGAGTGCTGGGATAGAGCCTACTGCGAGTATCTCATTAGAAACTTCAGCCATGGAGAAACTACTGCTGACATAAAATTCCTGTTAGCCTAGGATTATAGAATTTCTGTATCATGTTATTACTAAAAATGTATATAATCTTGAATTTGAGTTTTAAATGCAACATTATTCCAAGAAAAGTAATTCGTAATGTTCTAAATTAAATAATGTACCTACCCCACAGTTTGAGTATTGGAATAAACAACCTACATGCTAGTGAATATCCAGTAGGTTTTGTGTTTAATGAAGAGACACAGAGTTGAAATGAAAGACTTCAGAGGAAACAGTTGCAAAAACACTTCAGACCTTGTAAGAAGCAGATTTAGGATTAAGTCCACTTAAAAAGAGTATTTGCAAGTCAGTTTTATTTAATATAATGAAACACCTTCTGGCTTTGAACTAGATCTGTTATTTCACCATTTTTATTTTTTTCTTTCAGCTAGATGCAGTGCTACACCTATGTATGTAGGCAATTTCTTTTCAAGTATTTTACGCAGGTTTATGAAATGAAGTTGGACAAGTAAACTCTGAAAAGTCATTTGAAATCTTTGTATTTCTTCAGAAACTTGTATCACCAGAAAAAGTGTTACTCTTTTGTAACACTTTGTTCTCAAAAAAGCTGTGTGTGTTTGCTTGGCATTTTCATTTTGATATGAATGTGTATAACTTTGTGGGTTTTGTGAGAATTTTATTCTTTGAATAGAAGAAATAAAACTGAGTTTATACCTTGAAACTATATATGTGAGAAATACAATATTTCAGTAAAGAAAAAAAAAGCATTTGCTTTTAAAATTGCAGAACATTTTTGAAGCAGCTGAAATGATGAATTTACAAACATCTGAGCTAAAGCCAATCTTTGTAAGACAATACCAGAATATAATTTTAAAGATCTGAGAACCACAAAAACAAGGGTGTTTTGGACACAGTGACAGAAAGCCAGGCTGCTAATACAAAACATACTGCCTACAGATCTGAGAATAGTGCCCCAAATTGCTAACACACAGCAACACAGAGTCGGGTTTCAACATTGTTCTTCATTTCATAAACTCATACAAATTTCAGTAGATGTTTAACTTTTCTCCAGGATTGATTTAGACAGTTACAAATCACTTGGTATTTTGTTTTTCCAAGGTTTCACAAAAGGTTTCTTTTTTACAAATGATTTGGTGAGTTCCCAAGTCATCTACTAATGTTGGGGAATGAAGAATCTCCATCACGTAGCTGTGTGAAAGAGGTGTGAGAAAGCAGAGTGTGTAACTATAAAGTTTGCATTCTTGGATATTACAAGATGACTCAAGAATGTTGTGTATATAGAATCTATACTAAAGGGGAGCTTGGGAGAAAAATACGCAGGCAGCTGTGCACTGGTCAGAGTAATTTAGAAAACATGCATAACTTTAGAAGAGTTCTTTTAAGGTAGAGACAAATACAGAAGTAAAGAGAGAGTAGAATGAAATGCTGAAGTAGTTTGAGCTAGACTGATCTGATACCTGTCTACACAGAAGTGCAGTAAATCTTATCAAACTTCAGTAAAGCATATCCTGTTGACACATAGGAAACTATGATATTGAAAAGTGGGATTTAGAAAAGGATTTGTAGGGCCGTACCTCAGTAGATAACAACACTAGCAATGAAAGGAAAGCTGTTGTGTAGAACAGAGTTAGCTTTGAAATTCCTCAGGGTGAGTGCTGGATCTGAATCTTTAATACTTGTTTTAATCACTTGGACACAAAAGCTAGGAATATGGTGATGAAATCTCCCAGTTATGCAAAGTGCACTCTCAATATCAAAGTGCTATACAGGAAGAACTAGGTGGCCTTGAGAACTACAGTAATGTAAACAGGGTGAAATCACTGGTACAAAATGAAAGCCCAATGGAATGGAATGCAAGGACTGAGAGCGGACTAATAACAGAAATCACTCTTTCAGCCAGAAGCTCATTAGTTGGAAACACAGGCAAATTACTTTGGCAAGTACAATCCTAGGAGCTTTGGCCTGCCTTAGCTGAATTATTTCTAGCAGAGTTAGAGTAGTGTTAATGATGTTATGCAAAGTTCTAGTGAACATATCAAAATAATTTGTGAAATTCTACTCATTCCTATTTGAGAAACATGAATTAGAACTCAAGCAGACACAAAGAAATTTTCTGTTCTTACTATTCTAGTAGCCTTTCTTACAAGAAGATACCTCAAAAACAATGTTTACCATAGCAAAAGTCTAAGAAGAAATAAAATCATAGAATCATAGAATGGTTTGTGTGGGAAGGGACCTTTAAAGATCACCAAGTTTCAACGCCGCTTACCATGGGCAGGGACATCAAGCCCTATCCAGCTGTCTGCTGTCTGAGAGGGGATATTTTTCTTCTCCATAGCATGTTGTACAGCGGAGGTACAATGTCAAGGGGAGGTTTTAACACTGAGGACAGAGAGGAGAAGAAAATGCAAAACTCTTTGAAGTATCTGAGCCACAAGAACAAGTAGATATAAAATAAAGAATAAACTTTAGCGGAAAATTGGAAGATGATTTTCTTCCATTGAAGCAGTTAAAGGCTGAATCACCTCCCAATAAGACCAGTCGGAACCAAAGAAGTAGCTGCTTTTAAAATGTATCTTGATTAGTTCATTAATAGGCTTATGCAATATGGTTATTCATAGTAGCAGGTGGCTTGGCTGAATCAGGTGGTTGTTTCCAGCCCTTGCTCCCTGTTGTTTGCTCTGTGAGGGTGGATCTGTGGAGAAGTCTGTGGATGACAGATCGCTGATACATTACAGATCTACCTTAACTCAGAAGTGATTTTTTGAAGGCTGGACCATGACACTAGTGTCAGGTCTTTGGGATTGTCTGGTTCAGCCATTATTTCACTTGCCTGCAGCACATATTTTCATTGCAGGTCTAGGCAGTGGTCAAAGGTGGCTCACGTATGCAGGGGTATTAAATTTTCTCACTCTTGCGGTTTTGACATATCAGTGAAGAATATGAAAGGCTTAATTATGCCTTCATGAAGCTAAAGTGCTGCCTGTGGTGGGAAGGAAATTCTTAATGGCAGCTGGGGAGGCCATGGTCCCCTCAAGCACTGCGGTGTCACGATGATGAGCAGCACTGGCACGACTGGTCTGGCCAGTGTTCCCACAGCTTTCCGGACTGTCTTTCTCAATGTGTGCAGTGAAAGGAGCTCCTTGGGGAAAAATGGGAGGAAAGGGAGAAGGCAAAGGGGTATAATCTCAACTTTCAGACGCATCTCCAGAGTCACTGTTGGCCATGTGAGTGGTAACTGTTACTGAGTTTATAAAGCCCTATTCTGTTGACCTCTTGCTTTGATTAGTACAGATTGCCACAGTGGTAAGTGGGGAAACTGCCTTGAACTCGCGCTTTTCTTTCTGTGCACTATTGCTTTTCTTCCATGCATATAACCCCTGCTAAAGGTTTTGGGAGCTTTACTTAGGGAATGTGCATTTTTAACTGCGAAACTAAATAGAGGACTATGAAGGAGAAGTTCTGTATGTGTTTCTGTAGCCCAGCTCTGTACAATGGAGGTAAGCTTTTCACATTGTTCTCTTATTTTCTTACCTCACTTTTTTATCAAGCATCCAGTAACATTCCAACTGTGTCCAACACCGTGGAAATCTGCAATGTGCACTCGAGTGGGACTAGTAATTACACAAATATTTCTGGTGTTTATGCATTTCCCACAGGACTCTTGGAGTCCTTGTGTAATAATTTTCTTTGGTAAAGAAAACTGTATAAGCATTAATCATGAAAAGGTAGCGAAATCCTGTAGTTTGGTGGGTCAGGCAGCTTGCCCGGGTGCTGCAGAGTGCAGTTTGACATTTTTTGTCATTGGCAAGTTCAGGAAGGGCTGGGTTGGGTGAGTGTATTTGGTCTGGCTGGGATGGGGTTAATTTTCCCCTTAGCAGCTGTCATAGTGCTATGCTTTGTATTTGTAGCTAGAAGGGTGTTGATCACATAGCAGTGTTTTGGCTACTGCTGAGCAGTCCTCACATAGTATCAAGGCTGTCCCTCCGACATCCCTCTTCCAAAGGCCAGTAGGCTGGGGGTGGGCAAGAGGCTGGGAGGGGACATAGGCAGAACAGCTGAACCAAGCCAACCAAAGAGATATTCTATACCATATGACATCTGCTCAGCAATAGAATCTAGCAGAAAGGAGGAGAGGAGGGGGCAGTGATTATTAAGGCATTTGTCTTCCAGAGCAACCTCTATGAGTACTCAGCACCTACTTCCCGGGAGATCGCTGGACATTGTAATGGGAAGGAGAGAGTTAGTCTTTTTGTTTTCCTTTGCTTCCATGTGCAGACTTTGCTTTTTCTTTACTAAATGACCAAAGCTACCGGCTTATTTAAATACAAAGCCTGGTGACAACATGTACATTTATGCATAGTATTCAAGGAGCTGAACTGTTTTCTCTATTCTGTCTCCCTTTATAAACTCATAGAAAAATGTAGCCTAGCACAATTTGATTTTACAGTCATCAGTCATGCAGCTGGCTGTAACTTTCTAGGTCTTGGTTTGACGCTGTGGCTGAATTAATCTGGAAAATGCTTCTGTAAAAGAGGAAGTCCTGTTCAGCCACTCCTCCATCTACTCCTTTATTCCTACCTACTGGTAAGCACAATTCCTTAGCACCGTCTTTGGTGCTCGCTGGACCTCTTGTGAAGTTGATATAACTTGCTAACCTGACAAAAGTTTTTTGTCAAGGTCAGCTGGCACATGGAGAAGTGGGTGCACGTGTCCAGGAGCAAGAAGGGTAAGGGAAGTGAGACCTCCCAACTTCGTTGATCCACTCAGCCATATTGTCAAAATGCCCCAGCTGCAGTCTCAAACAAATGATATGGTGCCCAGCAAGACAGCAGGTAGAGACAAAAGTTTGTGACTGTGTCAGAGATACATGTGTTCATAACCTGTGCAAGGGCTTAGCCCTGCAGTGCCGAAATAAGTGTAGTGACAGTAGCCAGGTTCAGCTGTGAGCCCAGATGGCCAAACCAGTCCTTAGAGATGCAGCAGGCTGGGGATCAGGCCAGGATATCGAGTTCCAAGGCTCAGGGTCAGTGACCAGATCAATGGGGTGCCCAGCCCAGCACAGGCATGGCTGCAGGACTGCTTCAGCATAGCTCAGGTAAGGGCCAAGTATGTGGTTCTCAGCTTAAAAGACCCTGCAGGGCAAAATGGGGAGAATACCCACTGAGGCTTCTCAGCAGAGCTTTCTGGAAGAGCTGTCTTCAAAACTAAACACTTGCACCATTGTCGACGCTGACCCTGAGCCCAGCAACCAAACCCCCAGCCAGGGGAAAGGTAGAAAGGGTGTGCTCAGAGCTGTGGCAGCTTTATGAAAACATGTGTTAGCGCAGAGCTAGAACTGCAGGGAAGTAATAAATGTTTTGATGGGGGGGAGGGGGAAGTGTGCAAAACTTTTTATCTTCCAGTGCCTACAGTATCTGAATTTTATGTTCTCCATAGCATAGATAGAGAATCAAATAGTACAGTGACTCTAAACACCATTTGCTTTCTCGATAAACAACAAGATGGTGTATTTGGAGAAGGACAGACATTTTCTTACAGCTGGGTTTACCCAAGATAGGGACCATAGCATTATTTATAGTGTCTCCTTTCACACACAATAAACTGAAAATTCCCGTAGATGAGCTACGCGGTGCATACACAGTAGGAAGTTTTGTGCTCTGCATTGTGTTAGCTATGAATGGCAAAGCTAGACTACAGGATCCTGGATCCTCCCTTTCACATATTTGTTAACAGCCATAAACAAACACAGCAGAATTTATAGCAGTTCGTATGGGACTGTAGTTCTAATTCAGACTCATAAATCTTTTAAAAAAATCTTGTGTATAAAACAAGAAGGTACATATTTTCAATAAATTCTGGTTCTATCCTTCACTCATTAGCATACAGGACAATGACGTGGTTAATAAGTGATGAATAATTCATTACGACATTAAAAGAAAAATCTTGTCTAAAACCAGCTTACATTTAAAATGTTCTGGCCTTAGAAGAAGAACGTACTTGTCATCATAACACAGTGGAATTATTGTCTTAAGTAAATAAAAATAATATAGTTGGTCTTTTGAAATGTCTTTGGGTGATCAGAGCTCTTTGCTGACTTAATTTTACAGAAAATGTTCTTATATTTATTCTGCTTTAATATATTGAAACTGTATTTGGTCTGCCTTAAATAAGAATGAAGTTTTAAATTCCCACTGTCACCACTTAGTAAATAATTATGTGGCTGTCTATCAGCAGTCTTGACCTAGTCTTACAGAATATCACTGACATAATTCTTCCTTCATGCTGCCTGCTGTCCTGAGTTCAGTAAGATTGTTTCCAGAAAAACATTAAGTTCCAGTATCCTGCAAGTCAGTCAAGGCTAGATTATGATGGGAGAATAAAAAGGTTGTACTTGACTCATTCTTAGCAGTCTACATGTGTAAGTGATTAATCTTTTTTCACTACAGTTAGAAAGCACCTTATGTTTCTGTTACATGAGAACAAAATGAAAATATGACTGTAATGAAAAGCTGTTCTGGAGGTTTCATAGTTTTTTAGAGTTTATAAAATGTCTCTTTTTAATTTACATTTAAGTAGAAATAATATGTAAATGTGTGTAGTTCAAAAGAATTCCCTTCTCTCTGTATTTTGCTATACAAACTGGGATCTTGTTTCTTTAGTGGCTCAGTTCTGTTTTAAGATTATATGACCTGCTAGAGGCAGAACAGTGAAACTAGATTAGTAGTGGGTGCTTTAGCTCTGTTGGGCAGTTTAAATGAAATTTAAAACATAGATCCACTTTTCTGTTATGCTTCTAAAGGTGAAAACATACTTATCTCTTCAAATTCACTGTCCCTGTTCATGAAATTTGAATGTAGGGGCAAAGGTAGCTCTTCATATTCTCAGTTTTGTAAGACTCTTGTTCATGCAAAACTTAAATTTACAAGACTTCCTGAGTGTGTTGCAGATGTCTGCTCTGATTTCCACAGGAATACCACGAATTAGAGGTATGCTAACCTGTAAGTGTTTTTGTGCAGTCTTCTCTCTGTTCCTATTCCCCCTCATGTAAGTCACAATCAAAAGCTTTTGATCATTGTCTTTCATTGTCTAACTCAGCTCGCTCCAGTCTACAGTGATGAAATAACTTCTTCCCACTTCCAAGTGCAAAGTCTTTGATTTTGCTTTTGTCAGGATAGAAAGTTTCCAAGTGTGAAACATCTTTCATAATCTTTGTAAACTCTTTCAGATAAAGCTAATCTCTGTGGGGATCTGGAACAGCATGATCAAGATCAGATTTATTCTGTATTACAGTAGTAACAACAAGAAAAGGGCCCTTTCTAAAGAAAAAAAAAAAGACTCCTTTCTAAAGCAATTGCAAATGCCTACTGATTGCTGCCATCCTCTAAATTCACAATCAGATTTGACACGATCTTATCAGCAGCAACCCTTGCCACATCTGCAACTGTTTCTCTTTTCTGCGTGTAAGCTTGAGGTGTCCCAGTTTCCAGTTTTATTGTGTCAGGAAAAGAGGGTGATGCATAGAGGACTGCAAAACAATGATCTAAGAAGAATGTCATGACTTTATGAATACCTCATATGCTTAGCCCATGAAGTGCAATTATTATAGATTGGGTTTTAAGAATTTATTGTGAGTGTGCATTCATCAGTCTTTACAGGCACTATGAGAAGAATAAACCTGAAGACAATTAAGTGTCTTCTGAATTAATATCTTCCAACCAAGCATTTGAGGATCATGCTTACTTTGTAGTAATGCACTTCCAGGATTCTAGCAGAGTGACATAGTTGTATAGTCAAGTCTGGGAATAAAATAAGAAAAAAAGAGCATTAAATAAAAAAAACTTTTCTCAATTAGGAAATGAGGAGGGTGTACCTGTCAGGTGGTGTTCTCAGTGGAACAGTCTCAGGTCCTGGGGAGGTATCTGAAAGCAGTTGAGGCCTTCCCTGGCTCTCAGGGAATGATGGAGCTTAGAGAAAGCAAGTGTGTAAAAGGACTTTTTAGGATGGGGCAGTCCAAGAGATCATGCATTGCTGTAAAGAAGCTGTCTAGTCAGGGCTTACCAAAACCATTGCTTTAGAGGATGCAGATGCTGTCTCGATGCCTAAGAAGCTATGGAAAGACTTACTTACATTTTCCTTGAAATTAAAGTCTCCTGCTATACTTGAGCACACTGTTTTTGTTAACTTGATAACACTGGTGTTGTTTTTGTTTTGTTAACACTGTTTTGTATGTTAACAAAACAGTGTCTTTTGTCTCTTTAGTCATCACTAGTATACATCTTTGCAAAATGTTGTGCCTAGGTTGTGTACTTCAAAAAGTAAATTAGGCACCAGTTTCCCTAAGGAGATCATAATTCCACCAGGGCTAGAACGTGCTCCTTGTATTTGGTAACAAGTAAGTTGGTTCCAAACTCCCCAGGCAGGGCTTATGTGTGCCTCTCTCCTCGGCCTGACGTCCCAGTGTGGATGCTGGTGACTAATGGTTATTGAGACAATTGCTTCATCATTTGGGATCTAAGCTGTTTCGAGGTGCTTAGGCACCTCCAGAGTTCATCAGCTCTGTCCAAACAGGGTGGAGGCCTTTAAGCGTGTCATGGTGTACCCCCAGTTGGCAACTAAGCCCCAGCCAGCCACTTGCTTGCTTTCCCCCAGTGGAATGGGGGGAGAATTGGAAGGGTAAAAGTGAGAAAACTCGTGACTCAAGACAAAGACAGTTTAATAGGTAAAGCAAAAGCTGTCACAGAAATCTTGCATTACTGCTAGCAAGGTCCACCTAGCACTTGCCTGCCTTGTACTAGATGTGCTTCATAATCTCAGCACATCAGCCTGTTGTGTAGGGTGCCCTAATTGCTGCCTTAAATGTCCACACATGATTTTGTTGTGACAGCTTGCTGTCAACAAGCTGACACATGTGAAACTGGAGAAGGACGAGATGCAGGCTGGCTGAATGCAAGGTCCGGCAGTTTCCATATTTCTGTGGCTCTGAGACAGTATCGCTCAGCAATGCAAAAATTGCTCCCTGTCCATTTCATGGAGAACACACCAGAACTGTAGAATGATGGCAACACTGAGGTCACACTAGCATCTGCAGACAGACCACATCATTCTTCAAGTGTTGGTCTATTAGTAATGGGATACTAATTTCAGGATGTGGAAGGCCTTTCTGGGCCTCATTTCATGAATTCAGAATTAGCTATTCTGCCTTTTCAGACCTGTTCTTGGGTGTCTATACTGATCTAGAAGTGGGTAGGTATCATTTGGCCACGATGTACTCATTAAAGGTTTGGGTCTAGCTTACCATTGGTAAGCTCTGTTCCTGTAACGGTTCCTGTAGCAAACATGCTCAAGGCCATCCACTAACTGTTCGCTGCTTTGGTCATTGCTGTCATGACATCACTGCTGCTTTCCATGGAGGCAATATGACCAGCTGGGCCAGAGGGGTTTTTTAAAACTTTTTTTTAATTTAATTTTATATGCAACTATAGCTGTTCTCTGGAGAAGTCCTGACAACAATGCATCATACTCTGGTAACTTACAAGCTACTCCAAGCAATTAATGTTCAGCTTTATTGTATACTTTGTGAAACCCTGTGATTCACGTATTTCAGGACTTCAGAGTCTCCCTGTAGGCTGTGATGTTAACTTGATCCCAGGAAGAGATTTACAGTCAAGACATGAGTGTTCTGATCTAGAATCTTAGCTGCTTATGCTTAGCTCTGCTGTTCATATGGTATGTTCCCCTGTTCTGATGACAGCTTCTTGTCAGATATCTATTCGGTGCACTGTCAGGTGGTTTAAGGCCTAATAGTATTGTCCGTAAGATGAACTTAATACAAGCCTGGATAAAATTACTGGAAGGCAGCTTAATACTTTGCAGTTCATGGAAGGAAAGTAAAGAGCAATAGCTCTTGCTGTTTGTGTTTCCAGGCCCCCATCTACGCTATTGCCAAGCCCAAGACTGACTTTAGTTACAAAGCCAGCAGTCTACAAGGAAAAAATCTTGCGTAAGTTTCACAGCACTATGACTGTTCCTGCCTTTTACCTAGCCTTGAGACTCTGAATCTACTCCCTTCACCCGCCGCAAACTCTTTGTCTTACATCTTCCTCCTCGTCCCTGTATTTTCATAGCTGCAGACAACAAAGAGGTTGAGCTGAGCCAGCTAGCCAGAACTGACTTTGCATCAGAAATGTTAGCGGACAGAGGGGGTGTAGATGTCAAGGTGTTGGCATCAGGGGACTGCAGGTGTGGCCTCTGTGAGAAGAGGTCAGGGG